>ENA-OOXJ01000071-OOXJ01000071.1-human-gut-metagenome-genome-assembly--contig:-NODE-71-length-89021-cov-14.922948_pt1 | contig 89021 bp, 76 predicted proteins | sample MGYA00241587_ERZ501343 | MGnify/ENA primary metagenome ERZ501343 (study PRJEB25962, sample SAMEA2042918) | human gut metagenome | biome: human gut; feature: human-associated habitat; material: faeces... | reverse complement strand
GGCATCGTAAGAGAAACGGGGTTGTCAAGACAGACTGGGCAGCCCCTTTTTCTTAAATGCCTACGGCAGGCTCTCATAATGGCAGACACAATTAGAAGGAATATATGAATATAGTTAAGAAAACCATCACAATGGGTGATGGAACGATCGTAGAGATCGAGACCGGTAAACTTGCCAAGCAGGCGGCCGGTTCGGTAGTCGTAAAGGTCGGCGGTACCATGCTGCTGGCCACAGTCACATGTGCAAAGGACGCCAAGGAGGATGTGGACTTCATGCCTCTGTCGGTGGAGTACAAGGAAAAATATGCTGCTGCGGGCCGCTATCCCGGAGGATTCCTCAAGAGGGAGGGCCGCGCTTCGGATTCAGAGATCTTAGTTGCAAGGCTCGTGGACAGGGCCCTGCGTCCCCTCTTCCCCGATGATTTCCATGCAGAGGTATTCGTAAATGTGCTTCTGATCTCCGCTGACAAGCAGAACATGCCTGATTCCTATGCGGGTCTGGCTGCATCCGCTGCTTTGGCAGTGAGCGATATTCCCTGGCACGGTCCCATCTCGGAGGTAAGGGTTGCCCGTATCGGCGGCAAGTTTGTGATCAATCCTACTTTCGATATAGTAAAGGATGCTGATATCGACTTGATAGTCGCCGCCACCGAGGAGAACATCATGATGGTGGAGGGCGAGATGAATGAGGTGAGCGAGGCCGAGATGCTCGAGGCCATCAAGTGCGCCCACGAGGCTATCAAGGGCCAGTGCCGTGCACAGAAGGAACTGATGGAGGAGGTAGGCAAGGTGGAGAAGAAGGCCTACTGCCACGAGGTCAATGACGAGGACCTGCGCAAGGCCGTTCACGACTACTGCTATGACAAGTGCTACGCCATCGCCAAGAGCGGTCTGGCCAAGCATGAGCGTGAGGATGCATTCGACGCTCTCAAGGAAGAATTCATGGAGACCATCCCCGAAGAGGAGAGAGAGGAGAAGGCCATGATGGTAAGCAGATATTACGGCGCTGTGGAGAAAGAGGCCATGCGCCGCATGATCATAGACGAGGGTGTGCGTCTTGACGGACGCAGCACTACTCAGATCCGTCCGATCTGGTGCGAGGTGGGCTATCTGCCCGGTGCGCACGGCTCGGCCATCTTCACCCGCGGCGAGACCCAGTCCCTGTCGACTGTGACCCTCGGTACCAAGATGGACATGAAGGAACTGGACGAGGTGCTGGTTCAGGATACCCAGCAGTTCGTGCTGCACTACAACTTCCCTCCCTTCGCCACCGGTGAGGCCAAGCCCCAGAGAGGTGTGGGCCGCAGGGAGATCGGTCACGGCAACCTGGCATGGAGGGCCCTCAAGCCCGTAGTACCCGTGGGCGAGGAGAATCCCTACGCTGTCCGCGTGGTGTCCGATATCCTCGAGTCCAACGGCTCTTCTTCCATGGCTACAGTCTGCGCCGGTACCTTAGCCCTGATGGACTGCGGCGTGAAGATCAAGAAGCCCGTAGCCGGTATCGCCATGGGTCTGATCTCCGATGAGAAGACAGGCAAGTTCGTGGTGCTCTCCGATATCCTCGGCGATGAGGACCACCTCGGAGACATGGACTTCAAGGTGACCGGAACCAAGGACGGCATCACCGCCACGCAGATGGACATCAAGGTGGACGGACTGCCCTACGAGGTTCTCGAGCAGGCTTTAGCACAGGCCAAGGAAGGCCGTGCCCACATCATGGGCGAGATGCTCAAGACCATCTCCGAGCCCCGCGCCGACTACCGTCCCAACGTTCCCCGTATCGTGCAGATCACCATACCTTCCGAGTTCATCGGAGCCGTTATCGGCACCGGCGGCAAGGTTATCCAGGAGATACAGAAGACTACCGGCACCACCATCACCATCACTGAGGAGGGTGACAAGGGTATCATCGATATCTTCGGTGAGAACAAGGAGTCAATGGATGCAGCTCTGGCCCGCATCAAGGCCATCACCACAGTGCCCGAGGTCGGTGAGACCTATCACGGCAAGGTAGTGTCGATCCTCGAGTTCGGTGCTTTCGTGGAGATACTGCCCGGCAAGGAAGGCCTGCTGCATATCTCCGAGCTCGACTACAAGAAGGTCGACAAGGTGGAGGATGTACTCCAGGTAGGTGACGAGGTGGATGTCAAGCTCCTCGAAATCGACCAGAAGACCGGCAAGATGAGGCTCTCCCGCAGGGCTCTGCTGCCCGCTCCCGAAGGATGGGTGGAGCATGAGCGCAAGCCCCGTCTCAACGGAGCTTCCAACGGCGGCGGCCGCGGAGGCCGTGACCGTGGAGGCGACCGTGGCAGAGGTCCCCGTCGCGACGGCGATAAAGGCGGACGCCGATAAGTTCGTTCAGCTGTAGACCGTACAAATAACGTGTGTCACCCATTGCGGGCGGCACACGTTTTTTGTTTAGCGGGAGCGGTGCATCTTATCAAGATGCTGATAATAAGCAGCTGCCGTAGTCAAAGCGCTCCCGAGACACCCTTATAACATCTCTTGGGGAGCGTGTTGTATTGTTAATGTTCTGATAATCAATATATGACGTGCGGAGAGCGCTCCGGCAAGAGTTTGCAGTGGGGGAGAGCCGTCAGATCAGCCGTCCCTGATAGGTCTCACGCTGCTCTAACCGCTGCTCGAGAAGGCGGATGAGCTCGGTGTTGCGTAGAAGTCCCCAGGGGGTGGAGTTGACGAAGCGGGGCGGAACCTCTCCGGCGAAGCGCTCGATGTACAGGTCCGGGCGGAGGCGCTCGAGCAGGTCGGCAATGAAGTCTAAATACTCGTCAAGGGAGAATGTCACGAAGTCGGAGGGATGCGAGGCGAACTCCCGCTCCATGGCGGTGCCGCGGACGATCTGCAGCTGATGGAACTTGACTGAGTGCAGCGGCATCTTATTTATAATAGGTGCGTAGGCTATCATGTCCTCGACCGTCTCTCCCGGCAACCCGAAGATGAAGTGTGCGCCCTGAGTAAGTCCACGGGCAGCCGTCATTTCCACGGCGCGTACCGCATCCTCAAAAGAATGCCCCCGGTTTATGCGCTGCAGGGTCCGGTCGTAGACGGACTCTATGCCGTATTCGATGACCACCACGTGATCCCGGGCTAAGGATGCAAGATAGTCTATCTTGGCTTCGTCTACGCAGTCGGGCCGGGTACCGATGACGATGCCGGCCACCAGTGGGTGGGAGAGGGCTTCCTCATACACCTCCCGCAGCCTTTCGAGAGGTGCGTAGGTGTTGGAGTAGGGCTGGAAGTAGGCTAAGAACTTCTCCGCCTTGCGGTAGCGTATCCGGTGGAACTTGATGCCCTCGTCGATCTGCTCGTGAATAGGCACGCCGGCGGTGCTGTAGCCCGGGTGAAAGGCGGCGTTGTCGCAGTACGTGCAGCCGCCGGTCCCGACCAGTCCGTCCCGGTTGGGGCATGTGAAGCCGGCGTCCACAACGACTTTCTGCAGACGCTCACCGTATGTTTTCTTGAAATAGCCTATGTAGGAATTGTATCTGCCCACGGCCCAAGCAGTCTATAACCGGACCTTGAATACGGCCTTGCGGACTTCTCCGTCCCCGATCAGGGGTGCGTGGCAGTCCTGGGGGAAGCAGATGACCATGTTGTCGTCCCCGTAGCTGATATAGGCCTCGGGCTCTTCCTTGAGGAAGGCCACGTCTTTCTCGGCATTGTAGTCCACGTTGACACCCATGCACTTGGCCCTGTCGCGGAAGCCGATAATCTCTGTCCCTTCCAGAACCACGTGGATGTCTATGAAGGAGTCGTGTACTTCTATGGGAGATTCGGACTCGTCCTTGCACTGTGCGGTGGATACGGTACACCAGATATTGTCCTCCTCGATGACGTGCTTGCCCTCGGAGAGGGTGTGCAGGTCGTTCTTGCGGATGAATTCCAGCACCTTGCCGAAGGAAGCGTGCAGATTGACGTATTTTTCGAAGCTTTTGAGTGAGTCGAGTATCATATCGTATAGCAGTTTAATATTTCCGGTATATGGCTCTTCGGCTCAGTGCCATGAGTACGGTGAGCAGAATGATGACGGCTGTGGCCGGATGGAATGTCTGCGGCAGCAGCCACGAGCAGATCAGCCCTATGCCGGCAACGGCTGCGAGCAGGTCTATGATCATGTTCTTGGCCCAGCAGCTGGGCATGCAGACCGGTATGAGGAAGAGGGGGTTCATCCACAGCAGGTTCCAGTTGTCGGCTGTCCACACGTGGTGGGTCGCGAACCACATAAGGCAGATAATCACACCGCCGAGGCCCAGTATGATGTAGAGGACCGTTGAGCAGATGCTCATGAATTTCCACTTGTTCCCGCTGCGCAGATAGAATACCAGGTACAGGACGAACAGCAGGGTAAAGACTGTGAACGGGCTTGATGCCTTGGACAGGATGTCCTTCCATCTGCCCGGCTCCGGCGCCGGGGATGAGAGGGTGCTGCCGGCGGAGGCCAGCGGGGTGCATTCCATTTCAGTATTGCAGTAGTTCATCAGTACTTCAGAAAGGCGGTCGGGCAGGAAGGCGGTCTCCCTTACGGTAATCTCCCGGTCAACCCTTGCCCCCAGTATCAGGTCAATGCCGAACATCATCCAGCGGCGGTCGCCGACCAGACGGGTAAGTTCGTCACGGTAGGTCATGCCGGTCAGGGTATCTTTTATGCTGAAGTCCTTGCTGCGGTCAAAAATGTCCCGTATGCGGGTGGCGCAGTTGTCCTGCAGGAAGTCGTAGAGGTAGTAGCGGTTGGACGGTTTGTAGTTATCTATTAGGAATGAGTAGAGTTCGGCAGTCTGTAACGGGGTGAGGCTGAGCTTCTGCTCGGTGATGCCGCGTCCGGTGGCGTCGTATGACCGCTTGAACTGCTGGAAAGAGGTTACGGACAGAAAATAGTTGAGGTCCCCGCGCAGGAAGTTGAGCATGAAATGCGGCTCCTGGAAACTGAAGGTGCCGTAGTTGAAGACCATGTCGCGCCCGTTCCGGAGATCCTTGACTCTCAGGGCCGAATGCCCGAATGCAGAGGAAATGTCCCGTCCTTGGGAACAGGTGAGAAGTGATATGCTGAGCGAGTCCCGGGCTCCGGCGCCGAGGTTCATGATGGCCAGAAGGAATATAAGTAGTATCCGTTTCATAATAAATTTTTCAAAAATAAGAAAAACTCGCCTATATTTGCAGGAATGAAGAAAGTTTTGCTCATATTTCTGTTCCTTATCCTGTTCTCCCCACTGCGGGCGGAGGTCCGGAAGAGCATGGCGCTGGTCTCAGTGTCAGTTACAGATATGAAGAAATCTCCTGATTATCAGTCTGAGACAGTCTCTCAGGCCATGATGGGCACTCCTGTGAAGGTTACAGGAAAGGAAAGTTACTGGTATTCCATCGTAACACCTGAGGGATATGAGGGCTGGACTACAGAACAGAACATCGCTCTGCTTACGGAGGATGAGCTGGAGGAATGGAAGCAGGCGGAGCGTCTGATCGTCAAGGATTATTTCATACTTGTGACGGAGGCTCCGGAAGAAGGGACAGCAGTCCTTTCAGACTGTGTGATGGGTAATATTATAGAAAAGGACAATGCTCCGGAGCAGAAAGGCTTCACACCGGTGATTCTGCCCGACGGACGGAAGGGGTTTGTCCCTGCCGGCAGCGTGGCTCCGCTGAAGGAATGGATGGAGGAGGCGGCCGCTCCGACGGGAGATGACATAGTCGCCACGGCCAAGCTTTTCACAGGATTTCCCTATCTCTGGGGAGGGCTGTCCCCTAAAGGTGTGGACTGCAGTGGCTTAGTGAAGCTGAGTTATTTTCTTAACGGAATCATTCTGCTGCGGGACGCTTCCCAGCAGATAGGGACCGGCGAGGCGCTGGATGCCGGCGATATCATGGGAAATCTTCAGGCAGGCGACCTGGTGTTTTTCGGCCGCAGCGCTACGGATACACGCGGCAGGAGTGTCAGCCATGTGGGCATCTGCATGGGAGAGGGGATGATGATTCATTCGTCCCTGCTGGTGAGAATCAATTCCCTGCTGCCCGGACGTCCCGATTCATACACAGGCAAGAAGATAGTGGGAGCCTGCCGTATCCTCGGACATCAGGACACTGAGCCGGGGATAGTGACGGTCCTGGAGCATCCGTGGTATTTTTAGGAAAGTTAACAGTTTATAATTTATAAATCGCGATTATCATGAATTTAAGAGTTATCAAAAAAGACATCAACTACATGGTGGATGAGTTCGTTTCAGACGCAGTCATCAGCATGAGTTTCCACGACGACAACGAGAAGGCCGAGCAGATAGTCAGCCTTATCAACGAAGTTCTTGACCTCAGGGACGAGATGCTGTCTAAAGTCAGCCATCCCGAGGGAGACAAGAGAGCATATTACCGCAACCTCACCGACGAGCTGCTCAGCGCTCTCGATGTAAAATACGACAGTCTCAGTGCAATAGTGGCCAAGAAAGCCGAGTAAATCCAGGAGCGGCCGCTATGCAGATGTACACCAATTCACCCATAGTGGAGGGCCTCACCTTTGATGACGTCCTCCTCATCCCGGCCCACTCGGACGTGCTGCCCCGCGAGGTGGACATCACCACGAAGCTGACCCGGGAGATATCCCTCCATACCCCCATCGTGTCCGCGGCCATGGATACCGTGACCGAGGCAGATCTGGCGATAGCCATCGCCCGTGAGGGAGGTATCGGAGTGATACACAAGAATATGCCCATCGAGGTACAGATGGAGCAGGTACGCAAGGTCAAGAGGGCGGAGAACGGCATGATCTACGACCCTGTGACCATCCGCGAGAACGCCACGGTCGGTGACGCCCTCAAGCTCATGCACGAGAACCACATAGGCGGCATACCCGTCGTGGACGCCCGCGGCATGCTCTGCGGTATCGTAACCAACCGTGACCTCCGTTTCCAGGACAATCCCAAGACTCCCGTGTCCGAGGTGATGACCAAGGAGAACCTGATCACCACCACCGACGGCACCAATCTCAAGGAGGCCACCGACCTCCTGCGACGCTATAAGATCGAGAAGCTCCTCGTGGTGGACAAGGAAGGTCATCTGGCCGGCCTTATCACCTACAAGGACATCATGAAGATCAAGGACAATCCTACCGCCAGCAAGGATGCCAAGGGCCGTCTGCTCGTGGCCGCCGCCGTAGGCATCAACTCCGAGAGCGTCCAGAAGGTGGAGATGCTGATGACTGTGGAGCCGGACGCACTGGTCTTCGACACCGCACACGGTCATTCTGAAGGTGTGCTGAGAGTCCTGAAAACAGTCCGTCAGAAGTTCCCCGATCTGCAGATCATCGCCGGCAACATCGCTACAGGTGAGGCCGCCAAGGCACTGAAGGAGTGCGGAGTGGACGCCGTGAAGGTCGGCATAGGCCCGGGTTCTATCTGCACCACCCGTATCATTGCCGGTGTGGGCGTGCCCCAGCTTTCCGCAGTCATGATGGCCGCCGAGGCCCTGAAGGGCTCCGGTATCCCCATCATCGCCGACGGCGGTATCCGCTACTCGGGCGACATCGTCAAGGCCCTGGCCGCCGGTGCCGACACCATCATGGCCGGCTCGCTCTTCGCCGGAGTGGAGGAGTCTCCCGGAGAGACCATCATCCTCAACGGACGTAAGTTCAAGTCCTACCGCGGTATGGGCTCGCTCGAGGCCATGCAGCTCGGCTCCAAGGACCGCTACTTCCAGGATATGGAGGAGGACATCAAGAAACTCGTACCGGAGGGCATCGTAGCTCAGGTTCCTTACAAAGGTACTCTCTCCGAGGTGGTATACCAGCTCATAGGAGGTCTGCGTGCAGGTATGGGTTACTGCGGGGCGCACAATCTGGCCGAGCTCAAGAACGCCCGCTTCGTGCGCATCACCGCCGCCGGTATGGCTGAAAGCCATCCCCACGATGTGACCATCACCCGCGAGGCTCCCAATTACAGCCGGTAGCACTCCCTGTCCGATGTTATGAGAAGGGTTCTGTGCATACTGCTGCTGTGCCTTTCTGTCTCATCCTGCCGTCTCTACGACCGTCTCTTTAAAGGAGATGCCGTCGCCAGAGTCGGCAAGGATGTCCTGTATAGGAGCGATATAGAGAAACTCAATATAGACGGTTTCTCTCCGGAGGACAGTATAAGGATGGTGGAGCGCTATATTCAGTCGTGGGCCAAGGACCGCCTGTTGGTGGATATGGCCGAGAGCCATCTTTCCAAGGCGGACCGTGATGTGGCTGCCCAGCTCGAAGAGTACCGTCAGCAGTTGCTGGTATTCCGCTACGAACAGCAGTATGTGGAGCAGCGGCTTGATACAGTGATAAGTGAGTCTGAGTATCGTGAATTTTATGAGGCTAATCCCAACAGCTTTGTGACCCACGTTCCTCTGATGCGCGGCACTTATATCAAGATAAGTGACAACTCTCCCAATCTGAACCCGGTCAAGTCCCTGTACCGTGCCCGGGTGCAGGAAGACCGCGACAGACTCGGCCAGCTGTGCTACAGTTCTGCTGAGAAGTACTATATCCTCGATGAATGGGTATCTCTTGCTGTGATGGCGGAGGATATGGGTATGGATGTCTCAGAGCTGTCCCGAGTGCTTGACGACCGTTCGTGGATGGAACGGAGCAGTATGGGCTATACCTATCTCATATCTGTGTCGGCCTACGTGCCCACAGGAGCTGTGGCACCATATGAATACTGCCGGGAGAGAATACGGGATGTCATTCTCAGCCGAAGAAAACAGGAGCTGATAACAAGTTTGGAACGAAATCTGCTTAATGATGCGATAGGTTCCGATAAGTTGATAATATATTCTAAGTAGAAAGATGAAGATAAAAGTAGTTTTGGCAGTGGCTTTGGCGCTTACTATCTGCCGGGAAAGCCTGAATGCGCAGAAGTATGACGGTCTGATAGACAAGACTGTCGCTTTGGTCGGCAACAGTATGATACTGCTCTCGCAGGTAGAGAGCGAGGTCAATATGATGCAGTTCCAGGGCTATATCTCGGACCGGAACCTCCGCTGCGAGGTTCTTGAGAACATGATGGTCTCCAAGCTCTTCTATACTCAGGCCCAGATGGACAGTCTCGCTGTGAATCCGGATATGGTGGATGCCTCCCTCAATGACAGGATCAATACGATACTCTCGCAGCTCGGAGGAGAGGAGGAGATGGAGAAATATTTCGGCAAGCCCATGCATAAACTGCGTCAGGAGTGGCGCGAGACATTCGTGGAGCAGAATCTGGCTCAGGAGATGCAGCAGGAAGTGGCAGGCAAGGTGACGGAAGTGACGCCCAAGGAGGTCACACAGTTCTACAGGCGGACTCCTAAGGACAGTCTTCCTGTCATCCCCACTCAGTATCAGTACAGCCAGATAGTGCTGTATCCGAATGTGGACAGGGCCAAGCTCGCTGTCAGGGAGCGCCTCCTCGAGTTCCGCCAGAGGATTTTAGAGGGAGAGAAATTCTCGCTGCTGGCGACCCTCTACTCTGAGGATCCGGGCAGTGCCATGCGCGGAGGAGAGTTGGGCATGGCGTCCAAGGATGTCTTCTGGCCGGCATTCAGTGATGCCGCCATGTCCCTCAAGGAGGGGCAGGTGTCTCCGATAGTGGAGACTCCTGACGGGTTCCACCTCATACAGCTTATAGCAAAGGACGGAAATATGTTCAATGCCCGTCATATTCTGCTTAAGCTCAGGTACACGGCAGAGGACCGTGACTCTGCTTTCATCCGTCTCGACTCTATCCGTACGGTAGTCATGGCCGACAGCATCGATTTCCAGCAGGCAGCAAGGATATATTCTCAGGATTCCAAGAGCCGTACCAACGGCGGTCTGGTGGCGGACGCCATGACAGGAGCGCCCTTCTTCGATGTGGATCATCTTAAGCCGGCTGACTACAATGTGCTTAAGGATATGAAGGAAGGAGAGGTGTCGGAGCCTTTCGAGTCTGTCGACGATGAGGGCCGCAGCGGCAACACCGTCTATAAGATCATCCGCCTTGAAAAGATCCGTCCTTCGCATACCGCTACCATCGACGAGGATTTTAACGTTTTGCTGGATATAGCGACGAGCCAGAAGAAGATAAGCGCAATAGAGGATTTTATCAAGGAGAAGCAGGCCACTACCTATATCGTCATAGATCCTCTGTTCCAGAAATGTGACTTCAGGAGAGAGGGCTGGGTAAAATGAGAAGGGCTCTGATCTGTGCCCTGCTGGCGACGCTTCTCATCCCCTGTGCGGCGTCGGTCCGGCAGCAGGAAAAGAGGGATTCACTGGTCCGTCTCATATCTGCGGACATGGCCAGTCTTGTGGAGCTGAACGGGAAGGATTACCGCAAGATAGTGGGTAATGCTGTATTTCTGCACAACGATACATATCTTTACTGTGACAGTGCGTACTGGAACGTCGAGGACGAGTATATCGATGCGATAGGTCATGTGAGGATAGAACAGGAAAATACGGTGCTGACAGGAGACAGTATCAAGTATGTCATCCAGGAGAATACCGCCAAGTTCAGAGGTCATCTCGTAGAACTTATGGACCGCGACAGCAATATTCTAAGAACAAATCATTTAGACTACAATACGCGGGACAGTATAGCTTTCTTCTACCGTGGTGCGGCGATGAAGGACAAGGACGGCAATCTCATCGAGAGCCTTACCGGGAGATATCAGGCCAAGCTTGAGAAGTTCGACTTCATAGGGCAGGTGGAGATGTTCTCGGATTCGATGTTCTTTGTGTGCGATACCCTGTACTACGATACCCGTGCGGATGTGGCGCAGTTCTACGGGAATACCAAAGGATGGTATGACCTCAACTGCATCTATGCCGGTGAAGGACGTTATGAGAGGCCGGTGGAACATTTCTATTTCCACAGGGATGTGCATATCCTTACCGAAGACTATGAAGTGTGGTGCGACTCACTTTATTACGACCGTGTCTCGGAGTATTCCCGGCTCAGGGGGAATGTCCAGCTGCTGGATACTGTGGACAACGCCATCGCTCTGGCCGGAGACCTGCGTTACTGGAATGATCCCCGCAGGGCGGAGCTGTACAGGAATCCGGCAGTGGTATTGATAACGGAGACAGATGCCGGGGAGAGGGACTCGGTCTTTATGGCATCGGACACGCTGATTTATCATACGGCGAGGCTGTTCGAGATAGACAGCGCTTTCGTGGCGCTGGCGCGGGAGCGATACGCGACGGCATTGGTGGACCCTTTGGCCGTCAGCAAGCAGAATCAGAAGAAAGGGCAGAAACAGGGCTTGGGAAGTGCGGGCCGGCCCGCACCGGGTACGCTGCCTTCGCCCATTCCTCCGCAGGAGACAGATACGCTCGCTGTTGCGGATACGCTGGTTCAGGAGCTTCCGGATACTACGGTCGTATCGTTTGTGGAGGCCTATCATGATGTGCGTATCTACAAGAGTGATATACAGGTGCGCTGTGATTCGCTCGTGTTCAACTCGATAGACTCTATCGCAAGACTTTATGTCAAGCCTGTGATATGGTATGAGCTGCGCAGCCAGATTACGGCTGACAGCATGCAGTTCCTCATCCGTAACGAGGCTCTTGACAAGGGATTTCTTTTTTCCAACGCCTTTGTAATCTCGGAAGAGGAGCCGGACAAGTACTACCATCAGATCAAGTCTCCGGAGATGATAGGGTATTTTCAGGACAATCAGGTCTCCCGTTTTGATGCCCTCGGAGGGGTCAACGCTCTGTTTTTTGTGGCTGAGGATTCGGTGATTACAACGATGAACCAGAAAGAGTGCCGCCTGATGACCGGGCGTCTCAAGGACGGACAGGTGCAGCGGATTCTCTACACCGAGAATATAAAGAGCGATGCGTATCCCGTGTTTGACCTTTCTGAGGAGAAGTCCCGGCTTAGGGATTTCAACTGGATGCCCCGGCTCAGGCCGGCCTCGCGTAATGAAGTTACTGACCGCCGCATTCATCCCTCCGGTCGTTCAGATATGGTGCCCTCACCGTATTTCCCGACATTCCGGTATGCCGGGCGGTATTTCGAAGGATATATGGAGGGCGTTGTGGCTGAGATAGATAGCAGAAAACCGATAATCTGGATAGAAAGACAATAATTTTTCATATATTTGTAGGCTGATCGACAAATCACTAAACTACAAATATATGATACAATTTGACATAGATGCCCTCAAGCATTCCTTTGAGGATATACAGTCCCTTCTTGACCCCTGCTGCCGTCTGCACTTAGGTGAAGAGTCCCGTAAGAGAATAGCCAAGTGCAGAAGCTACCTTGATGAGCGGATGAAGAACCAGAAAACTCCTATCTACGGAGTTACTACAGGCTTCGGTTCACTGTGCAATGTCTCGGTAGACCGCGACCAGCTCTCGCAGCTTCAGAAGAACCTCGTGATGTCCCATGCCTGCGGAGTGGGAGAGGAGGTCCGTCCCGAGATTGTGCGCCTTATGCTGGCCCTGAAGGTCAAATCCCTGTCCTACGGCTACTCCGGAGTAAGGGTCGACACCGTGGAGAGGTTAGTGGACTTCTTCAATGAAGGTGTGATTCCGGTGGTATATCAGCAAGGCTCTCTCGGAGCGTCAGGCGACTTAGCCCCTTTAGCCAATATGTGTCTGCCTCTGCTGGGGCTCGGCGAGTTTGACTACAAGGGCAGGAGATATCCCGGAAGCGAAATAGAGAAACTCTTCGGCTGGAAGCCTCTGACGCTGGCGTCGAAAGAGGGTCTGGCCCTTCTCAACGGTACCCAGTTCATGCTGGCCCACGCCGTATGGTGCCTGTGTCATGCAAAGCATATCTCGGCAGCCGCCGACAAGATAGCCACCGTCTCCCTCGAGGCCTTCAACGGCCGCAAGGAACCCTTCACACCCGGAGTGCATGCCGTCCGCCCTCATAGAGGACAGATGGAGACTGCCCGCGTCATCCTCGGCTATCTCCAGGGCAGCCAGCTCATCGACGGACCCGGCAAAGAAGTGCAGGACCCCTATTCCTTCCGCTGTGTGCCTCAGGTACACGGGGCGTCCAAGGATGCCATTTCCTATGTGGAGAGTGTCTTCATGACCGAGGTCAACAGTGCTACCGACAACCCTACTGTCCTTCCCGACGAGGATCAGGTCATCTCCGCCGGCAACTTCCACGGTCAGCCTCTTTCCATCACCTTAGATTTCTTAGCTATCGCCATTGCGGAGTTAGGATCCATATCCGAGCGCCGTACCTACCAGCTGATTTCCGGCAAGAGGGGACTGCCTTCATTCTTAGTGGCCAAGTCCGGACTGAACTCCGGCTTCATGATTCCTCAGTACGCCGCGGCATCCATAGTCAGCCAGAACAAGCAGCTGTGTACTCCCTGCGTAGTCGATACCATCGATTCGTCTCAGGGTCAGGAGGACCATGTCAGCATGGGCGCCAATGCCGCCACCAAGTGCGTGAGAGTGGTGGAGAATGTGGAGAAGATCCTCGGCATCGAGATGCTGAACGCAGCCCAGGCCCTCGAGTTCCGTCATCGCGCCGGTGCCGGCAAGTCCTCGCCCGTAATCGAGAAATTCTTCGAGGACTACCGCAGGACTGTGCCTTTCGTGGAGGAAGATACGGTGATGTACACCCGTATTAAGGATTCCATAGACTTCATTAAGAACGCAGAAATTTAAAAATGTCAATTTTTATAAAAAATATAAAAAAGCTTGTCAATGTGCGGGAAGCGGCTCCCTCTGCTCCGTTGCGGGGAGAGGAGATGCTGTCGCTGCCCTGTCTTGACGGCGCCTGGCTGCTGACGGAGGGAGACCGTATCTCCCGCCTCGGCAGGATGCAGGACCTGCAGCCTGAGGAACTGGAAGCTCTTGAACTCGCTGCTGATGAGGTAATCGACGCTGAGGGCAGGATGGTGTTCCCTTCCTACTGCGACTCCCACACCCATCTGGTCTATGCCGGCAGCCGCGAGATGGAGTTCATGGACAAGCTGCGCGGCCTTTCCTATCAGGAGATTGCCCGCCGGGGCGGCGGTATCCTCAATTCGGTGGAGCTGCTGCACAATACCCCGGAGGATGACCTCCTGCAGCAGACCTTGGTACGTGCATGGGAGATTATCTCCTTAGGCACCGGTGCGGTGGAGATCAAGAGCGGTTACGGCCTCACCGTCGAGGATGAGGTCAAGATGCTCCGGGCCGCCCGCAGGGTGGAGGAGGAGACACCGCTCAGGGTCCGCACCACCTTCCTCGGAGCCCACGCCGTGCCTGCCCGCTATAAAGGCAACCGGGAGGGATATGTGGATGAGATAGTCCGTGAGATCATGCCGGCCGTCGCCGCCGAGGGACTGGCCGACTACGTGGATATTTTCGTAGAGGAGGGATTCTTCACTGTGGAGGATGCCTCCCGGATCTTCGAGGCCGCCGCTAAGTACGGCATGGTTCCGAAGGTGCATGCCAACCAGATGAGTTTTTCCGGAGGAGTTCAGGTGGGCGTGCGCTATGGCGCCGCCTCTGTCGACCATCTCGAGTTCACCGGCCCGGAGGAGTTCAGGGTCCTGCAGGGCAGCGGGACCATCGCTACGCTCCTGCCCGGTGCTACATTTTTCTTAGATATGGATTATCCTAAGGCGAAGGAGATGCTGGAGTATGACCTGCCGCTGGCCATTGCCTCCAACTACAACCCCGGCTCCTGCCCCTCCGGCGACATGAAGTTCATGATGGCCTTAGCCATGATCAAGATGCGTCTGACTCCCGAGACAGTGCTGAATGCGGCCACTGTCAACGGTGCGTTTGCCATGGGTGTAGCCTCAGGATACGGAAGCATTACCCCCGGTAAGAAGGCCTCCCTCTTCATTACCAAGAAGATACCTTCGTACGAATTTGTTCCCTACAGTTTCACTTCCCAGCTGATCGAGAATATAATTTTAAACGGTAAGATATATGGATAGTTACAAGACCCCTCTGGGCGAGATCAAAATCACTGTGATAGGCCATGCCTCACTGCTTATCGAATGGAACGGAAAATACATCTACTCCGATCCTTACAGCGAAGCGGGCGACTTCTCCGGCAGGGAGAAGGCCGACCTGATTCTCATTACTCACAACCACTATGACCACTATGACGAGTCTGCCTGGTCCAAGATTGTGACGGACAAGACCCTTTTCGTGGTAAGCCAGGACGTGGGCAAGGTCTCGGACCGCTATGTGGTGCTCAAGAACGGAGAGTCCTACAGCTATGAGGGGCTGATGATCCATGCCGTACACGCTTACAATGTCAACCGCCGCAATGATGCAGGCGAGCTCTTCCATCCTAAGGGTGTCGGAAACGGTTATATCCTGGATTTCGGAGGTTTCCGTCTCTATATCGCGGGAGATACCGAGCCTATTCCCGAGATGAGGCACGTGACTAACATAGACATCGCATTCCTGCCAAAGAATCTTCCTTATACCATGACGGACGAGGAATTCGTGCAGGTGGCGAATACCATACGTCCCAAGTATCTGTATCCGATTCACTATTTCGAGATAGATGTGGCTAAGCTCATCGGCATGCTGGATACAGGCATAACCATGATAGTAAACAACAAATAATAATTAACTAGAAATGACACGTAAACTTATCGAGTGCGTTCCCAACTTCAGTGAGGGACGCGATATGCAGATTATCAAACAGATTACCGACGCCGCCGAGAGTGTAGAGGGTGTAAAGCTCCTGGACGTGGATCCCGGTGCGGCCACCAACCGTACGGTGGTTACTTTCGTAGGTGAGCCAGAGAAGGTCATGGAGGCTGCTTTCCGTGCAGTCAGGAAGGCTTCCGAGATCATCGACATGAGACATCATCACGGCGAGCATCCCCGTATGGGCGCCACCGACGTGTGCCCTCTCGTGCCCATCGCAGGCGTGACAATGGAGGAGTGCGCGGAGTATGCCCGCACCTTAGCCAAGAGGATAGGCGAGGAGCTGGGAATCCCGGTATTCTGCTATGAGAGCGCTGCCTATACCGAGGCACGCAGGAATCTGGCCGTATGCCGTGCAGGCGAGTACGAGGGCCTGGCAAAGAGGTTTGCCGACGGGGAGAAGCCCGATTTCGGTCCGGCCGTTATCGACGACTTTACCGCACGTACAGGTGCTACTGCAGTGGGCGCCAGGGATTTCCTCGTAGCTATCAACTATAACCTCAACACCACCTCTACCCGCCGTGCCAACTCCGTGGCCTTCGACGTGCGCGAGAAGGGCCGCAAGAAGAGAGAGGGCGACCCCATCACCGGAAAGGTGGTTAAGGATGAGAACGGCGAGGTGGTATGGATTCCCGGAACTCTGAAGGGCTGCAAGGCTATCGGCTGGTTCATCGAGGAGTACGGTATCGCCCAGGTGTCCATGAATGTGACCAACATCAACGTCACTCCCGTCCATGTGGCCTTCGACGAGGTGTGTGAGAAGGCTCACGCCCGCGGTCTGAGGGTGACCGGCTCGGAGATAGTCGGCCTTATCCCCAAGAAGGTGCTCATCGACGCCGGCAAGCATTACCTGGCCAAACAGAACCGCTCCTGCGGTATTCCCGAGGAGGACATCATAAAGATAGCCGTAAAGTCCATGGGATTAGACGACCTCAAGCCTTTCAATCCCCGCGAGAAGGTCATCGAGTACATCCTCGAGGACAGTGACAGGACTCCCAAGCTGGTGGACCTGACCGTCCGCGGCTTCGCGGAGGAGACTTCCCGCGAGTCTCCGGCTCCCGGCGGCGGATCGATATCCGCATACATGGGCTCCCTCGGGGCCGCTCTCGGTGCCATGGTGGCCAACCTGTCCTCGCACAAGAGAGGCTGGGACGACCAGTGTCCCAAGTTCTCCGAGTGGGCTGAGAAGGGACAGGAGCTGATGTATGAGCTGCTGCACCTCGTGGATGAGGATACGGCGGCATTCAACCGTATCATGGACGCCATGTCCCTGCCCAAGAAGACCGATGAGGAGAAGGCCGCACGCGCAGCTGCCATGCAGGAGGCCACTCTCTATGCCACCGAGGTGCCTCTGAGGACCATGAAGGCTTCCTTCAAGGTGTTTGAGTTAGTGGAGGCAATGGCTTCGGAGGGTAATCCCAACTCTGTATCCGACGCAGGTGTGGGTGCGCTCGCAGCCCGTTCCGCAGTCCTCGGAGCCTTCCTCAATGTGAAGATCAATGCCTCTGGCCTGAAGGACCGCGAAAAGGCCGATGCTCTCGTAGCCGAGGCGGCAGTAATCGCTGAAGAGGCTGTGAAACAGGAGGCAAAGGTTATTGAGATAGTCAACTCCAAGATAGGCTGATTTGATATTTTCGTCAAAATGTATATTTTTGCGCGATTTTAACAAAAGTTAGCTAAAAGTATGAGAATTATAGGAACTGGCAGTGCACGCCCCTCCAAGGTCGTGACCAACTCTATGCTGGAGAATTTCTTAGATACCAGCGACGAGTGGATCGTGACCCGTACCGGTATCCATGAGAGGCGTGTCATCTCCTCCGAGAATCTGGAGGATCTGGCCGCTACGGCCGCCCGTAATGCTATGGAAAATGCCGGGATAACGGCCGAGGATGTAGATTTTATCATCTGTTCCAATGTGGTGAACGAGTATGTCACTCCCGGTTTAGGCTGTGTGATACAGGGTATGATAGGCGCCACTTGTCCCACAGTGGACATCAACTGCGCCTGCACCGGTTTCATCTACGCTCTCGATATCGCAGAGGCGTATTTGGCGACTAAGGACCTGAAGAATATCCTTATCGTCTGCGCGGAGGAGCCTGCCCGCATGATGAACTGGCATGACCGCTCCTCATGCATCCTCTTCGGAGATGCGGCCGGCGCTGTAGTAGTGACCAAGGGTGATGACCTGAAGGCTATCCGCGTGTCCACACACTGCAAGGTGGAGGCTCTCTATCAGAAGCGCAAGCTTCAGCCGACTCCCTTCATAACTAAGGAGGAGGTCGATACCGAGGGCGTGGTGATGAACGGTCAGGATGTCTTCAAGCTTGCTGTTTCCTCTTCGATAAAGGATATCGACAAGGTGCTGACTATTGCCGGAATGAAAGCAGACGACATAGACCTGTACGTGCTTCATCAGGCCAATGTCCGTATCATCGAGTCTATCAGGCATTTTGTCAATCAAGACAAGAGCAAGTTCCCCTTCAATCTCGACAAGTACGGAAACACCTCGTCCGCATCGATACCCGCACTGCTGGACGACCTCAACAGAGGTAATAAGTTAAAAACAGGAGAGATGCTGCTGCTCAGTGCGTTCGGAGCAGGATTCACTACCGGGGCATGTATTCTCCGCTGGTCAATGTAAAATATAAAAGCTATATGGAAAAAAGAGTAGTAGTGACAGGTCTTGGAGTAGTCTCCCCTGTCGGAAACAATGTAGAGACTTTCTGGAAGAACATCGTGGACGGAGTCTGCGGAATAGACTATATCAAGCAGTTCCCTACCGACGGTCTTTCAGTCAAGATAGCAGGAGAGGTAAAGGACTTCAAGCCTGCTGATTACGGCATAGAGCCTAAGGCGGCCAGGAAGTTCGACCGTTTCTGCCTTTTCGCTCTCGCTGCTGCCAATCAGGCTGTTGCTATGAGCGGCCTGAAGGCCACCGATGATCCTGAGGATAATACTCCAGGTACGGTGTACTCCGACAGGTTCGGAGTGTACATCGGTTCCGGTATCGGTGGCATGCACTCTTTCGTCAATGAGACATCCAAGATGATAAAGGACGGTCCTCAGTGGATATCACCGCTCTTTATCCCCACTATGATTGCCAATATCGCTGCCGGCAATGTCGCTATCGCGCATCATGCCAAGGGCGTGTGCCTGCCTATCGTGACCGCCTGTGCCACCGGTACCCATTCCATCGGTGAGGCTTACCGTGCCATTAAGTTCGGTTATGCCGACGCCATCATCGCCGGAGGTACTGAGGCCGCTGTCAATCCATTAGCTATCGGAGGATTCTCCAACAGCAAGGCTCTTTCCCCTGCCGAGGATCCGATGGCTGCATCTCTTCCTTTCGATGCCCGGCGTCAGGGTTTCGTGATAGCAGAGGGTGCAGGAATCGTAGTTCTCGAGGAGTATGAGCACGCAGTGGCCCGCGGAGCAAGAATCTATGCCGAAATCTGTGGTTACGGCAATACCTGTGACGCATATCATTACACCGCACCCTGTCCTGACGGTTCTACACCGGCCAAGGCATTCAGACAGGCTCTTACTGAGGCTCATTATTCTACTTCGGACCTGCTTCACATCAATACTCACGGTACCGGAACTCCCCTGAACGACAAGTCGGAGACAGCCGCCATTAAGCTCGCGCTCGGTGAGACCGAGGCCCGCAGGGCCATCCTCTGTTCGACCAAGTCCATGACTGGACATGCTCTCGGAGCGGCCGGAGGTATCGAGGCAGTAGCGGCAGTACTCGCTTTGGACAACAGTATCGTCCCGCCCACTATCCACTACGAAGTGCCTGACCCTGAATGCGACCTCGATGTCAATCCCAACCATGCCCGTGAGGCTAAGCTGACCATGGCTCTGTCATCGTCATTGGGCTTTGGAGGTCACAATGCTGTGCTTGCGTTCAGACTCGTCTGATCATGTACTAACCAAACTAAATATTTTATGGATAGAGAAGAAATAAAACAATTCCTGCGTCACCGTGAGCCCATGCTTCTGGTGGACGAGATGGAGCTTCAGAACGACGGTACTGAGTGTATAGGAAAGTACCATGTCAGAGGAGACGAGTTCTTCCTTCAGGGGCACTTCCCCGGCTATCCGGTCGTGCCCGGAGTCATCCTCTGCGAGATTATGGGGCAGTGCAGCTCACTCCTTATCAAGGATTATTTAGTAGGGCACACCACCCTGTTCACCGGTATCGACAAGACCCGTTTCAAACGTCAGGTGCGTCCCGGCGACACTGTGGAGGTCCATGCCCATATCACCAATCACAGGGCCATGCTTTTCTACATTGAGGCCAAGGCTTTTGTGGAAGGTGAGCTCTGTGTGGAGGCCAATCTCTCATTTGCAGTCATTCCTAACGATAAAGTAAAATAAGGACTATGTTAGAAGGATTATTAAAAGGAAAAGTGGCTATAGTCACAGGTGCCGCCCGCGGTATCGGCAAGGCAATAGCCATGAAGCTCGCTTCTGCGGGAGCGGACATCGCTTTTACGGACCTCAAGGAGGACGATAACTTTAAGAACACCGTAGCGGAGATTTCCGCTCTCGGAGTACAGTGCCGCGGCTATGCGTCCAATGCGGCTGACTTCGCCGAGGCGCATGCTGCAGTAGACCAGATTCAGAAAGATTTCGGTCACATAGACATCTTAGTCAACAATGCGGGTATCACCCGTGACGGTCTGATGATGAGGATGTCCGAGCAGCAGTGGGACAGCGTCATCACTGTCAACCTCAAGAGTGCGTTCAACTTCACCCATGCCCTGACCCCCATCATGGCGCGTCAGAGAGGCGGCAGCATCATCAACATCTCTTCGGTGGTGGGTGTTAACGGCAATGCCGGTCAGTGCAACTACTCAGCTTCCAAAGCCGGTCTGATCGGTCTGGCCAAATCCATAGCCAAGGAGATGGGTTCCCGCGGCATCCGTGCCAACGCCATAGCTCCCGGATTCATCATCACCGATATGACCAATGCCCTTCCCCAGGAGGTGCGGGACGAGTGGAACAAGAAGATACCCCTCCGCCGCGGCGGTACACCCGAGGATATAGCCAATGTGGCTCTGTTCCTCGCTTCTGACCTCTCATCTTATGTGACAGGCCAGGTGATTATCTGCGACGGCGGAATGCTTTAGCAGAAATCCCGCAGGGCCTCTTCCATCTTTGTGCGGCCGAGGGCGACGATCTCGTCGTACTTGTAGAACTCCATGGTGGAGTATGCGTTCTTGGCGATGCGCACGAGGATATCCGGAGGGTAGAGCTTGAGGGTCAGATCCGCGTTGGTCTGAATCATCATACTCGAAGACTGATTGAGGATGGAGACGATACCCATATCGTCGTCATCCTCTTTTTCTTTGTCCTTTATTGTCGGCAGACTGGCCTCGACTTTGTCTTTGAGGACTTTGTCGGAGATGGTGTCTACGATTTTCTCTATTCTGCCGCGGAGACGGCTTCTCTTCTCCTCGGGTTCTTCGTCGTGTTTCTCGATGTATGGACCGTTGAGGTCTACGGCTACGAGTATGTCACCGGGGTTCCGGAGTACCCGGTTGACCGGTACGGGGTTGACCACTCCGCCGTCTATCAGCAGCATGTCGTCTATGCGGTTGGGTGTGAATATGGACGGCATGGATATGGAAGAGCGTATGGCATCGTACAGACTCCCCCTGTTGAAGAGAACTTCCCTCCGGTGACGGATATCTGTGGCTACTGCGGTAAAGGGAATGGTCAGGTCCTCTATCCTCTTGTCGGGGATGATGCTCTTTAGCTCGTCGATGACCTTCTCGCCTTTGACGAATCCTCCGTTGCCGATGGTAAAGTCCATCAGGTTGAAGACTTTCATGCGGTCTACGGTCTTCATCCATTCCTTGAAAGCATCGAGACCGCCGGCCGCGTAAATACCGCCTACGAGAGCCCCCATGGAGGCTCCCGCGACGGATGTTATGCTGTAGCCGTGTTCTTCTAAAACCTCTATTGCCCCTATATGGGCAAGGCCTCTGGAACCGCCGCTGGCTAAGACTAAAGCGACATTTTTCTTTTCTGACATATTGTTATTTTATCTCTCTTATGAGCATTCCCGGGGTGAAATTCATGCCGCTCACTACTTCGAAAGTGGTGGCTGTGAGCTCGGAGCCTGTGGCCTGTTCCTCCGAAGCCATGTACCTGTTGTCCCATATCTTGCCTGCGACAGGACGGATGACGCCTTTGCGGTTGTACCGGACTTTGCCCGTGGCTTCGTCGAATACTGGAACGAGCACTTCAAATTTGGATTTTGCCGTGACTCCTTCTTTCATACCGATGCGTGCCATCAGAGGCTCTGTGCTGAACAGGGGGACTTTGACCTTGAACTGGTCGAATTTCTTCTGCAACTCCATCACGTTGTTGTCTATGGCGCGGGCACATACTTTGCGGAAGACGTCCTCGGGGTTATAGAGTCCGCGGAGGACAGGCTTGGCACTGCGGGCCACATACTCGCCCACGTATTTGAGCCTGAAGGTTGTGTCATCTGCCTCGTATGCGGCTTTCTTGGCAGCTATGGCGGTGTCGGCTGCGAATGCGGCGAGTGAGGCCGAGTCTGTGGCCGGCTTGTCGTAGTAGTAGAGGTTGTAGAAGGTGTCGGCAGTCCGGTCATCCCATTCGAGCTGGTAGAGGTAGGAGTTGACGCGGACGGTAAAACCGGCAATCATGCTGGAAACCATGGCTCCGAGTGTGGTGAGACCTGTCACGATGTTGTTCTCATCGTCACTGGCAGCTGCGGCTATGCCGCCTATGATGGAGAGTATGCCGGTGGCTATGTCGGCATTCTTCTCATGGTCTACGTAGGTGATGTCGTTGACTATGACAAAGGTGTTGCTTATCATCTCATAGCCCTTGTCTCCCAAGGCGTCAATGCCGCGCCTGCTCTGTGCTGCTGTCTCGATGTCCATGGCCGTGGCTCCGTACAGTCCTCTCTCCATTACGAGCGAAGGGTCGAATCCTCCGGTGACTTTGTTTCTCATAAACCATTTGGAGACCATCCTCTTGGCGACGTCATTGCGCTGGAACCAGGCTTCGACCTCGCGTCTGAGGTCCTCTTTCTTGCTGTAGGCCGTGATGCACTTTATACTGAGGTCGTGGTTGTTGTACTTGTCCGGAGTCTCGAGAGCCATGAAGGCTCCTACTATCTCGTCGTCCATTTTAAGGTCGGGGTGACTTACCATGAACGAATAAAGGGAGCTACGCCTGTACTGCATGGCGGAGTCGGGCTCCTCGGCAGAGGCCTTAAGCGTGCAGAATGAAAATGCTGTTACTGCAGCAAGTGCGGATATGTATGCGAAAAATCTTTTCATGGCAGTAAGGTTTTAGTAGTCCCACATATTTTCATTTACGGTGTCAAATACCGATACTTTCCCGTCGAAGTCAGTGAAGTCCACCACCACGTGTCCTTCTGAATCGATCCAGGCCATCTGGCCTTTGTCGTTCATAACCCATCTTACTGCACCGCTCTCAGGGTGCAGCAGGAGGGAGGAAGGTCTGGAGCCGGGGGCATCCTGGACCATGACGTAAACAGCGGGAATGACTTCTGTTCCGCGGTTGTTCACAAACCCGTAGAGCCCGTTGCGCTTGACCCAGGCCAGTCCTTCTTTGAATTCGCCTACTGCCTGATACGGGGCATCAGTGTCCGTCAGGGCATTGCCGCTGCGGTCCATGAGAACCCAGGCTCCGTCCGGAATCACCGGTCCGTCCCCGCCTTCAGACAGAAACATGTCTTCCATGGAGAATGTCCCGGATACTCCGAAGATGATGTTCTCTCCTATAGGCTTGCCCTTTTTGTCCACTATAGGCATGGTCCTGCGCTGGCGTTTGGAGGCTGTACGGACGCAGTTGACCCAGGCGACGCTGTCCACAAAGGGACCTGCCGCATCGAAAAGAAACTTGAACTCCTCTCCGGGCTTGCCCAGATCCATGTATCCCCAGAGTCCTCCTGACATGTAGAGACCTTCCTCGCTGTTGTGTACAGGGCCTTTGTAGATGGCTACCATGCCTTCGTTGTACAGGTCGATATAGTCGTATGCCGGCTCGATGACTGTGCGTCCGTCCTGGCCTACGATACCCCATTTGAGACTCCCGTCTACATTGCCGGCGACCAGTCCGTATCCGTCTGCCGGCAGGCTTACTGCCTCGTATACAGCGTTGACTATTACTTTCCCAGAGGCGTCCTTGTAGCCCCATCGGTTGCCTGACTGATATGGAATCAGTGTCTGGGCAGCCGCTGTTGCGGCTGTCATGATGACAGCTGCGGTGATAATCAGATGTTTATTCATAAGCGGGTGTTGAGTTTATCAGAATCCGGAGGAGAGGGCTTTTACCATTCCGTTGTCTTCCAAGTATTTTCGGAGGTTGTCCTTTGCTACGGATACAGCGTAGCCTATCTTGTATTCTTTGCGCCCAGTCTGGATTACCTGGACGCTTCCGCTCGCTACAGAATTGACGAAACGCTGGTATTCATTCTGGAAAAATTTCTCGAAAAATGCGGTTTCCGAGGGGGTGAGTTCTCCTGACTTCAGCGGGGGCTGGGCGGAGGCTCCGTTTCCGGCAGGCACGCCACGGAAGATGACAGAGTGTACTGCGTTTTTCTTGGCAAGCTCCACGGGCATACCGGCGCTGCGGTAGTAGCTCCATACGCGGATAGCGTAGGTCCCGTCATTTCCTACACCTAAGCTTTCGGTTTCGTATGACCAGGGCTGGTCCGCCCTGTTGACTTTGGAGGCTGTTCCGCAGGAGTGCAGCAGCAGGGGAATGAAGAGAAGAATCAGAAATTTTTTCATATTTAGATAGATTGGTGTGTTTATTGCTTGTTGTGCTTACAAAGATAATTTGTTTTGATTAGTATTCAAAATCCTTTATTATCTTTGCAGTATGAAATCAGCAAATGTGTTTTTCGACAGGTCTTATGGATATGCGAGGGCGATAATCGCTCTTGCGGGCGGTCTTGTTCTGGTCATCTGGCCTGAGGCTGTCAAGAACTCCATTATGATCATCCTCGGCTCCCTGATATTGGCCGTAGGAATTGTAAGTGTCATCCTCTCTTACACGGGTAAATGGAGAAAGGAAAAAGTCCCCCTTCTGCTGCTCAATTCCATCGTGGACATAGCGTTCGGTTTGGTGCTCATCATCTTTCCGAAATTTTTCACGGGCTTGATAATGTTCGTGTTCGGCCTTATTCTGCTGATATTCGGATTAGGGGAGATAATAAATCTCTTCCGTACGGCCAAGGCTGTGAGGGTTCCCTGGCCCCTCTACATAGGGCCGGCTATAACCCTTATCCTCGGCATTGCGATGTTCTTTTTCCCGGGTGAGAGCGGAAACGTACTTTTCGTGATATTCGGAGCGACACTTCTGCTGTATTCGGTGTCGGAGTTTGCTTCTACGTACACTATCCGCAGGGAAATGAAAAATATTGAAGTGGAAATAAATAATGAGATAAAGGAAATAGAAGAATAGTACCTCCGTGGGGAATCGAACCCCAACCAAGAGAACCGGAATCTCTCATTCTATCCATTAAACTACGGAGGCAAACGGACTGCAAATGTATAAATAAAAACTGAATATTGAATATGACAGCTTATGTTTTTCCCGGTCAGGGAGCACAGTTTACAGGGATGGGCAAGGACCTTTATGATGCTAATCCCAAAGCCAAGGCGCTGATTGACAGTGCCTGCGATATTCTCGGATTCGATATACGCAATATAATGTTCACGGGCACTGCCGATGACTTGAAACAGACAAAGGTTACTCAGCCCGCGGTATTCATCCATTCGGTAGCGGCAGCAGCGACTGTCGAGGATTTCAGACCCGATATGGCAGCAGGTCATTCTCTCGGTGAATTCTCGGCATTAGTAGCTGCTGGAGCTATGTCCTTTGGGGACGGTCTCCGTTTGGTGTATGCGAGGGCTATGGCCATGCAGAAAGCCTGTGAGGCTCATCCTTCGACTATGGCAGCTATTATCGGTCTGCCTGACGATGTGGTGGAGAAGGCATGCGCCGAGATAGAGGGAGTGGTGGTGCCTGCCAACTACAACTGTCCCGGTCAGCTCGTAATCTCGGGTGAGATTGAGGCTGTCGACAAGGCCTGCGCAGTGCTGAAGGAGGCCGGTGCGAAAAGAGCTCTCCGCCTCGCTGTAGGAGGTGCTTTCCATTCTCCCCTGATGGAGCCTGCCCGCGTAGAGCTGGCCGAGGCCATCAGCAAGACAGACATCAAGACACCTGTGTGCCCTGTATATCAGAATGTGGACGCTCTTCCGTCAACTGATCCTGCTGTGATTAAGGATAAGCTGCTCAGACAGCTCACATCCCCTGTCAGATGGACCCAGACTGTGCTCAACATGCACCGTGACGGTGCCTCCGAGTTCGTGGAGCTCGGCCCCGGGGCAGTGCTGCAGGGCCTTATCAAGAAGTGTCTTCCCGCAGAAAAGTAATTAAAACTCAATAACAATAACTACTAAATTGTCTTAGTAATGGCAAAAGAAAAAACCTTTATTACCTGTGACGGCAACTACGCTGCTGCCCATGTAGCGTATATGTTCAGCGAACATGCCGCCATCTATCCCATTACGCCATCTTCGACTATGGCCGAGTATGTGGACGAGTGGGCTGCCTTTGGCAAGAAGAACCTTTTTGGAGAAACTGTCAAGGTTACTGAGATGCAGAGTGAAGGCGGTGCTGCCGGTGCCGTTCACGGCTCGCTCCAGGCCGGAGCCCTCACTACTACATTCACAGCATCCCAGGGTCTGCTGCTGATGATCCCCAATATGTACAAGATCGCCGGTGAGCTGCTCCCTACTGTTTTCCATGTGTCCGCCCGTGCTCTTGCTACCCAGGCTCTATCTATCTTCGGAGACCATCAGGACGTGATGGCCTGCCGCCAGACAGGATTCGCAATGCTGGCGTCTTCGAGCGTACAGGAGGCGATGGACCTCGGCGCGGTGGCTCATCTGTCCACTATAAAGTCAAGTGTTCCTTTTATTCATTTCTTCGATGGCTTCCGTACCTCTCATGAGATTCAGAAGATAGAGGTTCTGGATTCGGATGCGCTCAAGGGTATGATCAGTGAGAAGGCTCTCGCTGCTTTCCGTAAGAAGGCCTTGAATCCCAACAAGCCTGTGACACGCGGTACAGCGCAGAATCCCGATGTGTACTTCCAGGCGCGTGAGGCCTGCAACACATATTACAGCGCCGTTCCCGATATAGTAGCCCGTTATATGGGCGAGATCGGTGAGCTTACGGGACGCCATTACCTGCCTTTTGATTACTATGGAGATCCTGAAGCAAAGGATATAATCATCGCAATGGGCTCCGTATGCGAGACTATCCGCGAGGTAGTGGATGCCCTCATGGCCAAGGGAGAGAAGGTCGGTGTGATAACCGTCCGCCTCTACAGGCCTTTCTCCTCCAAGTATTTCTTCAGAGTACTGCCTAAGAGCGTAAGGCGAATCGCCGTTCTCGACCGCTGCAAGGAGCCCGGAAGCGTGGGTGAGCCCCTTTATCTTGATATCAAGTCTACTCTTGCCGAGATGGGTGCTGAGGCTCCCTATGTTATCGGTGGCCGTTACGGTCTGTCCTCCAAGGACACCAGCCCTGCCCAGATCTTCGCAGTCTTCAAGAACCTCAAGCAGAAACAGCCCAAGACAGATTTTACTATCGGAATCACCGATGACGTGACATTCAAGTCCCTCCCTGTGGGCGAGGAGATCTCTCTGGCCAAGAAGGGAACCTACGAGTGCAAGTTCTACGGCCTCGGTTCTGACGGTACTGTGGGCGCCAACAAGAACACCATCAAGATCATCGGTGACCACACTCCCAAGTACTGCCAGGGTTATTTCGACTACGATTCCAAGAAGTCCGGCGGCTATACCTGCTCGCACCTGCGTTTCGGTGACAGCCCGATCACTTCTCCCTACCTCGTGTCCACCCCGGACTTCGTGGCCTGCCACGTGCCTTCATATCTGAACAAATACGATGTCCTGAAAGGTATCAAGAAAGGCGGTACATTCCTCCTCAACAGCCTCTGGTCGGTAGAGGAGACCATCAAGAGGATTCCTGACCACGTAAAGCAGGTTATTGCCGAGAAGAATCTGAAGGTGTACATCATCAATGCCACCAAGATAGCCGAGGAGATAGGTTTAGGCAACCGTACCAACACCATCCTTCAGTCCGCATTCTTCAAGATTACCGGTATCATCCCTTACGAGCAGGCAGTGGCCTTCATGAAGAAAGCCATCGACAAGAGCTACGGCAAGAAGGGAGAGAAGGTGGTCAGCATGAACTACGCCGCAGTGGACCGCGGAGCCGAGTATGAGGAACTGACTGTTCCTGCAGAGTGGAACGGAATCGTAGCCCGTTTCCGTCCCGCCAACTTCGACCGTCTGGCTCCCGAGTGGGTACGCAGCGTGGCCGATGTGGTCAACGCCCAGAACGGCTATGACGTGCCTGTAAGTGCTTTCACCGGTGAGTATGCCGACGGTACCATTCCTGCCGGTACAGCCGCTTTCGAAAAGAGAGGCATCGCAGTAAGCGTTCCCGAGTGGAATCCTGAGAAATGTATCCAGTGCAACCAGTGCGCATACGTCTGCCCTCACGCCGCTATCCGTCCTTTCCTTACCACTGAGGAGGAACTGGCCAAGGCTCCCAAGGCTGCCAAGAGCACCCAGGGTATAGCCGCTTTCAAGGCATACCGCTTTACCATGCAGGTATCTCCTATGGACTGCACCGGCTGCGGCAACTGCGTGGATGTATGTCCCGCCAAGGAGAAGGCTCTCGAGATGAAGCACCTTGCTACACAGATGGACCAGCAGCCTGTATTTGACTACATGCATGCCAACGTGGGCTACAAGGATACCGTCGCTCCCAAGACTCAGAACCTCAAGAACTCCCAGTTCTCACAGCCTCTGTTCGAGTTCTCCGGTGCCTGCGCCGGCTGCGGTGAGACACCTTACATCAAGACCATCACCCAGCTCTTCGGCGACCACATGATGGTGGCCAACGCTACCGGATGTTCGTCGATCTACAGCGGCTCATTCCCCTCGTCTCCTTACTGCACCGACCGCAACGGCCGCGGACCCGCATGGGACAACTCCCTGTTCGAGGACAACGCCGAGTTCGGTCTCGGTATGAGACTCGGAACCGAGCGTCTGCGCAACACAGTTGCAGAACTGATGAAGAAGGGTATAGAGTGTCCCAAGTGCTCCTCCGAGATCAAGGCCCTCTTCGAGCAGTGGCTCTCAGAGAGAGGCAACGCTGCCGCAACCCGCGAGATCTGCGACAAGCTCGTACCGATGCTCGAGGAAAGCGACTGCGAGGCATGCCGCGAGCTTCTCGGATACAAGGACTACATCCCTGCACGCAGCCAGTGGATCTTCGGCGGTGACGGCTGGGCATACGACATCGGATACGGTGGACTGGACCATGTCCTGGCCTCCGGTGAGAATGTCAATGTCCTCGTCCTCGACACCGAGGTGTACTCCAACACCGGCGGACAGTCGTCCAAGTCCACTCCCGCAGGTGCCGTGGCCAAGTTCGCAACCTCCGGCAAGAGGGTACGCAAGAAAGACCTCGGCATGATGGCCATGAGCTACGGCTACGTATACGTGGCACAGGTGGCTATGGGTGCTAACCCTGCTCAGTACTTCAACGTGCTCAAAGAGGCCGAGGCCTACAACGGACCTTCCCTGATCATCGCCTACGCACCCTGCATCAACCACGGCCTGCGCAACGGCATGGGCAAGAGCCAGCACGAGGAGAAACTCGCCGTCGAGTGCGGTTACTGGCATCTGTATCACTTCAACCCCGCTCTGACCGACGAGGGCAAGAATCCTTTCAGCCTCGACAGCAAGGAGCCCGACTGGAGCAAGTTCCAGGAGTTCATCAAGGGTGAGGTGCGCTACAGCTCGCTTATGAAGACTTTCCCTGACATCGCTCAGGAACTCTTCGACAAGACCGAGCAGTTCGCCAAGATCCGCTACGAGTCCTACAAGCGTCTCGCAGGTAAGGAATAAGCTGAGTGCCTGATGCAAAAAGAGGCCGTGCCCGACTTGGACACGGCCTCTTCTGTTTCAGTGGCCCGGCAGTTTACTCGATGAAGCAGAGTACCTGGTTGATCTCCACGTTCTCGTTGTGCCTAACCTCCACCTGGATGAGTTTGCCGGTAATGGGAGCATAGACAGGCTCCACTCCGTAGTAGGTCTGGATGTAGCAGATCGGGGTGAGCTCCTGGAACTTGGTGCCGATGGCGGGGGCAGTGCTGTCATCGGAGACATTGTACCTCCAGATGAGCTTGCCCTTGGCAACGGCCTGGACGGGCATGGCTTTGGGATGCTCCGCCATGATCTTCTCCACGTCGAATGCGGGTACCTCGACCACCTTGCGTGTGACGACCTTCGGAGCACCGGCCTTCTCGCGTGCGGCCTCGAGCTCCTTGTTGAAGCGGTCCTTGGCCACTCCGCTCTTGTAGTCGCGGTACTGGCGCTCGTGCATGGCGAACTCGAAGAGCTCCTCGTCGTCCTGGCCGCGGTCCCAGCCTTCCTTCTTCATCTCCTCGATGAAGTGAGGCAGCTCGTCGGGGAAGGCGTCCTGAGGATTGCCGGTGTAGAACTCTAAGCCTTTCTCCTTGACGATGTCGAGAATCTCGGGAGCTAAAGGACCGGGCAGGGTACCGGTCTTGCCGAGGATCATGTTCATGGTGTCCTTGTCGATGGTCTTCCATCTGGGCTCGCCCTTGAGGGTGTGCATGAGGTTCATCAGGGCGGTGTTCTTCACGTACTGGCTGAAAGGAGTTACGAGAGGGGGATAGCCGAGCTTGGGCCATACGTACTCTACCTCCTGGAAGAGCATCACCATCAGCTCGTTGAGGGAAACTTCCTTCTTGCCCTGGTTGCGCAGGGACATGTTGATGGCGCTCTGGAAGCCCTTGAGGTCGGCCATCATCGAGCCCATCATGCCGCCGGGCAGTCCGCAGCCCACTAAGAGGGAGGAACTGATGTAGTTGTTCGGCTCGATGAACATGCCCAGGAAGTCGTCGATGAAGGTCTGGGTCAGACGGCGGGCCTCCATGTAGGCGTCCATGTTGATGTCCTTTACTATGAAGCCTGCGTCCTTGAGCATGGCCTGAATGGTGATTACGTCGGGATGGATCTTACCCCAGGACAGGGGCTCCATGGCCACGTCTAAGTAGTCGGCGCCGGCGCGGGCCACCTCCAGCATGGAGGCTGTCGAGAAGCCTGGTCCGGAATGGCCGTGATACTGCACGATGATGTGGGGATATTTGTCCTTGATGCTCTTGGTCAGACGGCCTAAGAAGGCTGGACGTCCGATTCCGGCCATGTCCTTGAGGCAGATCTCGTCGCAGCCGTACTCCACCACCTTGTCCACGATGTCCATGTAGTACTCTACGGTGTGGATGGGGGAGTAGGTGATGCTGAGGGCCACCTGGGAGATCATGCCGCCCTCCTTGGCGAGGATGACGGAGTCCTTGAGGTTGCGGTGGTCGTTGAGGCCGCAGAACGAGCGGGAGATATTGGTGCCCTGCTTTGCCTTTACCTTATACATGAGGCCCCTGACATCCCTCGGAACTGGATTCATACGGAGGGCGTTGAGGCCTCTTTCGAGCATGTGTGTCTGTATGCCGACTTTGTTGAAGGGTGCGGTCCAGGCTCTTACGGCCTTGTTGGGGTTCTCTCCGAAGAGGAGGTTCACCTGCTCGAACGCTCCTCCGTTGGTCTCGACCCTGTCGAAACAGCCCATGTCGATGATGACGGGAGCGATCTGAACAAGCTGGTCAACCCTCGGGACGTATTTGCCCGAAGACTGCCACATATCCCTGTAAACAAGGGAGAATTTGATTTCACGTGCCATACGGTAATAGTGTTTTGTTAAAAATTTGTCTTCAAATATAGAAAATTTGTGTGAATAAGAAAAGTATTCTTATATTTGCACTCCCTTTTAGGGGAAATTTTTAAATGGTGGATGTAGCTCAGTTGGTTAGAGCATTGGTTTGTGGCACCAAGGGTCGTGGGTTCGAGTCCCATCTTCCACCCGGTTCAGCCGTCTCAGTTTCTGAGGCGGTTTTTTTATGACAAATGCAATCGGGTTGCCGGATGCGGGGAATAATTTTGCGGCTGTGATTGTAAAATATACTGTATATGCAGAAAAAAGAGATATTCCCGGTTACGGGCTTAGGCTGTGCGGCATGCGCGGCCAGGGTAAACAAGGTGCTCAACTCATGCGAGGGGGTGGAGGAGGCCAATGTTAACTATGCCTCGGCCACTGCCTTAGTGAGCTACGATGACAGCAAGTGCTCTCCCGAGGCTCTGAGAAAGGCCGTCGAGGAGGCAGGTTACGGTCTGATAACGGACGTGGAGAATGAGGAGGAGGCAGCGGAGGCGGAGCGCCTGAAGCAGTACAGGGCTCTCAGAAGGCAGACCATAGGTGCGGTCGCGGGGGCCCTGCCCGTCTTTGTCCTCAGTATGTTCTTCATGGACCTGCGCTGGGGACAGTGGGTGACTTTCGTACTGGCCACGGTGGTGGTCTTCGTCTTCGGCCGCCGCTTCTTTGTAAACACGGTCAGGCAGCTGCGGCACGGGGCCGTCAATATGGATACCCTCGTGGCCAGCAGTACCGGAGTAGCCTGGCTGTTCAGCACCTTCAATCTGCTCTTCCCGGAGTTCTGGCTCTCCCGCGGCATCGAACCGCATCTGTACTTTGAGGCGGCCAGTGTCATCATCGCCTTCATCCTCATCGGGCGCCTGCTGGAGGCCCGCGCCAAGCAGAAGACTACCGGAGCCATTCGCGGCCTCATGGGACTTCAGCCCAAGACGGTGACAGTGCTCGCGGAGGACGGCAGCGGGAAGGAGGTGCCCATACAGTGGGCCCGCCCCGGCGACACCATCATAGTCAGGCCCGGCGAACGGGTGGCAGTGGACGGAACGGTGCTCAGCGGCGAGTCCTACGTGGACGAGAGCATGCTCAGCGGTGAGCCGGTGCCGGTGCTGAAGCAGCCGGAGTCCAAGGTCTACGCCGGTACCATCAACCAGAAAGGCTCCTTCCGCTTCAGGGCTGACAAGACCGGCAGCGATACCATGCTCTCGCAGATTATCCGCATGGTGCAGGACGCCCAGGGCAGCAAGGCCCCGGTGCAGAATCTCGTGGACCGGGTGGCAGCAGTCTTCGTACCTATTATAATAAGCGTCGCCGTACTCGTCTTCGCCGCCTGGTGGATATTCGCGCCTCAGGACGGCTTCATCCACGGTCTCCTGTGCATGGTGACCGTGCTGATCATCGCCTGTCCCTGCGCCCTCGGCCTGGCAACGCCTACAGCCATCATCGTGGGAATAGGCAAGGGAGCTAAGAGCGGAATCCTGATCAAGGACGCCGCCAGCCTCGAGGTGGCCCGCAAGGTGGATACAGTGGTGATGGACAAGACCGGCACTCTCACGGAGGGCCGTCCGGAGGTGGTGGACCAGTACTGGGCTCCGGGGGCCGAAGCCATGCGTCCGGTACTTTCCGCCCTTGAGTCCCTCTCGGAGCATCCTTTAGCCGAGGCTGTGGTCAATGCATTGAAATCAGGGGACAATACCGCCCCGCCGGAGATATCCTCCTTCGAAAATATCCCCGGCAGCGGAGTCTGCGGAGAATACAATGGCTCGGTCTATATGGCCGGGAATATAGAATTCCTTAAGGACAATGGGATAGAACCCTCCGGACAGATGCTCTCCCTCTCCGGGGACTGGCTCCGGGAGGCCCGCACGGTAATCTGGTTCGCGGGTCCGGACGGGGTGCTGGCCGTACTGGCTCTCGCCGACCGCATCAAGCCTACCTCCGCGGAGGCCGTGGCCCGTCTGCACCGGATGGGCATCCGTACCGTCATGCTGACCGGGGACAATGAGGCCTCGGCAGCGGCTTTAGCCCGGGAGGCCGGTATCGACGATTTCCGCGCCGGGCTCCTGCCTCAGGACAAGGCCGGTTACATCAGGCAGCTGCAGGCAGAAGGGCACAAGGTGGCAATGACAGGGGACGGCATCAACGACAGCGCTGCCCTCGCTCAGGCCGACCTGAGCATAGCGATGGGCCGCGGCAGCGACATCGCTATGGATACCGCGATGGTGACCATACTCTCCTCCGACCTGCTCCGCATCCCCGAGGCTATCCGTCTTTCTCAGCAGACCATCCGCACCATACGTGAGAACCTTTTCTGGGCATTTATCTACAACATCATAGCAGTGCCTGTCGCTGCCGGAGTGCTGTTCCCTATTAACGGATTCCTCCTCAATCCTATGATAGGAGGAGCCGCCATGGCCCTGAGCAGCGTGAGTGTGGTGACCAACAGCCTGCGGCTGCGAGGTAAGAAATTGAAATAAAGCAGAACAAGATGGATATCGATTTAGTTTATCTGTGGGTGGACGGAAGCGACCCCGAATGGCAGGCTCGGCGCTGTGCTTTCACCGGACAGAAATTTGACAATACAGAAGCCAACTGTAAAGGACGCTATGCGGACAACGATGAACTGAGATATAACCTCCGTGCAGTGGAGACGTACGCACCTTGGATACGCCATGTTTTTATTGTTACAGACGGCCAGACTCCTGCATGGATGGACACTTCCAGTCCGAGAGTAACCTTGGTCAACCAGAATGACCTCATTCCGGAGGTCAGCCGTCCGTGCTATAACTCTTCCCTGATTGAGCATTTTCTTTACAGAATACCCGGACTGTCGGAGCATTTTCTATATGCCAACGACGATATGTTCCTGAACAAGCCGGTTACCCCGGAGACATTCTTTACCCCGGACGGCCTTCCGATAGTCAGGCTCATACATGCCCGGCTCAGAGACTGGTATCTGGCATTCAGAAAGCATGTCATAGGAGTGCCGTACAAATATTATATCCGTACCCTGCACAACTCAGCCGGGTTAGTGCAGAAATACTACGGTGCCTATTATAACGGAAAGCCCCATCACAATATTGACGCCTATGTCAAGAGTGACAACCGCCTTACTGGGGAAGAACTCAAGTCCGAGATAGCGGAAGTGTTGACCAATCATCTGCGTAAGGACAACGACCTTCAGCGGGTCCTGTATTCTTATGCGGCCTTGGCTAAGAAGCGTGCTGTCCTGAAGTATGTGACGCAGAGGACATCGTTCAGATTCCATATCCAGAAGCAGAGCCATTATGCGAAACTCAGGAGGTACAATCCGGTGTTTTTCTGCATGAATGATTCTGAATATGCTGCGGATGATGACCGGAGGCGGGTCACCCGGTATCTTGCGGAGCGCTTTCCTGCTAAGTCTCAGTTCGAGAAATAGGGGCTGCCGGCAGGTTAGAGCTCAAAGCTCGATTTTTCAGGCAGTATGTGCTCGAATGCTTCGCGGAGGCTTTCCATCACACCGGAGTAGTTGCGGATATGCGCGTTGTCATTGAGGCAGATGAGCGAATAGGACTGGTCGTGGATGGCTTTTACGGCCTGCTTTGAGCGGATAAGCAGAGGAAACATCTTAGTGTCGCGGTAAGTGTTGTATGGCTCGAAGTTTCCCTTACAGATCTGCCATGTGCGGAAAAGTTCCGGGGAGTAGTCGCTCGGAGCCCTGAATCTGTTGACTGACGCTTCTGTCAGCTTGTCGCCGACAGCGGACCATACTTCTTCGAAGGTGCTTTTCAAGTAGGGCTGTGCGTTGTGCGGTGTCCTCAGGGTGATGAATTTACCGTAGGGCTTGAGAATATAGTTCCATCGGGCTTTTGAGCCGTATCCCGGGTAGAACCACTTTTCGCGGTCGCGGGCCGTCACTTCTTTTTTGTCAAAGTACCTGTTGATGATGTCAATGTTGTTTCTCAGTGTCTTGTACCATTGCGACCAGGACGGGTTGTAGAGAAAGGCCGCGATATCGCAGGGCAGGCCGTCATTGAAAAACCGTTCTTCCCGGAGAGTATTTGTAATGAAAAAGTCATCATTGAAGTAGACGAAATGCTCTGCCAGATCAGGAATCTTATGCATATAGTATTCAATCACTACAGAGTTGAAAGTGGGAAGGAACTCTTCCGGGATGTAGTCCCTGTGGCTGACTAAGTGGATTTTCGGATTGCTCTCATCCAGCCATTCCGGTTTCTGCCCGCAAGTCACGAAGTGTATTCTGCGTACCCAGGGGGCAAACTTCTCCACTCCGCGGAACCAGTATTTCAGAAAACCGTAATCGCGGAAGCGGGCTTCACACACGCCGTTCTCAGTATTTTTCCGGCTGCCGGCGTACTTGGCAAAGTCTGCCTGCCATTCCGCATCATTCATGTCCACCCATGTGACTACAAAATCGATGTCCATACCGTGCTGTCTATGATAATTCCTTAATTCGAACGACAAAGTTAAACTTTTCCGCTGAAGCGCTCGGAAATTTTTAGTATATTTGGAAGAATAATTGATTTTACGGCTATGAAAAGATTTCTACTGATTATTTCGTTTCCTTTTTGTACTTGTTTCGCGCTGACAGCGCAAAACAATGAGTCGGCTCTTGAGCAGTTCAAACAGCAGAGAAATGAAATGTTTTCCGACTTCGCGGAACAGCGGGCCAAGGAGTTCGAGGAGTTCAAGGCCAGATACTACTCGGCATTCGAGGAGTTCAAAAGATGCTATCAGCGTTCCCTCGAAGAAGAGGAGGCTGTGGTGGACCTGATGTCCTCTGATGACGGTATAGCGATCACTCCGGTGCAGATGGCCCCGGCACCTCCGGTGGTGGCCTCTACCGCGTCAGAACAGAAGAAGATTCTGCGGGAGAGCATCCGCTCTATAGCAGCTATGAAGCCGGAGGATCTTGTGCCGGCGCTTTCTTCGGCGGAGGATTCTGTAAAGCAGATGGAACAGGCGGCGGAGGTCATGGAGGCGATAGTCGCCGGCATGAATACTGATGCTCAGGAGAATGAAAAACCGGCAGCACCTGTATCCATGACTGTGGTTCTGGAACCGTACGACCCGGAGTATTTTTCTAATCTGCCTGATCCGGAAGAGGCAGCCGGAGAGTCAGTTCCGTCTATATCGCCGGTTATAGCAGCATGGGAAGTGAACGAGAAAGGGGAGGTGAGGACTATAATAGAAGATGGTTCGGAGGAGGAAGCGGATGTGCCCTCGGACATAACCATTCCTCACGGCACTCCTACCGACTATGTCAGGATATCCTCGCCCTTCGGCTCAAGGATTCACCCTATTACACACAAAAGGCACGGCCATAAGGGTATCGACCTTGCGGCTCCGCGCAACACTCCTATCTATGCTACGGCAGACGGTGTAGTTACATTCTCAGGCCGCAACGGTGGCTACGGCAACTTCGTCAAGCTCAATCACCAGAACGGCTACAAGACCGCCTATGCCCATATGAACCGCATAGCTGTCCGGAAGGGCAAGGCTGTCCGCAAAGGCGACCTCATCGGTTATGTAGGCTCTACGGGTGCCAGCACAGGCAATCATCTCCATTATGAGGTGTACTATCAGGATAAGCTGATAGATCCTGCAACGACATTGTAACCTTATTGTCACCATGTTTCACTGTGTGCGTTTTTTTTGGCACGCAGTTTGCTATTGATTATAGCGGATAGTTTTTTCATAGGTTAAGTATTAGGTTAAGTAATAAAGGCTGCCGGTTCTCGGCAGCCTTTATTATTTTTATGCATTCAGCTTGAAGATTATCGTCCGGGAATATGTCTCGCCTGGCCGGAGGACGCAGGACGGGAAGTCCGGATGGTGGGGTGCGTCGGGGAATCCCTGGCACTCTATCGCCACACCGTCGTAGTCGCGGTAGGGGCGGCCGGACTTGCTCAGGGGCGAGCCGTCGAGCCAGTTGCCGGTGTAGACCTGAGCTGCCGGCTGGTCAGTCCAGATCTCGAGGCGGCGGCCGGAGACTGCAGAACTGAGCTCTGCGGCTATTTTCAGACCCGGGGCACCGTCGAGTACCCAGCAGTTGTCATAGCCTTTTCCGTATTTCAGGGCCGGGAAGTCAGCCTTGATGTCGCGGCCGATGGGCTTTGCGGTGCGGAAGTCCATGGGGGTGCCCTCCACGGGGGCGAGCTCACCGGTGGGGATGAGGGCCTCGGAGGTGGCAAGCCAGCGGGAAGCGTTGAGTTTCAGCACGTGGTCGAGGATGGAACCGCTGTCCTCGCCGTCGAGGTTCCAGTAGGTGTGGTTGGTCAGATTGATGATGGTGGGGGCGTCGGTGGTGGCCTTGATAGAGAGGGTCAGGGAGTTGTCGTCGCTCCAGGTGTAGGTGGCTTCCACGTGCATGTTTCCGGGATAGCCCTGGTCGCCGTCGGGACTGTCGAGGGTTAGAACGACCTCGGTGTCCGATATCCGGGATGCTTTCCACAACCGGTTGGAGAATCCGTCGGGTCCGCCGTGAAGCTGGTAGCCGGGGTTGTTCTTTACGAGCTGATATTCCTTGCCGTCAAGGGTGAAGCGTCCGCCGTCTATGCGGTTGGCGAAGCGGCCGGGTATCTTGCCGGCGCAGGGACCGTCGGCAAGGTAGCTTTCCTCGTCACGGTATCCCAGTACCACGTCTCCCATCACGCCGTTGCGGTCGGGGACCACTATCGAAACTATTCCGGCGCCTCTTTCGGTCAGCATTACCGATGCGCCGCTCTTGTTGGTCAGATGTATCATGATTCAGATATTATTGCTGTTATTCAAGTTTACGCGCTCCGTCACTGATTACCACCGGATATATCTTGGGCTCGTGTCCGAACTTAGCCGCATACTCTTTCTTCGCACGTGCGATGAAGGCATCGTAGAGCTCATCCTTGACTAAGTTGATGGTGCAGCCGCCGAAGCCGCCGCCCATGACCCTGGAGCCGGTCACGCCGCATTCGCAGGCTATGTCGTTGAGGAAATCCAGCTCCTCGCAGCTCACTTCATAGAGCTTGCTCATGCCGTGATGTGTCTCGTACATCTTCTGTCCCACGGTCTCGTAGTCATCGCGCTCGAGGGCGTCGCAGACATCGAGCACTCTCTGAATCTCATCGATTACGTATTCGGCCCTCATGTAGTCCTCATCGGATACCTTGCCCTTTACTTCGGAGAGCATCTGCATGTCCACATCGCGGAGGAACTCCACCTCTGGATGCCCTGTGGCCTTGAGGGCGGCCACTACATGCTCGCAGGAGGCGCGGCGCTTGTTGTAGGCCGAGGAGGCCAGCTCGTGCTTGACCACTGAGTCGAGCAGAACGAGGCGATAGCCCTTGGGATGGAACGGATAGTACCTGTGCTCCATCGAGCGGCAGTCTAAGCGCATCAGGCTGCCGGCCTTGCCGAAGATGGAGGCGAACTGGTCCATGATGCCGCAGTTGACCCCGCAGTAGTTGTGCTCGGTGCTCTGGCCGATGCGGGCCAGCTCGAACTTGTCGATGCCGAGACCCAGCATGTCGTTCAGAGCATAGGCAAATGTGCTTTCGAGGGCGGCGGAGGATGACATGCCGGCTCCGAGGGGTACGTCGCCTGCAAAAGCGGCGTCAAAGCCTTTGAGCACATCTCCGCATCTCTTGATGATCTCCCTGCATACTCCGAACACATACCGTGCCCATGATGCAGTGGGGGCATCGGCCTCGGCGAAGCCGAACTCGGCGTAGTCTTCTAAGTCTACCGAGTAGACCCGGACCTTGTCCGTGCCGTTGAGGCGGATCTCTGCCATCATGCCCTTGTCGATGGCTCCGGGGAATACGAAACCTCCGTTGTAGTCGGTGTGCTCGCCGATAAGGTTGATTCTGCCGGCGGAGGCGTAGAATGTGCCGTTGCCGCCGAAATGCTTTTCGAACTGTGAGTGAATATTCTCTTTCATAAGTCAGTGTGTATTTTTAATCATTGTTCTTTACGGATTTGATTTTCAGAACCCCGTCGCGGAGGCCGTCGGCGGAAGCCTTAAGAGTGATGCGTCCGGCCTTATCCTTGCTCTGTACGATGACCGTGAGCATGCCGCCGAAGGCGCTCATCTCTGGTTCGTGGAAGATCTCGAGGCAGGTAGGATCGCCGTTGGCCACTGCCCTGAACTCACCGGCTCCCGACACGTCGAAATGCACCTTGCGGGAGTCGAGGGGGCAGAGATGGCCGTCCCTGTCCACTATGCGTACGGTGACGTAGAGCAGATCCTTGCCGTCGGCGGTGATGCTCTCCCTTGCCGGAATCAGCTCGAGGGCGTAGGGCTCACCGGCTGTGCGGACGCTCTTCTGCATTGCCTTATTGCCTTCGGAGTCGTAGGCCACTACTGTGAGCTCTCCCGGTTCATAGCGGACATCATTCCACATCAGGCGGAAGCGGTGCTGGAGGGTGCTGTCGCATTTTTCCCGGACACCTAAGCTCCTGCCGTTGAGGAAGAGCTCGGCCCTGGGGTAGGAGGTGTAGACAAATACCGGAGTGACCTCTCCCTCGCGGCCCTCCCAGTTCCAGTGTGGGAGGATGTGGAGGGTGGCGCTGTCCCGGTTCCAGACGCTGCGGTAGAGCCAGTAGCGGTCCTTGGGGATGGATGCCAGGTCTATGATGCCGAACATCGAACTGTGGTTGGGCCAGGCGTCGGTGTCGTAGGGCGAGGGCTCGCCGAGGTAGTCGAAGCCGGTCCAGACGAACTGTCCCATGGTCCAGGGGTAGTCCTCTGCCAGGGCGAGGTCATCGTCGGGCACGTTGGACCAGGAGCAGTACTCGAGGTCGTAGGATGAGCTCTGGTGGTCGTCGTAGAGGGCGTCGTACTTCTTCTCCACGGGGAACTTGTACACGCCCCTGGAGCTGACGGTCGAGGAGGTCTCGCTGCCGAGGAGCACTTTCTGGGGCAGGGTCTCGTAACCTTCTATGTAGCGGTGGGCGCGGTAGTTGAATCCTGGTACGTCCAGCACGGCTCCGAACCCGTTGTGCAGTATCGCATCTATCTGGTCCATGCCGCAGGTGACGGGACGGGTGGGGTCCTCGCGGTGGCAGATGTCCTGCAGGAAGGTGGCCACCTCATAGCCGCCGGGAGTCCACTGCGTGGGCACCTCGTTGCCGATGCTCCACATCACGACGGAAGGGTTGTTGCGGTAGTGGCGGAGCATGTTGACCATGTCGCGCTCGGCCCACTCGTCGAAGTAGCGGTGGTAACCGTTGAGGCACTTGGCCACGTCCCATTCATCGAAGTTCTCGATCATCACCATGAAGCCCATCTCGTCGCAGAGCTGGATAAGCTCGGGCGCGGGCATGTTGTGGGTGGTGCGGATGGCGTCGCAGCCCATGTCCTTGAGCATGGTCAGCTGGTGGCGCAGGGCCGAGGTGTTGACGGCGGCGCCGAGGGGTCCGAGGTCATGATGCAGGCACACTCCGCGGAACTTGCGGTTCACCCCGTTGAGGTAGAATCCGGTTTCGGGACGCACCTCTATGCTGCGGATGCCGAAGGTGGTGGCGTGGATGTCGGAGAGGGTGCGGTTCCCATCATTGTCCTGGACATATATCCTGGAATAAGCGGTGTAAAGCTCCGGGGTCTCGGGGAACCACAGGCGGGGCTGGTCTACGGTGACTTTCTGGTTGAGGACGGCAATTCCTCCTTCTGCTGCGGCCTGTTCCGCTCCGGTAAGGCTTTCGATGGAGGTGATAAACCGTCCGTTGGCATCGCGGATAACTGTGATAAGGGCTACGGTCTGTTCAGTGGTTATGCCCTCAATCTCGGTGCGGATGTTGACAGAGGCCTCGAGCAGGGACGGATCAAGCTCAGTGGTTATGTAGGTGCCCCATACGGGGATATGGACTTTTTCGGTCTCGATCAGCCATACATTGCGGTAAAGGCCGGCTCCGGGATACCAGCGGGAAGACTGGGGGCGGTTCTCGAGGCGGACGCGGATCTCATTGTTCTTGCCGTCGGCGGTCAGGAAAGGGGTGATGTCGCAGTGGAAGGAGTTGTAGCCGTAGGGCCAGAATATGACTTCCTCTCCGTTGACGTAGACCCTCGCCTCGCTCATGGCGCCGTCGAAGAGCAGGGTCGCCTTCTTGCCCGGAGTCACGTCGATTGTCCTCTTGTACCAGCCGACCCCAACGTATGGCAGGCCTCCCGTGCGTCCGGTCTTGACGGTGGCGGTCTCCTCGCCATTCTGGACTACAGCGACGGTCTGCAGGTCATTGTCCCTGCTGAAAGGACCGTAGATGGCCCAGTCGTGGGGAATGGTGACGTCCTCCCATACTTCGGAGGAGTCTCCCTTGTGGAACTGCCAGCCCTTGTCTAAGAGAGTGACAGTACGTACCGTATCTTCCGGTGCATTTTCTTTTTGCGATGGCTTTTTATCATTCCAGATTACGAAGATTACGACAGCGAGGGCTGCTGCGGTGAGAACCTGCAGAGCATGGCTTAAAGTCCTTTTCCGGTTATTCATATCGTAAGGTGTTTCAAAGGTTAGTTTTTGAATGCGTCTAAGGCCTTGGTCGGACGGAAGTTTTCATCGAAGGCTCCCTTGGCGTATCCGCTCCATGCAGGGTTGGACTCCGGTTCCCAGTAGAATACTCCCGCGCAGGCCTTTCCGTCTCCGAGGGCGCGGGCTTTGGTGATGAGCTCACTGAGGAAGGCATAGCTCTCGTCCACCTTGTTCCATGTCATGCCGACCTCGGCGATCATGACTGGAGTTCCGTATTTCTGCCACAGCGCAAGTGCGTTGGCAAGGGCAGCATCCGTGACATTCCGGTATTCTCCCTCCTGATAGTCCTCCTCCTTCTCGTGGGCGTAGTATTCAGGGTAGAGGGACATTCCTATCATGTCCCATCCGGCCCCATTGGCCTTCAGTCCGTCGAAGATCCAGTTGTACAGGTCCGGACGGTCACCGTGGTCTAAGTGAACGATCACTTTTGCATCGGGAAATATTTCCTTGACGGCCTTGTATCCGGCGGCTGTCATCATGGCGTATCCGGCCATGTTGGAATCCGCCTTGCCGGTGTCCCAGAGCATTCCGTTGGATGTCTCATTGCCCACCTGCACCCATTCAGGGGAGATGCCCTCGTCCTTCAGGGCGGTCAGCACGTCGCGGGTATGGTCCATAATGGCCTGGCAGAGCTGCTCGAGGCTGTAGTCTTTCCATGCCTCCGGTTTATTCTGCTTGCCTGGATCCGCCCACCAGTCGCTGTAGTGGAAATTGATCATGATTCTCATACCTAAGTCCCGGGCTGTCATAGCCTTGGCCACTACGTCCTCCTTGCCGCACCAGCCTTCTTCCGGATCTACCCATACCCTGTAGCGGACGGCATCGAATCCGAGTTCCTTCATCAGGGCAGTACATTCGCGCTCCTCTCCGGCGGTGTTGTAGAACCGGATGCCGTCGGCGGCCATTTCAGTGGCCCATCCTATGTCGGCGCCTTTGGCAAAGGCAGCTGCGGGGGCCTCAGGCTCTGTGACCTCAGGTTCGTTCCCGTTCCTGTTTTGGCAGGAAATGGCAAACAGGGTAGATGCAGCTATTGTCGCAAAAAGAAGAATCTTCCTCATACTGTCGTATTGTCTTTGAATGGAAAAATCATTCAAAGTTACGGACAATATTTGAGAAGTCCTACAATTATCCGGCTGTTTTATAGGCCGTAAATCAGGTATCCCGCTCCACCTGCAGCGATGATTACCCAGATGGGGTTGGCCTTGAGAAAAAACAGGGCTGCGAAGGCTCCGGCGAAGAGGGTCCAGCTCCACCAGTCGATGAAGTTGTAGGGGGTTATCAGGACAATGGCAGCTGCGGCGATCATCCCGATGGTCACCGGCCGCATGACTTTCAGGACGGAGGCAAAATACCGGTTGCTCCGGAATTTCTCGAAGAGGATGCAGATCCACAGCACCAGCAGGTAGGAGGGGAGGACTACTGCAAAGGTAGCTGTAATCGAGCCCAGTACGCTGACTGCTGGGCTGAAGCCCATGGCGTGGGGCACCGAGTAGCCGATGTAGGTCGCGCTGTTGATGCCTATCGGGCCGGGGGACATCTGGGAGATGGCCACGATGTCAGTGAATTCCTCGGGGGTGAGCCACTGATGGACAGTCACTACCTGGTTCTGGATCAGGGAGAGCATGGCGTAGCCTCCGCCGAAGGTGAACGCACCTATAATAAAGAAAGTGATGAACAGCTCGAGGAAAATCATCGCCCTGCCTCCTTTCTGCCGTTATGCCTGTCCTGCCGGCTGTAGGCTATGATGAGGCCTCCGGCGATGGCGGTGATGATAATCCAGATGGGGGATATCTTCAGAAATGCGATGAGGACCGTAGTCGCCACTGCGATGCCGCCGGTAATCCAGTTGAGCCTGTTCTGGACTGCCATGCGGAAGACCGGGGCGGCAATCAGGGCGACCACTGCCGGGCGGATACCCTTGAAAATGGCCTGGACGGTTGGGTCGCTCTGAAAGGTGGTGAAGACGGCGGCGACCAGCAGTATGATTATAAAGGGAGGCATCACGCTGCCGAGGGTGGCGACGATACTGCCTTTTATCCCGGCGAGCCGGTGTCCTACGAAAATCGACACGTTTACGGCGATCAATCCGGGGGCAGACTGGGCAATCGAGATGATATCGAGGAAATCCTCGGGGGCAATCCACTTGTTTTTATGGACTACCTCCCTCTCTATCAGCGGGATCATGGCTACGCCGCCACCTATGGTGAAGGCTCCGATCTTGGCGAATATGACGAACAGTTTCCAATACATGATGCAAAGATTGAAAATTTTTTTCAAAAAAATTGCAAAAAAATTTGGTGGTTAAAAAATAGTCCGTATATTTGCAGCCCGTTTGAGAAAAACGGATACCAAATGAAAGTTCTTTGATAGCATTGTACGAGTGAAAAAGGTAGAGGTTTATTAATATTAATAATCTCGTCAATAAACCGGTCAGGACAAGCTAAGCATTAAAAAATATATACAATGAAGAGTTTGATCCTGGCTCAGGATGAACGCTAGCGGCAGGCTTAACACATGCAAGTCGAGGGGCAGCGCGTGAGTAGCAATACTTATGGCGGCGACCGGCGCAAGGGTGCGTAACGCGTGAGCAACATGCCCGTCTCAGGAGAATAACCCGGAGAAATCCGGCCTAATGCTCCATGGCTCTGTTGGGAGGCATCTTCCGGCAGATAAAGATACGTCGGAGACGGATTGGCTCGCGTGACATTAGCTTGACGGCGGGGTAACGGCCCACCGTGGCGACGATGTCTAGGGGAACTGAGAGGTTGGTCCCCCACACTGGAACTGAGACACGGTCCAGACTCCTACGGGAGGCAGCAGTGAGGAATATTGGACAATGGGCGGAAGCCTGATCCAGCCATGCCGCGTGAAGGATTACGGTCCTATGGATTTTAAACTTCTTTTGTACGTGAGCAATAAGGATCACGCGTGGTCCGATGAGAGTAGCGTACGAATAAGCATCGGCTAACTCCGTGCCAGCAGCCGCGGTAATACGGAGGATGCGAGCGTTATCCGGATTCATTGGGTTTAAAGGGTGCGTAGGCGGCGTGGTAAGTCAGCGGTGAAATGTATGGGCTCAACCTGTAACGTGCCGTTGATACTGCCGTGCTGGAGTACTGTTGCCGTGGGAGGAATGTGTAGTGTAGCGGTGAAATGCATAGATATTACACAGAACACCGATTGCGAAGGCATCTCACGAAGCAGGGACTGACGCTGATGCACGAAAGTGCGGGGATCAAACAGGATTAGATACCCTGGTAGTCCGCACAGTAAACGATGATGACTAGCTGTCGGCGATAGACAGTCGGTGGCTAAGCGAAAGCGATAAGTCATCCACCTGGGGAGTACGACCGCAAGGTTGAAACTCAAAGGAATTGACGGGGGCCCGCACAAGCGGAGGAACATGTGGTTTAATTCGATGATACGCGAGGAACCTTACCCGGGCTCGAACGGTGAGCGAACACTTCAGAGATGGAGTGGTCCTTCGGGACGCTTATCGAGGTGCTGCATGGTTGTCGTCAGCTCGTGCCGTGAGGTGTCGGCTTAAGTGCCATAACGAGCGCAACCCTTGCTGACAGTTGCCATCAGGTAAAGCTGGGGACTCTGTCGGGACTGCCACCGTAAGGTGTGAGGAAGGGGGGGATGACGTCAAATCAGCACGGCCCTTATGTCCGGGGCGACACACGTGTTACAATGGTGGGTACAGCGGGTAGCTACACAGCGATGTGATGCCAATCTCGAAAACCCATCCCAGTTCGGATCGGAGTCTGCAACTCGACTCCGTGAAGTTGGATTCGCTAGTAATCGCGCATCAGCCATGGCGCGGTGAATACGTTCCCGGGCCTTGTACACACCGCCCGTCAAGCCATGGAAGCCGGGGGTGCCTGAAGTCCGAGACCGCAAGGATCGGCCTAGGGCAAAACTGGTAACTGGGGCTAAGTCGTAACAAGGTAGCCGTACCGGAAGGTGTGGCTGGAACACCTCCTTTTTGGAGCTTTACTGATCGGAAGGAGATTATTTCTCTCCTTTTTCACTCAGATGCTATTTTTTATACTATTCAGTCCCGTAGCTCAGTTGGTTAGAGCACTACACTGATAATGTAGGGGTCAGCGGTTCAAGTCCGCTCGGGACTACATTCAGTGCCTTGCGTTGGACTGAATTTTTTTTTGAACATTTTGGGGGGCTAGCTCAGTTGGCTAGAGCGCCTGCCTTGCAAGCAGGAGGTCAAGGGTTCGACTCCCTTGCTCTCCACAGACAGAAACCTCTGACTCGATGAAGTCAGGGGTTTTTTGTTTTTGCCTCTTCAGCCCCGGTGACAGGCTATTAGATTAGCTCCAGAATTCGGCTCACCATTAAACTTCAACTTCATGGAGAATAGCTGAATCGCCGCCGACAAAGTACAATCAAGATGAGCGGTGGCTGTCTATGATGATGTACATCTGTTCTTCTCATCTGCTCTCATGAGAGTTATGTCCCTTGGGGCGACAGACCCTCGGAAAGCAAACTTGTCCACTAAAAACTATAGTTAAGCAGAAAACCCTTACAATCAGCAAGTTCTGTTTTAGCATTCTGCTATGTGGTACACTTTGCCGCATAAACGGCGCTGTTTTGAGTCACTAGACAATGTCGTTATAGTTAAGTGGGTGACACTCCGGCACTTGATTTCAACTATCATATTTAGTGACATTCCCGCATCATCATCGTAAATCGTGTGTCAGCGGGAAAGGGACTGCCACACCGGCACCGGATGGCTGGATATGCTGCCGTTGCGGCGTGGGGCCGGATGGGATCACCAGTAAAAGTATGTGCCATCTGATGGACCGTCCCACAACTGCATGCTGTGCAGCACCTTGTTTTTGTATATTGCAGACTATAAGGCTATTATAAATCACAGCTGATCTTTTCACCCTGTTTTTTCAGGCCAAGAAGAGCACCTATGTTTTTCAAGTAGCTGTATAACTGCGAGTTATAAAACAGCAGTGCGCTTCTGCTTACCATTGCTGCCGGGCCGTTTTGCCCGTGGCCTTTATCCAAAAAGAACCGGACACTTTTCCGCAGGTGAATGTAAAGTTGTTGTCTAATGAGAACTTCCATTGTGCCTGGTTCTTTACGGTATATCTGCTGGTCTGGGCGTACTGCAGCATGAACGTGATGCTGGGTTTCATAGTCCACCACTTGAATGGCTGCAGGTTGCCCTCGACTCCGAAGAGAACCAAAGAGTTGTACTTGCTGTTCTCAGGCATATTGTAGCTGATGTCGGGTTGCTCGGAGTCTACGTATGTCATGTAGAGGATGGGATTGCTGATATGGATGTATCCGGCCATGACGGTCAGCTTGTTGAAGAATCCGGCCATGAACATGACCTCGTCCTGCGTCATGGTGCTCACTCCAGGCTCTCCGACGCTCCGGAAGCTGCTGCCGGAGGGAGCCTCGCCGGCAGGATTCGAAAAGAGGGCCGTGGAGCATGTCATCAGGCATTTTGACAGGATTGCCGAGCCGAAACTGTACCTGGACCGCATCCTGTGGAAATATGAGGAGGAGGGCGGTGTCCTTCCGCCACCCCAGCTGTCCGTAGCCTCGAACATACTCGCGGGGATGTGTACGGACATCCTTTTCCGGCTGGCCACCGGCAGCGTGGTCAAGACATTCCCCAAATTCTATTACTATTCGATTGCGGACGATGTACTGTAAATCCGCATGAATTTATGTGGAAAAATCCGGACATTTTCTGAAAAAATCCTAAATTTGGAAGATTAATCTATAATTCAACCAAAAAATCGGAAAATGAAAAAAATACTATTGACAGTAGCCGCTGTCCTTTCTGTGGCAGCGGTCAGTGCACAGGAGAAGAAAAATCTCACTGTAGAGCAGCTTGCAGAGGGAATGCCGGCTGGAATCACAAATCCCATACCTGCCCCCGTCGGCTGGTTGGACAAAAACAATCTGATCGTTTCCGAGTCGCGGGAACTCGGCCTGTACAACATCAGGACCGGGGAGACCGTGCCCTATCAGAGGCCGGAACCCAAGGTGCAGCCCGCGATTCTGGAGGAACTGGCCAAGACCGTGGACAATCCTATGTTCTCTCCGGACTCCACGAAGATCGCCTACACCAAGGACAATAACCTCTATGTGATGGACGTGGCCACGGGCGAGCATACGGCGCTGACTTCGGACGGCTCGGACCTGATCCTGAACGGCTGGTCCTCATGGGTGTACTACGAGGAGATACTCGGCCGGGCTACCCGCTACAAGGCTTTCTGGTGGTCTCCGGACAGCAGGCGTCTGGCCTACTACAAGTTCGACGATACCAATGTGCCCATGTTCCCCATCTATGACGCCAAGGGCAAGCACGGAACTCTGAACGAGACCCGTTATCCCAAGGCCGGAGACGAGAATCCCAAGGTGGAGATAGGCATGATAGACCTGACCACCGGCGAGACCGTCTGGGCGGATTTTGACCGGGACGAGGACCAGTACTTCGGCACTCCGTTCTGGAGCGCGGAGTCGGACAAGTTCATGGTGCCTTGGATGCCCCGCGACCAGAACCACTTGATTCTCTATGAAGTGTCACCGGTTGACGGCTCGAAGAAACCCCTTTACGAGGAGCATCAGAAGACCTGGATCGACTGGATAGACGATATGGTTTTCACCGAGGACGGCTTCTACATGACCCGCGACTTCGACGGATGGGAGCAGATATACTTCCAGCCTTTCGACGGCTCTCAGTACACCAAGCTGACCGAGGGACGCAACTGGGGCACCCGCATCCTGAAGCTGGACGAGGCCAAGGGCGTGCTCTTCTACACTTCGAGAGCCGAGATTTCCACCCGTTACGATGTCTACAGGCTTGACCTGAAGAAGCATACCTCCGAGCGCATTTCCTTCGGAGACTACAATTTCTCCAGCGTACAGATATCCCCCGACAACAAGTACTACGCCGCCCAGATATCCAACGTGTCCACTCCTACGAAGACCGTCCTGGTGAAGATAGGAAGCGGCAATAAGACCCAGTACACTATCCTCGGTGACTCCAAGGGCCCCGAGTACGACAACTACAAGCTGGCCGAGGCACAGATGCTCTTCATCGAGGTGGACGGATATACACTGCCCGCCTCCATCAGGCTCCCGATAGACCTGGACACCAACCGGAAATACCCTGTCATCGTCTCCATGTACGGCGGCCCCAACTCCGGAACCGTAATGGACCGCTGGTCAGCCCCTTCGCCCTCCAACCAGCTCTGGGCCAATGAGGGAGTCATCCAGATATCCATCGACCACCGCGCCTCCGGCCACTGCGGCAAGGAGGGCGTGAACTACGTCTACCGCTCTCTCGGACAGACGGAGCTGGCCGACTATATCGAGTGGGTGAAGTATCTGAGGACATTGCCGTACGTGGACGCTGAGAAGATAGGCATCACCGGCTTCTCCTTCGGCGGCACTATGACAGTCCTGGCTCTTACGGACGGCGCCGACTATTTCCAGTACGGCATTGCCGGCGGCGGTGTGTATGACTGGCAGCTCTACGACAGCCATTATACCGAGAGATACATGGACACCCCCGAGGACAATCCCGAGGGATACGCATTTACCCGCGTATGGGAGCGTGCGGACAAATACCGCGGCGGCAAGGGCTCGATGCTCCGTATCACCCACGGCACGGCCGATGATAATGTCCACATGCAGAACACCCTCCAGCTCATCGACGCCCTCCAGAAGGCCGACAAGCAGTTTGAGCTGATGATCTATCCCGGCGGATATCACGGCTACAGGGGATATCAGGCTATCCACTCATCCAACTCCGACCTGATCTTCTGGTACCGCTGGCTTCTCGGAAGGGAAGTGCCTGAGTGTCTGCTGAAATAAGACTTCAGGACAAAATATTCCGGCGGGTCTCCGCGCAGCATTGTCTGCCGGAGGCCCGCCGTTTTTTTTAATGCAATTCACATTAAATTGGGAGTGACAGGCAGGGGTAATCCCAATTTCTGACGATTGTGCAGGTATGCCGCTCCAGGTAATTTTGCAGTGTCATTTTGAAGAATTAAAAAATATTATAGAAAATGAAACTGAGAAAATTGATTCCTGTAGCCGCAATGGCGGCATTCGCAGCGGCAGGCTGCAATCCTGTAGAAGAAGTCAGACTGGCGGCAGAGGTCGCCGGCACCTATTCCGGCTGGTCGAAGGCCGAGTTCCAGTATTCTCCTACACCTATGGCAAGTGATGCCCAGACCATAACAGTCACCGAGGAGGCAGATGCTACGGTGTCGGTGAACTATACGTCCGATACCTGGGGAACATTTACCATCACAGGGGTGACAGTGACCGAAAGCAACGGAACATACACACTCTCCGGCAGCGGCACGACTGTCATGGGTATGTCCGCCGGGTCTCAGAGTGAGTACGAGTGCACCCTGACCGCGACGGTAAGCGGCACTTCGGACTTCTCATTTGTATTCGAGGTTCCTGCTGTGATGGGCGGACTGACGATTACTGTAAGCCCGGGAGAGGTTCCTTATGGATTGCTTATAAGCGGAACCTATACTGGAGTCATGAATATGTCCGTAGGGGGCCATGCGATGGATCCTGTAAATGATGCGACAGTGTCGCTGGACGCCACTGGGGAGAAACCGGTCCTGACCATATCAAGTTTTGGAATGGGATCAATGGTCATCGAGAACCTTACAGTGGAAGTGACGGTCACTGAGGCTGAGGATGGAAGCTATACTCTGGCTGCCGGGGATTTCAGTGCCGCTGCCGGTGAAATAAATGTTACAGGAAGTCTTGCCGGTACTGTGTCTGCAGATGGAAACAGTCTGACGATCAGTGCGGAAGTCAAGCCGGGCGCAATGCCCATGTCTATTACTCTGGCCTTTGAAGGTGAGAAATAAATGAAAAGAATTCCCAAGCCATTACTGATAATGTTGCAGACGGGGGCGGTACTCGTCATGATGATGCCGCTCCCCTCGTGCAACGGTATTTTCGAAGGCATTTACGATCGTCCTACAGTTACCGGAGAGTTCGGTTTCACGAAGGTGGAGCAGGCGACTTCCTCCGGTACGATATATCTTGACGCTACTTCATATACCCGTTGGAACTATATCGATTTCGAGACCTTTGCCCTGGATACGACTGTCATCGCGCAGGACGGGACAGAGACAGGAGACGTCACTGAAGGCTGGGACTTTGCAGTGCACCGCTACGATGTCAAGACCAATGGCGGCAGGGTCATTGAGACCGGCTATTCCTCAATAGACGACTTGCTGGCCTCTGGGGCCCTGCCTCAAGGGACTTATGTGGAGGATGTCTGGACGGAGGACCGTGTAACGGTGGATATGTCCGGAATGATGGACGGGGTCATACTGTATGCACCCTCGTGGTACAATCCTGAGCTTTCCAAGTGGCTGAATGTGGATACCTCCACCATGCCGCCCGTGTACACGATGTCCGGGAAGGTCTACGTCCTGATCACGGCCGAAGGCAAGGCTGCGGCGATAATGCTTACTAACTATATGAACGACAGCAAAGTCAAGGGATTCATGACCATTGAATACGTATATCCCTTAGAGTTCTGACAATGAGACGTATCATTTTTCTGATGGCAGCCTTTCTGACGGCAGTCACGGCAGTATGTGCCGGGGAACGTAAGGTCTCCGGCATCGTCACGGATGTCAAAGGCGCTCCTCTGGCCGGAGTGGAAATCACAGTAGACGGCATCAGTACACTTTATACAGCGACAGGCGAGGACGGTACTTATGTCATAACTGTTCCTGACGGGAAGAACGCTGTGCTTCATTTTCACATGCTTGGCTTCCTTTCGAAGGAAATATCCTTAGCGGAACATCCGGAAGAAAGTGTGGATGTGGTTCTCGAAGAAGACTATATGAATCTTGAGACGGTGGTCGTTACCGGAACCAGGACCCCGCGTCTGCTGAAAAACAGCCCGATACTCACCAGAGTGATAACCATACAGGACATCGAGAGGGTGGATGCCCTCAATATCGGGGACCTGCTGGAGTCGGAACTTCCGGGCATAGAGTTCTCATACGCCATGGACCAGCAGGTGACTCTCAATATGCAGGGATTCGGCGGCAACTCGGTCCTGTTCCTGGTGGACGGGGAGCGCGTGGCCGGTGAGACTCTGGACAATATCGACTACAACCGTCTGAACCTAGACAATGTGCAGCGCGTCGAGATAATCAAGGGTGCGGCCTCGTCCCTCTACGGCTCCAATGCGGTGGGAGGGGTGGTCAATCTCATCAGCGCCGGTGCCTCCGAGCCCTGGCAGGTCAATGTCAATGCCCGCTACGGGGCTCACAACGAGCAGCGTTACGGCGGCTCGGTGGGTTTTATCGCAGGCAAGTTCAACAGTCTCACCAATGCGCAGTACACCAGCATCGACTCCTACGCCATGCCTTCGGAGGGTGACTACAGCACGTTCTACGGCGGGTACAACTGGAGCGTGAAAGAGCGCCTGCAGTATGAGCCGCTGCAGGGACTCCGGTTCACGGCCCGGGCCGGCTATTTCTTCCGGGAAAGGGACCTGCAGAGCGATACGAGGGACCGTTACCGCGATTTCAGCGGAGGCCTGAAAGGGGAGTGGGATGTCAATGACCGGAACAGGATAGAGCTCTCATACGGCTTCGACCAGTACGACAAGAGCGACTGGCTGCTCTTCAACAGCACCGACGTGCGTGACTACAGCAACGTGCAGCATACCGTCCGCGGTATCTACACCTATGACCTGACCGCCGACGGGAAGAGTACCATGATCGTAGGAGGCGACTACATGCGCGACTACCTGATGTCCTATCAGTTCGAGGACAACGGCTACTATATCCAGCACACAGCGGATGTGTTCGCCCAGGTAGAGACCAATATCAACGAGCACTGGAACCTCATCGGGGGCCTGCGCTACGACTTTTTCTCGCAGAAGCGGCTCAGCCATTTCTCCCCTAAGCTCAGTCTCATGTACCGTACAGGAGGCTGGTCCTTCAGGGGCTCGTATTCCGGAGGTTTCCGCGCTCCTACTTTGAAGGAGATGTACATGTCCTTCGATATGGCCAGCATCTTCATGATCTACGGCAATCCGGACCTGTCGCCCGAGTCCAGCGAGAACCTCTCCGTCTCGGCCGAGTACAACTGGAAGTATCTGAGCGCTTCTGTCTCAGGCTTCTACAACTTCGTGGACAACCGCATCACCACTGTCTGGAACGAGGAACTCGGAGGCATGATGTACACCAACATGAGTCCGATGCAGGTGCGGGGGGTGGATGTCTCCGTGTCTACCCGCCTGCCGTTCGGTCTGGGTGCCCGTCTGGCCTACACCTTCACCAACGAGGCCATACGTGCCGGAGAACCCCTGCTTTCCCAGACCAGGCCGCATTCGGCTACGGCCCGTGTGGAGTACGGCAGGTCCTGGAAGAACTACGGCTTCAACGTGGCTCTCAGCGGAAGGATACTTTCTGCCGTGACCACCGAGGTCTACACTTCCGCCACCGACTATGAGGAAACGGAGCTGCAGACTTATCCGGCCTACACGATATGGAAACTCACAGTGTCGCAGGACATCTGGAGGGGCATCCAGCTCAATGTGATAGTGGACAACCTGTTCAACTACCGTCCCGAATACTATTACAGCAGTACCCCAAGCACTACCGGCACCACGGTAGCGGTGGCCCTGTCCGTGGATATCGAGAAATTTTTTCAGAAAAAATAGAAAATATAAAAACGCAGCATGATTCAAAAAACAGCAAAAATCATAACATGTATTGTGGTTTCTATCCTTGTAGTCCTCATTCTATGGGGACTCTGGGCGTATATGGGGGCACCCACCAGGGTGGCATTCCTCAATTATCAGGTGCTCCAGCTCGGCCAGATATCCAGGGCCAATGACAATCCGTCCGTCAGGCTGTATGAACTCTCTCCCGAGGACGCTTCAAAGGCGGGACATTACGACATCCTGCTGATCAACGGAATGGGGCTGAGGATCACCGAGGAACAGCGTGCGGAGATTCAGCGTGCCGCTGAGCGGGGCCTGCCCGTACTTTCTACGATGGTGACCAATCCGGCCAATGACATCAATACGGTGGATTCGGTCCTTGCTCCTCAGCTCCGGGCCTATCTCTCCAACGGAGGTCCGGCCAACTACCGCAATATGCTCTCATTCATCCGCCGCAATATAGACGGAAAGCGCTTCCGTGCCCCGGAGCCGACCCCTGCAGAGGAATATACGGTTGAGAACATCTACCATCCTGCGCTGACGGAAAAAGGCGGAGGCGAGGACGGCTTCCGCTCCATTGCCGCCTATAACTCCTATCTCCGGAGCAACGGCCTGTGGAAGGAAGACTCTCCCCGCATCATTGTCACCGGACAGATGGGCGATCCTACGGATCTCATCGCCTCACTCGAAGCTGCCGGCAACGTGGTATATCCTGTCCGCAGCACCCGTCCCATGCTGGACAACGGACAGCTGGACTCCATAGCCCCTTCGGCGGTGATCAACATGGCGCACGGCCGCTTAGGGGACGAGACCGTGGAATTTCTCAGGAAGTACAACATTCCCCTTTTCTCGCCTCTGAATGTCAATACCCTCGTTTCCGACTGGGAGGCGGATGAGATGGGCATGGTCGGGGGATTCCTCTCCCAGAGCGTGGTGACGCCGGAGATAGACGGGGCCATCCGGCCGTTTGTACTTTTCGGACATTACGAGGACGGGGACGGGCTGCAGCGGCTGGAGGCCATCCCCGGGCGGCTGGAAGAATTTACCGAGACGGTGAACCGCTACCTGGAACTCAAGCGCAAGCCCGAAAGCCAGAAGAAGATAGCCATATTCTACTACAAAGGGGCGGGGCAGAATGCCCTGACGGCCTCCGGGATGGAGGTGGTGCCCTCGCTGTACAATTTCCTGACGGCCCTGCGCTCGGCGGGGTACAATGTCTCCGGCCTGCCCTCCTCTCCGGAGGCTCTGGCGGAGCTGATTCAGAGCAGGGGTGCGGTGTTCGGCTCGTATGCCGAAGGAGCCGCCTCGCGGTTCATGGAGGAGGGGCAGCCCGAGTGGGTGGACGCACCGACATACGCGGAGTGGAGTTCGAAGGCCCTGCCGCAGAGACTTCGCGACGAGGTGGCGGCCCTGAACGGGGATTTCCCCGGGCCCTATATGTCCCGTGACGGACGTCTGGCCCTGGCCCGGATAGAGCTGGGCAATGTGGTGCTGCTGCCCCAGCCTGCAGCGGGTGGCGGTCAGAACGACTTCCAGATGGTGCACGGTACTCATGCCGCGCCTCCTTACAACTATATTGCGGCCTACCTCTATGCCCGCTACGGCTTCGGGGCCGATGCGATGATTCACTTCGGTACCCACGGCAGCTTAGAGTTCACTCCCCGCAAGCAGGTGGCCCTGAGTCAGTACGACTGGCCGGACCGCCTGGTGGGCACTGTCCCGCATTTCTACCTGTACACCATCTCCAACGTGGGGGAGGGAGTCATGGCCAAGCGGAGGGCATACGCGGGACTGCAGTCTTACCTCACCGCTCCTTTCATGGAAAGTAATGTGAGGGGAATCTACTGCGACCTTTCCCGGGAGCTTTCGCGCTACGACGAGGCTGTTTACGGGGAGTCGCCTGATGCAGCCGGAGCGGAGAAGATAGCTTTGAATATCAAGAAACTGACAATAGAGATGGGCATTGCCTCGGACCTCGGACTGGATACCCTTTCGAAAGATGTGCCCTACACGGGGGAGGAAATCCTGCGCATCGGGAATTTTGCCGAGGAACTGGCTTCCGAGAAAGTCACCGGCCGTCTCTACGTGATGGGCGAGCCTTATCAGCCGGCCCAGATAGAGTCTACCGTCTACGCCATGAGCACCGAACCGGTGGCCTACGGGCTGCTCGGCATAGACCGGGCCAAGGGCAAGGACGTTGAGGGAGTGGAGAAGCAGCTGTCGGTGTTCAACCGGAAGTATGTGGCTCCGGCTAAGAGGATTGTGGCCCGGCTGCTGGCCCAGGGCCGTCCGGCGGATGACCGGCAGCTCTGCTCGATTGCCGGTATCTCCATGCAGGAGCTGGAGCATGCCAGGACGGTGGCGAAGTCCCTGGAGGCCCCGCCGGATATGATGACCATGATGGCCCGTATGTCGGAGCAGATGAGCCGTAAACGTCCGGACGGCAGTTCCGGTGACGGAACCGGACATCCTGGTCGGAATGGGGCAGGAGGCATGAGTGAGATGATCTCCATGATAGGCCGGCAGATGGGTGCGGGAAAAGGCTATTCGCAGGAGGAGATGGATTTTGCCCGGGCGGTGAAGGAGATAGAGCAGGCCGTGCTCAATGTGCACAACTACCGCAAGGCTCTGATGGAGAGCCCTTCCATCGAGATGAGCAGTATGCTCAATGCTCTCGACGGCGGCTATACTGCACCTTCGCCCGGAGGAGATCCGGTCGCCAATCCCAACACACTGCCCACCGGACGCAACCTATTCGCTGTCAACGCCGAGGCGACCCCGACCCGTAGTGCCTGGGAAAAGGGTGTGGCCCTGGCCGAGAATACTCTGCGGCTCTACCGCGAGCGGCATTGTGACTCATTGCCCCGCAAGGTCAGTTATACCCTCTGGAGCAGCGAGTTCATCGAGACGGAGGGAGCGACCATTGCCCAGATATTTTATATGCTCGGTGTGGAGCCGGTCTACGACAGTTTCGGCCGTGTGACCGATATCCGGCTGATACCCTCTGAGAGGCTGGGCCGTCCGAGGATAGACGTGGTGGTGCAGACCAGCGGCCAGCTCAGGGATATTGCCGCCTCTCGTCTTTTCCTGATAGACAGGGCTGTCCGTATGGCAGCGGAGGCCAAGGACGACGGATATGTGAACAATGTGGCTGAGGGTATCCGGGAGACAGAGCGGATACTCACCGAGAAGGGAGTGACACCGGCCGATGCCCGGAGGATGTCCTCCTACAGGGTCTTCGGAGGGGTGAACGGCAATTACGGTACCGGCATTCAGGGGATGGTGACCGCCTCTGACCGCTGGACCTCCTCCTCGGAGATCGCGCAGGTCTATATGAACAATATGGGAGCCTACTACGGCAGCGAGGAGGGCTGGGAGGAATTTGCCCGGTACGCCTTCGAGGCCGCGCTTTCCCGTACCGACGCGGTGGTGCAGCCCCGTCAGAGCAATACCTGGGGTGCCCTGAGCCTGGACCATGTGTACGAGTTCATGGGCGGGCTCAACCTTGCCGTCAGGGAAGTGACCGGCAAGGATCCGGACGCTTACCTCAGCGACTACCGCAACCGCAACAAGGTGAGGATGCAGGAGCTGAAGGAGGCGATAGGGGTCGAGAGCCGTTCCACCATATTCAACCCTTCCTACATCTCCGAGAAGATGAAGGGCGGGGCAGGGGATGCATCGGCCATCGCGGAGACCGTCACCAATACCTTCGGATGGAATGTGATGAAGCCGGAGGCCATCGACGACCGCGTGTGGGACGAGATCTATGAGGTGTATGTCAAGGACAAGTTCGGACTGGGTGTGCAGGAACATTTCAGGGAGGTCAATCCGGCTGCCCTTGAAGAGGTTACGGCAGTCATGCTGGAGTCTGTGCGCAAGGGGCTCTGGGAGGCCTCGCCCGAGCAGGTGGCGGATATCGCGGAGCTGCATACCGGCCTGATTGAGGAGTTCGCGCCCTCGTGCTCCGGCTTCGTGTGCGACAATCCGGCCCTGCAGGACTACATCGCCTCCGCACTGCCTGAGGCCTCGGCCTCAGAGTACCGTGGGGCTATCCGGCAGATAAGGGAGGCTTCGGTCAGCGACGCCTCCGACGGGATGGTGCTCAAGAAAGACCGGCTGCAGGGCGAGACAGAGAAAGAGACGACCTTGGTGAGCAATATTGCCGTGGCAGTGCTGATTGTCGCCCTGTTCATCGGAGGCGGACTGCTGATAAGGCGCCGCCGCAAGTCCAGTGGAATCTGATCTCAGGAGGCTCTGCACATGTACAGTTTAGTCGTAATCCTGATGGTGCTGGTCTGCTTCAACTTCGTGCTGAAGCAGTCCTGGCACAAATGGTGGTCGGTGCTGGCTCATGCCGCAGCTGCCGCGCTTTTCACCGGACTGATGTGGCCTGTGGCTGTCCGGCAGTCCCGCTCCCAGATAGATGAGTGGCTTTCCAACCCCGGTCTGATGCTGGATACCTCGGTGATAATCACCCTGGAAGTTATCCTGCAGATAGCCTTCTGCCTGCTCTCTGTGCATCTGATGAGCTCGGGCAGGTTGAAGAGGTCCGTCATCTGGGGCTACCGTATCCTGCGCTGGTTCCCGGGCGTGCTGATATTCGGGGTGCTCTTCAGCTTTTTAGTCTATCTCATTTTTGCTTTTCCGGGTGTGTCCTTCCCGTTGGTGGCTTGGAGTGCCGCCGCTGTGGTCTTCGCGGTCATAGCCGGAGGGGCCTGGCTCATGCGCCGGATTTTCCCGGACAAGGAGAGCCGCCTGGAGATGTTCTTCCTGACCAATGCCCTTACGGGGATAGTGGCGGTGATAGCCACTGTCAACGGCCAGACAGCCGTGGCGGGAGTGAGCGAGGTGGACTGGACGGCCATGGCGGGAGTGCTCGGCCTCGTTGTAGCCGGGGTGCTTGCCGGATCTTTCGTGAGGACTGCCCGTCCCTTTAGAAAAATTTTAAAAAATCAATAGCTTTTAAAACTTATGAACTACATTTCCGATGTCCTCTTCTGGATTTCCAACGGACTGCTCGTACCGGTAGTGGTCCTGCTTATATTGTTTTTCCTGCGCTCGCTGCTGCTGATCGGCAATTTTTTCGGGCAGTACCTGCAGATACGCAAGGTGGACCGCCTCTTCATGGGTAAGGTGGAGGCCCTGACGCCTGAGACTGCCGGGGAGCTGCGGGCCTCCATCCCCGCCAACTCGAAGTCGCCTCTGCTGTGCTGTCTGGCCGGTCTGCTGGATGCTTCGAAGGACAAGGCTCACAGGCAGCTGTTGCTCTCGGACTATGAGATAGCGGCGGATAAGGACCTGGGTACTTCCAAGACCCTGTCCAAGATGGGCCCTATGCTGGGTCTGATGGGTACGCTCATCCCTATGGGACCGGCTCTGGTAGGCCTGTCTACCGGAGATATAGGCTCGATGGCCTACAACATGCAGGTAGCCTTTGCCACGACCGTGGTGGGACTGTTCTCCGCTGCGATAGGCTTTATCACCCAGCAGGTCAAGCAGAGGTGGTACACCAGGGATCTGAACCGTCTGGAGTTTGTGTCCGAGGTGCTGGACGGCTGTGCAGGATTTGCCGGCTGTGCAGGGCAACGGCAGCAGTCAGCCTCTGTTGGTGAGACGGCAGGTGTCAGGCCTGATTCGGCGGAAGGGGAGTCAATAAAAGCAGGGGAGGAGGTGCGATGAAGAGGAGAAGGCTTTTGGGAGACGGGGAGGAGAACGACCCGATGAGCGTTGTCGGCAACCTGTTCGATGTAGCCATGGTCTTCGCCGTGGCCTTGATGGTCGCCCTTGTCACCCGCTACAACATGACAGAGATGCTTTCCCCGGAGGATTTTACGATGGTAAAGAACCCGGGCAAGGAGGATATGGAGATAATCGTCAAACAGGGACAGACCATCGACCGCTATACCCCCTCCGAGGACCAGTCCAGGTCCGGCCAGAAAGGCAAGCGCGTCGGCATAGCCTACGAGCTGGAGAACGGCGAGATCATCTACGTGCCGGAATAACGGCGTGACGTCTCAGTGCAGCCGCACCGTCACTCCTCGACTTTCCACTCCTCGATGCGCCGTGTCTTCGTGGAGAAACTGACTCCGATGCGGAAGAGCTTGCGGCTGTCGGCCTGGAAGGGCCATTCGTAGCCCTTAGTCTCTATCTGGTCGAGTGCGTTGCCGGGGTCCTTGTCCCTTTTCAGTTCGATGATGTAGACAAACCTGTCGGTCTGTATAAGGATGTCTATGCGTCCGTTGGCGGTGTGCCGCTCCACTTCCACCCTCTGTCCGAGTAGCTTCAGGAAGACGTACATGGTGTTCTGCATGTACAGCTCCGCCTTTCCCTGCACATGGTAGTCGTTGTCAGCCATGAAGGCCTTCAGGCGCTGCATGAACATCTCCGGATCTCCGTTCCTCAGGTCCTGGGAGAATCTGTTGACGGAGAATTCCGAGACCTCCTCCTCCTTCGGGATGTAGAGTTGGGCGAGACTTTCGGTGAATCCGCTCTCCACCTCCCTGTTGGGCCAGCCGAGGAGGTATTCGTTGGTGTCGGGGAAATATTCCCTGATGGTGAGGTATCCTGTCTGGTAGAGCAGGGTTACGGGGGAGATGAGCTCCGCGTTGGTGCCGGTGAGTATCCTCGGACGGACGTGGTCGAGGGTGAGGTCGTTGAGGTTGACATTCTCCTGCATCAGGAACGACACTAAGAATGAGGGGGTGGCGGTGGAGTACCAGTACTCGCCGAACTCCTTCTTGCTCATCGCCAGAAGCAGGCTGAACGGGTTGTAGACTCCTATGGAGCCGTGGCAGAAGTGGTAGCCGTCGTACATCCGCTTCAGCCTTTCGTAGCACTCTTCTGTGGAAATGCCGTTGGCCGCAGCCATTGCTCTAACTCCGTCATCCAGAAAGTCCCTGAGTTCCTTCTCTGAAATGCCGCAGATGTCCGCGTACGGAGCATCCATGGAGATGTCATTGAGATTGTTGAGCCCGCTGAAGATGCTCATGTGTCCGATACGGGAGACTCCGGTAAGGAAGGCGAAACGGATGTTGGCGTCCTGGGACTTGATTACACTGTAGAAACCCTGCAGAGTGCTGCGGAAATGCTCCTTGAGCTCTTTATTGCCTAAATTGTCCACAATGGGTTTCTCGTACTCGTCTACCAGCACCACTACCTTGCGGCCGGTCTTTCTGACAGCAGCCGAGATAACCTCCGTGAATCTTGAGGAAACGGAAGGTGGTATTTTCCCTATGCCGTACATCTGTTCCCATACTTCAAGAGTCTGGCCCAACTTGTTCTCCAGGACATCCATGGCATTGTAGACCTCCCCTCCGAGATCCAGCCTGAGCACCGGATATTCCGTCCATTCCTTCTCCATGGCATCTATTGCCAGCCCCTGGAACAGCTCCCTCCGTCCCTGGAAATATGCCTCCAGAGTAGAGAGCAGCAGACTCTTGCCGAACCTGCGCGGACGGCTCAGGAAATAGTATTTCCCTTCACTGGCCAGACGGAACACCTGCGCCGTCTTGTCAATGTACACATATCCGCCGTTGCGGATTTCCTCGAATGTCTGGATTCCTATCGGGTATTTCAGCATGGCTGTTCCTCCTGAGTTTGTGAATGATTTACTCAGCAAAGTTAATCATTGAATTGGAAAAATGAAAATCCCGCCGGTGTCATTCAGAAATGATACCGGCGGGATATGCTGACAATATCTTAAGTGTTTATGCAGTTGCCTGCTCAGTCGAGAGTATCCTCGGGCTGGAGTGGCGCATATGGGCCGTCTTTCACTTCGAGAATGACCGAGGGCTCGATGACTTCTACCGCATGCCATTGCCCCTTTGGAATGTGTACACCGTAGTGCCCGGACTTAGGGTCGAGCAGGAAGCGCTCTACCGCACCGCCCATACTGTCGTAGAATACCACGAACATCCTTCCTCTCAGTATTGCGTAGGTTTCGGCCGTATGCCTGTGTCTGTGGATGGGGATTACGGTGCCCGGAAGCAGGGCGTTGAGTAGACGCTGGGCCTTGGAGTCCAGGGAGTCATGTGGGTTCAGATTCATTCTCAGGCGGGGACTCTGCTTTGCCTTTGCCTCTAAGTCATCAAGAAGAGTGTCATCTAGTATCATGATTTCAGACTATTTAGATATTCTGCATGCAGATGGTAGTACTTTCTCATAAACAATAGGTATGCCAGAGCGAGAATCATCAGCACGGCTATCGTATAAGGCCACTGCAGACTGTCAGGTACGGCCAGCAGACCGCCTGATATTATCAACTGCAGGGCAAAATAGAAAAATGACACGGATGTATGCGGAATATGCAGTTCATTGGCCATCAGCTGGTAGGCGTGCTTGCGGTGCGCCTCGCCCAGATGCTCGTGCAGCATGATTCGGTGTATGATGGTCAGGACCGTGTCGATACCATAAACACCCAGCAGAAGAAGATACTGGATATCACCGGTGGCGGCGATAAGCCTGCCGAGAATGAACAGGATGATAAAAGCAATACCGACAGACCCCACATCCCCGGCAAAACACCTGGCCCGTTTCCGGAAATTGAAGAAACAGAATACGAGCACTGAGAGTACCGTCACGAATATCAATGCGGGATCCACGAAACAGTAGCGGACATTCAGCACCGCCAGGGGAATCAGCACGGCCAGCGAATACGCCCCGGTGATGCCGTTGATGCCGTCCATGAAGTTGTAGGCATTGATGATGCCCACGCAGACAATCAGCGCGGGGATGACCGCCCACCACAGCGCTCCGCTGATGAAGCCCAGATCTACGAACATCAGCATCATCGACGCAAACTGCACCAGAAGCCTCCACACATTCGGCACCGAATGCACGTCATCCGCAAAGCTCACGGCGCAGATAGCCGTCAGCCCCGCCATGAACCATGGATAGTGCAGTCCGAAGAACGCGGCATACAGCCACGCCCCGATGAGGAAGATGACGCCACCTCCCCTGAGCGTGATATGGGTGTGTGAACTTCTGAGATTAGGCTTGTCGATGATATTCAGCCTGTCCGCCACCCTGAAATAAAAAAGCTCAGCTACGATGAGCAGAGCCAGGATAGCGGGGTACGTTATCCACCAGGTCATAAATTATATTGAGAAAGTTTTATTCGTAATTACGTCTCCTGACATATCCATACTCGGTTCCGCTGTCCTCCAGCACTCTGTCCACAATATGTTCCAGCTCATAAGTGGCAACTCCCAAGGGCCTGTCAACACCTTCCAAAGACCACTCTACTGTAGTCCTGTCTTTGGATTTGCATATCAGCAGACCGATACTGGGATTGTCTCCTTCGCCCCTCAGTAATTTATCTGCGGCCGTGACATAGAAATTCAGTTTGCCGGCAAACTCCGGGACAAAGTCCACTACCTTAAGTTCTACTACGATATAACATCTCATCCGAATATGGTAGAATACCAAGTCCGGAAAATACGCCTTGCCGTCCGGCATCCTCAATTCCATCTGTCTACCCACAAAGGCAAATCCATTACCAAGCTCCAACAGAAAACGCGTGATATCGCGGACCAATGCGTCTTCCAGTTCTTTTTCATGATACTCTTCCCGAATAGTCAGGAAATCAAAGCTGTACGGATCTTTCAATATCTCCTGAGCCATCTGGCCCTGAGCGGTCGGCAATATATCTTTAAAATTCGTTACGGCACATCCTTCCCGCGCATACAACTTGCTTTTCAAAGCTGATGTCAGACGGTTGCGGCTCCAGTTGCCATCTACTATCCTTTTAATGTAAAAATAAGCCTCCTCTAAAGTTCTACAATTACTGATGATTTCAATATGATGTCTCCATGGTATATATCCCAGTATTTCCGGCATTTGAATTTGGTCACCAACTTGGTGGCCAAATTCAAGCCCATTACTATAAAACAAATACACCCGGGCTGCATATTTTAGATTTGTATAAGAAAGACCTTTTTGATCCGGGAAAGCAGCTCTTAAATCCAGGCTTAACTGTTTAACCACTGAATCGCCCCACTTATGCTCTTTCTTCTTAGCTACGATATCATGTCCCAGCCACCAATAGAACTCTATCAATGTACTGTTAACCCTCACTGCCGCTTTTGCCTGTGCACTCTTCAACCGCGACTTAATATCATTCACCCACTGGATGTACTCCCTGTCAGTCACCTGTCCGTCACTACTGACAAACTCAGCTTTGCTGTTTAATTCATTCTCCTTCATGCAGGCAAAACTACGAGGACAATCTCAAGTATATCGGAAAAGCAAAAATCGTATGAAAATTTTTACGTTTTTTTATTTTATTTTCTGAATGACTCTATAGTTTTTACTATGCCGTCCCGCGCATCCACCGGCAGCCGCCCGACCCCGATAGCCCGCTTTATCTTTTCATTTGACGACACGTAATTCTCGGTGAGCTTGCGGAGCCGTTCTTCGTTCAGCGGAAGGTGCAGGACCGTCCCCACCTTAGCGCAGAATGTCATCAGCCCTCTGCTCAAATGCCAGATGCGCGGCCGTTTTCCAAGAGTGCGGCAGATAAGTTCTATCAGTTCATTGGTGGACAACGGCTCATCATCCCCCACATTGTAGATTCCGGAGGGAATATCCTTGTCTATAAGCGCATCGATGATGAACGAGAGATTGCCGATGGAGGTAAATGTCCTCTTGTTGTCAAACGCGCCGAGTGGCCAGGGAATACCTTTTGAGACCACATTGTAGAGCAGATTCAGATTGCCCTTATTGCCCGGACCGTGTATCATGCAGGGCCTCAGGATATAATACCTCTGCTCCTCCTTCAGCCCACCTACGCCGCTCAGAATATACTTCTCCGCCGCAATCTTACTCTCCCCGTAAGGCCCGACCGGAGCAGGCACCACCTCCTCCGTCAGCACCCCGTCAACCCTGTCAGCCGCCGCCTTCGCCGTACTGAAAAATATGAATTTTCCCCAGCCCGATCTAAGAAACCAGTCGAAAATCCTCTCCGTCAGCCCGGTATTGACCTTGAAATACACATCCGCCTCCGTCTCATTCTTGGTATCGTGCGCCTTCCCCGCCAGATGGATGACCACATCCACCTCCGGAATCCCCCCTCTGTCCAGATCCTCCCACGAGAAAGTCCGCACCACCCCCTCCCTCTCAGGAGCGATGATGTCCACACCGTAAATCGTGTGACGGGGAGCCAGCGCCCTCACCAGGTTGCTGCCGACGAAGCCGTGGAGGCCGGTGATGAGAATGTTCATATCTAGTCTTTTAAAGGGTTAAGTTCTGATAGCCACCACTTAATAAGCCTATGTATTCCTTCTGACAGTTGGATTTGTGGTTTGTATCCAAAGTCCCTTTCTAATAGAGATGTGTCGGCATAAGTCTGGTATACGTCCCCTGGCTGCATAGGAAGCATAATTTTATTTGCATCTTTCCCGATTTCCTTTTCCAAAGTACTAATAAAATCCATTAATTTTACTGGATTGGAGCAACCAATGTTGTACACTTTGTGGAGTCTTCCATCTGAACTTTCAGCAGGAATTGACTGATTGACTTTTATAACACCCTCTACTATATCGTCTATATAAGTGAAATCACGCATTAGATTACCATTGTTGAAAACTTTAATGGGTTCTCCGGCTAAAATAGCTTTTGTAAATAGGATTGGAGCCATATCCGGGCGCCCCCATGGACCGTATACAGTGAAAAAACGCAGCCCAGTTGCTGGTATTTTATAAAGCTTTGAGTAACAACTGGCCATAAGCTCGTTTGATTTTTTAGTCGCTGCATACAGGGATACCGGTGCATCTACTCTATCATCCTCCGAAAATGGCGTTTTTGTATTGCCGCCATATACACTTGATGAGGAAGCATATGTAAGGTGTTCTATCGGATAATGTCTGCAACATTCCAGAATATTCACAAATCCTGTCAGATTACTGTCCACGTAAGCAAATGGATTCTCCAGGCTGTATCTTACGCCAGCCTGCGCAGCAAGGTTGATTACATGGTCAAAATGTTCTCTTGCAAACAAATCAGGTAATCCTTTCCTGTCCGCTATATCCAACTTAATAAATTTGAATAATGGATACAGGCTACTGGAATAGGATTTGCCGTATTCAAAACAATTATCCTTAACGCCTAGTTGTGCAAGGCGTGCCTGTTTTAAACGTATGTCGTAATATTCGTTAAGATTATCTATACCAACGACTTCTTCTCCTTTAGACAATAATCTCTCAGCGACATAGAATCCGATGAATCCAGCCGCTCCGGTAACAAGTATTTTCATAGAATTTAATTTATGAGTTCCTGATATATTGCAAGATGCTTTTTGACAACATCCTCTATTGAGAAATATTTTTCAGCATATTTACGGCTATTCAGCCCCATCTGTTTTCGTAAAACCTTATCACTGATTAACAAATCCAATTTAGCCGTCAAAGCATCGACATCCTTTGGCTTAATTAGAAAACCGTTATATCCATCCACAACTGTATCACGGCAACCGATAGAATCGCTTGTAATTACTGGACGCCCGATTGCATCCGCCTCTATAAGCGATTTGGGAAGACCTTCCATATAATAGCTTGGAAAAGCAACAATGTGGCACTGCATCAGCAGCTCCCTTACATCGGTTCTGTATCCTAACCATTTAATGTATTCTCCGTCACAAATATTCTCCAATTGTGCTTTTGTAATCGCGCCAGGATGATCGTCCAGTCCGCCTATCAATTGAAATTCTGCGACATTTCCATATTTTGAGCGAAGCCTTTCTGCAGCCTCAGTCAATAAGAAAATACCTTTTTCGACAATCATTCTTGCTGTCAAAACCACCTTGATTTTACCTGTTTCCGGTTCTGGAGTATATGAAAAGGCGTGAAGATCCACTCCGGATCCTTTGATGAATCTTGCCTGAGATCCCCTAATAATTCTATGTCCAAGATAATATCCTTTGTCCTCGTTGTTTTGGAAAATACATAATAGATTTTTACGGGCATGTGAATATTTTAAAAGCCTAGGCATAAGTCTGGATAAAAGACCAGCATTGTTTTTGTCGAAAAAACCGCCCATGCCGCTCACAGCATTCACCACACCGTGAACTTTACGGAATTTTGCAGCCAGAGTGCCCCACACAATCGTCTTCATCCCGACATGATGGACAACATCCGGTTTTTCTCTGCGATACAGCCGCATTAAAAAAACAAGCGTCCGGAATTCCTGGAAAGGATTCATTCCCGAACGGCTCATAGGTAAATTTATAGTTTTTAAACCTAACGCCTCTATATCTTTCAACCGGCCTGTATCGGCTGTAACGATAGTCACATCCCATCCGCAGTCTTTCGCGGCTAACGCGATTTCCTTACGGTGTGAAAGGAAGAACCAGTCAACGTTGACGACGATGAAAAGTCTTTTTCTCATTTATTGTAGAATCATATAACATTAGATACTTGTTTGCTATAATGGAAATATCAAATTTACTTGCGAAACTCAAACATTTTAAAATGATAGTTTCTCTGAAATGATTATTGTTTATAACATCTTTTATCATTTCAGCTAAAGCCTCATAATCTTTATAGGGAAAGAGAGGAACGTATTCACTTACTAAATCTCGAACACCAACAACGTCAGAAGCGATAAAAGGAGTTCCGGAGGCCATAGCTTCCAACATGCTTATACTAAAACCTTCATAAGCAGTAGATAGGACAATTAAATCCGACGATTTAAAAATTCTGTCAACATCTTTTCTAATACCTAAAAAATGAACTCTATCCTTTATTTCAATTGATTCGCAAAATTTCTCACACTCAAGCCTATTAGGGCCATCTCCAACGCATACTAAATGAACGTATAAAGGCAAAAGTTTTATTGATTTAATTAACGTCATATAGTCCTTGCCATCCACAAATCTTGCACACATTGTTATTATTTTAAGATTTATTACATCAGTGCCAGTAAGTTCATATTTATCTATCTTTTGCGCGTTGTAAAAATTTTGTACTCTAATCCCGTTATTTATAATGATTGTATTGCAATATCCTAAATGGTCAATTAAATTACTATTGGCTTGTTCTGATATAGTAACCACTTTGGAATACTTACGATAAATCCATCTATCCAATATTCGGCCATACCAGGTGTGGCGTCTCCTATTATCTGTACTGTGCTCAGTGTAAACAAGACAGTTTTTTGTATCACATGCAATGGCTACATAATATAATGCTGGAAATAAATGCACATGTATTATGTCATATACATTTTTCAATAAAAATTGTCTTAACTTGAAAATAATTAATGGGTTGTAAATATTTCCCTTGTACAGATAGTGGGTTTTTATTCCATTGGAATTTGCACATTCTGCAAAGTCCATATTGTAGGATGGCGGAGTTACTATTGAAAGGATTTCAACAAAAACTCCACGACTCTTAAACTCAAGTGCTAAATCCATAACTAACTTCTCTGCTCCCCCCCTTCTACAAAAACAATCAATCACTAACAATAATTTCATAGCAATTCAATATACTTTCGGATAAATTCTTCGGAAGAAAAAGCACTTACAGCAATATCTCGACTTTTTTTACCCATTTCAATTCGTTCTTCAATGGATAATTCAAAAAAGTTAACAATTTTATCCGCTATGTCATTTATTGCGTAAGGGTTAAATAAAAAACCATTCACTCCATTTTTTACAATTATTCCATTATCACAAACATCGCTACATAAAATTGGTAGGCCGCAAGACATTGCTTCACAAATGACATTGGGGAATCCCTCATAAGTAGATGGCAAGCAAAGTACTTGCGAATTTTGGTATAGTGTCAAAACATCTTTTACTTCATCATGAAACGTAAAGAATGGTGACAGTGATAACTTGTCTTTTAATTCTAAGCATTGTTGTTTGTATGAGTCTGATTTGGCATGGCCATACCATTCAATTTTTATACATAGCCCTCTGTCTATCACTTGCCTTATGGATCTCAAAAAAGTTAATACATTTTTTTGCTCATTAATTCTTCCTATTACGAGAATACTTTTTACGTCACTTTTATACTCAAGATTAAAAGCTGGGACAAAAAAAGACGTATCCACAAAATTGGTAATAGTTTTAACTTTTTCTGTTAAGTGTTTATAGTGCTTACTAATGTATTCGCTTTGTGTATATGAATTTGGAACAATGTAGTCAGCGAATCTATATAGAAAGAATTTTATCCGTGCACGAATGGTGGAAGTTTTCGTTGTGTTTCTTTCTGAAACAACGAGTTTAAATTGATGAGATGAGAAAATACGAGTCACACATGCTATAACCGTAGGGCCATCTAGGAATGCAATGACACATTTAGGCCTAACTTCATTCACATAGTTATAAAATAATAAAAACTTTTCAAATTTATTCTTAGGTGCAAATTTATAAGTTACAACATTGTTTGTAATTAAATATTCTTGAAAAAAATTATTATCATGATACCACACAACACTTGCTATATAACCTTTCTTATTCAAAAAATTAGCTAAACCGGAGATTTGTCTTTGAGCACCACCTGAACCAAGACTATCAATAAAGCAAATTATATCGACTTGATGATTTTTCATATTATTCTTACATAAAGGAATAGGGAACTACACCTGACAAATCATTATTCAAAACAACTAGAATAAAGTATGTTAGGCCAATAACAAGAGTCATAATTGTTGTAATAATTCTTGTTTCCGTAGAATTCAATCTTTCAACTATGCTTGGAACCAAAATAATGAGAATAGAGCTAAAATACGTTACAACACGTGCAAACAGACTAAATTGAAGAGAAACTATTTGTAAACAACATGCAAGAGCCATCATGTTACAGTATAATTTATTAGCATTGCTTTTAAAAGAAAATAGAATACTAATTAATGTTAATACTATTAAGACTATGAGCATATTAAAGCCTCCTGAAGATTTATCTCCCAAAGAGTATTCGCTGAATATTATCTGCATTGCATAAGAAAGTATGGAATTAGCTATCAGTGGTATAATTATAATACTGCACAATAACAATATCGTAAAGTTTCCTAAGTTGACTTTTAAATGGTTGATTATTGGTATTACAAAGCAGATGGCAGCTGTCACGTGGAAAAGAGCCGCCAGAAATATCGATAAAAAATATTTAAAATATTCCTGGGTATGGATGTATTTTAAACTATGCAACACTATTACAAGTGCCATAGATTGTCTAATAATATTGAACGAGTTCGTAAACAAGCCTAAAGCCACAAACAGGAATAGGCCTATCCATGGTGATGTTAAGTTTTTATAAATAAATGTTACATATCCAACAATAATAAACAGGCTAGTCCCTATTAGTAGGCAACGGCCATCAGATGATATATAACTTAGAAGTTTATTAAAAATAAGATATCCTGGTTCCCAAGTAATTGAAAATATATCTTTAAAAGGCAACTCTGCGATAGTATAAAACATAGGCAAATAATTTTCCAAGTCTATGCCCACTGTTGTAGAACGAAAAGCAGCAATAATGAATAGCTCAAAACCTACTATTGCACATAATATCTTATGCCTTGTTGATATACGACAAGGTATAAGTTTCAAAATAATGCTTAATGCAGGGATGGATAGTAAGCAAATAATATAAATAAGCATTTAATTCATATAAGTATAATGCTGCGTGTTACGTGCTATTTCAAAGTGAATAAATGCTACACGCGAGACATTTTTCAAATAATATTTTCGATATTTATAAGACTGCCAAAGTATAAATCCGCCGAAGGTAGGCGGTTATTATCAAAACCGCTTGCAGGAAAAAATGTGAGTTCTCCAAAATATACCTTTCCTTCAACATTATATAAGTCAACTCTCACGAACGGAATCCCCTCAGATAATTTGCGGGCTATTCTAAACATTGTACTCAGATTCGCGGGTTTGGGCAGGGTGAAATTATCCGGTGCTTGTAACCCTCTTTTATTATATCGTTTCAATTCCCAATTTTCATTAAAAAAATAAAATTTAGGACAGCCTATCTGCCTATCAACGCATACTAATACGCAATCAACGTATCCATTAAAACAATAAAATTTATAATCATTAAGATTACCACTACTGTCTTCCAGCAATTCTTCTGCAAATATTTTTTTCTGAACATTCTTGTACGGCCACTCTCGGTAGTATTTATATATGTCTGTTTTCAAAGACCTTTTCAATTTTGCTAATGTTGTAGAAATATTTAATCCTGCTTTATCTTTACAAATTATTATGCCATTATTACCACCGCTGTGGTTGGTCTTTAGCACAAATTTTCCGGGTAATGCCTTGAAATCAATATCTTCTATTTTGCTCCAAATCTTTATTGTCGGAACTATGTACTCAAATCCGATTAATTCCGCAACGTAATTCTTTACGAGAATTTTATCAACCATCAAAGTATATTTAGGATTCCTATTATTAATCTTAAGCCATTGCAGTTTCTCATTCATTGTTCTTGGGTCCTTAAGATTCAATTTTTTTTTCATTTCCAAGTAATATCTTATCTGCAAGAATATTTTATCTGGAAAGAGAAAATAAAACATTGTCAGTATCCTTAAAAAAATTTTATTCATATATATGTGGCGTGTTATAATTAATTATCTATAGAACTCAGGTTTATTATTTTTTACATATGTTATAAGTTCCGGCATCCTCTCTTTAAAGACTGCGCCGTTGAATATATGATGATCTTCAATATCCTGTGAATCCAAATTAATCTCTATAACTCTCACATTCTCGTTGATATCAATTGTCATGTCAAAAGCGATGAAACCAAGCATGGGCAATTTCGAATGAATAGCTGTTGCCGTTTCACATATTTTATCATAAAACTCAAGTCTCTCGCCTTTGAGTATAATTCCTGAGGGAGACTCGAATATTTTTTCATAATTTCTATTCAAACCAAAAGCGCTAAGCGTTCCATTCTGTCTTACTCCTACAAATGCGCCACCTCCCTCAATATTCCCTGCTTTATGAGATACAGAGGCACCTACATTGTCTTTTACTGTATTACTGTAACTCATCCTTAGATAGGAGCTAATAACAGAGACTTTCCCATTTAAGTTAAGAGTAAAACATCTGATACTATTGACAGTTGATTCATATCTGTTATATTTCGATATTTTTGTACTGCATTGTAGGACTTCCTGACAAATAAAGTTCTGACTGCCATTTATCAGTTTCTCGCATCGTTCCCTTTTGAACTCCCTGTCCAGATTCTTTAATTCTACCAATTCAACACCCTTTCCCCCTCCTGTGCCTACTGTAGGCTTGTATACAAATGCCTCATAGCGTGACAATATGATAATAGCCTCTTCTTTTGTTAGAATGTTGTCATCTTGGTCAAAGACAATACCATTTATCTTATTGATGATAGTTACAGGTAGATACCGCTTGTCGATGAATTTGTGAAGAATCCCTTTGTTTTGTATTATGCGGTATTTTTTAGGGTTGAGAGACATTTCCATATATTTCCACACATCTGGAGTGATGCAGAGCGGCTCATAATATGATAAATAATATTTATAGTAGCCCCCCCAATTGGGATTTACTGGGATGTTTAATGGCTTGAATAACTGAACAATGCTATTCTTCTCTTTGCTTGTGAGTTTTATTTGGGGCAGATTTTGAAGGGTTTTATCATAGCGATTTTTTATCCTTCTGTATTTTAAATTATTTAGTATCTCAAAAATCATATTATTCTTTTGAAGAAAACTTTTTTATCAAATTTACACTTGCCGGACAAGTCCTGCCCATGGCATAATTTATCCCTGTTTTTTGATTGCGTTCAAACCAAGCCAAATAACATTCTCTGATTTCATTTCTCCACCCTTTCTGAATGAATAACTGACCTGTCCTGTCCCAAAAATCATTTATCTCTATCACGACGGGGCCGTTTTCCGTGATGGCAATATCCCATCCTATCGCTTTCAAAAAAGGCAAACGCTGCTGGAAATGGCATATTTCTTTGCAGATATGGTTCCAATTTTTAATTATGGTCCCGTTAAGTTGAACTCCTGAGTCTGGATGACAGTCTATAAAAGTAGTTTTTCTAAAGCCATTGAATATCATTGCTCCATGCAGTTCCCCTGTTTCAGGATTTACGCCAGCATCTACATTCCCGCCGCCTCCTGCATTGTCAACAAATGCACCTTCTCGCCCGATCTTGATAAATGTCGCTATGACTTTTGCTTCTCCTGATGGCATAAGTACAGTCATAAATCTGACTGTATTTATAGATGATGCATTAAATTCAGATAACTGTTCACTCTGTTTTATTTTCTCTTCAAACAGCAAAGGCGCCTGCTGTAAAATATCAGAAATCTTCTGCTGTTTTCCATCAGATGTCTCTAAAAGTGCATCTGAGTCAGTATATGTAATATTTATTACAGCAAATACTGAGTCTCCATGGGACCCTTCGGTGGCTTTAACCACACATTCGTTAACCTCCTTTTTTCTTAGTATACGCAAAGTAGAATCTACATCATAACTAATATTAGGACCCGCACTATCCCCGTTTTCAGGATTGTAGAAACAGTACAGCTCAGGTACGGTTATGCCTGCATTCTCTAAAAGAAGATGTGCAAGATATTTATTCCTCGCAAGGATATAGTATTTGAAAGGATTCAGCAGTTCGAGGTATACTCCTTGCTCGGTCACTCCTAAGAAATTATCTTTAAATTCCTGAGATTGTCTCTCGAACTCATAATTGTAATACTCGTTCCAATTGAGACACCTCTGTCTGTTCCAAGAATAAAATTCTCGGGCTATCGTCAGTGGGTGTTTGCCGCTCTCTTTTGCGACTTTCAATATTGAGGTAATAGTTTCTTTGCGCATATATGCAGTAATTTAATTTATGCACTATTCTTCTGCATAGTCTTTAAGATAAGCATATCTTTCAGTCAGTTTCCCGTTATTTAGTATTGTTGCCCTCCGAATTACCGGGTCATCAAGCCGGCCTTCCAAAATCAAGGGAAACACATACCTTGACAAAGTCTCACCGAAATACTTGCTTGTATCTATAGCCAAAGCATTAGGGCAAGTATCCACAGCCATTACTGTTATATGCTTGTCAGAAGAAAATGCAGGTTTTTCCGATAGAGATACCGGGTCGAAATCATAGAACGGTTCTTCATGTGTGGAAGACCGGATAGTGGACATAATGCTGCCCTTAATGTCGCAAGTTATGTCCCCTATAATCTTTATTGACATATTAGGATCCTGTAACAGATTGTTATCTATGTAGATAGGGTGCTCAGGAGACCAAAAATGACATGAAATCAGAGCATCTGCTTTGTAACTATACTTGGCAAAATCACTAACATAATCATTTCCGTTCTGTATAAAGTCCTGGAAGTCAAATTTATTCTCAGCATTTACTACTGGCTTTACCAATTTATCCACGTCAAGAACGGTGTAAACGATACAATTATGTGCCTCCTCATCATTGAGGAACTCTTCCGGACTCTGTTTTACAGCTTTCATTGTATCCAGTACGTGTTGAGCTCCTTTTGAAACTCTTCCATTTCCTGTTAGGATAATCCTACAGTGACATTGGCCAGCTACTTCGGTCAAGTAATCCAGCAGTTTCTCCAACGTAAATTTCCTATCAGGCTTTGGTATATCAAATTTCTTGAATCTTATGCCGTAGGCTCTTAAAGTGTTATAAGTCCCCACAACTCCAGCCCACCAACCAAAAGCACATAGTCTCTGATTGTTGTCGTCAACGAGGTATTCATAGTCAGAGAATGTAATGCCAAGCTCCATCATTTTTTTTATCAGGGGCCTGTTGTAAGGCTGTTTTTTGGCAATATGACCGAAGAAGAAGTAATGTTTATTTGGAATAAGCGAATCAAGATTAGCTTCTTTTATCCCAAAAAGAAAATCGCAATTACTTACAGAATCGACAACGGGTATGCCCGCTTCTCTGTATTCGTCATCGTGGTATGCCCGCAGGTCGCTTGACTGTACATAAAATTCGGCATTGGCGTACCTTTTCTGTAATTCCAATATTTCTTGAGGGGTGAGCGCAACTCTATTATCTACGGGATTTTTTGTTTCCTTAATAATTCCAAATCTGATCATAGAAATATATTTTATAAGTGAGTTCTATCATATCCAAACTCAGAGTCTAATTTTGTCTCGATGTCTTCATCAAAAATTCTACGAATTCCGTTTTTCTTAATCTTTGCTGGACATCCTGCGATAAATATTCCGGAAGTTCTTTCTTTCGTACAGAAGTCCTTATTGACAAGACTGTTGCTGGCAATTATGGACTCGTTAGGTATTTTTGCTCCTTTGGATATTGTAGTATTGTTTCCAATCCACACCTGATCACCAATAATAATGGGCATTGTCAACCTTTCGATTATTCCGCTATCTGGCTGTATATAATGATAAGACGTATCGTAAATTTGAATATTATAAGTAGCGCTAAGAGTATCGCCTATACAAATTTTATCGAAACACATTATTTTATAGTCTGTTCCAATAAATCCATTACAACCTAACTCAAGATGACCATTTTTTGATATACATAGATAACCGCCGTTTAGAAATTTAAATGGACCATTAAATATTAACGTCCCATTAATTATCCAATTGGTAAGAGGAATAGCCGTTTTTACGTAATAATCATTTTTCCCTATTTTAACCATTCCTGTATGTATCTTTCCATTAATTATAATATTGCCGGAAAGACTTCTAAAGATTGTTTTTCCGTAAACATAGATTGGTAGATGCATCGCTGTTTTAATAGGGAACTTCTTAAAATTTATATATAATGTTTTGGGAATATTGCATCTCCGTAATATATAATAAATACCGCGGATAAATTTGATAAAATTCATTTTGACATAAACAGTTTAATTTGAGAAACTATGTCTTTAACGACGTTTACCTTTGTTATTTTCAATATTGTCAAGTAGCCTAAAGCAAAGGCTATGGCTTGAATTGCTGCTATGCAATAAGTATGAATACGCAGTAATGAGAAGGGATAAACGATGCATACTAATAGGATACAAATAGCAAATGGAATAAGAACATCTTTTATCTGCCGTATCCAATTATAACCAATCATTTTATCAGAAAATAGGGCATTGACAATAAAGATAGCATATGCTGTAATTACCAATGCCCACATCATGGCATATAAACCATATCTTACACTTAGTAAAATCAAGATTATTCCAAAAACCCGTTTCCAAAGTTGCAGATTAAAGTATAGTTTACCTTTTCCAAGTGATTTTATGACATTTGTATTGACGGTATTTAATGGATATATCATCCCGATAAAGCAGAGTATCCTAAATAAATTTACGGAGGCGTTCCATTTTTCGGTAAACAGTATGTTGATCAATGATTCAGCGATAATTATGAGTATAAAGTATAGTGGAATCACTAAATAAGAGAGTGCTCTGATATATTTTCGAACAGCTGACCTTAATGCGTTTTTGTCATTCTGTAATTGAGCATATAAGGGAAATGATGCTTGATTGACAGCCGCAGAAATACCGGAAGTCGGTATTTCTTCTAATCTTTTTGCTTGGGTATAGTATCCAAGAGTTTTTGCGGAGAATACCTTTCCAATAACAAGTCCCTGAAATTCAGTGTATATTGTTTCTACTAAATTGGCCAAGAGTACCATTATTCCGAATTTTCCCAGTGTTTTGAAAGATTCAAGTTTAAACGTCAATGTGGGTTTCCATTTTGTTGTTATCCACAGTATGACTGAGACTACCATAGAACAAGACAAGTATCTTAGCACCAGACTCCAGACTCCGAATCCATTTAAAGCCAATACTATTGCCAATATTGATGCGGCAGCATTAGCGATAATATTTATTGTTGCTAGTTTTTTAAATTCAAGATTTTTTTGGAGGACGTTGGTCTGTACTGCCGAAAAAGCATTTATAATCAACACAGTTCCCATAACTTTAAGAACATCAGCCAGCAGTGGTAAACGGTAGAACTCCGAAATAAAAGGTGATGAAAAATATAATATACCTGTAAGTATTACAGATATAGCTATATTCCAAAAAAATATTGTAGAATAATCTTCCTGTGTCGGTTTCTTTTTCTGAATAAGCGCCGTTCCAAACCCACCATCAACGAATGTATTGGATATAGAGATAAAAATTAAAAGCATACCGACAACGCCATAATCATCAGGAGTGAGAAGTCTTGCTAATACAAGATTCGCACAGAACGATATTATCATTACTCCAAACCGTTGTACAAGACTCCACATCACGCCTTTAACGGTTTTTTGCTTTAAGTCGGAATTCATTTCTGTTGATTGATATATAGGAGCGGTCGGGGAAACTACCGAAAAGCAATTAACAAATTAGTTGTTAACATATTACTAATCAACAATCAATTTATAACAAGAATGGTAGAAGTGCAAAACCCTTATTCTGTAACCGACAATTATTACTTTGCTGACGATTGCAGTACTATATATAGTGCAAGACTTTAGTTATCGAGGCAAACTTGTAAAACTGAAATTTCAAATATTGGATGGCTTTTCATTAAACTTGGTTTTAAGCCATCATGCCAATCCGACTTACTACCTCTCATTAAAACGAAAGTCCAGCCCCTCCTTGCGGTAAAGTGCGAATTTGCGGTCAGAGCTTATAAGTGGTATGTGGTCTGATATGGCCTGTGATATTATCAGTCTGTCGTCAGGGTCGGAGTGGCCGGCCATGGTGGGAAGACTGGCAAATGCTTTCAGGTGATTCACTGTGACCGGTATGATCTGTATCCCCATTTCTTTCATCAACGGTAGAACGGATGATGCATTTATCTTGAGTTTCCCTTTTTTGCTGTTCCCGAGCTTCCCTATCTGAAACAAGTGCATAAGTTCTTTGACGCATACAGTGCTGGTCATGATGGTATTCGCGTAATCTTCGAATATGACCTTTGTGTCTGATGCAATATCTTCTTTGCGGTCTTCTATGAGGTAGGCCAGAATATTGGTATCCAGATAATATCTCATTTCAGCACGGCCTTCTCATCATAAATCTCAATCCTTACATCACCATATAGATGATAGAGCCATGCTCTGTGGTATTTCTTTTTCTCCTCCTCAGGCACTCTGTTCCACCAATCCCCCATTGACAGGCTCTGATTGCCGGTCATATACGCCTCTGCCTCCGGCTCATTCAGGCATCTTGCCTGTTCTTCTTCTTTTGTTCTGTATTCCATTGCTCCGAATTTTCACAAAGCTATGTATTCGTAAGAAAACTTCCAAACAGCTTTGCCATCCCGGTAAAAAAGTTTATGATTTTCTGCAAAGTTTCAATAGTCCTTTGCAACTTGAAAGTATAGTAATAAGAGTCTGATTCGGGTAAAATTGCCTGGCATTCAAAAACTGCATGTTTGCTTTAACATGTACGCCTTATTTGGACTTCAACTCCTTGATATACGATTTGAATGTGGTTTCCAACTCTTCCGCATTTTTCATCCGCCTATTATAGACGACAGAAACGTAAAAAACTGCATCATCAACAATGATTGCCTCATTTATCATCGCCAGGATGTTCTTGTCCGCATAACGGTTATACCATCCACAGAACTTTCTGTTGCGGGCAGCCTCGTGCTTGTCAGATGGATCGCAGAAATACAGCAGCACATGCTCTTGATTGGACTCGAAGAAAGATTTGAGAATGGATGCCACGGTCTGTCCTATCTTGGGGTCTATTCCTGAAAATACGTTACTGGAATTATTGGCAATTACCAGTTGAAACGTATTTAATATGCCCAAATTCTCATCTATGATAAAGCTGACCTGATAGCCCGCACCGTTGTCTGTTTGAAAGCACACAGACCTTTCATCATATTCGGAAACAAAATATGGTGACGAGGCATTGATGCTATTCAATGAATACAACATAACGGGAACCCATCAATGATTAATTGAAAAGTTCCCGAATTTTTGCTACGATGATTCCTTGTGATTCAAGTTCCGATAAAGGACGTCCGTCACGAATACAATTTACCACCGCTGCCTTTCTGTCCACAAACTGCTGCAGGAATCTTTTTACATCCTGCTTGCATTTTACCTCACTGATTGTAATATTCTTATCCATCTCACTTGTCCTGTTGTTTCCGCAAATATAGTAATTTTTCTATTACAGGCTCCTGTACTTTAGAGAATGTATCTTCTCCCTGTACGTGGCTTGTTGTTAGTATCTATCAGAATTATCTCTTCAACTTGTTGCTGTACGCTAAAATTTGATGCGGTTGCCCTGACCATCCCGGTAAAAAAAGTTTCAGAATATTTTCAGTCCCTCCCGAACAAGTCCCTGGTATACACCTTCCCCCTCACATCATCCAGACAGGGGTCATACCTGTTCGCGATGATGGCCTTGGCCCTGCGCTTGAACTCGGCCAAGTCGTTCACGACCACGCTGCCGAAGAACGTGCTGCCGTTCTCTAGGGTGGGCTCGTAGATGATGATGGTGGCGCCTTTGGCCCGGATGCGCTTCATCACGCCCTGGATGCTGCTCTGCCGGAAATTGTCGCTGCCGGTCTTCATCGTAAGGCGGTACACGCCGATGACTGTCTCGCCCTCCTTCGAGGCATCCCAGCCCCCGTCGTACTCGTGCGCCCCGGCCATCCTCAGCACCTGCGAGGCGATGAAGTCCTTCCGCGTGCGGTTGCTCTCCACGATGGCGGTCATCATGTTCTGCGGCACGTCGGCGTAGTTGGCCAGCAACTGCTTGGTGTCCTTGGGAAGGCAGTAGCCGCCGTAGCCGAACGAGGGGTTGTTGTAGTGTGTGCCGATGCGCGGGTCCAGGCACACCCCGTCGATGATGGCGCGGGTGTCCAGCCCCTTGACCTCGGCGTAGGTGTCCAGCTCGTTGAAATAGCTGACGCGCAGGGCCAGGTACGTGTTCGCGAAGAGCTTGACGGCCTCGGCCTCCTTCAGACCCATGAACAGGGTCGGGATGTCCTGCTTGACGGCGCCCTCCTGCAGCAGTGTGGCGAAAATGCGTGCCGCATGCCCGAGATGCGTTATGTCCGCTATGGCCTCTAAGGCGCGGTTCTCCTCCTCGAACTCGGGGCTGTCTATCATTTTCGGCACTCCGACAATGATCCGGCTGGGGTACAGGTTGTCGTACAGGGCCTTGCTCTCGCGCAGGAACTCCGGGGCGAACAGCAGGTTAAGCCGCTTCACGCCCTGCCTCCAGTACTTCACGTACAGGCTGCGGCAGTAGCCCACGGGGATGGTGGACTTGATGACCATCACCGCGTCCGGGTTGACCTCCAGCACGAGGTCGATGACCTCCTCCACGTGCGAGGTGTCGAAGTAGTTGCGCACGGGGTCGTAGTTGGTCGGTGCGGCGATGATGACGAACTCCGCGTCGGAGTAGGCCCTCCTACCGTCCAGTGTCGCCGTCAGGTCTAGGGGCTTCTCCGCCAGGTATTTCTCGATGTACTCGTCCTGGATGGGAGACTTCCGTCTGTTGATGAGGTCCACCTTCCCGGGAATGACGTCCACTGCCGTCACGTGATTGTGCTGCGCCAGCAGCGTTGCGAGGCTGAGCCCCACGTAGCCGGTGCCGGCTACGGCAATGCGGTGTGGTTTCATGTTTCTACTTTATTGATTGTATGTCCGGTGCCGTGTGGCAGTCTGTTGATATGCAGGTCTGTCTCCTTAGCCAGCTATGGCAGGAATTGCGACTGTCACTTAATTCTCACTACACATTTTAGTTGGGATGTGTGCGGTTGATTATGAAAGCTTTGCTTTTTGACAATATGTCAGGAGAGGCGAATTTCAGCCAAAACAGGCGTTTGTGTCGTCACTTAACATTTTTCTTAAAATGAAATAACCGCTCAATCAAATGGTTACGACGTAACTAAGATGTATAGTGGCGATGACGACCGGGCCTCAATGGTTATGGTGTCAGAGTTTCTCTATCAGTTGCGGCGGAATCTCGGCGGTAGCCACGGCTGCGACGAAATCTATCTTGACCACTACTCTGTTGCCGCCTTTGATCTTCATGAATGTTCCTTCGACCCCTGCCAGCTGGCCGCCGATGATCCTGACTTTGTCGCCTTTGCTCAGGTCTACTGATGCGGGGTCCAGATAGATGGCCTGCTGCTCTTCGTTCCCGGCCACAGCGATGAAACTCTGCATCTGTTTCTCGGGTACTGTCATGATAGTGCGGCGTCCGTCTGTCGTCGTGGTGGCATAGCGCAGATAGGGGAGGGAGAAGGTCTTTATGTGGTCAATTGTGCTGCGCTCAGAGCGGACAAAAAGGAAATTGTGAACCATGGGCACCCTTACCTTGCAGAACCGTCCATGGGCATTCCGCCTTCTTTCGGATCTCAGCGGCAGGAAGTTCTCTATCTCCATCTTGTCCAGCCTGTCTTTTGCAATAACCTCCCTTTGGTAAGTGACTCTCATCACGTACCATTTTTTATCATCAGAGGGGACAGGCTCCATATCTTTTATGCTACAGTTAAATACAAAGGGACACCATAATTCGCGTAAGAATAAGACTTGCAGCGAGTTATGGTGACACCACATCTGTGGTGGGCTATTCACGGCTGTGTCATCCCTATTCAAGGGACGACACAGCCGGTATCAAACACTTACGCAAAGATAGTCGTTTTTTCCGTCCGCTGAAAATATTCTGACCTTTTCGACAAAATATCTTTTGTTCCATATTCCATTTTCAGGGACGGGGGTGTCAGAGTAAGTGGTCGGGTTCTGAGAATGTCACTGTCCTGGATGTTACGGTGTGCTGCCATCCGTTGTCGTTGACGATACTTTCGCTGTTCTGGCCGTTGTTGTCAGAATCACGAAGGCTGAATGTGGCTGAGGTATTAGGGAGGACGGGAACAATAGGCTCTGTATTGGCGAATTGTTCGCTTTCGAGATAGTCCATTCTCTCGTTGAACCATGTTATGGCGTCACTTTCGGTTCCTTTAAAGGAATTCCTTTGGAAGCTTTCCTTATCGGAGGTGGATATCACAGAATTTACTTTAGACTGCAGAAAAACGTTTACAGTATAATTTGTAGAACCATCATCGGTGCAAATTATGTACTCTGAGATTTTGTTTTCTTCGCAAGATGTCAGGCCAAGCAAAAGTGCTGCGGCCATGGAAAAAAGGATTAGGGTGCGTTTCATGATATGTTGCTTTAAAGTTGCGTGCGGACTCGGTCAGATCTTTATGGAGAGGCCTAAGTTCACCAGGCCGCGGTAGCCGAAGCCAAGTTCTGCAAAACCGCCTAACATGTCTCCATAACGGAACTTGATGGCTGTAATGTGATATGAGAAGTGCAGGCGGTCATTCGGCTCGATCCCGCTTCTGGCTACGTCTACCATCGATTCATCCTGCCAGCTTGCGCCTAAATAGAGTGCGCCGGAGCATTCCATCGCACCGTGCTGCCAGTAGATGAACGAGCCGGAAATATGGCCGGAATAGTTCATGATGGTGGCCCTGCATGCAAACTGGGGGTCGCCTGCCGGACCGAACTCCGAATCTTCAGTCAGATAGATGTCGGCACTTGAGTAGCCGTATCCGAAGTCTATGCCGATGGATACCCTCGGGTGTACGAAGAAGTTGTAACCGATACCGGCAATGCCTGAAAACTTGTGGTTGCGGGTGTCTCCGTTGGTCAGTTCGTCATGGAAAGAAGGGGAGAGAAGGGTGGTCAGCTCTATGACGGAAGGTGCGCCGTACTGAAGATATACCTCGCTCCTGGGGAAATAGTCTACGTCCCTTACCCGGTTCATCTGGGCGTGGGAGACGGTGGATATCGTGAGCAGTGCTGCCGTAAATACAATAATCCGTTTCATACGTTATTTCTTTTGTACTGTTTCAGTTCTGCGTTTTTTCAAATAAATCGAGCCGAGCGAGACAGCTCCGCACAGGAGCATTGTCAGTGCCTGACTTTCATGGGAGATGGTAGCAAAAATCACGCCTGAGGTCTGTGGAATGGAATAAATGGAGGCCATGGCGAGGGACAGGATGAAGTGGTAGGCGCCGATTCCCCCCTGAACCGGAACTATCCATCCGAGACTGCCCACTACCATCAGGAACAATGCGTCCGCCCAGTTCAGCCCTTCCACCTGAGGAATGGCTAAAATGGTGGAATAGCTCATGATCCAGTAGCAGGTCCACAGCAGTACGGTGTAGAGCAGGAACTTCCATTTGCCCTTCATTCTCAGCCCTGCTGCCAGCCCCCCGATAAGTCCTTTGGCGAGTGAGAATATTCTGGAGAAGAATCTGTACTTTGCGAGCTTCTTGCGGTAGCAGAATACCAGAATGCAGCCGGCTATGCATACGGCAGCGACAGCTCCTATTATCCAAAGTATGTCATAGGACATGGAGTCCACGGCGGGACGCCACACCTCGTTGGAGACAAACTGTCCGAAGGAGCTCTCTCCTGCAAGCAGGACTGTGAACAGGATGATCAGGTAGCTGACCATATCCCAGCTGCGCTCGAGTACGACAGTCCCCAGTACGGACTCGAAAGATGCCTTGCCGGTCGCGGATATTACTCCGCATCTGGCGAATTCTCCGGCCCGGGGAAGTGCGAAGTTGGTCAGATAGGCCACTGTGACACCATCGTATGCCTCTCTTCCGGTGATTCCGGGATTGAGGGGCAGCATGACCAGTCTCCATCTCAGGCCGCGGACTACGAAGGCGAGAATGCTGGCGGCCATGGAAACGAGTATCCAGTTGAAATTGCAGCTGCGTATGCCGTCCATAAAGTCGGACCACTTCACACCTCTGAATGCGAAGTAGAGCAGTACAACAGCCAAGAGCAGCATCAGTACCCACTGCAGAACTTTCCTAATCCGCGTACTGACGTTCTTCACTTGACCAGCCTGTTGGTTTTTGTGTCCGGAAATATGACTTTCGGGCGGAAGGCAGCTGCCTCCTCCGGAGTTACAATTGCATAGGACATGATGATGGCGATGTCGCCTTCAGAGAAAAGATGGGCTGCAGCTCCGTTGAGCTCTATGCAGCCGCTTCCCTCTTCTCCGGGGATGACGTAGGTCTCCAGCCTGTTGCCGTTGGTGACATTGACCACAGAGACTTTCTCGCCTTCGAAAAGGCCGGAGGCCCTCATCAGGGCACTGTCTATCGTGATGCTGCCGATATAATCGAGGTTTGCACGGGTGACTGTGACTCTGTGTATTTTGGACTTGATAACCTGGATATACATGCTATTTCAGATCTATATTGTCTATGAGGCGGACCTGGCCGGCGTACACCGCACATGTCAGTCTCAGGTGCTCCGCCTCGTTCCAGTCCGTAACGGGGCGCAAAGTTAATGAATTTATTATTTCCACATATTCTGTCCTGAGCAGGGGCTCCGAGTCTATGAGGGAAGTGATGGTCCGGATGGCCTCGTTTACAGGTATGCTTCCTGCCATCTCTTTGGCCTTGAGGATGCTGCGGTAGATATGCGGGGCTGCTGAACGCTGGGCGGGAGTCAGCAGGTTGTTGCGTGAGCTGAGTGCCAGCCCGTCTTCGGCCCTGGCTATGGGGCAGCGTACTATTTCGATAGGATAGCCGAGGTTCTTTACGAAATACTCTATTATCGCGAGCTGCTGGAAATCCTTTTCACCGAAATATGCCTTTGCGGGGCGGACAATGTCGAAGAGACGGGTCACGACCTGTGCCATACCGTTGAAATGGCCCGGACGTCTTGGGCCTTCCCCGTACTGGTCGAGGCCGCCGAGGTCGAATACCTTTTTATTATAGTTCGTTCCTGCCGGATATATGTCCTCGACGGAGGGGGCGAACAGCACGGCAGCGCCGAGAGACTCCACGAAGGCGCAGTCCCTTTCCAGGACCCTCGGGTATGTGTCGAAATCGGTTTTATTGTTGAACTGGGTCGGGTTTACGAAATCGGAAACTACCACAGCTCCGCATTCGGAGACGGCCCTGCGGATGAGGGATGCATGCCCTTCATGCAGGGCACCCATAGTGGGCACGAAGCCTACAACCTTGTCTTCTAAAGACTTCCGGGCGGATTGGAATTCCGCCAAACTTTTAGCTGTAATCATGGTCGTAATCAAATTGGGGGCAAACATACGTAATTTCAACGACTTTATGCAATTTGGACGCAAAAATTTTGTCATTTAAAATAATTCATTATAATTTTGAATCAAAACAAGGATTTTCCTTAAAAACTGATAGATTTAATCGACTTTTTTATGAAATTACTACTTTTAGGCGACGAAGCCATGGCACTGGCGGCCATACATTCGGGAATTTCAGGAGTCTACGCTTATCCGGGAACACCCTCCACCGAAATTACCGAATACATCCAGAACCGTCAGAAAGCCGATCCGGAGTCGGAGCGGATCTTCTGCAAGTGGTGCACTAACGAGAAGACTGCCATGGAGGCGGCACTCGGTATGTCCTATATGGGAAAGCGTGCCCTTGTCTGCATGAAACACGTCGGCATGAACGTAGCTGCCGATGCCTTTGTAAATTCGGCAATGACCGGAGCCAACGGAGGTCTGGTCGTAGTGGCCGCCGATGACCCTTCTATGCATTCTTCCCAGAATGAGCAGGATTCCCGTTTCTATGGCCGTTTTGCCATGATTCCCTATTTCGAGCCGTCCTGTCAGCAGGAAGCTTACGATATGGTGCGGGAAGCATTTGACTACTCGGAGAAAATGAAGATTCCCGTGCTGATGCGTATCACTACCCGTATGGCTCATTCCAGGGCGGAAGTGTCCACCCGTGTAAAGGCCGACGGCACTGAGGATATCCGTCCTCAGAATCCGATCCGCTTTCCTGACAATCCGAAACAGTGGATACTGCTGCCTGCCAATTCCCGTGCCCGTAACGAGCAGCTCATCAAGGACAAGAAGCAGTTCGGAATGGATTCCGCCGGGGATCCGCACAACAGCTTCACTCCCGGGGAGGACAGGGGACTGGCCATCGTAGCATGCGGTATTGCGTACAACTACCTGATGGAGAACTTCCCCAAGGGAGTCCCCTGTGGCGTGCTCAAGCTGACCCGTTATCCCATACCGCGGAAGCTGGTGGGAGACATGGTGGCTTCAGGCGTACACCGCGTCATAGTGATGGAAGAGGGCCAGCCTTTCGTGGAAGACAAGATCCGCGGAATGATCGGTTCCGAGATTCAGGTAGAGGGACGTCTTACAGGGCTGCTGCCGAGGACAGGAGAACTTTCTCCGGACAGTGTCCGCGCAGCACTGCACCTGTCGCCCCACAAGACATTCCCAAAAGACGATATCGTGGTTCCCCGTCCGCCCGCACTATGTCAGGGCTGTGGGCACAGGGATGTGTATGCGGCTCTTAATGAGGTGGCTGCAGAGTATGAAAACTCTCGGGTGTTCAGTGATATCGGATGTTATACCCTCGGGGCGCTGCCTCCTTTCAGGGCAATCCATACCACTGTCGACATGGGTGCTTCGATTACCATGGCCAAAGGTGCAGCTGATGCAGGGCAGTTCCCTTCGTTCGCTGTCATAGGTGATTCCACATTCACCCACTCGGGTATCACCGGCCTGCTCGACTGTGTCAACTCCTGCTCCAATGTGGTCATAATCATCTCGGATAACCTTACCACAGGTATGACGGGAGGGCAGGATTCGGCGGGAACGGGCAGGATAGAAAGTATCTGTGCAGGAGTCGGCGTGGATCCGGCCCATATCCGCGTGGTGGTGCCTCTGCCGAAGAATATGGAGGAAATCAAGAACGTTCTCCGCGAGGAGGTCGAGTACAAGGGCGTTTCAGTGGTAATCCCGCGCCGTGAGTGTATCCAGACTTTCAAGCGTCATGCCCGGGAGAAAAAACAGCAGTAATGTCAAATCCGTAAAACTTAGAATCCGATATGAAGAAAGATATAATATTGGCCGGTGTGGGAGGACAGGGAATCCTCTCCATCGCTACGGTACTTGGAGAAGCGGCCCTTTCCAACGGGCTGCATATCAAGCAGGCCGAGGTTCACGGAATGAGCCAGCGCGGAGGCGACGTACAGAGCAACCTGCGCATCTCCTCCGATCCTATCCACAGTGACCTTATCCCTTACGGCAAGGTGGACATTATCATGTCTCTCGAGCCCATGGAGGCACTGCGCTATGTACAGGAACTGTCCCTGGACGGTTGGGTAGTAACGTCTTCGGAGCCCTTTGTCAATATCCCGGATTATCCTGACAAGGAAGAGATATATTCGCATCTGAAGGCTTTGCCCCATACGGTAATGCTGGATGTGGAGGCTCTTGCCAAGGAGGCCGGAGCTCCGGCACAGGCAGCCAATATGGTCCTTTTAGGTGCTGCCGTGCCCATGCTGGATATCAGCTACGAGGCTGTACGCGAGGCTGTCGCCAAAGTCTTTTCCCGAAAGGGACAGGATATAGTGGACAAGAATCTGGCAGCCCTCGAGGCAGGCTACCGCCACAGTGTCAACAGATGATCCTGTTTGTAAACAGGAAAAAGGCTGCTCCGGATTGAGTGGGGAGCAGCCTCTTTTTTTGTCGGCATGAATCCTTTGCCGGATTACCGGAAAAGTCCGAAGAGCCTGGCGTCGATCTGGTCGCACACCTGGCTGAAATCTTCCTTCCGGTCTTCGAAACGGCAGGTATCCACGTCTATGATAAGCAGTTCCCCCCTATATTCCGATATCCATTGCTCATAGCGGTCGTTGAGGCCCTTCAGATAGTCTATGCGGATACTGTTTTCGTATTCCCGTCCCCGTTTCTGGATCTGTTCCACGAGGTTGGGTATCGAAGAACGCAGGTAGACAAGCAGGTCCGGGTATCCCACCATCCTCTGCATCAACTCGAAGAGAGATGAGTAGTTGTCGAAGTCGCGGGAGTCCATCAGTCCCATGTCGTGCAGGTTGGGTGCAAAGATCATCGCATCCTCATATATGGTGCGGTCCTGAATCACGTTTTTGCCGGAATTCTGGAACTCCACGATGTCCTTGAGCCTTTTGTTGAGGAAGTATACCTGCAGGTTGAAGGACCAGCGCTGCATATCGTTGTAGAAATCCACCAGATAGGGATTGAAATCCACCGACTCGAAGTGTGGTTCCCAACCGTAATGCCTGGCCAGCAGACCAGTCAGGGTGGTCTTGCCGCTGCCTATGTTTCCTGCTACCGCTATGTGCATAATATTCTTGGCTTAATCTTTGTGCAAAAATACGTAAAACTTGCTATTTTTGCTACATGATTCAGACATTCTATTTCAATGACCTGCGCACCTGCTGCTACGTGCTCTACGATGAGGCGGGGGAGTGCGCGATAATCGATCCGGGCTGCATAAAGCAGTCGGAGAAGGACAGACTGGTGAAGTTCATAGAGGAGAAGCATCTCCATCCCAGAATGATACTGCAGACCCATGGCCATTTTGACCACGTGATGGGCAATGCCTTCGTGGCCTCGAAGTGGAATATCCCCACATACCTGGCGGCGGCCGACATCCCCCAGCTCAGGCGTGCCAGCTCCTACGGCAGCTACTTCGGCTACGAGTTCGAGCAGCCCTCTGAGGAGAATGTCCGCGACATGAAGGACGGGGACATCATCAATGTGGGTACCATACGGCTCAAAGTTCTGGCCTCTCCCGGACATACAGCCGGAGGGGTGCTGCTCTATGACGAGCAGGGAGGCTATGTCTTTACCGGAGACACCCTCTTCTGCGGCAGCATCGGCCGTACTGACTTGCCGGCCGGAGACTACGACCAGCTTAGCGAGAGCATACGTACCAAGGTGCTTCCGCTTCCGGCGGACACGGTGGTGTACCCGGGGCACGGTCCTGCTACCGATGTCGGACGGGAGAAGATGACGAATCCCTTTCTCGAAGATATAATTTCCAGGGAGATAGACCGCCAGCAGACAGCCCCGGTCCAGGACGGGCAGACTCCGCAGCAGAACGCATGACGTCAGGATGCAGGAAGGCGAGTACATAGATATCTGCAAGGCCTCGGTCCACAACCTCAAGGATATTTCCCTGAGAATACCGCGCCACGCCCTCGTGGTGGTCACGGGTCTGAGCGGCAGCGGCAAGTCGTCGCTGGCGTTCGATACCATATATGCGGAGGCGAGACGCAGGTACATGGATACCCTGTCGGCCTATGCGAGGCATTACATCGGGGTGATGGAACGTCCTGAAGTGGAGAGCATCGAAGGCCTCAGCCCTACCATTGCCATAGAGCAGAAGAGCACCAACCGCAACCCCCGTTCGACCGTAGGCACCATCACCGAGATTTCCGACTTTCTCCGCCTGCTCTACGCCAGGGCATCTACGGCCTATTCTCCCGTGACCGGCAAGCCGATGG
>ENA-OOXJ01000068-OOXJ01000068.1-human-gut-metagenome-genome-assembly--contig:-NODE-68-length-91053-cov-7.351140_pt1 | contig 91053 bp, 79 predicted proteins | sample MGYA00241587_ERZ501343 | MGnify/ENA primary metagenome ERZ501343 (study PRJEB25962, sample SAMEA2042918) | human gut metagenome | biome: human gut; feature: human-associated habitat; material: faeces... | reverse complement strand
TATCTTTGTATAAGATAAGCTGCATCTCGGCATAACCGCTCAAACGAGTTTGGCGCTTCTGCTCTCGATTTGCTTTATCTTTGTATAAGATAAGCTGCATCTCGGCATAACCGCTCAAACGAGTTTGGCGCTTCTGCTCTCGATTTGCTTTATCTTTGTATAAGATAAGCTGCATCTCGGCATAACCGCTCAAACAAGTTTGGCGCTTCTGCACTCGATTTGCGGTATCTTTTGTAAATATGGAAAATCAATTTTCGAAAAGAATTAGGGCATTTATGCAGAGCCGGGAAATGCCGGCAGAAGGCCGTCTGCTTGTCGCGTTGAGCGGTGGGGCTGATTCTGTGGCGTTGCTTTGTGTGTTGCTTGATTTGGGATATGATTGCGTGGCCGTTCATTGCAACTTCCATTTGCGTGGCGACGAGTCGAATCGCGACGAGCGTTTTGTGCACGATTTGTGTCGGAAACGGGATGTTTTGTGCTTTGTGAAGCATTTCGACGTGCCGGCCTACATGCAAGCGCACCATGTGTCGGTGGAAATGGCATGCAGGGAGCTGCGCTACCGCTGGTTTGAAGAAATGAGGCGCGAGCAAAGGTGTACCGCGATTGCCGTTGCGCATCATTTGGATGACAACGTGGAAACATTTTTCCTGAATTTGTTTCGGGGGACCGGAGTGGCCGGATTGTCGGGGATGCGTCCTCGAAACGGGCGGGTTATCCGTCCGCTTCTTTGCGTCGGGCGGCACGATATCGAACGATATCTTTGCGAAAAAGGCGAGGATTATGTTGTCGACAGCACGAATTCCGAAAGTGATTATGCAAGAAACAAGATTCGCAATAAGATCATGTCTGTCGTCAGGGAGTGTTTCCCTGCCGCAGAGCAAGGCATCAAGGCTACCATGGATAATTTGAGCGGGTGCAAGGCTGTGTTCCATCAAGCGATAGATGCCTATCGGCGGCGCATGGTGAGCAGGGCAGGGCAATGCGTGCGGATTGATTGCGCGCTTCTGGCCGATGCAGCCGACGGGAAATCGACCGTGTTGCATGAATTGCTGATGCCTTATGGCTTCAATTCCACGCAATCCGCGCTGATTGGCAGGGCGGTGGCGGCAGGAAAGACGGGCGCTGTTTTTGAAGCACCGGGCTATGTGGCGGAAATCGGCAGGGGCGTGATTCTGATTCATGCGCGTTCGGAATGCGCTCGGGACGAAAGCGAATGGCGATTCTCCTTGGATCGGATTTCGGAGTTGCCTGTAAATTTGTCAGTTTCAGTTGTGGAACGGGATGAAAATTTTTCTTTCCTCCGAGATGGTTCGATTGCATATTTCGACGAGTCGATATTGGCGGAGACTTTGACGTTGAGGCATTGGCGCGAGGGCGACCGGTTTCGGCCTTTCGGAATGAGGGGTTCGAAGAAATTAAGCGATTATTTCACCGACCACAAATTCTCGTTGTCGGAGAAGCGCCATGCTTGGGTCTTATGCGCAGGCCAAAAGATAATTTGGCTTGTCGGGCATCGGCAAGGCGCGGAGTTCTCTGTGTCTTCTTCGTCGAAGAGGGTTGTCGTGGTGAAAGTGGTCTGACGCTATTGTTCGGGCTGCGTGCTGTCGCCGGGCATTTTTCCCGAAGCGATGGTGTGCCGCTGCAAGTAGTCGGAAAACGTCTTTTTGTATGATTCGGAAATCGGAATGTGCTTTTTGCCAAAAACGATATGGTTGCGTTCGATGACTTGAATTTTCGACGCTTGAACGATGAATGAGCGATGGACGCGCAGGAAACGCCCTTCGGGCAAGCTGTGTTCGAGCGTCTTCATGTTGATCAACGAGAGAATGCAATTGGGCGAATCTTCGGTGTATATTTTCACATAGTCTTTCAGTCCTTCGATATATAGGATTTTTCGGGTGTCGATTTGGATGAGCTTGTATTCGCTTTTGACGATGATGAAGCGATTTTCGTCGGGCGAAGCGGTTTCTGCTTTGGCTTTGAGCTTTTCCCATTGAAGCGCGCGATTGGCGGCAGAGAGAAATTCGTTGTAGCTTACAGGTTTGAGCAAGTAGTCGATTGCATTGTTGCGGAATCCTTCGATTGCATATTTTTCGAATGCCGTGACAAATATTATCCTGCATTCGGGCGGGATGATTTTCGCAAATTCCAGACCGTCCAATTCGGGCATTTGAATGTCGAGGAATACAAGGTTCATTTGTCCGGACACAATGCATTTTACTGCTTCCGATGCCGATGAAAACGAGCCTTTTAGTTGCAAGAAAGGCGTTTTTTCGATGAAGCTGCATATCAGTTGGCGTGCCAAGGGTTCGTCGTCGACGACACAACAGTTGAGAACGATATCGGTCATGATTTTGCGGTTTTATTGAGGTCGATGGTTAATTCTGCCACATAGCGTTTGCCGGCGATTCCGGCGTGGTAGCTGTGTTTGTTTTCGTAAAGCAGGGAAAGCTGCCTTGTCAAATTGGACAATCCGATGCCGGAGCCGCTTTTGTCGGATTTTTGTTTTTGGAACAAGCTGTTTTCGACGTGGCAGCATATAATTGAATCTTTCAGCGATATGCGGATGTCGATGTTCGACGGATGCGAACCGCTGACGCCATGTTTGAAGGCGTTTTCGATTAGGGCGATGAACATCATCGGCGCGATGGTCAATCCATCTGTCGGCCCGTCGTAGATTTCGACATGCAATTTGTTGTTGTCGCTGAGGCGAAGTTTCATGAGCTCGATGTAGCTTCTGACGAACAGCAGTTCCTTGCTAAGTTCTACTTCGCGGTTGTCGTTTTCGTAGAGGGTGTATCGGAGTAGTTTGCTCAGTTGCAGTATGGCGTCTTGCGCTTTTGCCGTGTCGATGCTTGTCAGCGCGTAAATATTGTTGAGGGTGTTGAACAGAAAGTGGGGATTTAGCTGGTTTTTTAGGTTGTGGAGTTCCATCTCGCGTTGTTCGGAAATGATTCTTTCGTTCATTTTTTCAAATTTAGCCCATCTCAGTCCCATTTTTACGGCGATGCTCAGCCCGATGGTGAGGAGGTGCATGACATAGTCGCGCACCACGATGCCGGCGATGAAAAAGTTTTTGCCATGGTGGGCGTGTTTGTGCATCTCGTGGGGCCGGATGTCGTGGACAACGTTTATCCATAGGTGTTGCGCCACGTTGCTCAGGGCAACCATCAACGCGGCAAACAGCAATGCCGTTATGATGTAGGCGATGATGTGGTTTTTGAATAGCAGTTTGTCGACGAGGATGAAGTAGTTGATATAAAATGTGGCGATGAAAAGCAGCGTGTGGGTATAGATTTCAAAGTATCGAGGACCGTCGGGGCGATGGCCGATTGCTGCGCTGAATATGATTTCCGGCAGGACGAACACGATGCCCAAAATGATGGCATGTGTCGCGATTGTCAGTGTGGTTGCCCGGTTGATGTGGATTTTGCGGTCCATACTTATTGCAATGTATCTTATCTTAACTACACAAAGATACCGCAAATCGAGAGCAGAAGCGCTAAACTTGTTTGAGCGATTATGCCGAGATGCAGCTTATCTTATACAAAGATACCGCAAATCGAGAGCAGAAGCGCCAAACTTGTTTGAGCGATTATGCCGAGATGCAGCTTATCTTATACAAAGGTAATATTTTTTCATTGTTGTCCGGCAAACAATGGAATTGGCAAAGGCAGGAATGTTCTCTCCACCAACTGCAAAGCCATTTTGCGGCTGTATGCAGGAATGCACCTATCAAAGATAAAACACAGCAACGTAGCAATGTTACCCAATCTTGACGGCTCTCGGTCATTGCACGAAGTACCCAGACACGCAGGGGACGGGAAAAATAATTGAAGAAAAACTTTATCTTTGCGAGACGATAGAAATAGGAAAAATGGAAAGCCACGGAGAAATCATATTATATCAGCCCGACAATGAGGTAAAACTGGAAGTGCGTTTGGAGGAAGAGACGGTATGGCTAACGCAGGCGCAAATGGCAGAGCTATTTCAGACATCCAAACAAAACGTAAGCCTGCATACGAACAATATCTTCAAAGAGGGGGAGTTAAGCCCCGATTCAGTTGTCAAGGAATCCTTGACAACTGCCGCAGACGGCAAAAAATACAGGGTTAAGTACTATAATCTCGATGTCATCATTTCCATAGGTTACCGTGTAAAATCCATCCGAGGCACACAATTCCGCCAATGGGCAAATAAGGTGCTGAAGGAATATCTGCTGAAAGGTTATTCCGTCAATCGCCGGTTGACAGAGCTAGAACATACCGTAGCGGAGCATTCACGGAAGATAGATTTCTTCGTGCGCACCTCGCTGCCTCCGGTGGAAGGCATTTTCTACGAGGGGCAAATATTCGACGCCTATAAATTCGCCGCCGACCTGATACGCTCCGCGGAGAAATCCATTCTGCTGATAGACAACTATGTGGATGAATCCGTGCTGCTGATGCTAAGCAAGCGGAAAGCCGGCGTAACAGCCGATATCCATACGCAGGCCGTCGGCAACCAATTGAAATTGGATTTGCAGAAACACAATTCTCAATATGCCCCAATAAAAATACATACTTATAAGAAGTGCCACGACCGTTTTCTGATAATAGATGACGCAAAAGTCTACCATATTGGAGCATCACTGAAAGATTTGGGCAAGAAAATGTTTGCATTCTCCAAGCTGGACATCCCCGCATCGGCTGTCACGAGCCTGCTGTAAGGATGCAACCATAAATCATTCCATTTATTTTCGAAGTTTTGTCACGACGGGTTATTGCCAATTCTAACACACCTAATTGTGCATAAAAATGAAGGTGCGCCTTTTTGACACACCCTCATCTTTTTCGTGGCAGTCGGGACGCTTATTTGGCAAAGATGTCTTTGATTGAACCGATAGAACCGAGTATGCCCGTTGCTTCGTATGGGATATAAACGGTTTTGTTGTCTTTCCCGCTGACCATCTTGTTTAATGTTTCAATATACTTCACGGCAAGCATGTAGGATGCCGGATCGGTCTTTGTGGATTGTATGGCTTCTGCCACGCGGCGGATGGCCTCCGCTTCTGCCTCTGCTTGCAACACTTTTGCCCGCGACGCGCCTTCGGCCCTCAATATTTCAGCTTCTTTGACGGCTTCCGCTTGGTTGATTTGCGACTGGCGCTCGCCTTCGGAACGTAAGATGAGTGATTTCTTTTCGCCTTCGGCGTTCAAGATTTCCGCACGGCGGTTTCGTTCGGCCTGCATTTGCTTTTCCATGGCTTCGCGGACGCTTTCCGGCGGCGTGATGTCTTGCAATTCCACGCGGTTCACTTTCACGCCCCATTTGTTGGTGGCTTCGTCGAGAATCGCTTGCAGTCGGGAATTGATGGTGTCGCGCGAAGTCAGCGTCTCGTCCAGTTCCAATTCGCCGATGACGTTTCGCAAGGAGGTTTGCGTCAACTTTTCAATGGCGTTCGGCAGATTGTCGATTTCGTAGACCGATTTTTTGGGGTCTACGATTTGGAAATAGAGCAAGGCATTGATTTCCGTCGTGACATTGTCTTTCGTGATGACTTGTTGCGACGGGAAGTCGTAGACTTGTTCGCGCAAATCAATCGCACTCGTCGTGACCATTCTCACATAGGTGCGGCCGCGCGGCCCCGGCTCGACATGGCGCGTGTAGATGGTTTTCGGGCGGTCGATGAATGGCCAAATGATGTTCAGCCCCGGCGAAAGCACGCTGTGGAATCGGCCAAGGCGTTCGATGACGCGAGTCTCCGATTGCGGCACGACTTTCACGCCGGCAAAAACGAGGATGACTACAATGAGAATCGCCAATCCTAAGAAAATGAGAGGTTCCATTTGTGTAAGTTTAGGTTTATAAAGATTTAATGTCAGATTCGTTCCACGGTCAGGATAATGCTGTCGTATCCGACGACGCGTACTTGTTCGCCGGCATTGATCGCCGAATTGTCGGCCGAGCGTATTTGCCAGTTGTCGCCATCGATTTTGGCACGTCCCATTTTGCCGGCTTCAACGGGTTGGACAACAACTGTCGTGCGCCCGATCAGTGCATCCATGTTGCTCGGCGATGTGCCGGATTGCTGTTCCGCCCGATGCTTTCGCATGAGTGGCAAGAATGCAATGAACGCAACGACTGTGCCTATGGCTGCGCCGAGAAGTTGCGCTTCAAGCCCGAATCCCAGAATCTCGACAATTAGCGCGACGAGGCAGCCGCCCACAAGGCAGAAGAATGCAAAAGTATTGGTCAGCAATTCTATTACGGTCATAAGTGCTGCCAGAATGAGCCAAAACAGCCAATTTGAAACAAATTCTTCCATAATGTCAGGTTTGAATGGTAATTGTTTTGTAAAGATATCGATTTTTCTCAAAAAATACAAATATTGCGCATGTTTGTCGGGCGATTGCGTTTTTGCCTGATTTTTGGGGTCGCAAAAATGCGGATGGATGAGAAAAATGAATTTTAGTGCAAAAAATAGGAGAAAATGTTTGTTTATAGATAAAAATGCTATATATTTGCATAAACAAACAATTATAACGAATAAAAATACAGTAATTATGAAAACCGAAGAATCAAAGAAATTTTTCTTGCAAGAAAAAGATATACCCGAAGCTTGGTACAACGTGGTGGCCGACATGCCGTCGAAGCCGCTTCCGTTGCTTGATCCTGCCACGAAGAAGCCGTTGAAGGCCGAGGATTTGTTTCCGTTGTTTTCTGAAGAAGTGTCGCGACAAGAAATGAACGATACGGATCGATGGATAGAAATACCGGAAGAGGTGCGCGACATGTACAAGATATGGCGCCCGACGCCGTTGGTGCGTGCCCGCGGGTTGGAAAAAGAATTGGACACGCCGGCTCATATTTACTTTAAAAATGAAAGTGTCAGCCCTGTGGGTTCGCATAAGTTGAATTCGGCGATACCGCAAGCGTATTATTGCAAAAAACAAGGCGTGACAAACATCACGACGGAAACCGGTGCCGGCCAATGGGGCGCAGCTTTGTCGTTGGCGGCACGCCATTTCGGACTGTCGTTGGCGGTGTACATGGTGAAAGTGTCTTACAATCAGAAGCCTTATCGCCGCTCTATCATGCAAACTTACGGCGCGGAAGTGATTGCTTCGCCGAGCATGTCGACAAAGGCAGGGCGGAAAATAATCACAGACAATCCGACTTATCAGGGCTCTCTCGGCACGGCAATTTCCGAGGCAGTCGAATTGGCGATGTCCACTCCCAATTGCAAATACACCTTAGGGTCTGTGCTGAACCATGTGGCTCTTCACCAGACGGTAATCGGATTGGAGTCTGAGAAGCAAATGGAAATGGCAGGGGAATATCCCGACGTGGTGATCGGCTGTTTTGGCGGCGGCAGCAATTTCTCGGGCATATCTTTCCCGTTTTTGCGCCACAACTTTTTCGACGGGCGGCAGACGCGGTTTGTGGCAGCCGAGCCGCAATCGTGTCCGAAACTGACGCGAGGCGTGTTTCACTATGATTATGGCGATGAAGCCGGCTATACGCCGTTGATCCCGATGTGCACGCTGGGACATGATTTCGCGCCGGCCCACATTCACGCCGGAGGCTTGCGCTATCACGGTGCGGGCTCCATCGTGAGCAAATTGAAAGAAGACGGATATGTCGAGGCTGTCGACATTCCTCAATTGGAAACGTTTGCTGCCGCGCTGACTTTTGCTCGCACGGAAGGCATCATTCCTGCACCGGAATCGTCGCATGCGATAGCTGCTGCAATCCGCGAAGCGAAAGCGGCAAAGGAAAGCGGAGAGCGGAAGGTGATTTTGTTCAATCTTTCGGGACACGGGTTGATCGACATGGCAGCCTACGACCAATACCTTTCGGGCGACTTGTCGGACTATCAAGTGACCGACGAGCAAGTTGCAGCCAACACGAAAGATTTGGACAAACTGCTTATGTGACACGCAATTGCTATCAAGACGGTCTCCTTTGATTTGCGTATGCGAGGAATTTGCAATATATTTGCCGACGCATATCATGCAAAATGGGGATGACCGGTTTTGACAGCGCGTAGAGGCGGTATGTAAGCATGCAGAGCGATGATGGCTATGCTCTTTAATCTCAGACATCGACAATTTAACTGGCGAAAATAACTACGCTCTCGCTGCCTAACCGAAGTACAGTAAGTTAGCTTTATTTCCGTCACAGTGGCGGAAACGAGACATCACCCGATTGCCCTGCTTCGAGACGTTTCGACAAGGTGGTGCTAATCAAATCGAAGATAGTGGCGCTTGTTCTCCGGAAGCGTTGCGAAATTTTAGGAGATAAGTTGCAAGTTGGTGGTTTTGAGCCTGCTTGCTTCCGACAATCAAGTCAAAACTAAGCATGTAGAAAGCGTATTGTTTCCGTGTTTGGACGAGAGTTCGAATCTCTCCATCTCCACCGAAAAGAAACCGAAAAAGTTTCAAAGACACTTAAACACACCGAAAACCAGCTTTATGGCAATTTTCAGTGTGTTTTTTTATTTTTTGAAGATCTCTTTTGTGTTCAATAGTGCATACATTTGCAATTGAGAAATAAGCGAAATGCAGATTGGTTTATAGAAAAAATGGTATTATGCGACGACTGACGGTATTGTCGTTCAGCCCAACGGGCGGGACGGAAAAGGTTGCCGGTGTGCTTGCGAGCGCACTGTTGGGCAAATGCGGCGAGATTGAGGAAAATTCCTTTGTGGATTTGACCGATGCCATGGCTGATTTTGCTGCCGTGGCGCTGGATGCGGAAACTTTGGCAATTATAGCGGTGCCGTCCTATGCAGGGCGTGTTCCTGCCGTTGCTGCGAAGCGTCTTGCCGCTGTAAGCGGAAATGGCGCGAAGGCGGTGTTGGTATCCGTTTATGGCAATCGGGCTTATGAGGACACTTTGGTGGAATTGGAAGATGTGGCAGAAAGTGCAGGCTTTCGGGTGACAGCTGCGGTGGCGGCTGTGGCAGAGCATTCGATTGTTCGTCGCTATGGTTTCGGCCGGCCGGATATGGACGATATAAAGACGCTAAACGGATATGCCGATGCCATTGCGGAGAAACTTTCATGCGGCGATGAAACAAAGCCGGACATGCCGGGCAGTCGCCCGTATAGGAAAAGCGGGAAAGTGGGGCTTGTGCCGAAGCCCGGACGTAAGTGTGCCGGATGTGGTTTGTGTGCGAGAATTTGTCCGGTTCAGGCAATCGATGTCGACGATGTGCGGAAGGTTGATGCCGAGCGGTGCATTTCGTGCATGCGCTGTGTGGCGAAATGCCCCAAACGAGCAAGACGCATCAGTCTCGTCAAACGGTATTTCGTAAATCGCATGCTGAAAAAAGTTTGTTCAGGCCGCAAGGAGACCGAATTGTTCCTCTGACGGACAAAATAGGAGAACAAGACAAAATTTTCTGAATGGTTGTTTATGGCGTTTTTATTGATTAGCTTGAAAAAGAAAGCTGCCTGAATCGGGTTGTTCTGGCAGCCATCTTTTTTCTTAGTTTATGGGAGAGTTCCGTTAGATGTCGTAAGAATAGGACAGCCCTTTGCCGGGCGCGACCCACAGGTTGGTCACTTCAAAGTTGACTTTGCCGGATTTCACACCATCGTTTAGCCGGATGGTTATTGTGTGTTGGCAATGCGGCTTGATCGAATAATCCCTAAAATAGACGAGGCGGGCATCGTGTTCTGTTTTCTTTAATCTGAAAATGAGGTCGGAATTATTGTACAATGTGACAGAAACAGCGTTGTTGGTCTTTTTGACTTGTTTGATTTCTATTGCATTTTCAAACAGTTCTTTCAAGTAAATTTCCTCTCCTATCAGGTTCTCTCCGTAATAAACTGCGGTTCTTCTGTTCAGGAGAGCTTCGCGGATGCCTTCTATGGATCTCTCTTTGGCAAAGACCAGCGTCATGCCTCGATGTTCTCCTTTGGCGAAGTCTATGTCGGTTTGGATGGGTTGATGAATATCCGAATTGCCTATCATTGTCAACTTTTTATCCAAGCACCATTGATGTGCTTCGGGGAAATATTTGCCGTTGACGATTTCGATTCCGTGCATGCACCCGTTTTTCAATAATTCTGTATGTTCGTCCCACCACAAGGTTGTGTCCGGCTGTTGGGCATCCCAACCCGGATGGTTCCAGAAAATAAAGGCATTTTGCCGTTTGGCGGCGAGGAATGCATCCCGATAATTTTCTCGGTCTAGCGAGTCTGCATCGGAGAGAAAGATTGCATTGGAGTGGCCGGGAGGCATGGAGCGGGTGATTTCGCTGCCTTTGATCAATAAAATGTTTTTGTTTTTTGCTGCTTGTTCGGCAATTTCGAAAGAACGGTTGTGGGAAGCGATAATGTCTTTTTGATGAGGGCGATATTCTATGTGCTCGGTCAAAGCGATGGCATCCAAGCCTTCTCGGTAAGCTTCGTCGACGCGCACGGTAGGCCAAACCAACCCATCTGAAAAGACGGTATGAATATGAAAATCGCATTTCAACGTTTGATATCCTTTCAAGTCGGGGATGTCAATTTCATGTCGCACTTGGGATTGTGCCGTATGGCAAGCAAAGGCGAGCACGAGGGCAGAGAATAGAATTTTTTTCATGTTGTTTCTTTAAAGGTTTGTATTTCAATCGCAAATTTAGTGCTTGGATGTGGGAAAGGATTTGAAATTGATGTAACAATTCTGTAAATAAAATCCCCCTTCTAATTCGGATTGTGCCTTATGCGGCTTGCCTGCCGAAGGCGGATAATAGGCTCCCGATGCTCAAAGAAATGTTGAGAATGGAAAAGCTGTGCGCTGCCATTGGCTTCACCAAAGAAATGATAGAAAGTCTTCTGACAAAGAAAGAGGCTATCAGGTGCAATGGCCGGATTTATTCCGAAGAACACAGGCGGAAGTTTGATATCAGGAACGATATATTCAAGATAGAGAAGAATCCGACCGATGACAGCAAACTGGTACTGACCATAAACAGGCAGCCGATTGGAGAATGGTTCAAAGAACAGTTTGGCAAACTAAAACATAACTTGTGTGAACCAATAGAAGAACCGAAAAGGAATAGAGGACTTAGGGTGTAATCGCTAATTTATTCTAATTAAGCAGAAAGGAGTAATCAAATAGTATTTGGCTTGCTCCTTTTTTTCTATCTTATGCTATCTTTGCACCCATGTTTAATTGATCATTTACATTTCAGTTATGGGAATTATAAAAAGAATATCCGTTCTCCTGATAGCTATTCTGTCCGGTTATACTTCTGTCTATTCACAAACACAGGCGGATGTAAAAATGGGTGAAATCCTGAACAACGGTGATTTATTTCAAATTAAGGAGCAATATCCGATATTGAAGGATTCTGTCAGCATAGAAATGTTGAATCTTGTGACTGAAGCGCAACTTGGCATAGGTTTCAATCAACTGGAAAGAGCAAGTGTTGCATTGGATAGTCTGTTGCAGTTTCATCAGGCAGAGCTTGGTGCAGAGACATCAATAGGAATGGCAGCCTTGCAAGGCATGAATTTCTTGAATTTGGGAATGTATGAGCAAGCTGGAAAAGTTGGAGAAGGCTTGGTTAATGCGCTTAAAAATTCTGTACCGTTTGAAGCTCTTTATAGTTTTGTGTTTATAGAGAAAGTCGGCAAAGCACTTGCTAATGTACCTAAGCCTTATCTTGAACGCCCTGACCGGGACATTACTGTACCGTCAATTGTGGAAACAGTAGGAAGAGGCAAACATATTTATATTCCTGTGGAAGTAAACGGTATAACGAAAAACTATATTTTCGATACAGGCTGTTCATTTGGAAATTTCGTTTCAGAAAAGTATGCGGAAGAAGTTGGTTTGAAGGTTTTGGCAGATTCAATTCCTGTATCGGGTATGGAAATAGGCTTTGTAAAGCTTGCTATGGCTGATTCATTGAGAATCGGAGAACTGGTATATCATAATCCTGTTTTTATGGTTGCGCCTCCTGACAATGAAGTGGACCCGGTGTTTGCATTTGACGGAGTGCTAGGTTATCATTTTATCAGAGATGCAAGGGAAATAATCATAGACAATGAAGCCGGCAGATTCATATTTCCTCAAGAAATATCTGATGGGGAACCGAATATGTATCTATCATCAAATACACCTCAAGTAAGGATTAGTTATGATGGACATCCATTGGATTTGATTTTTGATACAGGCAATGTAAAATCTGATTTGGGAAATAAATTTGCAGAAACATTTCCCGATGCAATTGAGGGGCTCACGGAACAGACAACCTCCCGTGGAGGCTTTGGTGGTATATCACAAACAAAAGCTGTCGTATTACCTGAATTTCGTTTTGAGGTGGCAGGTTCCACAGTTACATTATATAATACAGAAGTCATTAAAAATACGGAATCCGGTAGTCAGTTATTTTCTGGCTCATTAGGAGCGGATTTCGTACTATCATTCAAACGGCTGGTTATTAACTATCAGAACATGTTTATACGTGGAGAAAAATAGCAATAGCCGCAATAATGAGATTAAGGGGCAAACTTCAAAGTAAGTTTAGCCCTTTCTTTTTGCTTCTTAATGAAAAACACCCAATTTTACATTCTTGGGTGTAAAATCGGGTGTCTATTTCACAAAACATTGATTTTCAATGTTTATTGCGGTGCGGACGATAATAGCAACTTGTTTCCCTATCCGCATGCAATGTGTTGCTTAAGAATTAAAATAATCCCCGTTCTTTGTCTTTTTTATATCTTCGTTTTCCTCGATGCTGGGTCGGTGCGTACCTGTGAGATTGCTGTCGTCCTCTTCTATTTCTTTATTTTCCTCGGTACTCTCATCAACATAAAGGCCGGTTTGATATTTCAAACATCGTAAAATATTTGCGATCGCCCGAAGCAAGCCATATGTTGCCAAAGTAGAAATAATGCAGCCGAAAGAAAGCAAAATATATGGAAGTATTGGATCATCGTCATCCTCCCGTAATACGAATATCAAAAGAGACGCAATAATGCCGAGTGTTAATGCTATTTTGCTTACGACGTCAAGCGTTCTTTCGGGCGTGTCGCTGTAAACTTGTTGGAAATCCGAATTTTTCATAATTTAAGAATAATATTAAAAATATTTGATTAAGTCCTTGACTATGCCTCCCGAAGTGGATACATACATAAAAAGCGCAGGACTTTAGTATATTTATCTATCAGAGGTGTTTGGCGTAACCTTAACCGATTAAATATCCAAAATGCCCGCGCTGTGCAGCACGTGCATTCTATTGTATTCTTATCGGTTATCATGAGTCGCCAAACTTTCTGATAGACAGAATATAATAAAACGCTTTTCTATTTAAAATGTATGTATGAAATCATATTAGTATACCATAGGCAATAGGTTTTAATTTGTACAAATATAAGTATTATTTTGTAACGATAACGATTGATAAGATGGTTTTTGCATAAGAAGGCTCGTCGTGGTCGAAAGGCGGATCCTACATACAATCGTTTTGAATTCAAAGTGTTGATTTCCGCATAGGGTTGTCCCCCCTTAAAAATAATGAATTGTCCAATCGATGGTGTCTGCTGCTATGCGCTGTTTTTCCGGCAGGACGGCATAGGCGCTGTGTTGCGAATATAAAAAAAGCCTTGGAATGGACGGGTTAAAGATGGTGATTCGCGTCTCTTCTTGCCAATGGCAATAGCAACCTTGCGACAAGGCTTTTTTGGTCTTCAACCGGCATCTTGTTTCGGCCTTTATTCCTGATTTCCGCAGCTAAATCGCTTTTCCGTCCGGCAATGAATTTCTGTAATTTTCCGTCTATGACAGCTTCTATGCGAAAATCATGACGGGGATTTTCCTCAATGCGCACGTCCGACACCTCTAACCCGTCTTCTGTTTTATATGGTTCGACAATAACAGGCAGATAATGATTCATTTCCTCTTTGTAGGGAGATGGCGCCAATACGGAAAGGAAATGTTCAATGCGGTCTTTCCAATAGTCGTCGATCGGATATCTCGAAGCGTGCTGATAAAAGTGACTGATGGCCGTGCATGTTTCTTTGATGATGTTGCGTGCATTCTTGATGCCATTGTGTTTGGCAAATAGAATGAGATCTTCCGCGCTAATTCCTACGGTTTTTCCCATGATGCTCATGCTGTGGGCGTTCTCATAAGCCGTTCCGTCAAGATTTGTCGAGAATGTCACGTCGTATGCCGGAGTGATATGCCATTCTCCATCCGAACCCATCATAAACGAAAAGTTTTTGACATGGTCGTCCACGTTTCCAGCCATGACATTGAAAACCATTCTGCGGTAAAGCTCGGATTGCTCGTTTGCAGGAAGATTCAGCCTCCTGCACGTTTCGAACATGTCGTCGTAGCTGTCGGCCTCGGGATTAATTGCCGCTAATGTTTGAGTGTGTAATTTTTTTCCTCCGGAGCGGTCGTACCGTTCTGTAAGGAAATGATATTTGCCTTCAATGTGGACCAAACGGGATGGCGTCATGGCAATGCCGGCTTCTTTTGCCATGTCGTAATAAGCCATTTCTATTTGGGTGAACGGGAAATCGTTGCCTTCCGCAAATTTGAGGATATAATATTTATATCCTTCGGGCAATGGAACTTGCCCTGATCTGATGTCGCGTGTTTCATCGTTTATTGCGATAATGGCTTTCGGATGTTGCCCTCCGGCAGAAGTGCCGACTTCATACAGGCTTTGTAGATCCATGTTTTCGTCGTCTCGGACAAAGATTTCCTGCCTTTCGTCAAAAATTTTCTGTGCAAGCTTGTACAAACTGTCTATTTGAATGGTATTTGACGATTCCAATCCGGATACAGCCGGAATAAATTCCAAGGCACCCATCCCTCGCCTCCCGATGAAAGCAAGTTTGTCGACTGGCGAGAGCTGTTGCTTCGAAATGCGGTTTTGGGCAGCCCAATGCTCAAAAACTTTGTTTCCCCAATGGTCGGGCAGAGAATCTGCAAGAAAGGGAGGCAGTCCTTGATACAGCTTTCTTTTGTCTCCGACTACAGGGAAACCGTTTCCTGCCGCTCCTTTCGTCGAAGCTGTTAAAGGGGCTATGTCGATTCCTTTTTTTACAAAATCGGGATTGAAGCTGAACACGGCTCTTTTTCCGCGATTGTCCCAATACAATTTCCCGACTTCTTCTCCCCATAGCATTACGCTGACGATATTACTTTCCATGTCTTATCCTTTTAGGTTTGTTTCCAAACAATCGGTCCATTGCATACGCTGATAGAGGAATTTCAGGAAGCAGCTCGTTTACTTGATCCAAACAATCTACGATGCGCAGCAATGCAAGGAAATTTCCCATATTGATGTTGTATGATTTTCCGTTCTCAAACTGCCGGAGGGTAATGAGGCTTACGCCGGCTTTTTCTGCCGCCTCTTTTTGAGTCAGCATATTCGACAAGCGGTATTCTTTGAATCTTCGTCCTAATTCTGAAATGATTTCAGGGTTGGACATTGCTGAGGTTATGTTGTGTGTTGTCATGCTGCAAAGGTAAATAAATTAACTGTTATCTCAAAATAAAATGTATAGCAGTTAATTTATTTACTATTATTTATGTTGTGGGCGGTTGTCGCAGGATAAAGAAGCTGTTAGGGTGGTCGTGGCTTCCGGAAAGCGCCTGACGAACCGAGCAAAGGAGGCGGTTAGGTTATAAATGTTAATTCGCTTGTACCAAATAAAAAGGAGCAATCAAATAAACTTTGGGTTGCTCCTTTTTCGTATCTTTATGCCGTCTAAGGAGATTAAGTAATTTATGAAGTCGAACAGCGGGATAAAAGAATGCGAATGGTTCTGCACCATTGCAGGTTTGACTATTAATTATGATGTTAACGGAAAGGAAGCAAGCGATGAAGAAGTCGTACGATGAAACAGGCAGGCCCGTGAAAAAGGACCCATTATTTTTGCAATTCTTGCGCTATGCCGCTGTGATAGTCGTATCAGTGTGTTTGCTTGCTCTATTGATTTGTTCAATAGCTGCCAAGGATGATGTTTGGCTTATTTGTTTTATTTTTATCGCATTTATGGCATTCTACATTACCATTCCAATCATAGCTTTATGGATATATTCTTTTGTCTTGGCCATTATGCGATTCACAAAGACAGACAAAATCCTATTGTATTTCCATATAGCCGATATCCTATTGTTGGGTATATTTGTTTGTGTGTCAAACCGTCCCTCTCGAAAATGCGACGCTTTTATTATGGCTGAATATTATGAAGGGGAAAATGGTTGGAGGATGAGGGATATCGCAGACCGTTATCGCCGAATGTTGCCCGACAGTTCGCAGCTCATTGTTGAATTTGAAAATCGCAGCATGCCTCAATCCATTGTTTTGAATAAACAAGACATGGAAAAATTGGAGAGCGAGTTGGAGGATTGCGGTTGCATAGGAATAGAGATTAACAATTTCTCCAATCCGGACTATTCCACTTTGCGATTTCGCCGCATCGGAATGGGAATGTATTCATTCCGGCTATACGACCAACCTCTGACTCCTCAGCAGCAGGACAGCATAAATGCCGACGACTGCCTAATTGTCTATAACGATTCCACTGTCTTTGAGTTTGGTGGCGGAGCATTCGGTATCCAACACTTTGTAGGCAAAGACGAATTTCTTAAAGACTTGCATTAAATTGCATGTGAAGCATCATTGAATTCGTTTCCGCAAGATTATAAAGACGGGAGTTTGCAATTACGCTCTGTTTATATGTATTTGCAATACTTGATTTCCAGATTCAGACGACGAAACAAGGGAACGGAATTTTAAAAAAGAAAAACACCCAATTTTACATTCTAGGGTGTAAAACTGGGTGTTTGATTTGTAAAACATTGATTTTCAATGTTTATTGCGGTGCGGACGGGACTCGAACCCGCGACCCCATGCGTGACAGGCATGTATTCTAACCAGCTGAACTACCGCACCTGATAGTTTTTCTTTTTCAGCGGTGCAAAGATAAGTGCATTTTTTCACATGCGCAAACTTCTGCGGATATTTTTTGCGGTAGTGCTGAAATTTCCTTATGTTTGTCATCAAATCTGTAAAAAACAAATACGATGAAATTTTCGAGGACATTTCTGTTTTTTTTAGCGGCGTTGCTTCCCGCTTCGGCGTTTGCTGCTCGCGTCGACACGCTGGCTGTTCATAGCGCAGCCATGAACAAGGAGGTTGGGGTGGCGGTTGTGACGCCTGATGATTACGGGACACAGCCGCTTCCGACGGTTTATTTGCTCCATGGCTATGGCGACAATCATTTGCGCGGATATTTGGGGTTGACCAACGTGCGCGATTTAGTCGACGCGCTCGATGTGATTGTAGCCATCCCCGACGCAGAGTCGAGTTGGTATTTCGACAGTCCGGTAGATCCGTCGTTGCGATATGAGACGTTTGTTTCCGACGAGCTTGTGCGCTACATGGATGCGAATTATAATACGGTGCCGACTCGCAGCGGAAGGGCTGTGACGGGATTGAGCATGGGCGGCCATGGCGCGCTCTATTTGGCGATTCGCCATCAGGATGTGTTTGGCGCGGCCGGCTCGATGAGCGGCGGCGTGGACTTTACTCCGTTTCCTGAGAAGTGGAACATCAAAGATGCCCTTGGCGACATTGCCGATCATCCCGAGAATTGGAAGAAAAACACTGTCATGGCGCAACTCCCGCTGCTGAAAGACGGCGCGTTGCGGCTCATCGTCGATTGCGGCACGGAAGATTTTTTCTATCAAGTTAATTGCAACTTGCACGAGGCTTTGATGGAAAAGGGAATCGGGCATGAGTTCACTACGCGTCCGGGCGTCCACAATTGGGACTATTGGCGCAGGTCGCTTCGCGATCATTTGCTGTTTTTCCATGACTATTTCAAAGAGGCGGTGGAATAGGTTTTTGGCGTTTTGAATTTGTCGATTCCGGCTTTTCGCGGAGGATTGCTGTTTGAGCGAACAAATTCAGACAAGTTTGATTGTTTTGCGCTTGGTTTGCATTATCTTTGTATAAGATAAGCTGCATCTCGGCATAACCGCTCAAGCGAGCTTGGCGCTTCTGCGCTCGATTTGCGATATCTTTGTATAAGATAAGCTGCATCTCGGCATAACCGCCCAAGCAAGCTTGGCGCTTCTGCACTCGATTTGCATTATCTTTGTAAAAATGCTTGTTGTCGACAACGAATAATATTCTGTTATGAACAAATACAAATTTGCCTTGCTGTGTGCGGCCGCGCTTTTTGCTCCGGCAAGCAAAGGCGCTGTGACTTCGGCCAATGCCGATGGTTATTTGGATCGCGCCGTGCGCATGTACGTCGGCCATAACTATGAGGGATGCCTCGACCAGCTTTCGCAGTTGCTTCGAATGGATATTTCGGATTCCATGCGTGAAGAAGCCAAATTGTACTTTAATTTGGCCAATTTCCATCTCAACAATTTTGACCCCCTTGCGATATCTCCGGCCTCGGCACATCGCCATGAAATGAACTTCGTGGAGGGCAACAGTTTGTTTTATAACGAAAACTATAAAGCGGCTGTCGTGGAGTTTGAAAAAGTGCCGGAGACAGCATTCGACAAGGAAACCCGTGCCGATTTGCGTTATCGCAAGGCGTTTTCCTATATTCAAGTTGGCGACATCGACAAGGCGGCAATTTGCCTCGACAAGCTCAAAGGCGTTTCCCGCTATAAGGAAGAAACAACCTACTACACGGCTTTCATCGATTATTCGAAAGGCGATTACGAAAAGGCTGCCGATGGGTTCCGTTCGGCTGCAAAGAGCGCCAAATTCCGCGATGAGGCTCGATTTTATCTTTGCCAAATCATGTTTGAGGACGGCGATTATGCCGGCGTGCAAGCGGAAGCGGCCGATTTGCTTTCTGTCGAGTTGCCGGATACGATGAAGACGGAGTTGCGCCGCATTGCAGGCGAAAGCGAATATCATTTGGGCAATATGGAGAACGCGTCGAAATTGCTCCACGAATATGTCGATGCGCTCATTGATTATGCTCCGGAACGTTCGACATGCTACATCCTTGGCGTATGCGAATATCGCAACGGCAACTATGAAGCTGCGAAAGAATTTCTCGGGGCGGCTACGAATGTCGACGACGAAATGTCGCAAAGCGCATATCTCTACGCGGGGCAGGCTTGCTTGCGAGAAGGCGATGTCGACGCTGCTTCGATAGCCTTTGAAAAGGCATACAGGATGCCTTACGATCAGACGGTGCGCGAAACGGCGTTCTACAATTATGCCGTGGCGCAAAGCCGTGGCGGCCGCACGCCGTTTTCAGGGACAGTTAAATTGTTTCAGGATTTCTTGAACGATTTTCCCGATTCTCGTTATGCTTCGGAGGCAGAAAATTATATTATCAACGCTTATCTCACGGAAAAAGACTACGACAACGCGTTGGCAAGCATAGAAGCCGTCAAGCGCCCGTCGGAAAAAATGTTGAGAGCAAAGCAAGATGTGCTTTATAGGCTTGGGATGCGGGAAGCGGCAAATCGCAAAACGGATCAAGCCATTGCGTACTTGCTTCGTGCCGACAGCCTTGCTGCTTGCGACAGTAAGATTGCCGCCGAAACATCGTTGTGGCTGGCGGAACTTTACTATAAGAAAGGAAATTATGCGGAAGCAGAGACTCGCTATTCCGATTATTTCGCCACTGCCGATCGCGTTTCGCCCAATCGCGCGAAAGCATCTTACGGGCTTGGCTATGCCCGCTATCAACTCCGCAAATATGCCGAAGCAGAAAAAGCGTTTGGCGAAGCAGCCCCGGCGTTGTCGCCCGCGCTTCAAGCAGATGCGTATTGCCGCATAGCCGATTGCCGGTATTATCGACGTGATTTTTCCGGAGCGGAGGCAGCCTACGACAAGGCATTTGCGCTGGATGCGGGTCGCAGCGACTATGCGCTCTTCCAAAAAGGAATGATGCGCGGCATGCAACGCGACCAAGAAGGCAAAATAGCATTGATGAATCGAGTTGTTGCTGACTATCCGCAAACGACCTTTGCACCAAAGGCTGTGTATGAAAAATCGCAAGCGTTGGAGTCGCTTGGAAAATATGGGCAGGCAGTCGACAATTTCAAGGCGTTGATAGCCGATTATCCTCAGTCGGCGGAAGCACGGCAGGGCCAACTTCAATTGGCGTTGTTGCTCAACGCGATGGGGAAAACTGCCGAGTCTCGCGAACAGTATGAATCGCTTGTGCGGAAATATCCTTCGAGCGAAGAAGCAAAAGTGGCAATCGACGATTTGAAACGGATTTATGCCGCCGAAGGCAGATTGAACGATTTTTCGCAATTCTTGGCAAGCGCAGGCATCGCCAACAGGCTTGACGAAAACGAAATGGCATCGCTGACATTCGAGGCTGCCGAGAATAGTTATTTGGAGACAGGCGATGCGGCACGTGTGAAGACTTTCTTGGAACAATATCCCGACGATTCGAATGCAGGGCAGGCCGCTTATTATGTGGCAGAAGCGGCTTCCGCGCAAGGCGACAATGAAGAAGCCTTGATTTATGTAGACCGCGCGCTTGCTTTTGCTCCCGATGCGGCATTTGCCGAATCGGCTCTCGGCATGCAAGGCGAGTTGCGTCTTGAACGCGGAGAATATGCAACGGCAAAAGATAGTTTTGAAAAACTGTTGCAGAAAGCCACTTCGTCTTTTTCCACGCAACGGGCGCAAGTCGGATTGCTTCGCGCAGCTGTCGGCGAAGGGCATTATGAAGACGCTGCCCGCCATGCAGAGCCATTGTTGTCGTCGGCCGGCCTTTCGGCAGATCTTCGCGCGGAAGTGCTATATGCACGCGCCACAGCCAGAGCAAAAGCCGGCGATGAAGATGCCGCCATTGCTGATTATGCAGAGCTGACCGACAAAAATATTGAAACGCTTTACGGCTCGATAGCTGCAATCGATCTCGGAACGATTTATTACAACCGTGGCGACTATAAGAATGCGGAAACGACAATCGACAAGCTAATCGATTCGGCTTCGCCGCATCAATATTGGATGGCACGCGGATTTATCCTTCTTTCCGATGTCTATGCCAAGCAGGGTGATAATTTTAAAGCACGTGAATATTTGGAAAGTCTTCGCTCGAACTATCCGGGGAAAGAGGCGGAAATATTCGATATGATTGACAAAAGGCTTAGTGTACTGAAATAACAATTGAAGATGAAAAAGAAAAACATCATCGCCATATTGGCGGCGGCAACGATTTGCCCGATGGCCGGCGCCGACGAATTGAACCAAACCATCAGCATTGAAAAGGAAGAGGAAGTGGTGGAAATGAAGGCCGACAAGATGCCGACAGAACCCAATGCCGTCGAAGCGACAGTGGATTCTGTGAGACTTGAATTCAGCGATCGCACTGTCCCTGTTTCCGTCGCGCCTGCAATTTTGGTGAAAACGCCGGTTCGACAAGCCGACGGTTTCTCGTTTTCCACCGATAGGGGCTATGCGGAGTTTGGAATGGGAAATTATTTGAACATGAACGGAAGCGCGGGATATCGTTTTGTGGACAACGGATATACGAAACTTGGCGCATGGCTGCAACATAATTCCACCAACGGCGCTATCGCTTCTTCGAAAAAATATTTCGTTGAAGATCGTATTGCTGTCGATTTGCAGCATCGGATTGCCGCCAAAGGAATATTGACTGCAACGGCCGGTTACCATTTCGACAAGTTCAACTATTACTATTATGAGAAAAATTTGTTGCCTTTGCCCGACAAGCGGCAAACGACAAACGAAGCCTCTGTCGATCTTAAATGGACTTCTTGGACAAGTCGCGATTTTTCTTACAAAGTCGGCGGCACTTACAATTTCTTTGGCAACAAACTCCCATTTTGGGACTTTATACAAGAATCGGGTCAGAAAGGGTTGAAAGAACATTACTTTTCCGTGTTTGGCGGCATCGAAGCCGAAATGTTTTCAGATTCCCGCTTAGGCATCGACCTCGCTTATCAGCAAGCGATTTATACGAATGCGCTTCGTGAAGCGCCTTACCGTTTTGAAGATGCGTTGCGCAGCACATCGAATAGTTTGGTCACGATTACTCCTTATTATTTGAAGCAGACGGAAACGACAGAACTTAAAATTGGCGCACGTCTTGATTTTTCCAATCGGGGGACAACATTCCGGATTGCACCCGATGTGCGCTTCTCGCATGTGTTTTCGTCGCGGTTTGGCGTGGAACTGTCGGCAACGGGCGGAAATACGCTGAACACGATGGCGGAAATCGCTTCGCGCAACCGCTATTTGAATCCATCTGCGGTGCCGCACCCCAACAGCTACACGCTTGTCGACGCGACAGCGCGTCTTAACTTCGGATTGTGGAATGGGTTCAGCGCATCGCCTTATGTGGGTTTTGCCGTTGTGAAAAATGCGTTGGTTCCGTATGTGTACGGCGAGTTTCGATTCCCTATCGATGACAATTGGCTGTATGTATTGCCGGATGCCATAGCCGGAACTGTTTCTTATGTCGGGCATGATATGAACGGGGTGAGAGCCGGAGTCGATTTCACGTATAAATTCCATGAAAAAGTGGAACTTCGGGCCGGCTACATGTTTACGCCGCAAGGCGTCGAGTCGGGCTACATCTCGGCCGACGATCGCCCTGAACATACGGTCGAGGCGTCGTTGCGTGTGACTCCCATCAAACAATTGGATTTATATGCGGGCTATTCGTTCCGCTCCGGCCGTGTCGTGATGGGCAAATTCGTGACAGTGGATGAAACTTCCGCATTGACAGAATACTCTAACAGCTCGCTTGGCGCCGTTTCGGATTTCAGCTTTGGCGCGACATACCGCATCAATCGTATGTTTCACGTTTATGCCGAAGGCTACAATCTGTTTAATCGCAGGTGGCAGGACTATTTGGGCATGTACTCCCAAAAAGCGAACTTCATCGTCGGAGTCGGCGTGAAATTTTGATTGGGCAGGGCCTTAAAAGGCAGCGTCCTTTATTTACGCTCGCGCAGCGCGTAAGTGCGATTGCGCAGCATTTGCCCGAAAGCCGATGTGTCGGCATATTGTTTCTGTTCTTCGGGCGTGATGATGTCGCCCAACGAAATGTGGTAAGTCGTGTCGTGGTGGGAGAAAACTTCCGAAGGCAGCCTCAATGTGCGCAAGCGCCAATCGATTACGCCAAGAATATTGAACCAAATGCTATTGTGTCCGTGGAAATAGACCGGAACTACCGGCACGTTCAACTGCTGAATCAGCCGAATGATCGACGGTTGCCACTCGCGGTCCTCAATGCGCAGGCTCCAATTTAGTTTCGACATGGCGCCGGCGGGGAAAAAACCCAATGGATGCCCATGTCGCACGTGCAGCATCGCTTCTTTGATGCCGTGCATTGTTGCCGCCCGTTTTTCAGGGCTTCCCGATGCCAACGGGTCGACGGCAATGAAGTTGGGGCGCATCCCGCGGATTGCGTTTAGAATCATGTTGACCATTACTTTGTAATCGGGGCGGCGTGATGCAAACAAGTCGATTAGCATGATGCCGTCGAGAGCCCCGAAAGGATGGTTGGAGACGGTGATGAATGCCCCTTCCGGAAGGTGGTCGAGCACTTGCGCGTTGTCGATTCTCACTGAAATCCGGAAATCGTCGAGAAGCCCGCGAACAAAGGGCGCTCCCGGCGTATTTAGGTTTCGATGGTGCACGTAGTTCACATCGTCCAATTTCAGCCATTTCATCAGAAAATGAACCAAACGAGGTTTGCCCTCAAAGAATGGAACCATTTTTCGCAAATCGTTGTAGTCGAGAACGGTGCGTTTTTCTGCTTCGTTGTCGGTTTCCGATTCCGGCGCATGTCCGAGGATGTGTCCGCGACGATTCAATGCCGCTCCGGAGCGGAACGGGTTTTCAGCGGTGGGCGTTGCCGGAGCTTCTTTCCAAGGGATGAATAGTTCGTTTCCTTTTGTGTTCATAGACTCTGTGATAAATATGAATGCAAACTTAACAATTTTCTTGCAATTGAAACTTGTTTGCCGGCAATTTGGAGCAGCAGAAAAATCTGTTGGACCAAGGTGCGACTTTATTCTGTTGAGGGTTGAGAGATGAGAGTTGAGAGACCGGAAAACGCACGGTTATGTGCAACTCAACCCTAAACTCTCAACTCTAAACCATTTTTGAACCCCTCTGTTTTTCCTGTCGAAAAAACTTTCTCCCCTATTAACGTGCTACGCACGTGAACAGGGGAGAACATTGCGTGTTTGCCAGCTTCACCGGCCTCTGAACTCTCAACCATAGACGTTGCAGAACCCCTCCGCCTGCGGCACCTCCCCTATCCGCGCGATAGCGCGGCAGGGGAGGACATTGCTACGTATCCACTTTCGCAATTCAACTTCCATATTTGCTACATTTTAACCGCACACACAAACTTCATTGCGTATTTGCCAACTCCACTGACCTAAACCACAGACCGTTATCGGCAATGTCTCCCAATTCTTGCGATTCAGCTTCTATATTTGCTACGTATCTGCCGCACGTTCATAGAAACTCACCTTATCCACACAGTGGAGAACATTGATACGCTGCGGCGTTCCAACCTTTGGCAAGCAATTTCTGACACAGTTGCGAAGTGCATAGGAAACGCATCTTCTCTGAACATAACTCATTAGGGGTAGCGTTTCCGATACAGGAAAGCGGAAAGGGTTATAATGTTGGTAAGGAAGAGATGCTACTACAAGCAATAGCGTGGAGATACTGCAAATAGGCGTAATTGGTTCGCAGAAATGAAATTAAATCCTTGGAAGCGCACATTTTTTGTGGATGCGGTTTTGCGGGGATTGGCTGGTGGATTTATGGGAAAGTCATTCGGAATGTTTTGACGCATGAGGGTTCTTTCGCGGGTTGAATGAATCGCAAAGAACCGTTGTGCAAATCCATTATGCGTTTCGACACTGACAGCCCGATGCCGGATCCGTCGGTTTTTGTCGTAAAGAACGGGACGAATATCTGTTCGGCGACTTCTTTTGCTATTTCCGGTGCATTATCGCTTATGTCGATTGCCACACAGTCTTTGCTTTGGATGTATCGTGCGTGTGCGACAATTGTTGAAGCTCCGGCTTCTATCGCATTTTTCAAAAGATTTACAATAACTTGCACGATCAACGATTCGTCGGCGTTGACAATCAAATCGGCAGGTTCTACAATTGTGTGGATTTCAACATCGTTTTTTGGTGCTAACAGCGTGGCTTTGTCGATCATCTCTTTGACATATACCAATCGGCAAATGGGTTTCGGTATGGACGTGAATTTGCGATAGGTCTCGGTGAATTTGATAAGACCGGCCGATGTCGTTTGAATTGTTTTCAATCCTTCGTCCAACAGCGTTTTGTCGTGGCTTTCGAGCAATTGCTCGCTGATAGAACATATCGGAGCAATGCAGTTCATGATTTCGTGGGTGAGTATCCTCGTCAGCTTTATCCATGCTTCGATTTCTTTTTTGTCGACGGCGGAATAAATATTGTTTAGCACAAAAATGCGGATGCTTTTGTCGGCGATGTCGATTTTCGACAAACTGGCAGAAATATCAGTTTGCCCGTTTTTCGTCGTGAAAGTAAGCAGGCGAATGTCGCCGGCGCTCATTTCGAGGAACGCATTTTTTAGATTGATATCTATTTTGTCTAATTGCGATATGTGGGTGAATACGTTGATCCCAAAGAGTTGCAGCGCATTGTCGTTGCACAGCCGGACTTGCCCGTCGATGTCGATGGCAAAAATTCCGGCATTTATGCGATTGATGATTAATCCATAGTAGCGGTCTTGGCGTCGCGCTTTTATTTTTTCGTTTTTGATGATTTGCGCGATGTCTTCTAATGCGCGATTCAACTTTTGATTGGAATGGTCTAAAAACCGCATGGAAAAATCGTCATTCTTCAATGCTTTGAACATGAGAGTCGCTTTTTCGGCATCTTTCTTCGAGTTGCGGAATGCAAGGACAGCTACGATGCACAGCGCGACAAGCAATGATGCCGATGCAATGGCAGCGGCATGGAGCGCGTCGAGCGTCAACCATGCGGTTGCACTGACGGCGATTGCCGCAACTGCTGTCAAAACAATGAGCAATAAGAAATTCTTCATATAGAGTCTATGCCGTAGCGTTTTAGCTTGTTGTAGAGTGTTTGGCGCGTGATGCCGAGTTTTGACGCTGTAAGCGACAGATTTCCTCTTGATTTCTCAAGAGTTTTGCAGATCAAGGATTTTTCCATGTCTTCGATCGTTTCGGCATCTTGGCCGGCTTGCATTTCTATGTCGTGGATATGCAAATCGGATTTGTCAATTTGTTTTCCGGAGGCAAAAATGACCGCTTTCTCCATGACGTGGTGCAATTCGCGGATATTGCCACGCCAATAGCATGATTCGAGCGCATGTACGGCGCTGTCGGACAGCGTTAGAGCCGGCTTGTCGTATTTCTTTGCAAAGAAAGCGGCAAATCGCTCGGCAAGCGGGCGGATGTCCTCTTTCCGCTCGCGCAGGGGAGGCAGTTCGAGGTGGACGGTGTTGATGCGGTAAAACAAATCTTCACGGAACAGCTTGTTGCAAACCATTTCGTATAGATTTTTGTTGGTGGCGCAAATGAGGCGAATGTCGACTGTCGTGGAGCGGCTGCTGCCTACGCGAGTGACGCAGCGGCGTTGCAACGCATTGAGCAATTTTGCTTGTTGGTGTAGCGGCAGATTGCCAATCTCGTCGAGAAACAATGTCCCGCCGTTGGCTTCTTCGATGTATCCTGTCCGATCGGCACGCGCATCGGTAAACGAACCTTTGACATGCCCGAACAGCTCGCTTTCAAAAAGCGATTCGGCGATAGCTCCCATGTCGACGCAGACCATTTGGGCATTTCTTCGGCGTGAAAGTTTATGCAATTCGCGTGCAAGCAAATCTTTGCCTGTGCCGTTTTCTCCGGTGATCAATACATTGGCATCCGTCAATGCCACTTTTTCCACCATTTCGTGCAAGCGACACATTGCCGGCGTCGTGCCCCAAAACATGGATTCTTCGGCGGCTTTTGGCGTTGCATCTTTCCGATTTTGCGATCTGTATGCGTTGATTAGCACTTCCGTAAGTTTGCGATTGTCCCACGGTTTCTCTACAAAGTCGAATGCGCCTTGCTTGATGGCTCTGACGGCCAATTGAATGTCGGCATAGGCTGTGAATAAAACCACCGGCACTTCGGGGAAATGCCGGTTGATTTCTTGCAGCCAAAAGAAACCTTCATTGCCGTTGTTGATTCCTGAAGCAAAGTTCATGTCGAGCAACACGACATTGATGCGGTTTTCACGAATGGCAGAGAGCATATTGGCAGGCGACGCAAGCGTCACGACATTGTTGAAAACATTCGACAACAAAATGCGGACAGATGCCAGTATGTTGCGGTTGTCGTCGACTACCAATATGTTTCCTTGCTTTTTCATTAGCACAAAGTTACAAAAAAACTATTCGCTTTTAAGGCTTTCCACCGGTTTCGATCGCGCGATGCGCAAACATTGGCATGTGACAGTGGCAACCGTGATGGCGGCCAACACGATGAATACCGCTATTATCACCCACCACTCCATTTCAATTTTGTAAGCGAAGTTTTCCAACCATTTGCCAATGATGAGCCATACGACAGGAACTGCCGCGATGAAGCTTACAAGCAGAATTGTCAAATATCGCAGATTGAACATTTTCAGGATTCCGCTTGTCGTGGCTCCAAACACTTTCCGTATGGCAATTTCGCGTTTGCGGTATTCGCTGTCGAACATGACGAGGCCGAATACGCCAATGATGCTGATAAATATTGCCAATGCCGAGAATATCGTGATTTGCGTGGACAATTTGCTTTCTTTCTGATAAGTGGCATCTAAAATCTGGTCGTATAGCTGGGTTTCGAACGGATATCCGGGGTCGAATTGGTTGAGTGTTTTCTGAATTTCTTTCATGGATGCAAACATATTCGCCCCTTTTTCTACGCGGACATTCAAAATGTTGCAAGGATATCCGGTCATCTTTATGATGAGTATCGGCGCCGTAGCTTCTGAGAGCGTCGAGAATTTTGCATTTTCGCAGACACCGACAATTTCATATTGGGAGTCTCTGAATTCTATGAATTTTCCGACTCCGACTGTTTCCGGGAACTTGTCGCGGGTGTGTTGATTGACAATGATTGCCAAAGTGTCGGTCGGCGCGAAATCGCGGCCTTCGATCAATCGGATGCCCATGGTCTTCAAATAGTCGGTTTCGCCGAAAAGCGTACGTGGGTCTATGGGATCGCCGTTGACATCTTTGAAAATCCATCCTTGCGTGTTTGAATCTTCCCCGAGCGTGCTCCACGAAAAAGTGACGGAAGAAACAAACGGCAGTTTGCGTAATGCTTCGGCTATGGTGCTACGTTCGGGCATGTGTGCAGGATAGGCGATATCGCATACGACCAATTCATCTTTTGCAAATCCGTAGTCGGCCGAGCGAGTCAGATATTGGCGTTGTTGCTGCATATAGCAAGCTCCGATGATTAACACTGCTGAAATGAAGAATTGGAGCCCGACGACGGCTGTTCGTATTATTTTACCCGAAGGCGACAAGCCGAAATTGCCTTTTAAGGCGACAGCCGGCGAATAGGAGGTGGCGCGGAATGCCGGTATTGCACCTGCCAAAAATCCAACGAGAATGGCTACTCCCAATGTGAGCAACAGAGGCTGATAGTTGACGATAGGCGACATTCCGGCTTCCGTCAACGTAGCGAGTGAAGTCGTATTTAAAACAGCCGTGAGCCCGATTGCTATGATAAACGATAATAAGCAAATGGCAACCGATTCAAGAATAAGCGCTCCGCGAAGCGATCTAACCGTAGCTCCGAGTATTTTTTGCGTATTGATGCTTTGCAGGCGCACCGGCATGAGCGAATTTGCGAAGTTTACATAATTGATTGACGCAATGAGAATGATTGCGATGGCAATGGATATCAGTATGAGTTCGGTCGAAGCATTGATTGGCACATCGGGCGTTCCTTCAATGCCGTGTGTCGTATGCAATTCGTCAAGCGGAACGAATGCGAAAGATTGCCGTAACGCATACGTGTCGTTTTTGTTGTAATCGCTTAAAAAGGCATTGGCGCTTTTTTCTATATCTTTAATTCCGGCAGGAGAGTCGGTCTTTACGAACATTGTGTAATTATTGCTATCCCAATTCTCTTGTTGATATTGAGAGATGTAACATTGTTTGTAAATATTGTTTTTGATAAAACAATTGCTGGGAAAATCTTTGTAAACGCCGTTGATATAACTTTGTTGCTCGCGGTCGATAGTTTTTCCGATGACGTCGGTTGTCCCAAAGTATTTCAAAGCGAAACTTTCCGGTACGGCGACTGCATTTATGTCGTTAAGACAATCCGATTTGCCGGCAATCATTTGAAAATTGAAAAACGAAAGGTAACTGGGAGCAACAGTGGTGAGTTCAGTTCTCACGTATTGATTTTTGTTTAGATATAAACATGTAGGCTCGGTAAATGCCAAAAATGTATAGTCTTTGACATGGGGTGAGATATGTCCGATTTTTTCATTCCAAAGAAAACTTATATATGTGAATTTAAGATTATCCTTGCTAATGCTGTATGTCATGAAAATTTTATCATGGTCTTTTATCGGAGAGTTGTAAGTGCGATCGTGCCACACTTGCATGATAATAATCATGAAGGCGGCAAAGGCCACCGACATGCCGAGAATGTTGAGCAACGTGGACAGCCGGAAGCGTTTGAGGATGAAACGAAAGTTTTTTGACAGTATCATAACGAATATTTTTTACATTGTTGAATTTTTCAGATAGGATCTGACTATTTGGAAATGGCAGAAACGATATGCCCGTCGAACATGTCGATTGTGCGATGGGCGTATTCTGCATCTCGCTTGTTGTGGGTCACCATGACAATTGAAGTTCCGTTGTGATTGAGTTCGGTGAGTATGTTCATCACTTCGATTCCGTTTTTTGAGTCGAGGTTTCCTGTCGGCTCGTCGGCAAGAATTATTTCAGGATTGGCCACGACAGCCCGCGCTATGGCTACACGTTGCTGTTGGCCTCCGGAAAGTTGGTGCGGAAAATGTTTGGCACGATGGCTGATAGCCATGCGTTCCATGATATCGTCGACCATTTTTCGGCGTTCAGCCGTTTTTATTTTCAGGTAGGAGAGCGGCAATTCGATATTTTCAAACACGGTCAATTCGTCGATAAGGTTGAAACTTTGGAAGACAAACCCGATTTTTCCACGCCGGAGGAACGTGCGGTCGCGTTCGTTGAGCGTTGAGACATCTTGTCCGTTCAGATAATATGTGCCGGAAGTGGGGGTGTCGAGCAGACCGAGGATGTTGAGCAGCGTGGTTTTTCCGCATCCGGAAGGTCCCATGATGGCAACAAATTCGCCTTTGGTTACTTCGAAATTCAAATCGTTGATTGCAATGGTTTCGACTTCGCTCGTGCGGAACGATTTTTTTAAGTTTTCTGTTTTAATGATAGCCATAATAGTTGATGTTTTAATTGTTGTTCATTTTAGAATTAGTTTGTCGGCATTGCCGAATTGTTCGTAGCCGGAAATAACAACTTTTTCTCCTGCTTGCAAGCCTTCAATCACTTCGTAGTATTGCGGATTTTGCCTGCCAATACGGATGGGACGCCGAGTTGCATTCTTGCCGTCGGGGTCGACTACGAATATCCACGTTCCGCCGGTCGAAGTGAAAAATGCTCCGCGCGGCAATAGGATGCTTTCGGTGGACTCTCCGAGTTCGAGATTGATGTAGTAGGATTGCCCGTTGCGGATGTTGTCGGGCTTTGCACCGACGAAATCGAAATCGGTTTGGAATTTGCTTTCGCGCACATCGGGATAGACTTTCCGCACACGCAGCATGTAGGTGGAATCCTGTCGTTGAAATTCTCCCGACAAGCCGGCGACAACGCGGTCGATATAGTGTTCGTCGATATTGGCTTCGATTTTATGTCCGGTCATCACGTTGATGCGGCCTATCATTTTCCCTGTGGCAATGCTTTGCCCTTGCTCCACGTCGAGAAAACCCAATTCGCCGTCGGCAGGCGCGCATATGGTCAACTTGGAACGGCGGTCGCGAATGAGGCTCAGGCTTCTCCGCATGTTTTCAAGGTCGTTTTCCAATTGCGACATTTGGAGCGACCGATAGATGGAGTCTTGCCGGAGCCGTTCTGTCACGAGGCGGCTTTTTTCGACAGCAAGCTCGTAGTCTTCGCCGGCTTTCAGATATTCTTCTTTCGACACGAGTTCTTCGCCATACAGCCTTTTGTATTGGAGATATGTGCGTTTCTTTTGCCGAACGTCCATGTCGAGTTGCGATTTCTCCGTGAGGTTGTTCAGGCGGTCTTGTTCCATGGTGACTTGCGTGTTGCGCAAGAAATTTTGTTTTTCCGCCAATTCTGCTTCAGCATTCATGATTTCGAGGTCGAGCGTCGAATTGCGCAATTGCAATATTGGATCGCCGGCATGGACGGTAGCGCCCTCTTCGAGGAATTTTTGTTCTACGATGCCTCCTTCTTCTGCACTGATTTGAATGGAATTCGACGGTTGCACGATGCCGATGATGCGGATATAGTCGTTGAATTTGCCTGCTTCGACGGTTGCGATGGTCACGGCGTTGCGGTCGATTCGGGTTGTTGTTTTTTTGTTGCTATTCCATATCCATACGGCAATGCCGACGATGCCAATTGTGGCGATTGCAACGGTTACAGCTTTTTTTGCGTTGGGAAGCCGCTTTTTTTTCAATTGTATGTCCATATTTCAGTGTGTTTTTTATTCGAAAATGATGATGTTTGTGCGATAATATTCCAACAGTCGGCGTTTTATGCCGAGCGTCAATGTGCTTTTCACGGTTTCCGCTTGCGATTCGAACCATGTATTTGCAGTTTCCTGCATGTCGAGGAAACTCATCAGCCCTTCTTCATATTTTTTGCGAGCCAATCGATAGGCGATTGAGTCGGATTTCGTTTTGCGTTCCATTTTGTCGAGTTCTTTGACAAGATTGTCGCAATCTACGATGGCTTGGCGGATGTCGATGTCGAGTTGGTAAAGATTGCGATTGTATTCGAGTTGCGCGTTTAATTCCGAATTTTTTGCTTTTTGCAATGTGGTGTGGCGCGAAAGTCCGTTGAACAAAGGAATGCTCATGCTCACTCCCACATATTGGCCGAAATTGCCATTCATTTGCGTGCGGAAACTGTTGTTGGCGGAACCGATGTGCCGGTAATAGCTGTCGGACAAACCGGCTTGCAAAGATATGGATGGCGACAATGCGCCTTTTGCTTGGCGCACGGCATCGCGCGATATTTCGACGTTGAGGCGAGCTTGGCGTGCGAGCGGATTGTTTTCGCGCGCGAAGTCGATAATTTCGTTGAAGTTGGTTTCGGCGGCTTCAAAAGGCAACAGCTCGGTCGACGGATCGGGCAATCGAAGCGTGTCGGAGATGGGGAAATTCATCGCGTTTTTCAGCGATAATTCGGCTGTTTGCAGTTGTCCGAGCGTGGCGGTGTGCGTGTAGTCGTCTTCTGCATATTGCGCTTCTGCTTGGCTCACTTCGATGGCGCTGTTCATCCCAAGTTCTTTCATGCGGCGCGATTTTCCGAGCAAGGCGCGGCTTTCTTCGAGTTTCGACGCTGTGATTCCCGATAGTGCGCGATAGTATTGCAAGTTGACGTATGCTTCCATCACTTTCAGCGCTGTTTCGTCTTTCGCGTTTTGCAGTTTTTCTGTCGATTGCTCGCGCTGCTTTTTTGCTTGGCGGAATTGATTGACGATTTGCCCGCCGGCGAATATGGTCCACGATGCGCTTAGCGAATATGAATTGTTGAATGTTTTCAGGTTGTTGTAGGAGTTTGTGGATGGGTCTATGGAACGCCCGAAGCTATAATCTGCGCTTACGGAAGCTCCTATGGTTGGAAAGAATGATGCCACTGCCTGCCGATAGTCGCTGCGGCTGTTGTCGAGCGATATGGCATTGGCGCGCACGTCGAAATTATGTTCGACGGCATAGCGCATGCATTTGTCGATTGTCCACACGTCTTGCTGGGCAAATAGCAGATTGGTGGCGCACGTAAAGGAAAAAATTATGGTTGCGTATCGTTTCATTTTATTAGTTTGTTTTTTTTATTAGATGCACGAAGATGATGCCAAATCGCTAAAATATTGTTCGACAGTATTATGCGAAAATGGGGTTTTGCCGAAATGTCAAAAAAACATACACTTTCTACTAATATGTAGACAAATCAATGTTTGTCCATGAGTATTTGTTTTGCATGGAATATGCGGTTCGGAAATGCAAATTGAGCAAGCTCTTTGCATTTCGCTCACCTTGCGGTATATTTAGATAATACAGGCTGCGGTTCGGGAAAACAATTTCAAGCAAGCTTGATTGTTTTCCACTCACCTTGCGGTATATTTAGATAATATAGGCTGCGGTTCGGAAATGCAAATTGAGCAAGCTCTTTGCATTTCGCTCACCTTGCACTATATTTGCGCTATGAAGATTATTGGGATATTGTCGGATACGCATGGGTGCTGGGACGATCGGTTCGCTCGGCATTTCTCCGGATGCGACGAGATTTGGCATGCCGGCGATATTGGCAGCGACGACGTGGCGGAGCGTTTGGAGAAAATCGCGCCTCTTCGCGCTGTTGCGGGAAATATCGATGGAGCTGCGCTTCGTCGGCGTTTCGGCACATGGGCGGATTGGACAACCGATGGCATCAATGTGTCGATGACTCACATAGGGGGCTATCCGGGACGATATGCAGCCGGCGTGCGGTTTAAATTGGAAACGAAACGTCCGCAAATTTTTGTTGCGGGCCACAGCCATATTCTGAAAGTGATGTACGACAGGCAATTGCAATTGCTGCATATCAATCCGGGGGCTGCCGGCGTTTATGGATGGCAGGCGGTGAGGACGTTGCTGCGGTTGACGATTGACAATGGGACTATCAAGGATTTGGATGTCATCGAATTGGCGAAGCCGGGAATGAAAAATATTTGAGCGATTTGAACGAAAAGGACAAAAACGACGTTACCTATATAAAACAAACCGAAAGGCTTTATGAAAAAATTAGTTTTGACTTTGGCAGTGCTTTTGGGCGGACTTGGCATTGCATTCGCCGTGTCCCAACGCACGAACGATTCTGAAAACCGCAATGTGGAGGCATGTTGCAATTATGAAAATTGTTGCTGCGAAAATGCCGGTTGCTGCGAAGCGGAGGAATGCAATCCGGAAGAATGCGAATGCGGCGATGAGGGTTGCTGCATGGCAGAGTGCCGCGACGACCGCCGTTGCTGCGGTTACGACAATTATCGCCATCACTCACGGCATCACCATCGCCATCATCACAGGCATGGTTGCTGCCATTGAAAAAACCGGTCTGTAATAAAGAATAAGGCATGCTTTCCGAGAAAGGAAGCATGTCTTATTTTTTTGCTTGTTGTTTAGGAAGTTATTTCTTTGCGATCAACACTACGGCATAGGCCGCGATACCTTCTCGGCGGCCGGTGAATCCGAGTTGCTCGGTGGTTGTCGCTTTGATGGAAATGTCGTCGGGCGCACATGAGAGGCATTCGGCGAGCGTCGCTTGCATTTCCGGAATGTGCGGATTGAGTTTGGGCGCTTCGGCGCAAATGGTGATGTCGGCGTTTCCGAATGCGTATCCCTTTTGATCGAGCAAGTTGGCCACTTCCCGAAGCAGCTTTTTGCTGTCGATGCCTTTGTAGCGCGGGTCGGTGTCGGGAAAATGGTAGCCGATGTCGCGTAGGGCAGCCGCTCCAAGCAAGGCATCGCAAAGGGCATGGATTGCCACGTCGGCATCGCTGTGTCCATCGAGTCCTTTCTCGTGGGGAATGCGTATGCCGCCAAGCCACAGCTCGCGTCCTTCGACAAGGCGATGGACGTCGAATCCGAAACCGGTGCGAATGTTTAAGCTCATGTTGTTATCGTCCTAACAAACTTTTTAATCCGTCCATGTCGAACGTGAGCGAGAAGCGCAACGTTTGGTCGAGCGGGCTGCTTTGCGCTGTCGCGATCATATAGGAAGCGTCGAGTTGGACCACATTGAGGGAAAAGCCTGCTCCAAAAGCGAAATATTGGCGGTTTCCTTTGTCGGGGTTCTCGTAGAAATAACCGGCGCGAACGAAAAATTGCTGATTGTAGTTGTATTCTGCGCCAACCGAGAAATTGATTTCTTTCAATTCTTCTTTGAACCCACCCGGCGCGTCGCTGAACGATTTGAAGATGCCGGAAATGGAGGAGGTGTTGCGCCATTCGTCGAGCGCGTTTTCATATCCTTCGCTGTCGAATGTCCCGTCGTTGGCCGTATAGTCGGATTCGCGAGGGCGAGTAGGCACGAGGAGTTTGTTCACGTCGAATGAAAGCGCGAGGTTGTTGTATTGTGCCAATGGGAATGTAAACGTGGTTCCCAAGCGGAAGTTTGTCGGCAAGAATGCAGGATCGTTGCCGTCGTTGTAGGAAACTTTTGAACCGATGTTGGAAATGTTGAATCCCCACGACCATTGGCATTCGTTGCGTCCGATAATCGGATAGGTGGTCAAGAAGCCGGAAATGTCGGCGGCAAATGCCGATGCGCCGGTTTGCTGTTCGGCCGAATAAGCGTCGCTGAATGCGAGGTCGGAATAGATGTAGCGGAGCGCTACGCCCATGGAGAAACTTTCCGACAATTTGCGCGAATAACCCACGTCGAAGGCAAGTTCGTAGGGGTTGACAGAATTGACAGCTACTCCGGCATCGTCGGTCATGTCGATTTCGCCAAGCGAGAAATACCTGAGCGAGGCGCTGACGGCTTGATTGTCGCTTCCTCCAATTTTCCAATATCCGGAAAGGTTTGCCAAATAGATGTCGTTGACCAATTTGCGAAGCCATGGCGTGTACGACAAACTGATTGCAGCCGTGCTATATGCGAAAGCGTATTTCGATGGATTCCAAAATTGCGAATAGGCATCCGGTTCGGTGGCTGCCCCTAAATCGCCCATGGCCGCTCCGCGCGCGTCGGGAGCGATATTGAGCGATGTGACGCCGGTTTGAATCGGGTTGAATTGGTTTTTCCCATCTTCTGCAATTGCCGGAATCGAAATTGCGATGGCAAGGATGGCTGCAATATACGGTTTTATTTTCATTCGTGTTTTCTTTGTATGGTTTACATGTAATAACTCTGAAAACCGTTTTTTATTGCTCTGTCACGACTATTTTTTTGATGTTTGTGCCAACTCCGTCGACGATTCCATAAAGGTTGTAGACGCCGGCCGGAAGCCGGAAGCCGTCATTGTTTTTGCCATCCCATTCAAATGGGATTGATGCGGCGTTTTCTCTGAAAAGGATATTTCCGGAGTCGTCGGTTACCCGAATTTCGGCATTTTCATAAATGAGCTCTCCATTTTCCGATTTGACGACGATGGTGGCCATGTCGCGAATGGCTGCTTCTTCCATGTCGATGGTGTAGCCGTTGCCGGCTTCGACGAAGAAAGAAATGGTTCGTTCGGCAGCATTTCCGGCCAAATCGGTTGCTACCAACCGAGCTGTGTGCCGTCCTTGCGGCAAGTCGTAAAGAGGGATGATCACTTGCCATTTCCCGTCGTTCAGGGTGAACGACGAGGGCGAGTATGCCGTTTCTCCGTCGAGCGACAAATAGACAGATGTGGAAATCGTTTCAGTTGCTATGTTCAACGCGCGATTGTCGGACACTTCCGCATACACTTTGCAATCTTGACCGACGATGTCGCCGTCGATGAAATCAGAGGTGTTCAGGTACATGGAATTGATTGTCGGCGCAATGTCGTCGGGGTCGGTGTCTTCGGATACGGAAGAGACGGCAAGCGCTTCGCATTTTCCGGATACGATGGTGCGCTTGTCGTCGGACACGGCGACGATCCGCAAGGGCTTGATTCCACCGTCGAGGCGCGTTTGTCCCGGAATGGTGAGTTTTGCAGTAAATTCCCCGTTGACGATTTCAGCGCCGGATTGCGCCAGTATTTCTCCACGGTCGGTCAAATGCTCGGTGCCGCTATAATTAATGATCAAATAGTCTTTCTCCGAATCGAAAAGCGCGATGGATGCGTAGCCGTTGAATTCAGCGTCGATGCCTTCTATGGAGGTGACATGCCCTTTTAAGGTGATTTCGTCGCCCAAGCCGGCATTTATTGTTTCGCCGTCAGTGGCGATTCCGTTGATTTCTGTCAATTCGACATCGTTTTGGGGCAATCGGACACGCATGGCAGGATCGCCGAGCAAGTGGTATTTCAGACGGTTCTTGGTATTGTCGTTGCAATAGTTTTTGGCATTGGCCAGAATTCTTCCGATTGTCATTTCTCCTCCATAGGTGGATGCAGCCCGTCCCAAATATTTGCCGAAGGCATCGGAAAGTTTTCCGTTGAGGGTCGTGTATGCCTGTCGTGTTGCCGAGATTGCAGCGATGATGCCTCCGTGGTTGTTGAGCATCAAGCGGTCGATGAATGTGACTTGTCCGATGTCGTATCGGCCGACGTCGCACGAAGAAAAATACATGATGGGCGGAATGGCATATTTGGTCTTGCTCGCTTTTTCGGCATCCATCAAGACTGTGGATTTCGACATGTTCTGTATGCTTGAATGCCCGACGAAAAGCACGAAATTTTGTCCTGCATCCAAATGGTTTACGAATTGGTGTCTTGTGTCCATTGCCTCATCGTATGCAGCCATGTAGATTTTGCTGATGTTCATGTCGTAATTTCCGTTTTTCTCGAATTCGTCGACGAATGTTTCGCACTGATGCGCGTGGATGTCGTCGTCGCCATTTTCGCCAATGAGCAGCAGGTTGTTTCGCCAAACGGAGCTTTCGTTGTCGATGTTTTCCATGTAGTCGAGCAGTTTGTCGACATATTCTTTCATTTCGGATTCGACGACAAATTGAATGCGGCCGATCGCGATGTTCACAATGGGCAATTCAATTGAATTGTTTGTTTCGGAGAAAACCCCGAAAAAATCGTCGGAAGAATAGGAATTGACATCGTGCGAACTTTCGTCGCTTTGCCAAGTGAGCAATTTGTCGGATTTGTCTTGATTGAAAATTTGCCTGTTGTCGTATGTGCCTCCGCCAAAAAGCAGCAAATAACGGAATTTCTTTGAGTCACGCTGGTAGTACATTTTGGCGATGCGGCGGTAGGCCATGGCGTCGGGCGTGCCGGACGAAAATTCATTGAAAATTTTGTTGTGGTCGACTACTGCCACGTCCATGTCGTCGTGCGTGCGGTGGTAATCGGCAATTCGTTCGGCTTGTCGGGCCAAGTTGGCAGTGGTTATGATCAGCATGTCGGGCGTAGCCGAGGCATGGAGATTTTGGTTTTCGACAATCTCGGCAAATTCCGGTTCGAATTGTTTTTTTGAAGTGTCGAAATAGACAAGCTCAACCCATTCTCGGGATATTGCCGGATAAAAAGTGCCATGTCCGGAGTCGTCGATGGATATTGAATATTCGGCGATGGGATATGCCACATCGGGATAAGCGTTGCTGTCGTCGACTATCCATGCGTGGGTTGTCGGCGTGGCGTTGGCAATGCGGATGCCTTCGTCGCCCGTTGGCAAGTTGTAGAATCGCCGGGCTTGCGCGGAATCGGCCGGAATGGCGTTGACGGCGGGATAGCCTACCGTGAGATAGTCGATTCTTCCAACCGACACGTTGCCGGGCGAAGTCGTTAATTTTACGGAAACCGTATTTTTGCTTTTGTCGGCAGCAACAGCTCCGGAAATGTCGAACACATCGTAGACAGCGTGAGAATCGCTTTCGTTTTGCGAGAAAATGTTTGTGTCGTTGTAGGTTATTTCGTTGTTATCGACAGTGATGGCGACTGTTTGGTCGGTGCTCGATTTGATGCCGGTAGAGGCATACACGGTGAACTGCCCGTCGGCAAGCTGCGGCAGAGGGATGGTGAACGATATGTTGCCTGTGGAAGAAAAATTCTCGCCAAGGAATTGTTTTCCCGAACGTGCGAGATTTGTGAGCTCGGCTTCGTGTGTCCAAAAATCGATGCCGGAATCGAGCCATTGCGAGGCGTCGGCGGCCTCATTCGTTTGGGTCGGCACTTCTGCAAGCTCGATTGCTTCATTGTCGGTCAGAAAATAATAACTGTCGTTGGAGTATGTATTGCGTTTGAGTTGGTTGTAGAAATTTCCGTCGCTCGAAGAGATGTTTTCTTGACTGAGGCTGCGTGCGTAGAAATAGATGGTATTGTTTTCGTGAAGAGCCGGCACTTGTGGCAGATCGTCGGTGAAAGGAACTGTAAATCCTTCTGTTGCTGCTATTCCTCCCATGCCGAACACTTTCACTCGTGAAGGGTCTGTGAAGCCGAATTCTTGCAAGCGCTCGTAGGGGATTTCATATACGCCGGATCGGCCAACTTTGATTTTGACCCATTTTCCCGTCGAAAGGACAGACGACTCTTTGAAGTCGACTTTGGCGTGCATGTAGGAGGTCGAAAGCAATGCCAGAAGTAAAAAAATGTATTTTTTCATCGGGCGATGAGGAGTTTTATTTGATTTTGATATTTAATGATTCGTAATTCCCCAATTTGACTGCAATATGGTCGTCGAGCGACAATTTGTGGAAGTCGCCGCGTTCGATGAGTAAGCAATCGCCCATTTTCAGTGTGAAAAATTGACTGACGTAGGCGATCATCGTGTCGAAATCTGGGATTTTCGGCGATGAAACTTGTTCGATTTTTATTCCGTTTGTTGAGAATGTCACCGGCAGTTCGTTTTCCAAAAGGTCTTTGTTTTCCTTGCAGAAAGAGCCTACGATGACAGCTCCGTCGAATGCTGTGGCAAGCGCCCACGGCGCGTGAGCGGCTTTTAATTTTTCCAATAAGTCGGATGCTTCGATTGTGAGGCAAATGCCGGCTTCTTCGTAGTATCGGGATGCAAATTTTGCCGCGATGTTTTTGCCAAGGCGGCAAATGCGAATGCCGACGGCTGCCCTGCATCTGAATGACTCGGAGAAGTCGGGGAGAAAGAACGGTTTTCCTGTTTTTTGAATGGCAGATTCCGGAATCACGTCGATTGCCGGTTCCGTCATGCCTGAAATTTCCCTAAGCCTGATAATTTTCACTTGTTGCCGTTAATTCTGTTGTACATCACTGCAAGATGAGCGTAGATGGAGGTGTTTTGAATTACGACGTTGTCGGATACTTTGATGCGAAACGGCGTAAAGTTCCAAATGGCACGCACTCCGCTTTCAATCAATAAATCGGCAGATTCCTGCGCGTATTCGACAGGGACGGTGATTATGCCGATTTCTGCATTATATCGTTCTTCTTGCTTTTTGAGTTCTGAAATATGGTAAATGGGCGTGCCGCATATTTCCGTGCCGACTTTTTTCTCGTCTACGTCGAATCCGGCCACGATGTGAAGCCCATATTGCATCAATCCTGAATCTTGAATTAGAGCGGAGCCGAGGCTGCCGGCTCCCATGATGAAAGCTGTGTGGTCTTCGTGAAAGCCGAGGAAGTTGGACAATTCTACGGCAAGATGCTCCACTTGGTAGCCAATCCGTGTTTTTCCTTTGATGTTGAGAAACGACAAATCTTTGGCTATTTGCGACGCGTCTACATTGATTTTTCTTGCAATTTGCGTCGATGACACATATTCCGTGTGTTGGGAACGCAACATGTTGACATACGCCAAATACCACGGCAGCCTGCGCAACGTGGGTTCGGGCAATAAGATTTTTTTCTTTTCTTCGTTCATGATTTGTCGCGTTGCAATTTGCAAATTGTTGGTTGCAAAGTTACAGACTTTTTTTAACAACGGCAAATGCCTTTGTGTCATTCAGACGCGACTGCAATTCGTTGGCATATAGACGACTCCTCACCGCCGTCGGTGGATACGGTGGCGCGATAAAGGTATATGCCGCGGTTGACACGCCGCCCTGTCCCGTCGGTGAGATCCCATGTGATAGGCATCGACGTGTACATGTCGCTTCTTCCTGTGGTTGTCGTGGTCCATACGGTTTGTCCCATCAGGTTGTAGACGTAGAGTGTCACGTTGAGCAACGCGTCGGGGCGATTATGCTCGATGTAGAAGTCTGCGCTTGTTTTTGCCGGATTGGAAGTCGTGTAGATTCTGAACAACGATGGTTTTTGTCCTTTCTCTACGTTGAATGAAATTTCTTTCTCCGAGTAATTCCCGTACACGTCCCATACGCGGAGTTTCAGCGTGTGGGGTCCTTCGGACAACTCGTCCATTTGGTATTGGATTCGTCCGTTTTTCTCGGAATCTTGCGTATAGTAGTTTTCAAGTCCTGAAATGGTTGTTTTGTTGTCGAGGATGAGCGTGATGGCATGTCCGATGTCGAAAGTCGACAGGTTGATGCCCGATTCGTCTCTGAACGAGGCAAGCAAGAACGGGGTTTCATTGACAGTGTCGCCATCTTTGAACGATTCGCCGTTGAGCGCAAGCAGTGTGATTTCCGGACCATCGGTGTCGCCATTGTCGGTCGTGTCGAAACCGTAGGCATAGAAATTCTCATTTTTTCCAAGGGCGTCGATTCCATTCGATTCGGCGTAGAAAATGGCCATCGCCGGAGTGTAGTTGTTGACGATGGAGGTGGGCATCCGGAATTTTATGGAGAATTCGCCATTCTTGACAGAGTCGTTGCCGACATAGAGCCGGTTCGGATGGTCTTGATAGGTGACGACGGCTCCTGCGTCGTCGCTGTCGCTGTCGCCTTTTCCATAAGTGGAAACCGACATTTCGGCATCGAAGATGCTTACGGAAAGCAATCCTGTGAAATCGGTCAGCAATGCGCCGGAATTATCGGTCACTTTCCCTTTTATTTCCACTTCTTGGCGTGCTTGGATTTCCGGCATGTTGCCTTCCGACACTTCAATGCCGTTGATCGACGTGACGGATATTTGATGTTTCGGATAATTCAACCTTAGGGCAGGGTCTCCAATCAGCGCGTATTTCAAGCTGTGGGATGCATTGCCGGATGAGCCCGACGAGCCATTCGGCTTGTTGTATATGGGGTCGTTTTTGGCGTTTCTGAGCACGTCTCCAATTCGTGGCATTTCTCCATTGGGGAGGGGTGCAAACATGTGTTTCCCAAGCGCCATCAACAGTACGCCGTTGGCATCCATGCCGGTAGCGCGAGAAGCCGTGATCAGCCCGATTGCGCCGCCTTGCCCGTTGAGGAACAGTTCTTCGCCTCCCGATACGTCGGGCGAATCCCATGGGGTAAATTCGCATGTTCCGGTATAGAGCAGGGGCAGGTGCTTGTAGTAAAATTCGTTTTCGATGTCTTGCCAGCGAAGCAGTCCGTTGTGGGTCCACGATACGGGGTTGCCGTGCCCGAGATAGCTGGCAAAAATGACGCCGTTGCGGAAATTGCGGTACATTTGTTCGCGAGCTTCGGGAAATGTATACGATGAACCGGCATCGTAGGCGTCGAGGTAGACGCGGCTGATGTTGTATTTGTCGGCGCCGTTGGCTTCGAGGCTTTCGACACCGTCGTTGGAACGGTTCATGTGGATGCCGTTGTCGCCATTGTCGGCAATGACCATGATGCGGCTTTTCCAGTCGCCGAGGTCGGTATCGGATGCGTAGCTGTATATTTTGTCGACTGCGATTCTTGCTTCGTCGATGCTTTTCACGGGGATTCGCCCGATGCCGATATTGAGGGTTTTATAAATATTGATTTTGCTCACGTCCGTTCCATCTTCAAGGAAGCCGAACACGTCGTCGCTATTGAAGCTCGACGATTTTGACGTGCTGTTTTCCGATTCCCAAGTGAGCAATTTGGGGTATCTGGCGGATTTCCCATTTGAGGTGACTTGGCGGTTGTCGAATACGCATCTGCCGAAAAGCAACAAGTAGCGGTATTTTTCGTTGCTGTATTCATCTTCGTTGATCGACCGGTCGTACCACATTTTGGATATTTTCCGGTATGCCATCGCATCGGGCGTGCCTGACGAAAATTCGTTGTAGACAGCTTGGTCGGTGACAACTTGCACTTTCATCCCGTCTGCATTGCGATGGAGCTCGGCGAGCCGTTCGGCTTCGCTGATGAATGCGGAAGGCGTGATAATCAGCATGGTTGGCGTTTCTGTCCCATGCAAATTTTGGTTGGCAATTGTGCCTTCGCTCGTGGGCGACGGGTAGGAAGCCGTCGGGTCGAATGCGACATATTCCCGTTTGCCGGATTCCGTTTGCCGGAAATAAGCCGACCCTCCGGATTCTTGGAATGCAACTGTCTTGGGAGCATGGGCGGTGGTAATGTCCCAAATTTGCAATTTTGTCGAAGCGCCTGCAAGGGAGAATACGCTGTCGCGGCAACTTGTCGTGAAACTGCGGAAATAGAATTCGTTGCGATCTATTTCCAACCGGCGCACATAGTTTATCGTGATGTAATCCAAATTGGCCAAATCCACGACGCCCGACCCGTTGAATGCAAGGCGGAGGTTCAAATCTTCGCCGTCCATGTCTATGGAATACGATCCTGTGCCCAAGACGCCGATTCCGTATTCCGTGTCGGTGTTTTTGCCGAAACGGATAGAGCCGATTTGGTTTTCTCCGGACGATATGTTGAGGTATGCGTCGGCGCTTCGGGGCATTGCCATGAATTGCACTTTGACAATGGCTTTTTTGTTGCCGTCGATGCCGGTCAGGTTGAAGTCGAAATCGCGTGTTTTCGTGTATAGGAAATCTTCGCCGAGAATGATGCGTCCTGTGGTGGACGGCGCGGTGAAGTCTTCTTCATGGAAAAGCCGTTCGGGGAATGTGGTGATTAATTTGTCGTCGGCAGATTCGGCTTCTCCTGTCGATTCCAGGGCGGCAGGTTCCAATGTGTCGGTGTCGGTCACGAAATAATAGCCGTAAAGCGAGTATGGGTTGATTTGTTGTCCATATCGGAGCAGGCCAGTGGAAGCATATTGCCACGATACAGGGCCTTGTGCGTAAAACAGTATTTTCCCATCGGATTGGAAAGTAGGCACTTGCGGAAGGTCGTCGATAGATTTATTGTCGAGCCTTTCAGAAATCATGGCTCCGCCATAGCCATAAATCTTCACTTTGGAAATGTCGTTGAATCCCCATGAGGAAAGCGTGCTTTGCGTAATTTGGTGAATGCCGCTTTCTGCCACTTTGATTTTCACCCATCGCCCTTCTGCAAGCACAGAAGCCGACGCATATTTATTGGCTGCATTTGCTCGCATGGGCGCAAATATGCAGGCGATGAGGGCAAGTGTAAAAACGATGTTGTATATTTTGCGTGTCGACATGTGTCTCAAAAGTTCGGATTTGTCCGTATGTTGTTAACGGAACAAGTTCCGTTTTATTGCGAAAACAAAGCGGTCGATTCTTTGAATTGCGCTTTTGTCTGTTCGGTCCATTTCGCCCATTGCGCGCTGTCGCCATTGAATATGTCGAGGTCAACGCGCCCTTCAATGCCGTCGACGTGTCCGCGGTGGCTGTGTTGCCAAAGTATCCATGCCAAAGAGTCGTCGGGTTGCGAGAATGTGCAAATCCACAGGTGGCAATCTTTAAATTGGTCGCGAATTAAATTGTCGAACCCTTTTTTGTTGGTATAAATCATGACGGGATATTTGCGGGCAGCCAAAGCGTCGACCATGTTGCGTAATTCTCGTGTCACGGTTTCAGGGAATGGCGTGTAGGGATTGGTGTGGTTTTCGACATCGATTGTGAGCGGTAGTGAGAATTGCTTGCCTGCCACGGCATTCAAGAAATTACGGGCTTGGCTGATGCCGTCGACATCGAAACGGAAAAAATGGTATGCACCGATTTCCAACCCTGCTTCGGCGGCTTGCCGGTAGTTGCGCTCAAAAAGCGAGTCGCGGAACGATTCTCCTTCCGAAGCTTTGATAATGACGAAGCCAACACCGGAGGCCTTTGCTTTTTTTAAGTCGACATTGCCATTGTGGGCGGAAATGTCGATGCCGTTGATCGGGTAAGCAGCCGTGTCGGCGGTTTGAATATGGCTCACATGGCGTTTGAGCATGAAGCTGATGCCTCCTGCGAGGAGGACGACGGTCAGCGACAAAAGCGCGATCGCAATTTTATGCTTGCGCCGAAGTGCCATCCGAAACCGATGTTATTTTTTCTTGAACTTTGAACCTGTCCAGCGATAGACGATGCTGTCTGTCAAATATGGAGCAATTTCGGCGGAATCCTCTTTGGAGAGGTAGTCGAGGAGCGTGGTGCATGCTTCGATGCTGCCATCGGGAAGGAAACTGAGGCGGACAAGCGAAAAATCGACGGATTTGAGCAACTCTTCTTTCTTCTTTTTGCCGTCTTTTGTTAGGAAGTCCTCAGTGGAAGGCATTTCCAATAATTGCAAGTCGCCGGATTCGGTTGGGTCGACAAAGCGAATGCGGCTGTCGGCGGCGGGGAGCAATATGGTGCGGATAATTGCAAACATCGGTTTGCCATGTCGTGTGTATTGCGCGATTTCTGTGTATGCGCTTTGCGACGTGACGACTTTCAGGTAGTTGTCGGAAAGGGAGTCGATGTAAGCTTCCCCGCCAAGTCGTGTCGGCATTTTTTCCTTTTTCCCATTGTCATAATAGTCGAGCATGTCCATGCGCGTCAATTGGTCGATGGTCGGAAATACGTCAGGAATTATGGATTCGCTGAGAAAAAAATCGCGAACGGTCTGGACAATGGCTGTCGAATCGGCGTCTTCGCCAATGCCGGCCTCGTCGCCGGTGTTGGCCGGAACGGAGGCATAAGCGGCGGATAAAATGCCAATGCCGAGAACGACAAAAAGAAATTTTTTCATTGCCATGCGAATTTATCTTCTGCTTTTTTTGCTTTTTTTCTTTTTGAATTTTGCAAAGTGGTCTGATTCGTCGTCGTGCCGTCCTTTGCTGTTCGATTTCCGCTCGGAACTTTTTGAATAGTCGCGATTCGGGTCGGCGATTTCGGCATAGAGGCGTTTTCCGAAATAACGGGCGTTTTTCAGCGCGGCAATGGCTGCACGGCCTTCTCCTTTTCTCACATCGAAAAGCGCGTAGCCCGGAAGCAGGTCGATGCGTCCCACGTCAATGCGCGCCGAAGTGTTTTGATTGAGTGTTTCGATGAGCCTTGCAGGAAAGAACCCGTCGTTTTTTCCTGCATTCACATAGATGCGCTCGTAGCCTTTTTCCGCAGTCCGGTTGTCTTTGTCTTTCCGTTGCCGTTTTTCTCCCGCGTTTTTGGCTTTTTCTTCATGCCGGCTTTTGTGGTCTTCGTAGTCGATTACTTCTTGTGCGTCTTTATAGTAGTCGAGCAAGCGGTTGAATTCGAGCGACACGATGCGTTTAAGCAGGTCGGTCCCCGACAACCATTCCAATTTGCGCACGATGCCGGGCAGGTATTTTGCGATTTCCTCCTCGTTGACTTTTACTTTTTCAATTCGGTCTGCGAGGTTGTAGAGTTGTTTTTCTACGATTCGTTGAGGAGTGGGGACCATTCCTTTCTCGAATGTTTTCCCGATTTTTTTCTCAATGATTTTCAGTTTCGATTTTTCCCGAGAGTGGATAATCGCAACTGAAATGCCGGTTTTCCCGGCCCGTCCGGTTCGCCCGCTACGGTGAGTGTAGGTGGCAGGATCGTCGGGAAGCCCGTAGTTGATCACGTGTGTCAAACTGTCTACGTCAAGCCCGCGCGCGGCGACGTCGGTGGCAACGAGCAATTGCAATGTCCGTTCGCGGAATTTTTTCATTACCATGTCGCGCTGGGCTTGCGACAAGTCGCCATGGAGCGAATCGGCATTGTATCCGTCGGCTATCAAGCTGTCGGCAATTTCTTGCGTTTCGCGGCGTGTGCGACAGAAGATGATGCCGTAAATATTGGGATTATAGTCGGCAATGCGTTTGAGCGCTACGTATTTGTCTTTGGCATTCACCATATAATAGACGTGTTTCACGTTTTGCGCTCCTTCGTTTCGAGTGCCGATTACGAACTCTTGCGGTTCGTGCATGTAGTTTTTAGCGATTTTAGCGATTTCATCGGGCATTGTTGCCGAGAAAAGCAACATTTTTCGTTCTTCCGGCACATTGTCGAGGATGGCGTTGATGTCGTCGAGGAAGCCCATGTTGAGCATTTCGTCGGCTTCGTCGAGGATTACGGTGTGCACGCCCGACAAATTGACTGTTTTGCGTTTGATCAGGTCGAGCAAACGCCCCGGAGTGGCCACGATGATTTGCACGCCTTTGCGCAGGGTGCGTATTTGACTTTCAATGCTTGAGCCTCCATAGACAGGCAGCACCTTCAAATCGGGAATGTATTTGGAAAAATCGGCAAGGTCGCCGCCGATTTGCAAACATAATTCGCGTGTGGGAGAAATGATGAGCGCTTGCGGCTGCCGAACTTTGGTGTCGATGCGCTGAATGACGGGAAGACCGAACGCTGCGGTTTTTCCTGTGCCCGTTTGTGCAAGTGCAACAACGTCGCCGTCTTCATGTAGCAAATGGGGGATTACTTTTTCTTGAACCGGCATGGGGTGTTCGAATCCCATTTCGTGAATAGCGCGCAATAAATCTTCTCTTACTCCTAATTCTTCAAATGTCATAATTTTACGTCAAAATTTTAATCGTCCAGCGCACCATGCCCCGAATCCGGCTGCAAAGATAATGCAACCGAAGCGAAGTACAATCAAACTTCTTGGATTTTGTTTCTTTTGCGCGTTCTTGCATGTCGCTTTATTATTGGAAGATAGACGTTTTTTTAGAATGAATTTCGATTTTTGGATTGGAATTAAATGTAAATTCGTATCTTCGCGGACAAATATATATTAATTGTTCATTTTTAACTGATTAATACAATGCAGGAAGAAAAAGAAAAAATCGACATTCCTGAAAATGCGTTTCGCGAGCTGAAAGAGGGGGAAGAATATGTCCCCGTGATGAAACCCGGAAGCGAATACCCGGAAGTGACGCCCTATTCGGTGTCGGTGGGTTTGCTGATGGCGATTATATTCAGCGCGGCAGCTGCATATTTGGGATTGAAAGTGGGACAAGTGTTTGAAGCGGCAATTCCGATAGCCATCATTGCTGTCGGTTTGTCGGGAGCGTTGAAGAAAAAGAATGCTTTGGGGCAAAATGTGATTATCCAATCGATTGGCGCCTCGTCGGGCATTGTTGTGGCTGGTGCCATTTTTACGCTTCCTGCCTTGTACATACTTCAAGCGACATACGGAAGTGAAATTACGGTGAGTTTCCTTGAAATATTTTTAAGCTCGTTGTTGGGCGGTATTTTGGGAATATTGCTGTTTATTCCGTTCCGGAAATATTTCGTGTCCGACATGCATGGCAAATTCCCGTTTCCGGAGGCTACTGCCACTACGCAAGTGCTGATTTCGGGGGAAAAGGCCGGAAATCAAGCGAAACCGCTTATTATAGCCGGACTTGTCGGCGGTATCTACGATTTTTTGTTGTCGACTTTCGGCTGGTGGGCTGAAACGCTGACCACAAAGGCTACGGCGCTTGGCGCGCATGTGGCGGAGCAGACAAAGATGATATTTAAAATCAATACGGGAGCTGCCGTGTTGGGATTGGGTTATATTGTCGGATTGAAATATAGCTTCATTATTTTTGCCGGCAGCGCATTTGTTTGGTATGTGATAATCCCGTTGCTTGGCATGTCGGTTGAATTTGCCGGAATTAGTCCGGAGGTGATTTTCTCCGAGCAAGCGCGATACATAGGCATCGGCGGTATTGCGATGTCGGGTATCATTGGAATTATCAAATCGTGGGGCATCATCCGCAGTGCAGTCGGATTGGCCGGTCGCGAACTCCGTGGAAAAGGAGGCGAGAAGGTGGTTGTGAAACGCACGCAAAAGGATTTGTCCATGAAAGTGCTTGTGTTTGCCTTGGCTGCTGCATTGATTGTCACTTTCGTATTTTTCTATTTTGGAATCATTCATAATTTGTTTCAGACGATAGTCGCGTTTCTTGTCGTGACGGTGATTGCATTTTTGTTCACCACAGTTGCGGCCAATGCCATTGCCATTGTCGGCACCAATCCGGTGTCGGGCATGACGCTGATGACGCTGATTATCGCTTCTGCCATATTTGTTGCCATCGGGTTGAAGGGAGCCGGCGGAATCGTGGCTTCGATGGTAATCGGCGGCGTGGTTTGCACGGCATTGTCGATGGCCGGAGGCATGGTGACCGACATGAAAATCGGTTATTGGCTTGGCAGCACGCCGCAAAAGCAACAACAATGGAAGATGATAGGAACGGTCGTTTCGGCTGCTACGGTGGGCGTTGTCATATTGATACTTGCCGAAGTGTACGGATTCACCGGCGACAATGCGCTTGCTGCGCCTCAGGCCAACGCCATGGCCGGCGTGATTGAGCCGTTGATGATGGGCGGAGAAACGCCGTGGATGCTTTATGGCGTTGGGGCGATACTTGCCGTGTTGTTGAACTGGTTGGGCGTTCCGGCATTGGCGTTCTCGTTGGGTATGTTTATTCCGATGGAATTGAATGCGCCGTTGCTCGTGGGCGGTTTGATAAGCTGGTTTGTTTCAACTCGCTCGAAAGACAGTGAAGTCAACAAGGCGCGCCACGATCGCGGCACCTTGCTTGCTTCCGGATTCATCGCCGGTGGCGCTTTGATGGGCGTGGTCAGCGCCGGAATGCGCTTCGGCGGATTTGAATATTCGTGCAGCTTTGACGAATCTACATTGCAAGTTGCGGGCATTGCCATGTATGCATTGTTGATTGCATACTTGATTTGGGATTGCATGCGCGGCAGCAAGAAAGTTTAAGCGAAAACTGCGATAAGCAAAAAGCGCGGAGGACATCGGTCTTCCGCGCTTTTGTCGTATGAAAAGGATTTATTTGTCGGGAGTTTGGCGTCGGGACGCTAAAAATTCCGCGAAGATGGTTGCTGCCGTTTCCACCATTTTCAAGCAAGGGCGGCGTTTGTAGTAGTCAGGGGTGCGGGCCTCCGGCATGGACGGTGTCGGAGCGTCTTTTTTCAGTCCAAGCAGTTCGGCGCATGTGAGAGAACCGTTGATTGCTTTGAATCGGGCGGCGAGTTCTTGCACGGCTGCATAATTGGCGCCTTTCGCCAACCTGTCGGAAGGGTCGGTGCTTCCGGTTTCCAATCCGGCGAGCATGAACATTCCGCATGCCGTGCCGCACGTCAGCCGCATCCGTCCGATTCCGCCGCCAAACGATGCCGACATGCGCAATGCTGTCGCTTCGTCGATTCCGTAAAGATCGGCAAAGGCGACAACAACCGATTGCGAACAATTGTATCCTTTTTTGAAATTTTCTACTGCGCGGTTTATTCTGTCTTCGTACATCGCTTGTCCGTGTTTAGAAATTAATGTCGACTTCCACGGGGCAGTGGTCGGACCCGTAAATGTCTGTGTGGATTTTAGCTTCTGCCAATTGTGCTTTCAACCGTTCGGAGACGATGAAATAGTCGATGCGCCATCCTGCGTTTTTTTCTCTGGCTCGGAATCGGTACGACCACCAAGAATAGATATTTTCCATGTCGGGATAAAAGTAGCGGAATGTGTCGACAAAGCCCGCTTTGAGCAACTCGCTGAATTTGGCGCGTTCTTCGTCGGTGAATCCTGCGTTTTTCCGATTGGATTTCGGATTTTTCAAGTCGATTTCCTGATGTGCGACGTTTAGGTCGCCGCATGCCACAACGGGTTTCTTGCGGTCGAGCGAAAGAAGATAGTTTCGAAATTCATCTTCCCAATCCATGCGATAGTCGAGGCGGCGCAACCCGTCTTGCGAATTGGGAGTGTAGACAGTGACCAAATAAAATTCCGGAAATTCCAGCGTGATCACCCTGCCTTCTTTGTCGTGTCGCTCGCAACCGATTCCGTAGGCGACGGAGAGCGGTTGACGGCGCGTAAATACGGCGGTGCCGGAATATCCTTTCTTTTCTGCGTAATTCCAATAGGAAGAGTAGCCATCAAACTCTAAGTCCAATTGCCCCGCTTGCATTTTCGTTTCTTGCAAGCAAAAAATGTCGGCGTCGAGCTTGCGAAACGATTCTTCAAAGCCTTTGCCGGCACATGCCCGCAGGCCGTTGACATTCCAAGATATGAATTTCATTATTCAGTAATTATAGGTTTCGTGATAATGCAAATCGAGTATGAAATCGCAAGGCGATTGTGCCGAAATGCAGCTTATTTTCTGCAAAGGTAGTCAAAGCCGAGAGGAAAACAACAAGCATGTTTGGATTTGTTCGATTTTTGCGCCGCTTTCGACGTTTTGTGTGGGTTTGTCGTATTGTGGTAAGCTAAAATTTAGTAATTTTACGCCAAATATTACAACTATGCGACGTTTAGCTTTTTTATTGGCATGTGTGTTTGTCTGTTTTTTTGCCGCGGCATCTGATGTCGACGACCGTTGCAGCGCTTTGTCCGACGCCTTGATTGCGGGCGATTTTTCTCGTGCGGAAGATTTGGCGAATGAATTGTATGTCGGCAAGTCGAATTGCTCGGCGGCAAACCTTGCCGATTTGGCGATTGCTTATCACATGCTTGCCGAGAAAGCACCGGATGCCGTGTCGCGATACGATTTCGTGTTGAAAACGATAGATTCCTATCGTAGCGCTGCAAAAAAAGACGCGGCGGAGGCTTCGGCGCGTTTCAAGGAAAAAGGCACAGACATGGCGGCCGTAGTTGCCGATTACGAGGCAAATCTCGGCGAATATCAGAAAGCCGTGGCAGATTCCATGAATTTTTAAAAACGATTGAATAATGATGAAAAAACTATTTCTATTTTTGGGCATTTGCCTGATGATGTTGGCCGGATGCACATCCGAAGCAGAAAAAGACAGTGAAGCGTTGAAAGCGGCGATGGCCGGCGGCAAGACAGAGGACGTGGCAAAGCTGACTTCCGAAATGTATGCGAAGAAGGCAGATTGCGACGCTGAAAATTTGGCGGTATTGACAGCCGGTTATAATTATTTGGCGGAAAAAGAGATGGAAGGTGCCAACGATCCGGCAAACCTTTCCGATTATATTGAAAAAGCATTGGAGTGCTATGATGCGGCAATGAAGTCGGATGCCGAATCTGCGAAAGAAGCATTCGAACAGCTTGGCAAAGCCAATATCGAAAAAGAGTTAAAAGAGTTGAAGTCGAATCTCGAACAAGCACAAGCAGCAGAGCAAGCCTTGTTGGAGCAGATCAATGGGTAGAGGGGCTCTCTTTTTGTGTGCGTCATGGGTTTTGAAAGCGTAAAGCTTGTCGATTTGCCAAAGATTTGCGATCCGAGAGGCAAGTTGTCGTTTGTCGAAAACGGCGACGGCCTGCCTTTTGCGATAGCGCGAGTGTATTGGATTTACGATGTGCCGGGAGGCGAACGCCGTTACGGACATGCTTTTCGCAGCCAGCAAGAAATGATTGTGGCTCTTTCCGGCAGTTTCGATGTCGTGCTCAACGACGGGAGGGAAGAGCGGCGGTACCACATGGCGCGTTCTTATTATGGACTGTATGTGCCACAGATGATGTGGCGCGAACTTGACAACTTTTCAACCAATTCGGTTGCATTGGTGCTCTCTTCCACATGCTACGATCCGAAGGATTATATCGATGACTTTAATTGCTACAAGAATGAAGCAGGGGTGTGATATTGATGCGCATGCCACATCGCGCGTGTCAGATTGCCGGATGGTCGTTTTGCCTGTCCATGCGCATGAAAATGGCAATTTGTCGGTTGTCGAAAATTCCGGCACGTTCCCGTTTGCAGTGCAGAGAGTGTATTACATGTACGATATTCCCGGCGGTGCCGACCGTGGAGGCCATTCGCATTACCATTGTTGGAGATATCTGTTGGCTGTGAGCGGAAGTTTTGACGTGACGCTCGATGACGGCGCAGAAAAGAAGACCTTTACGTTGAATCGCTCGAATGCGGGCTTGTTGATTACGCCGGGCATTTGGTTGACAATGGATAATTTTTCGTCGGGCTCGGTATGCCTCGCGTTGGCTTCCGATTTGTATGATCCGGACGATTATGTGCGCGATTATGGTAAATTCCTTGACCTTACGGCAAGCAAACGGCGATGAAACATTATCAATTCCTTTCCTTGAAAAAAGCCAATGAGCCTTATGTGGATGAAATTCGGGCGGCTTGGGAGCAGATATTGGACGATGGATGGTATTTGCATGGAAAGTTTGCGGCACGCCTTGAAAGGGAATTGGCAGACTTGTGCCATGCAGGGCATGCAGTGGCATGCAGCAACGGGCTGGACGCATTGCGGCTGATTTTCCGCGCCTATGTGGAAATGGGAGTGATGCAACACGGTGATGAGGTGATTGTGCCGGCCAACACGTATGTGGCATCCGTTTTGGCAGTCACAGACAATGGGCTTGTACCGGTTTTTGCCGACATCGACGAGACAACGATGAATCTTGATTTTGCGCAAGCGGAGCAAAAAATCACGTCGCGCACGAAAGCGATCATGGTGGTGCATCTCTATGGTTCGCCTTGCTGGTCGCCGGATGCAGTGCGGCTGGCGGAGCGCTATGGGGTGAAAATTGTGGAAGACAATGCGCAAGCCATTGGCGCGTCGTCGCAGTTTGCAGGTTTGCACGGCACGCATGCGACAGGCGGTTTGGGAGATGTGGCGGCATTTAGCTTTTATCCGACAAAAAACATAGGGGCGATGGGCGATGCCGGAGCCGTCGTTACGTCCGACAAGCAATTGGCTTCGGCCGTGCGCGCGCTTGCCAATTATGGAGCGGATACGCGATACCACAATATTTACCGTGGCTTGAACTGCCGCATGGACGAGCTGCAAGCGGCAGTGCTGTGCGTGAAACTTGGGCATTTGGAAGAAATTACGGTTGCGCGTCGCGAACGCGCCGCCATATATGATGCGCGTATTCGGAATCCGCAAATCGTGAAACCGCGAATTTTTTCAGAAGATGTGCAGGTGTGGCATCAATATGAAATTCGCGTGCCGAAGCGGCGGGATGAGTTTCGCGACTATATGGCGAGACATGGCGTGGAAACCGACATCCACTATGCGGTGCCGCCCCATTTGCAGCCATGCTATCGGCAATATGCCGCGATTGAGCTTCCGGTGACTTGCCGCTTGGCATCTGAGATTGTCAGTTTGCCTGTGTCGGAATCGATGCCGGTTGGCGACATTGCAGAAATAGCCGCAATCGCCAATGGCTTTTAAATCTGCATGTGCAGTGAAAAGTTACGGCATTTTTACATCTGTATGCATATAGGCTGAATAAAATATATAATTTTGCACGAAATTTAAACGTTCAATATGAAGCTGTCGAAAGAATGGATTTGGCATATGTCGAAAGACTATTGCATGATAACGGTCGGTTTGGTGCTTTATGCCGTTGGGTTTTGCGGATTCATACTTCCCCACGGGGTTGTGATTGGCGGACTTGCCGGCGTGGCGTCGCTCATTTATTTCCAAACAGGTATTCCGGTTGCGTATTCGTTTTACACGCTTAATATCCTGTTGCTTGCGCTTGCATTTAAGATTGTGGGGAAGCAGTTTGTCTTGAAGACAATTTTTGGAGCTTCGTTTTTGAGTATTTTCATGTTGATTGCGCAAGAATTGTTTGAGGCTCATCCTATTTATATCGAAAACGACATTTTGCTGAATTGCATTATTGGCGCCGTCATGTGTGGCACGGGTGTAGGCATCGCGTTTACGCATAATGGCAGCACCGGCGGTTCGGACATTATTGCCGCGATGGTGTCGAAATATCGCCAAGTTTCAGTAGGACGGATGATTCTTTATGTGGATATGATTATCATTTCATCGTCGTATTTGATAAATCATAATTTGGATATTGTCGTTTATGGATATGTGGTGTTGATTTTCTTGACTTACATGACCGACATGGTTGTCAACAACACCAAGCAGGCTGTGCAATTTTCTGTCTTTTCAAAAAAATGGAGCGAAATTGCCACGGCAGTCAACAAGGAAATGCACCGTGGCTGCACGATTCTCGACGGTACGGGATGGTATACGAAGCAGGAAGTGAAAATGCTGGTCATATTCAGTCGCAAGACCGAGGCGCTCCACATCTATCGCATTATTTACTCCATCGATCCTCACGCCTTTGTTTCGCAAGGCAATGTGAATACGGTTTATGGCGAAGGTTTCGATGCCAGCAAAATCAGAGTAAAGTCGCGCGAAACTTCCGACAAGAAGTGAAAACCGCGCGACGGGACAACCTTTGAGAGAAAAACCGACAAGCGATTTTGCAGCCGGCAACCTATTCGTCGCCGAAATTCAGCTCGCTGCTGCGTTCGCGTTCGCAACGGCGGCGACTCCAACACCTTCTGCACATGGCCATGTAGCGCTCGTTTCCGCCAATTTCCACTTGATTGCCATCGGTGACGACATTGCCCATGCGGTCGATTCGGGCATTGATGATGGTTTTGCGTCCGCAGGAGCAAGTGGATTTTATTTCGTCGATGGTGTCGGCTATTTCAAAAAGTCGTCGCGAGCCGTCGAAAAGTCGGCTTTGGAAGTCGGTGCGCAGCCCGTAGCACATCACATTGACTCCGAAATCGTCGACAATGCGGGCCAGTTGGTCTACTTGTACTTCCGAGAGGAATTGCGCTTCGTCGATTAGAATCCATTCTTTTAAATTTTCGGACTTGAATATGTCGACAAGCATTTTGTACATGTCCGATTCCGGATAAATCCAAAGGCATCGGCGCTCGATGCCGATGCGCGAGCGGATTACGCTGTCCTTTTCGCGGTTGTCGATGAATGGTTTCATGCACAAGTAGCTCATGCCGCGTTCTTCAAAATTGTATGCAGTTGTCAGTAGCAGCGCGGTTTTCGCCGAGCCCATTGTGCCATATCTGAAATAGAGTTTGCCTCTTCTTTGTTGATTTTCGCAGTCCATAACTTTTGTTTGATTTCACAAAGATACTATCTTTGTAGAAAATAAGCTGCATCTCGGCATAATCGCCCAAGCAAGCTTGGCGCTTCTGCGCTCGATTTGCATTATTTTTGTAGAAAATAAGCTGCATCTCGGTATAATCGCTCAAGCAAGCTTGGTGCTTCTACGTTCGTTTTGCATTATTTTTGTAGTAAAGAAACGGCTTGTTGCAACAAACGTTTTGCAAAAAAATCCAATATCTTTGGCTTCCATGACTTCCGAACAAAAACAGCGATACGATAGACAATTGCGGCTTCCCGAAATCGGCGATGAGGGGCAGCGGCGGCTGCTCGCTGCACGAGTGCTGGTGGTTGGCGCAGGCGGATTGGGATCGGCTGTGCTGTACTATCTTGTGGCGGCTGGAGTGGGGCATGTCGGGATTGTTGATTCCGACTGTGTGGATGTTTCCAACCTTCAAAGGCAGATTCTCCACTTTTCAAGCGATGTCGGTAAGGAAAAGACGCAATCGGCTTGCGAGAAGCTCAAAGCCTTGAATCCCGAAGTGGAATTGTCGGTGTCGGATTGTCGTTTGAGCGCGGAAAATGTCGCGGAAATAATATCGCCATACGATGTGGTGGTCGATGCAGTCGACAATGCCGACACGAAATATTTGTTGAACGATTGGTGCGTAGCCATGCGGAAACCGCTTGTGCATGGCGCCGTCGGGGGATTTTCAGGCAATGTCATGACCATATTGCCCGAATCGGCTTGCTTGCGTTGCGTTTTCCCGTATGAAAGCCGGAGCGCCAGCGAAGCCGACGATAAGGCCATTTTGGGAGCGACGGCCGGCGTTGCCGGTTGTTTGCAGGCAGCCGAGGTCGTGAAGTTGGTTACGGACGCGGGCAATCTGCTTGCAGGGCGGTTGCTTTCGTTTGATTTGCTTGCGATGCGTTTTTCGACGGTTGCCGTCGCGCGTCGTTCAGATTGCAGGGCGCATTAAGAAATTTCTGTCTCGTCGTATTTTTGGAAAAGGAAATCGTTGTATGGGAAGCGTTTGACGTGTATTTCCTTCGCCATTTCGTAGAGCTTGGCTTTCAGCGCGTCGATGTTCAGCTTGTTTTTTGCAGAAATGAAAATGCAGTTTTTGTTCATTTTTGCCATCCAAGTGTGTTCTAATTCTTCCAACGAAATGTTTTCTCGTGTTCGCGGCGTCAAATCGTCGGCATCTTTTTGTTTGTAAGTGAAGGCGTCCACCTTGTTGAAAACCAACAGTACCGGTTTGTCTTTCGATTCGCACACTTCTTGCAGTGTTTTGTCGACAACTTCGATTTGTTCTTCAAATTGGGGATGGGAAATGTCGACAACGTGTACTAAAATGTCGGCATCGCGCACTTCGTCGAGCGTCGATTTGAAAGATTCCACCAAATGTGCGGGGAGCTTGCGGATGAATCCGATTGTGTCGGTGAGCAGGAAGGGGAGGTTGTCGATGATCACTTTCCGTACGGTCGTGTCGAGCGTGGCGAAAAGCTTGTTTTCGGCGAACACGTCCGATTTGCTCAGCAGGTTCATCAATGTGGATTTTCCCACGTTTGTATAGCCCACCAACGCGACGCGGGTTAGTTTCCCGCGATTTTTCCGTTGTATGGATTTCTGCCTGTCGATGCTTTTCAATTCTTCTTTCAAGCGAGCTATTTTGTCGAGAATGATGCGGCGGTCGGTTTCGATTTGCGTTTCGCCCGGTCCGCGCATTCCGATGCCGCCGCGCTGCCGTTCCAAGTGGGTCCACATGCGGGTAAGCCTTGGCAACAAGTATTGATATTGCGCCAATTCCACTTGTGTGCGGGCAGTGGCAGTCTGCGCCCGTTTTGCGAAAATATCGAGAATAAGGTTGGTCCGGTCGAGGATTTTTACTTTCAGTTCGCTTTCGATGTTTTGCACTTGCTTCGATGTCAGGTCGTCGTCGAAAATGGCCAAGTCGATGCCGTTGCTTTCAATGTATTGCCGGATTTCGTCGAGTTTGCCTTTCCCCACAAATGTGCGTGGATTCGGATTGTCGGCGCGCTGCAAGAACGATTTTTCAGCAACAGCTCCTGCGGTTTCGGCCAAAAACGCCAACTCCGCGAGATATTCGCGGGCTTTCGATTCGTTTTGCATTGGCGTGATGAGGCCGATCAGTACGGCTTTTTCGCCGGTTTCTTCTATTTTCCCTTTTTCCATGTTGCAAATTTAGTGAAGAGGAACGAAATGGGAAAATGCCGCTTTTCGTTTTTGTTTATTGCGCTTTGTCGTTGGCAAAAAAAGCGGGAAGGACATCTGTGCAGACAACCTTCCCGATATGAAAAAATGAATGGATGATTCTTATTTCTTTTCTACTTTGTTGTATCGCTCGTTGAGGATTTTCACGATGTCGTCCGTGATGTTGGGGATGTTGTCGATATACCAACTGGTCTTTTTGTCGAGCACGACGGATATGCCTTTTTGTTTTGCATATTCGCTGACGCATTTGTCGATGGAGTCGTTCAATTGTTTCGTGTTGAGCGCCATCTCGTTGCTAAGCTGGTTTTGCAGATTGGCCATATAGCGCTCGGCATCGTTGTTCATTTGCTGGAGTTTTTGCTGGTCGGCGCGAAAACTTTCTTCCGTGAGGTAGCCGTTGTTTTGCGCTTTTTTGTCCATTTCGGCGGCGAAACGTTGTATTTCGGATGCTTTCTGCTGGCGCGCCGATTCGAATTTTGTATTTGCGCGTTGGCTGGCTTCGTTCACGTCTTTTGCGAAATTATATTTCGTAAACAGCGAGTCGCTGTCGATATAAGCCATTTTCACTTCGGTCGGGATCATTGCCGGCGCGGATGCCTTTTTTTCTTTTTCCTCATTCGAGCATTGGCATAATAGCAATGCTCCCACTACCAAGGGTGTAAATTTAATTACCTTGATTGCTTTCATTTGTTTTGGTTTTAAGTTTTTCTGTTTCTTCTTCGTAAGCACAACGAATGTGCCGCTTTCGCATGGCCGGATTGTCGTGGATGTGGCCGGAGGGGAATTGCCCGTTTTTGACAAAAAACACCTTGACGCCCAACAACACAATACATGCGGCAATCATGCAAACAGACAGTATAACCGTCGCCATCATCGCGTATCTTTCGTTGCATTTTGGTTGCAAATATATGAAAAGGAGGTTAAATTTATCGTCCGTCTCAAATTATTTTTCTACCTTAGAGGTCGAAATAGTTTAGATTTAACAATATTTCAAAGATAAGAATCATTCATTTAAAATTCTAAAACAGCTATGACAATCAGAGATCTCGAACCGAAACTTCTTTGGTCTATTTTTGATGAAATCACGCAAGTGCCCCGTCCTTCAAAGAAAGAGGAGAAAATACGGGCTTATCTTCTCGACTTTGCAAAAAAGCATGGGATTGAAGCAAAAACCGACGCTGTCGGGAATGTGGCGATGCGCGTGCCTGCAACGAAAGGAAAAGAAGGTGCTCCGACTATTGTGCTGCAAGGCCATATGGATATGGTGCCCAACCAGACGAAGCCGGAAACTCATAATTTCGAAACGGACCCGATTTTGACGGAAATAGACGGCGAGTGGGTGCATTCGAAAGACTATAAGACAACGCTCGGCGCCGACAATGGAATCGGCATGGCGGCAGCTTTGGCTGCATTGGTCGACAAGTCGTATGCACACGGGCCGCTTGAAGCGCTCTTTACGGTTGATGAAGAAACCGGCTTGACCGGCGCTAAAAATTTGGGCAAAGACATGATAACGGGTGAAATTTTGATTAACCTCGACTCGGAAGACGAAGCGCAAATCTTTTTGGGATGTGCCGGCGGCATCGACACAATCGGCAAATTCCCTTATAAGGAAGAACCGGTTCCGGCGGGATACCAATTTTTCACATTCTCGTTGACGCGTTTCAAAGGCGGTCATTCCGGTTCCGACATTCATTTGGGACGTGCCAATGCCAACAAGCAATTAGCGCGATTCCTTTTTGAGTGCATGCGCGCCTATGGCAATGTTGCAATTGCCGACATCAATGGCGGCGAACTCCGCAACGTCATCCCGGGCAATGCTTATGCGGTGATTGGCGTCCCTGCCGACAAAAAAGAAGATTTGCGCATTCGTGCGAATCGGTTTGCGGCAATCCTCGAAACTGAGTTCAAGGGTATCGAAGACGCGCAACAAGTGACGCTTGAAACAGCCGAAACGCCAAAGGCTGTTGTCGATGCCGACACGGCACGTCGTCTTGTCTTGTGTGTCCATTCCGCTCCCAATGCAGTGATCGCCATGAGCCGCAGCATCAAGGGCATGGTCAGCACGTCGTCCAACCTTGCTTTGATTCGGATGGATCGCGCTGCAAAAGAAATTGTGGTGACAACCTCGCAACGCAGCGAAGAAGAGACGCGCAAATTCGACATTGCCGGTCAAATTTATGCGCACTTTGAACTCGCAGGAGCAACAGTGGAGCAGGGCGACGGTTATCCCGGATGGACGCCGAATATGGATTCTGAAATCTTGAAAGTGGCCGTAAAGGCCTATGAGGACCTTTACGGAATCACGCCGCTTTGCACGGCATTGCATGCCGGCCTTGAATGCGGCAATTTCCTTGTCGACAATCCCAAGCTCGACATGATATCTTTCGGGCCTACTTTGCGCGACGTGCACACCCCGAAAGAGTCAATGCATATTCCGGCCGTGGAAAAATTCTGGAACCATCTTGTGCGGATTCTTGAAATGGCAGCGGAGAAATAGGACAATTTACGCAGATTAAATATTAAAGAAAGCGGCAACGTGCATTTCTCCGGTTTGAAACGGACAGGCATGTTGCCGCTTGATATTTAGACGACATGAAACGAGCGGCATTTTTTGTGATAATTGCCATGATGGCAACGCTGTTGATTGCTTGCCCGAATCCGTCGCCATCGGATTCGGCGGCAAGTTGCGACACCGTGCCCGCAGACACTGTGGCCGACACGACTCAAATGGACGGCAAGCGCTATGCGCGCCTTGACGAAGCCGACTACGAACGAGTGGCTGCGGAGCTCGGCATCGACGTGGCAACCATGAAAGCCGTTGTCGAGATTGAAGTCGGAAGCGCGCATCAAGGGTTTGCTGCTCCCGGAATCCCGCTTGTCAATTTCGACCTTGTCGTGTTTAAGCGGCTTATGCGGAAAGCGGGGAAAAGTTATTCGAAACATGCCGGCTCTGTCGCTTTCAAGCGGGTGAATATCCGAAAATACGGCTCGTATGGCAAAGCGCAGTGGGCGCGATTGGAATCGGCTCGCGCCATCGATAAGGAAATAGCCGAAAAAGCCACATTCTGGGGCATGTTCCAGATAGGCGGTTTTAATTGGAAAAATTGCGGGTGCGCCTCCCTTGAAGAATTCGTGGAGCGAATGAGCAAATCAGAAGCAGAGCAGCTCGAGTTGTTCGCCCAATTTTGCATCAATATGAAATTGGTGAAATATTTGAAAGCCAAAGATTGGGACGGGTTTGCTTATCGCTACAACGGACCTGCGTATAAAAAACGCAGCTACCACACTCGCTTGCGGCGCGCACATGCCAAGCATTCCAAATGAAAATGAAAGGCGGCCTGAGCCTTGTTTTGTTTTTTTAACTACTACGCGGATGAAAAAATGGTTTGAAAATTTGGTGCACAGTAATAATAAGTATAATTTTGTAACGATTTCAAATAAGTAATCTAAATAATGACTACCCAAGAAACCATAGAGATGCTGAAATGCCACGGGATAAAACCCTCGGCTCAACGAATATCCATCATGGAATACCTGTTGAACCATCGGACACACCCGACAGTCGACGCTATCTATGGCGATTTGGTAGAAACGATGCCGACATTGTCGAAAACAACCATATACAACACATTGAAACTGTTGGAAGCGCACGATGCCGTGACGGAATTGACCATTGACAAAAAAACAGCCCATTACGACAGCGTGACAACGCCCCACAGCCATTTCCTGTGCAAGTCGTGCGGCAGGATATTCGACGTGCCTTTTGTTTACGTATGCGATCATGCGATGGGCGACGCCTATGTGGTCGACGAAGTGGAAATCAACTATAAGGGACATTGCCGAGAATGCCTTGCAGCGGCAGGCAGTCGGCGGCAAACAGAAAAAAATATTAATCACTAAATCCTTACAACAATGAAAAAGAAATTTATCTGTACAGTATGCGGTTATGTTTACGAAGGCGAGAACCCTCCCGAAAAATGTCCGCAATGCGGCGTACCTGCCAGCAAATTCAAAGAATTGAAAGAAGATGAAGCGCTTCAATTCGTGACAGAGCATGTCATTGGCGTTGCCAAAGGATGCGACGACGAAATGATAAAAGACCTCAACGCGCATTTCAACGGCGAATGCACGGAAGTGGGCATGTATCTTGCCATGTCGCGCCAAGCAGATCGCGAAGGCTATCCCGAAATTGCGGAAGCATACAAGCGTTACGCTTGGGAAGAAGCCGAACATGCTGCCAAATTTGCAGAACTTCTCGGCGACATGGTATGGGACACAAAGACCAACCTCGAAAAACGCATGGCTGCCGAAGCCGGTGCAAATGCCGACAAAATGCGTATCGCCAAACGCGCGAAAGAATTGAATCTCGATGCCATCCATGACACTGTGCATGAAATGGCAAAAGACGAAGCTCGCCACGGACAAGGCTTCGAAGGACTTTACAACCGATTCTTCAAAAAATAAGTCGGAAATTCATTTTAGAACAAACGGGGGATGCCGAATGAGCATTCCCCGTTTGTTTTGCGTAGTGAATCCGATACGATGGAGAAATGTCAATAAAAAAAGATTGCCGGAAATTTTAATTCCCGGCAATCTTCTTATAGAGAGAATCTCAAAGATTATTCTTCGCCTTTCGCCAATTTCTCTTTCAAAGCGGCGAGTTCGGAAATGTCGCCCAACGTAGTTTTCTCGATAGGCGTATTCACTGCTGCTTCTTCAGCTTTGGCTTTCTTGGCAGCCTTTTTAGCTTCTGCTTTTTCTGCTTTTGCTTCATCTTCGAAGATGCGGCTGTGGGAAAGAATGATGCGTTTGGCATCCTTGTTGAATTCAATCACTTTGAAGTTAAGTTTCTCGTCGACTTGCGCTTGCGTGCCGTCTTCTTTTACAAGATGTTTCGGGGTTGCAAATCCTTCCACTCCGTAAGGCAATGCAATCACAGCGCCTTTTTCGAGCATTTCAACGATTGTTCCTTCATGAACGCTTCCTACGGTGAAGATCGTTTCAAACACATCCCACGGATTTTCTTCCAATTGTTTGTGTCCGAGGCTCAAACGACGGTTTTCCTTGTCGATTTCGAGCACTTGCACTTCGATGTCGGCACCGATTTGCGTAAATTCGCTCGGATGTTTGATTTTTTTCGTCCACGAGAGGTCGGAGATGTGGATCAAGCCGTCTACGCCTTCTTCCAATTCAACGAATACGCCGAAGTTCGTGAAGTTGCGCACTTTTGCCGTGTGTTTCGATCCTACCGGATATTTTTCTTCGATATTTTCCCACGGATCAGCTTTCAGTTGCTTGATACCCAACGACATTTTACGCTCTTTGCGGTCGAGCGTGAGAACGACAGCTTCCACTTCGTCGCCCACTTTCATGAAGTCTTGAGCCGAACGCAAATGTTGCGACCACGACATTTCCGATACGTGGATCAAGCCTTCCACGCCCGGAGCGATTTCCACGAATGCGCCATAGTCGGCCATAACGACTACTTTGCCTTTCACTTTGTCGCCCACCTTCAAATCCGGATCGAGCGCGTCCCATGGATGCGGTTGAAGTTGTTTCAAGCCAAGGGCGATGCGTTTCTTTTCGTCGTCGAAGTCGAGAATGACCACATTGAGTTTTTCGTCCAATTTCACAACTTCGTTCGGGTCGTTTACGCGTCCCCACGACAAATCCGTGATGTGGATCAAACCGTCTACGCCGCCAAGGTCGATAAACACGCCATAGGATGTAATATTTTTGACAGTACCTTCGAGCACTTGTCCTTTTTCGAGTTTGGCGATGATTTCTTTCTTTTGCAATTCGAGTTCGGCTTCGATGAGCGCTTTGTGGGAAACAACCACATTCTTGAATTCTTGATTGATTTTCACAACCTTGAATTCCATTGTTTTTCCAACAAACACATCGTAGTCGCGAATCGGCTTCACGTCGATTTGCGAACCCGGCAAGAATGCTTCGATGCCGAATACATCGACAATCATACCGCCTTTCGTGCGGCATTTGATGTAGCCCTTGATGATTTCATCGTTGGCAAGAGCTTCGTTCACGCGATCCCAGCTGCGAGCCGCGCGTGCTTTTTTGTGGGAGAGGATTAATTGTCCTTTTTTGTCCTCTTGGTTTTCGATGAACACTTCCACTTTGTCGCCCACTTTCAATTCGGGGTTGTAGCGAAATTCGTTCAACGGGATGATGCCGTCCGATTTGTAACCGATGTTCACGACGACATCGCGTTTGTTCAACGCAATTACAGTTCCTTCAATGACCTCTTTGTCTTTGATGTTGTTCAAAGAGTCATCGTAAGTCTTCGTCAACTCTTCGCGAGTTTTGCCGCTTTCCACTTGTCCGTGTTCGTACGAATCCCAATCGAAATCGGCGATAGGAGAATTTTTTAATTCGCTCATTTAGAATAAATTGTTAATAAATTAAAAGTTTAGTAAGTTAGACATTATGTTGTTATAAGTCGGCGCAAAGGTAAGCATAAATTTCTATATGCCAACGTATTTTCTCTATTTTTGATAACCGTTGCTGCTTTTTTGCGGGCGTGCATGAGTCAAATAAAGCGGGAACGCTTCAATTTGAGGCGCTCCCGCTTTGTCAACTAAGAAAATGTTTGAGGGTTAATCGTTCATTGTGAGCAGCAATTCTTCGTTGCTGCGAGTTTTTTCCATGCGGTCTTTGATAAATTCCATGGCTTCGATCGGAGTGCGGTCGGAGAGGAATCGGCGAAGTATCCACATGCGGTTGATCGTGTCTTGGCTGAGCAGCAAGTCGTCGCGGCGGGTGCTGGATGCGATGATGTCGACAGCGGGGAAAATGCGTTTGTTCGACAATTTCCGGTCGAGTTGGAGCTCCATGTTGCCCGTGCCTTTGAATTCTTCGAAAATCACTTCGTCCATCTTCGAGCCTGTTTCTGTCAAAGCCGTGGCGATGATGGTCAGGCTGCCGCCGTTTTCGATGTTGCGCGCTGCTCCGAAAAAGCGTTTCGGCTTTTGCAAGGCATTGGCGTCGACGCCGCCGGTGAGAATTTTGCCCGAAGCGGGCGAAACGGTGTTGTAGGCGCGGGCAAGGCGGGTGATGGAATCGAGCAGGATGACGACATCATGCCCGCATTCTACCATGCGTTTTGCCTTTTCAAGCACGAGTCCCGCGATTTTCACGTGGCGGTCGGCCGGCTCGTCGAACGTGGAAGCGATAACTTCGGCGTTGACGCTGCGAGCCATGTCGGTCACTTCCTCGGGGCGCTCGTCGATCAGCAGGATGATCATGTAGGTGTCGGGGTGGTTCTCCGAGATGGCATTGGCAATATCTTTGAGCAAGATGGTTTTGCCTGTCTTCGGAGGGGCGACGATGAGTCCGCGTTGTCCTTTTCCGATAGGCGAGAACATGTCGACGACGCGGGTCGAAATGTTGCATGTCTTTCCGCTTGTCAGATCGAATTTTTCATCGGGGAATAGTGGCACGAGATGCTCGAATGGGACGCGGTCGCGTACAAATTCGGGCGTGCGGCCGTTGATGCTTTCAACGGTGCAAAGCGGGAAGAATTTTTCTCCTTCTTTGGGCGGACGGATTGTGCCTTCCACCACGTCGCCTGTTTTCAAGCCATTTTGCTTGATTTGTGCTTGCGACACATAAATGTCGTCGGGCGACGATAGGTAGTTGTAGTCCGATGAACGGAGGAAGCCGTAGCCGTCGGGCATTACTTCAAGCACGCCGGCTCCTTTCACGATTCCTTCGAAGTCGTAGTGTGGCATTTGCATGGGAGGGCGTTGCTGTTTGTTGGCCCGTTGTTGCATTTGCTGCTGCCGGCGGTTGTTTTTCTGTTTGTTTTGTTGGTTTGGCTGATAGGGTTGCTGCGTGGGTGCCGGTGAATTGTTGGTTGTTTCGGCATTTCCTGTCGCAGGCGTGTTGAAAAGGTTGTTTTCTTGCTGCCGTTGCGAGCGGGGAACAAATTTTTGCCCGCCGCTGAAAAAAGCGGAGAAAGAAGAATCTTTTTTCTTCGGTTGCTCCGGCGTGTTGTTTTTTTGTTCCGTCGTTTCTGTCTCCGCATTTTCCGGTTCGGGGGAAACCGCCGGTGTTTCGGCCTGCACTTCTGCTTTTTCCGTCACAGGCGTTTCGGGAGCGCTCGGCAGTGCCGGCTGGTTGTCGGAAATGCCCGAATCGGCATTCGCTTTTTGTGCAGTGGCTTTTTTTGTTGCGCGTTTTTTTGCAGGTTTCCCGGCGGGGAGCGGCGTTGCGACGTCCGTCTCGGCTTTTTGCGGTTCGGCCGGTTCCGTCAAAGCGGCCGGCGTTTCAGACTCGGGTTTGTCGTTTTGTTCCGGCAGTTCGGCCTTTTCTTGCGGAGTTGGTGGAACGGGTTTGGTTTGTGTTTTTTTCTTGCTTTTTGTTTTGGAGGTTTTCTTTTCTTCGCTTTTTGAAGCCGATTCTTTCGCTTTGTTGATTGCTTGCTGGTCGAGAATGGTGAAGATCAATTCTTGCGATTCCATTTTGTCGGCTTTTTTGATGCCGAACGATTGAGCAATTTCCAACAGCTCCTGTTGCGAAGCAGCAGTTAAGTTTTCTAAATTATACAGCATAATTGATTATCGAATTTTACGGCGCGAGATGACGCACGTAGAATTATGGATATTTGGTTCGTTTGATTAAATTGAATCAAGTGAAAAAATAAATTGAAGGAAAGATAAGAATCAGAAATGGCGAAATGCCGCTCTTATCGGGGGCAAAGGTATTATGAAATTTTGGATTGTCAAAAAATACGGGAATTATTTTTCGAATTGTTCGATATATGCTTCGCAGGCGGTTTTGAATTCGTCGTACCAATCTTTTCCGAAACGGCGTGTAAGCGGCGCTTCGAGAAATTGATACAGGCGGATGCCTTTTTGCCGGCCTAATGTTTCGGCCGCTTTGCATATTTTCCAACGGTGGTAGTTGATGGCGGAAAATGTCGGATAGTCGGTAACACGGGCAGGGTACAGGTGGCACGACACGGGCTTTTGGAAATCGGTTTTCCCTTCGCGGAAGGCTTTTTCGATGGCGCATTGGCAAAGGCCGTTTGGCCCGTAGCATGTGAAAACGCAGTTGCGGCCGTCGACAATGGAGGTGACCAAATCGCCTTCGCTGTCGACGTAGCCCACGCCTTGTTGCTCGACGACCTCTTGCGCCGTCGGCAGAAGGTCGTCCCATACGATAGGCAGAATTTCTTTTAGTTTGTCGTATTCTTCGGTTGTAATGGGCGCTCCTGCATCGCCTTCGATGCAGCATTCTCCGAGGCATTTGTCGAGGTTGCAGCAGAAAAAGCGCTGCACGATGTCGAGGCTTGCCAATACGTTCCCGATTTGAAGCATAGTGGTTGTTTTGTCCATTTCGAAGCACAAAGGTAGTGTAATTTGTGTGCAACGCAAAGAGCTTGCTCGATTTGCGTTGCGAACGCAGCTTATGGGGGATGCGACGCGAATGGAATGTTTTCGTTTTTTTACGGACAGAGGGAAAAAAAGTTTGGGAAAAAAGATGTAATTTTGCAGCTTGAAAATTAAGATTTGATGGATTGGTTAGTTTCACTTTTTACGGAAAATTCGATTGCCCATGACATTTTGGTTTATGCCGTAGTCATCGCAATGGGCGTGCTTTTGGGCAAAATCAAGTTTTTTGGAGTGTCGTTGGGCGTGACGTTCGTTTTGTTTGTCGGCATTGTTTCGGCGCATTTCCATCTGACGGTGGGAAGCGCGGACCTGTTGAATTTCATTAGGGATTTCGGGTTGATTTTGTTCGTTTTCTCGATAGGCATTCAGGTGGGTCCCGGATTCTTTTCGTCGTTTAAGCGTGGCGGGATGCAAATGAACTTGTTGGCTACGATTGTCATATTTTTGAACGTCGCGGTGGCGTTGGGCATTTATTATATGAATAAAGATGACGTCACGATACCGCAAATTGTCGGTATCTTGTCGGGAGCCGTGACCAACACTCCGGGTCTTGGTGCCGCTCAGCAAGCCTTGGACAGCAAGGCGCTGGCCGGAGCCGACGATTTGTCGATGGGTTATGCTGCCGCTTATCCGCTGGGTGTCGTTGGCATTATTTTGTCGATGATTTTGCTGAAAGTGATCTTTAAGATCAAGGTCGAAAATGAGACAAAGGCAATTGAGGATGAGAAAGAAAACAGCCAATTGAAGCCTTATGCCGTGACGTTCAAGGTGGAAAATCGGTTGATCGAAGGCAAAAATATTGAAGAACTCCACAAAATAATCGATCATAACTTTGTCGTGTCGCGCATGAAATCGGGTGCGACGGGAGAGATTATCATTCCGACATCGAAAACGGTGGTGTCCAATGGCGATTTGCTGTTGATTGTTTGTTCCGCGCAGGACGAGCCGGTATTTAGTTCTGTGATTGGATCGTCGGTCGACGAGAAGTTGGAAACGTTGCAGCAGAGCGGTGTCGTTTCGCGGCGCATACTTGTGACGAAAAGCCATTACAACGGGCGCACGCTCGGTTCGTTGCGGTTGCAGAACGGCTACAACTTGAATGCGACGCGTGTGAATCGTGCAGGAGTCGACCTGCTTGCCAGCCCGAACTTGACGCTTCAAGTGGGCGACCGGTTGACTGTCGTTGGCGATCCGAACCACATTGAGCGGTTGGCCACGCGGCTGGGCAATTCCATGAAACGTTTGCATGAGCCAAACATGGTGACGATGTTTGTCGGCATCTTCTTGGGAATCATTGTAGGGTCCATACCCATTGCGCTGCCCAACATGTCGGCGTCGATGAAGCTCGGTCTTGCCGGCGGTCCGCTTGTCGTGGCAATTTTGTTGAGCCGTTTTGGTTACAAATTGAAATTGGTCACTTACACGTCGTCGAGTGCAAGCCTGATGCTGCGGGAAATCGGAATTTGTCTTTTCCTTGCTTCGGTAGGACTTGGCGCCGGCGAAAAGTTTGCGGAAACGGTGTTCAACAGCAGAGGCGCTTTGTGGGTGTTGTGGGGATTCCTTATCACGGTGATTCCATTGGTTGTCGTGAGCGTCATAGCGCGTGCCAAATATAAATTCAACTATTTGTCGATCATTGGTTTGATGGCCGGCAGCTATACAGATCCCCCTGCATTGGCATATTCCAACAAGGTGGCCAACAACGACGCTCCGGCGGTGGCTTACTCCACGGTCTACCCGTTGTCGATGTTCCTGCGAGTCATTACGGCCCAGTTGATGATTTTGATATTTGCATGACGCAGAAATTTGCGCCCCTCTCATTGACGAGAGCTTGACATAATGCAAAAGGCTTGCCCGCCGCCGGCGCATAGTGCGTCGCCGGCGGGTATCTTTTTGTATAATTTTGATTATTAGTTGAATGTATTTATTATCTTTGCATTGAGTAAAATTACTCACTCCATTGAGTAAAATGTGAATGTATGTATAAACGAGCGGAATATCAAGTAATTACAGAACGGTTGAAAGAGCCACGAAAGTTCATTCAAGTGGTGATGGGTGCCCGTCAGATAGGTAAGTCTACCGTGGTTAAGCAAGTGCTTCAAGATTTGGATATGCCTTACCGGCTTTTTTCAGCCGATAATGTTCCGGCTACGAATAATGCTTGGATTTCCGATTGTTGGGCGGCTGCACGCAGTTTGAAGGAAAGCAGGGGATGGGAGAGCGTTGTTCTTGTAATTGACGAGATACAGAAGATAGCCAATTGGAGTGAGGCGGTAAAGAAAGAATGGGATGATGACACGTTCCACGGCCGCAATATCAAAGTATTACTTTTGGGGAGTAGCAGAGTGTTGTTGGAAAAGGGTTTGTCTGAATCCTTGGCCGGTCGTTTTGAGGAGATACGCATGAGCCATTGGCGCTATCGGGAGATGCAGGAGTGTTTCGGTTTTTCACTCGACCAATATATGTTTTACGGGGGTTATCCCGGAGCAGCAACCTTGATTGGCGATGAAGATCGTTTCGGGCAATATATTCAGTCGGCGATTATTGAGGCAACCATTAATAAAGACATTTTGATGGATACGCCGATAAGCAAGCCTGCTTTGCTCCGTCAAACCTTTGAGTTGGGTGCAGCTTATTCGGGCGAATTGCTTTCATTGAACAAAATGTTAGGTTCGCTTCAAGATGCCGGAAATACGGTGACTTTGGCAGGCTATATCAATCTGTTGGATGAAAGCGGGTTGCTTTGCGGACTGCAGAAGTTCAGCATAGATATGGCTCGAAGGCGCGCCAGCATCCCCAAGTTGCAAGTATATAACAATGCGTTGAAGATGGTGTATAGCCCGTTGACATTTGAACAGGTCATTCTTAACCGCAAGGCATGGGGACGCATCTTTGAGTCGGCCATCGGTGCCTATTTGGTGAATCAAGCTTTCGTGCATCGCTTTGAGGTATTTTATTGGCGTGAGCGAGACGATGAAGTAGACTTCGTCCTGCGCAAGAAAGGAGCGGTGGTTGCCATTGAGGTGAAAAGCAATGCAGAGAAGCGGACGGAAGGATTGGATAAGTTTCGCAAGCTGTTTCATCCGCAAACGGCTTTTATTGTGGGTGACGGAGGTATTAGTGCGGAGGATTTCTTTTCGATGGATTTGAGGAAGTTGTTTTGAAGTATAAATAATAAAAAGGAATAACTATGGATACATTAAGTCTCACAAAAGTAAAATCATTGTTCATCCTAACTTTAATACAAAGAGACGATGGACAAAAGAAACAAATTTTGGAGACGCCAGCAAATGGCGCGCGTGTTTAAGGCCCGTATGATTCTTTATGCCGTTTACGGACATCCTATTATCCATGAGGATGGAAGTGTGGTTGAACATCCACATTGGTTCGAACTGGCAAAGGACAAATGGGCAAAGGTTTATCAATCTACGGGAACTCCATGCAGCTGCTGGATATGCAGAGGGGAGAAGTACAATCGTAGAGAGTATAAGAAAGAAACTTTGCGTCTAATTGGGGAATCTATGGAAGATTAAATGTTAGGGTCACTTCTTCCCGTTTTATGGGATAGGAAGTGACCTTATTCTATAAGTTTTTCCACCAGCGGCACATAATACTTCTGCACCTCTTCCGCCGTAGGCGTATGGTCACCGGGGAAGTGATAAGCATGGGCATAGCGCTGCAAGAATAACGGTTCAAAGTGAGCCAAATGGTCATTTTCTCCGAATAATCCCCAAATGCGATCGGTCATTTCCGGCCGGCAATCGTCCCATTGGTGTTTTTGCACCTCTGCAAATTCGTCTATCAGCGGTTGGTCTATCACGAAATGTTGCCGTCCGTCTGCTCGTGGCGATTTGTATTCATGCACTCCTATACGTTCGGAAAGGAAATGGGTCATTTCAAAATGGGGATTACCCAACAGGGCAGGTATTCTCAACCGAGATGCCACGATCTGTGCCAAGAAAGAACCGTTGCTATTGCCCACCAACACATGGGGATGCTCACGCTCGCAAAGGTTTGTAATGAATGTGAGAGCTTCGCGAGGATGCAGCGGGAGGTCGGGCGTGAGGACTTCCGCTTTACTTTTGAGTGCTTGTTTCAACGTTTGGGCAGGTATGCAACTGCCCGATGCAAAGAAACCGTGGAGGAAAAGGATTTTTGCAGTTCTCATTGTTCGTTTTGGAGATGTTTCAGTATCCAATTACAGTATCACTCTTGTTTTTTTACAGTATCATTTCGTGTTATGTTGATACTGTAAAATCCCATCTTTTAGCCTTGCTTTATTTTCCTCTTAATATCTTCTGCTCTTTTTCAAAACTTTACAAGAAATGTATTTCCATGGGTGAAAGCGCGGAGTGCGTCCATTTTTTGCTCTATTTGCTGCCGGACGGGCGTTGCAGTTTTTCGGCGAGGAAGCGTCCGGTGTAGCTTTGCGGGCAAGCTGCGATTTCTTCCGGAGTTCCGGCGCAGACGATGCGCCCGCCTTCGTCGCCGCCTTCCGGCCCCATGTCGATGACATAGTCGGCGCATTTGATCACGTCGATATTGTGCTCGATGATGACGATGGAATGTCCCTTCTCGATAAGCCGGTTGAATGATTTCAGCAGGGTGTTGATGTCGTGGAAATGCAAGCCGGTGGTAGGCTCGTCGAAAATAAACAAGGCAGGCTCTTGCTTTTCCATGCTTAGGAAATAGGCCAATTTGATGCGTTGGTTTTCTCCTCCGGAAAGCGTCGACGACGATTGTCCCAATTTGATATACCCCAATCCAACGTCTTTGAGCGGCAAAAGTCGCTTGACGATTCTCGATTCGGTTGCACCTTTCGTTTCGCTGAAAAAGTCGATGGCTTGATTGACGGTCATTTCAAGGATGTCATAGATATTTTTCCCTCGGTATTCGATGTCGAGCACTTCTTGCTTGAATCGTTTGCCATGGCATGCCTCGCAAGTGAGGGTGATGTCGGCCATGAATTGCATTTCGATGGTGATCGTGCCTTCTCCTTTGCATGTTTCGCAGCGTCCGCCTTCGGAGTTGAACGAAAAATATCCGGCATTGAATCCCATTTGTTTCGCTCCTTGTTGCTCGGCAAAGAGTTTCCGGATTTCGTCGAACGCTTTGAGGTAGGTGGCCGCGTTGCTTCTTGTGGATTTCCCGATTGGGTTTTGGTCGACAAATTCGACGCTGCGTATCATGTCGATGTCGCCCGTGAGCTCGGCATGCGCTCCGGGCATGTCGCTTGTCTCGCCGATTTTGCGCAACAGTGCCTTGTAGAGGATGTCGCGCACAAGCGTCGATTTCCCCGAACCGCTCACTCCCGACACCACGGTGATGACGCCTAACGGAAATTTCACGTCGATGCCTTTCAAGTTGTTTTGTGCTGCTCCATGAATGTCGATGGAATAACGGGAGCGCCGCCGCAGCTTTGGCACGGGGATGCTGCGTTCGCCTGTCAAGTACTGGACGGTCAGGCTGTCGGCGGCTTTGTCCAGCGTCTCGACAGGACCTTGATAGACGATTTCTCCGCCGAGCCGTCCGGCGGTAGGACCGATGTCTATGATGTAATCGGCCGCGCGCATGATTTCTTCGTCGTGTTCGACAACCACGACAGTGTTTCCCAAACTTTGCAATTTGCGAAGCACGCGGAGCAATTTTTCGGTATCGCGCGAATGGAGGCCGATGCTTGGCTCGTCGAGGATATAGAGCGAACCGACGAGATTGCTGCCCAAAGATGTGGCAAGGTTGATGCGCTGGCTTTCTCCTCCGGAAAGCGTCGACGAAAGACGGTCGAGCGTAAGGTATTCCAACCCGACATTGCAGAGATATTCGAGCCGCGTGCGGATTTCAGCAAGCAAGCGTTTCGCCACTTTCGATTCATAATCGTCGAGCGTCAAGCCGTCGAACCATGCTTTCAAGTCGGAAATCGGCATTTTCACGATGTCGGCAATTGTTTTGCCGTCGATTTTCACGTAGAGCGCTTCTTTCCTGAGCCGGCTGCCTTTGCATTCCGTGCAGGTTGTTTTGCCGCGGTAGCGGGCAAGCATCACGCGGTTTTGTATTTTGTATTGGTTTTCTTGAAGCATTTGGAAGAAGTCGTCGATTCCGTAGATCGTCGATCCATTTCCGTGCCAAAGCAGGTCTTTTTCTTTGTCGGTCAGTTGGTAGTAGGGGCGATGGATGGGAAAACCCGTTGGGGTGGCGGCATGGATGAATGCTTTTTTCCATTCGCTCATCTTTTCGCCGCGCCAACACACGATGGCATCATCGTAGACCGACAAAGCTTTGTTCGGGACAACCAAATCTTCATCGATTCCCAATATTTTCCCGAATCCTTCGCAAACGGGGCATGCTCCGTAGGGGTTGTTGAAGTTGAACATTTGTTCGGTGGGTTCGATGAAGCGGATTCCGTCTTCTTCGAAACGTTTGGAAAAGCGCCGTTCTTCAATTTTGTCGTCGAGCCATGCTTTGATGACGCAAATACCGTCGCCTTCGTAGAATGCGGTTTCGATGGAATCGGTCAGGCGGCTGAGCGTGTCTTGTCCGGCGGCGACGGCAAGGCGGTCGATGAGCAGATGGCAATCGTCGAGAGCTGTTCCTGCCGGCAAGGAGTCGATCGGGATGAATTCGCCGTTTTTTTCGATTCGCGAATATCCTTCTTTTTTCAATATGTCGAGTTGCTCGGCGACTGAACGCCCGTTGGGAATGCATAGCTCGGCAAGCACGGCAATGCGTGTGCCCTCCGGATAATTGCAGACATGGCTGACGACGTCGTCTACCGTGTGTTTTTTGACAAGACGGCCCGATACGGGCGAGTATGTTTTGCCGATGCGGGCGAAAAACAATCGGAGATAGTCGTAGATTTCGGACGATGTGCCTACGGTGCTTCGCGGATTGCGGGTGCTTACTTTCTGTTCGATGGCAATTGCCGGTGGCAATCCTTTTATGTAGTCGCATTCCGGTTTTTGCATCCGGCCCAAAAACTGGCGAGCGTAGGACGACAGGCTTTCCACGTAGCGTCGTTGGCCCTCGGCATAGAGCGTGTCGAATGCCAATGACGATTTCCCTGAGCCGGAGAGTCCTGTGACAACGACAAATTTTCCCCGTGGAATTTCGACATTGATATTCTTCAGATTGTTGACTCGTACGCCTTTGGCGATGATGTTTTGCTGTGCCATGTCAATTTTTCAGCGTTAAGATGTCTGAGCCCGATGGCGTTTGGAATGCTTTCAATCCGAATTTTCCGAGTGAAGCGTATGCAAATTCCATAATTTCCGCTTTGACGTGCTCGAATGCGGTCCATTCGGTTTTTGTGGTGAAGCAGTATATTTCGACGGGCAACCCGTGGGCTGACGCCGGACGCTGCCTGACCATCAAATGGGGTTTGGGTGTGATCAATGGATGCGTTTTCAAGTAATTCTCCATGAAATAGCGGAAGAAAAACAAATTGGTTATGAGTTCGGGAGTATCCGGACAATCGCCCGCCATGGCTTTGAATTTCTCCGTTTCGTTTTCATCGCAAGTGCGGATGGAGGAAATGTCGATGTTGATTGTTTCCGATATCCTCCGGCCGCCTGCGTCCCACATGCCGCGCCAATTTTGGAAAGATTCGCTCACAAGCGCGTAGGTCGGGACGGTGACGATGGTATTGTCCCAATTCCGTATTTTGACGATGTTCAGGGTCACTTCTGTCACAATTCCGTTCACGCCGTGTTTTTCCATGACAATCCAATCGCCCGGACGCAACATGTCGTAAACATTGATTAGCACGCCGGCCACCAATCCCATGATGGAATCTTTGAATACCAGCATCATGATTGCAGCCGAAGCACCCAACCCCGTGAGTATGATGCTCGGTTCTTTGTCGAGCAACACGCTGATGCCGAGAATGACGCCTACGCAGATGACCACGACTTTCATCATTTGGTACAAACCTTTCAGCGGGCGTTTTTTCAGGGCTTCCGATTCGGAAGTGATGATTTGGAATGAGGATATGAAAGCGCAAACGAGTTGCACGCTGATGATTATGATGGTTATCAGGCATATTTTGTCGATCAGCGACAAGGCAACCGGTTTGTCGCGAAAGACAAACGGAATGAATACATAAGCCACCAATACCGGCAATAAGACACATGCGATTGACAATACTTTGTCGTTAAAGAGATGGTCGTCCCATGTGGTGCTTGTCTTGCCGGTGAAACGGCGAATCAGCGGAATCAACACTTTCTTGCAAACGAAGTAGACGATGATGCAAAGGACGAGGATCGCGCCAATGCCGATGAGCCGTTCCGTGAGATTCAATTCACGAACATTGTCGAGCGACATTATTTCGTAGAAGGGATGATCCATTTGTGTCAGCGTTTTTTAGTCTCCGGCGCAAATTCGTTTTTGTATTCGATGGGGACGCGGGGATTGCGCATTGCATAGATGATCAAGATGATGCCGGCAACGATGAAAGGGATGCTGAGCACCTGCCCCATGTTTAATGTCATTTCGAGTTCGAAGCTCTCTTGCGGATTCTTGACAAATTCGATGAGGAAGCGAGACGCGAAAACGGCGACGAAGAAAATGCCGCTCAACAAGCCTTGCCGCTCCTCTGCATTCCGGCGCCAATACAAATACATGAGCAATCCAAAAATGGCGAAATAGCACAATGCTTCGTAGATCTGCGTCGGGTGGCATGCCACTTTCTGGCCGTAGAACATGCACATTTCTCTCCATTCCATGGAATCGACAAAATAGAAGCCCCATGGCATTGTCGTGGCGTGTCCGAAAATTTCGGAATTAAAGAGGTTGCCTAATCGAATCAATCCTCCGACGAGGGCTACCGGCACGACCAAGCGGTCTACGGTCCATAAGAAATTGCGTTTGGTGACAAAATAAGAATAGAAAATAATGCCGATGAGTATTCCTATTGCGCCGCCATGGCTGGCAAGCCCGCCTTCCCATACTTTCAGGATTTCGACGGGATGTTGCGAATAATAGTCCCAAGCATAGAAAAATACGTGCCCGAGGCGTGCGCCGATGATTGTGCAGATGACAACGACGATAAACAGCGAGTCGACCCAGCTGCTTTTTTCGCCTTCGTGTTTGAACATTTTTGCGATGATGGCCGCGCCTGCGATAAAGCCGATGGCAAACATGGCTCCATACCATCGTATGGTGATGGGCTCGGATATTAGGTTGGGATTGAAATGCCAAGTTATGAAATTTGCGATTTGAGCTATCATGATAAGTGCTATTTAGATTTTACAAAGATACGAAAATTTCCATAAAGACAATTTGAGCCAAAGTTGGGAACAACGCAGGTCCATGATTTTTTTGAATATGGGATGTCGTTTTCCTTGGGATTTCGCTAAATTTGCAAAAATTTGATTTGCCATGGAAATTGTTGTGGCCAAAGCTTCTTCTTTTGATGAATTGGCTTGCCAATTTGTTTGGGAAAATGACAACTGAAACAGAAACTATTTTGACAAAGAGCATACGATTTAAATATTTGTATAAGATAAACTGCATCTCGGCATAACCGTTCAAACAAGTTTGGCTCTTTTGCGCTCGATTTGCATTATCTTTGTTTCCTCAATTAAACTAATTGTAATGGCTATTAATACGAGTTTGTTGTCTAAGACGATATCGGCACTTCGATTTCCGATGATATTTGTTATTATTTACATTCATGTCGTGTTAGGAAGATGGTAGGACGGCAGTATTGTCGTGGAAGGCGGCACGTCGCTCTATGAAATTTTCCGATTTTCATTTGTGGAGGGGATAGCGCGGATAGGGGTGCCGTTGTTTTTCTTTATTTCAGGGTTTTTGTTTTTTTATTACGACGATTTTTCCAAAAACGTTTATTTGGGAAAGATCAAGAAACGTTTTAAATCGTTAGTTGTGCCTTATATTTTCTGGAATTTAGTGGTTGTCGGTTTTTATTTTATGGCACAAATGGTTGTCCCGTCAATGATGTCGGGTCAGATGAAACTTGTCGCTGATTTTACAATGTCAGATTGGCTTTCTTGCTTTTGGAACTTCAAAGACGGAGGTCCGGTCAATCTTCCGTTATGGTTTCTCAGGGATTTGATATGTCTTTCTATCGGGACTCCGTTGATTTGCTTGTTTGTAAAAATGTGCCGTATTTATGGTGTCGTATTGTTGGCTGCGTGCTGGTTGATTTTCGGGACGCCTACAAATTTTCTTGTGGGGTTGTTTTTCTTTACCGCAGGAGCTTGGTTTGGCATAAATAAAGTCGATGTGGTAGAAAAGGTGTTGCCATACCGTAAAATGTCGGCTGCCGCTTATTTTCTTGTTATGATTGCGGGGATCGCAATGTTGTTGGTCGGTTTCCCGTCGGGAGAATATTTGCATAAATTAGGAATCCTTTTCGGCCTTGGGGCTTGTTTTGCTTGGGCTGGCTGGATTGTGAAAACTAAAAATATCCGGCGTAGGGCTTGGTTGGAAGACAGTTCGTTCTTAGTTTACGCTTATCATGGTTTGCCGTTGCTCTTTTTGTCAAAAATTTGTGTTCGTTATATACAGCCGGAATCTTCTGCTATGCTGATTTTTCTTTTTATTGTTTTGCCGGTCGTTATCGGTGCTGTCGGTGTTGCGATTTATGCTGTAATGAAAAGGTTTTTTCCTTGTTTCACGTCTTGGATGTGTGGCAAATGATTAATGCCGGCGTTTGTGGAGAAGGCGAGGGAACATGCGCCGGAAGCGCGTCAGATGGAGCGAAACGCTGCCGCCTGCCACTACGAGCGACACCGCCGTGATGATCAACGCAAGGCCAATGCATTGCCGGATGGTGAGCACTTCTCCGAATATGGCAACTCCGAACACGATGGCCGTCACCGGTTCCAATGCTCCCAATATGGCAGTCGGCGTGGAGCCGATGTATTGTATCGCGCTTGTGGTGCATAGAAACGATATGGCAGTTGGAAAAACTGCAAGCGCGATCAGGCAGCCCCATAAATACCAGCGCGACGGCATTTCGATATGCCCTTCCCAAAGCAGCCGCCCGACGAAAAGTGTCACGCCGAAGAGCAACACGTAGAAAGTGACTTTCAGCGTCGGCTCGTTTTTTATCGATGCTTGATTGACACCGACGAGATATATGGCATACGACAACGCCGAGGCGAACACAAGAATTGTTCCGGTCAGATTCAGTGTCGAACCGTCTTCGTTTTTGTAGAGCAGCGCAATGCCTGCCAAGGCGACTACGATGCACAGTATCGTTGGCAGGGAAATCCGTTCGTGGAAAAAAGCAGCCATGATGATAGCTACCATGATCGGGTAGACGAAAAGCAATGTCGACGCAATACCGGCTCCCATGTAGTTGTAGCTAAGGAATAGCGACAAGGACGAAAAGGCCACCATGAATCCGTATGTAATTAGCGGAACGACTTCTTTCCGGTGCATTCGGAAACTGCGCCCGCGGGCTTTGAGCATGATTCCCAAGATGGGGATGGCAAACAAATAGCGGAAAAATAAGACAGAGTCGGGAGTCATTCCGTCGCTGTAAAGCGGAAGGGCAAACAATGGGTTCATCCCGTAAGTGGCTGCAGCGATGGCTCCTAAGATATATCCTTTTGCTTTGGCGTTCATGGACAAAGTGTGTTTTGGGAAAATCGGGTGCAAAAGTATGAAAAAACTGCCATGGAGCAAAGTTGTGACGGCTCTGCATGGCTCTGCATGGCCGGATTTCGTGCTTGCGGCATGATGGAGGATGCAAGTTCGGTTTTCGTCTAAACTGACGAAAGAAAAATTAATATTGAAAGATAACCTAATGTTTTCCTCTACTGCTATTGTGGATTATGTGATTTTGCCATTAATCCTTTGGCGCAAAATCGAGCAGCAAAGGAGTGTCACTGATGAATCGGTCGAAGTCGGAAGAAAAGTTCTTGTCTTGAATGGTTCGGTACTTCTCAAACTCAACTTCTGCAAATTGCTTGGCAAATTCAGCCGTAATACATCCGGCATTATCCAATACGGTATCACCTCCGGCTTCGAGGATCATATCTATGCGCTTTGTCCAATCCTCCATTGTCATCGGGATGCGGCGTTTCGCCATACGTTCCGCCATGTCTAATACGGCGTTGACAAGCCGTCCCATGTCTTCCAATTCCGTTTTTTTCAGATAATTTTTGGCTATGCTTACGTCTGGCTTTACGATTTTTCCATCCGGAGCATTCTCCCATGTGGTCAACCCCATGTGTTCTTTGGAAGCATTGGCGCGTTCAACAATCAGTTCTGCAGCCGTATACCCGTGTACCGCGTAATGCATTTTGTTCTGTATCTTTTTGTAAAACAGACGTGTTGTAGGTGCGCTTTTGTTGTAGTCTATGGCTGTAGCGTATATGTCGGTAAGCTTTTGGTAAAACCGCCGTTCGCTCAGACGTATTTCCCGAATTTCGGCTAACAGATGTTCAAAGTAGTCCTCTCCGATAAAAGAACCGTTCTCCATGCGCTTTTTGTCGATAACATATCCTCTGATGGCAAACTGGCGAAGCACGTAAGTAGCCCATTGACGAAATTGGGTGGCACGAATTGAATTGACGCGATAGCCTACGGAAATAATGGCATCGAGGTTGTAAAATGTAGTATTGTATGTTTTTCCATCTTCGGCAGTATGTGCAAATTTTGCACATACTGAATTTTGCTGTAATTCAGAACAGTCAAAGATGTTTTTCAGATGTTTGGTGATGACAGTCCTGTCTACACCAAACAACTCGGCCATAGCCTTTTGGGTAGTCCAAATGGTTTCGTCCTTATACAACACTTGTATGCCATTCTCCTTCCCCTCGGCAATAAAGGTGAGAAACTCCGCAGTGCTGTTCCGTATTTCAAATTTCTTTGCCACGATGCTATGGGGATTAGTTGTCACGAATTCAAAGACAATGCAAACGAGTGAATCAGATTCACGAGTGCAACTTGCCTTATGCAAAGATATAGAAAATCTTCTGAAAAGTTGCCGATCAAGATGCGTCGTCTACTGCATGATAGTATATTTCTTTTAAATGGTTTGTGTGAATTTTTGCAGTGCCTTTTATTGCAAATAAGGTGTGATGCAAAATAAGAGATGAAAGGGATATGGAAAAGGCGTAGAAACCATGATGTTTATAAATGTAAAAAGAGGGCGCATCGGTCATTGCGATGCACCCTCTTTTTATAATATTTTGTGAGTTTTACTTCACTTCCTCGAAGTCGGCATCTTGCACGGTGTCGCCTCCGTTGCCGGAAGTGTTGTCGCTAGCATTCGCGGAAGAAGCGTTTTGTTGTTGGCCGCCGGCTTGTTGCTGCGCGTTGTAGATGTCTTGCGCGGCAGCTTGCATGGCTGCATTCAACTTTTCGATTGCCGGATCGATTGCGTCGACGTTTTGCGCTTTGTGGGCTTCTTTCAGTTCGTTGAGCGCGGCATCGATCGGAGCGCGTTTGTCGGCAGCGAACTTGTCGCCGAGTTCTTTCAGTTGCTTTTCCGTTTGGAAGATGACTGCATCGGCCTTGTTGATTTTGTCGATGCGTTCTTTTTCTTTGGCATCGGCGGCAGCGTTGGCGGCAGCTTCGTCTTTCATCCGTTGAATTTCGGCGTCGGTCAAGCCGCTTGAAGCCTCGATGCGGATGCTTTGCTCTTTGCCGGTGGCTTTGTCTTTTGCCGATACGTTCAATATGCCGTTGGCGTCAATTTCGAATGTGACTTCGATTTGCGGAATGCCACGCGGTGCAGGCGCAATGCCGTCCAAGTGGAAGCGGCCGAGCGACTTGTCGTCTTTCGCCAATGGGCGTTCGCCTTGCAACACGTTGATTTCCACCGAAGGCTGGTTGTCGACAGCCGTGGAGAATGTTTCGCTTTTGCGAGTCGGGATTGTCGTGTTGGCATCGATAAGTTTCGTCATCACGCCTCCCAATGTCTCGATGCCGACCGACAATGGCACGACATCAAGCAAAAGGACGTCTTTGACGTCTCCGCTCAACACGCCGCCTTGGATGGCTGCGCCGACTGCAACGACTTCATCGGGGTTGACGCCTTTCGACGGCGCTTTGCCGAAGAATTTCTCTACCACTTGCTGTACGGCAGGGATACGAGTCGAACCGCCCACGAGGATAACCTCGTTGATGTCGGCCGGCGTCAAATTGGCATCTTTCAGCGCTTGACGGCACGGGGCTATCGTGGCTTGAATCAAATTGTCGCACAGTTGCTCGAATTTTGCACGCGTAAGCGTTTTTACCAAGTGTTTTGGTACACCGTTGACCGGCATGATGTATGGCAGGTTGATTTCTGTCGAAGTGGTGCTCGAAAGTTCTATTTTTGCTTTTTCAGCAGCTTCTTTCAAGCGTTGCAATGCCATCGGGTCTTGGCGCAAGTCGACCCCTTCCTCTTGTTGGAATTCGTCGGCAAGCCAATCGATGATTTTGTGGTCGAAATCGTCGCCGCCGAGGTGGGTGTCGCCGTTTGTCGATTTCACTTCAAACACGCCGTCGCCCAGTTCGAGGATAGAAATATCAAATGTGCCGCCGCCGAGGTCGAACACTGCGATTTTCTTGTCGCTGTTGCCTTTGTCGAGCCCGTAAGCCAATGCGGCAGCCGTCGGTTCGTTCACGATACGGCGCACGTTCAAACCGGCAATTTCTCCGGCTTCTTTCGTCGCTTGGCGTTGGGAGTCGTTGAAGTATGCCGGCACGGTGATGACGGCTTCTGTGACAGTTTGTCCCAAATAGTCTTCTGCCGTTTTTTTCATCTTTTGGAGAATCATGGCAGAAATTTCCTGCGGCGTGTATTGGCGTCCGTCGATTTCGACACGCGGCGTGTTGTTGTCGCCTTTCACCACTTTATACGGGACGCGGGCAATTTCCTTTTGAACGCGATCGTAGGTTTCGCCCATGAACCGTTTGATGGAGAATATCGTGCGCGTCGGGTTGGTGATGGCCTGACGTTTTGCGGGATCGCCGATTTTTCTTTCGCCACCATCGACAAATGCCACGATCGATGGCGTCGTGTTGCGGCCTTCGCTGTTGGGGATGACCACAGGGTCTTTCCCTTCGAGAACGGCTACGCAAGAGTTTGTAGTTCCTAAGTCTATACCAATAATTTTACCCATGACTTTATTTTTTTTAGTTATTAATCTTGTTTGAGTGCCGGCCTTTGCAAGCCGACACTCCTCGAAAAGCAAATCGCGTGCCAAACTGGCCAATCGAAATCGGTTTTAAAAAATTACTGACATTACGTCAGTCGATTTTGTCACGATGCTATCCGCATGGATTGTTTTTGTGATTACTTTTTCTTATAAATATAATAGATGTGATAAATTTTCCGTAATTTTGTAAGCGGCTAATTTCGGTTGCGACCGAGCCGTTGGAAAAGGATATAACTTTTTAATAATTAATATTATGAAAATTTCTCACATTGAGCATCTTGGGATTGCCGTCAAGAGCATTGAAGAGGCTGTTCCTTATTATGAAAACATTTTGGGCGTGAAATGCTACGCCGTTGAAGAAGTGGCAGATCAAAAAGTGAAAACTGCATTCTTCAAAGTTGGAGAAACGAAAATAGAGCTTCTTGAGCCGACCTCGGAAGAAAGCACGATTGCCAAATTTATCGAAAAACGCGGCGAAGGCATCCACCACCTTGCATTTGCCGTAGCCGATGGCGTTGCAAACGCGCTTGCCGAAGTGGAAGAAAAAGGCGTTCGCTTGATCGACAAAGCTCCTCGCAAAGGCGCTGAGGGCTTGAATATTGCATTCCTTCACCCGAAATCGACTCACGGCGTGTTGACGGAACTGTGCGAAAAGCCGGAATAAACCAGTTTATTAATTTAACAATTATACATTTATGAGCAATCAACTTGAGAAAGTGCAAGAGCTGATCGCGTTGCGCGAGCAGGCTCGTCTCGGCGGTGGCGAAAAAGCTATTGCAAAACAGCACGAGAAAGGAAAATACACAGCTCGCGAACGTATCGCGCAGTTGCTCGACGAAGGAAGTTTCGAGGAATTGGATATGTTTGTGCAGCATCGTTGCACGAATTTCGGGCAGGACAAGAAGCATTACTTGGGCGACGGCGTCGTGACAGGTTATGGCACGATCGACGGCCGTCTTGTGTATGTGTTTGCACAAGATTTCACTGTTTGGGGCGGATCGTTGTCGGAAGCCATGGCGATGAAGATTTGCAAAATAATGGATATGGCAATGAAGATGGGCGCGCCGGTGATCGGTTTGAACGACTCGGGCGGCGCTCGTATCCAAGAGGGTATCAACGCGCTTTCAGGGTATGCCGAAATATTTGAGCGCAACATCCTCGCTTCCGGCGTGGTTCCGCAAATTTCGGCCATCCTCGGCCCGTGTGCCGGCGGAGCCGTGTATTCTCCGGCTTTGACCGACTTCACGATCATGACAAAGGGAATTTCTTACATGTTCCTGACCGGCCCGAAGGTTGTTAAGACAGTGACCGGCGAAGACGTGACGCAAGAACAACTTGGCGGTGCTACGATGCACTCCACGAAATCGGGCGTGGCTCATTTCGCCACCGAAGATGGGGAAGAGGCCTTGCAATTGATTCGCCGCTTGTTGAGCTATATCCCGCAAAACAATTTGGAAGAAGCTCCGTTGGCTCCTTGTTCCGATCCGATCGACCGTCTTGAAGACTCTTTGAACGAAATCATACCGGATTCGCCCAACAAGGCTTACGACATGTATGAAGTGATTGGCGCAATCATCGACAATGGCGAATTCCTCGAAGTGCAACGCGATTTTGCAAAGAACATCATCATCGGATTTGCGCGTTTCAACGGCCAATCGGTCGGCATCGTTGCCAACCAGCCGAAATATCTTGCCGGCGTGCTCGATTGCAACGCTTCGCGCAAGGCTGCGCGCTTCGTTCGTTTCTGCGATGCGTTCAATATTCCTTTGGTTTCGCTTGTCGACGTGCCGGGATTCCTTCCGGGTACGGGACAAGAATACAACGCTGTCATCCTGCACGGCGCGAAACTGCTTTACGCTTATGGCGAGGCTACGGTGCCTAAGGTGACGGTGACGCTTCGCAAGAGCTATGGCGGCAGCCACATCGTGATGAGCTGCAAGCAATTGCGCGGCGACATGAACTATGCTTGGCCGACAGCCGAAATCGCAGTGATGGGAGCAGCCGGCGCGGCAGAGGTACTTTATGCGCGTGAAGCGAAAGAGCAGCCGGATCCGGCTGCGTTCATTGCAGAAAAAGAGAAAGAATACACAGATTTGTTCTGCAATCCTTACAATGCGGCAAAATATGGCTATATCGACGATGTGATTGAACCGCGCAACACGCGTTTCCGCATTATCCGCGCTTTGCAGCAATTGGCTACGAAAAAGTTGACGAATCCTGCTAAAAAGCACGGTAATATACCTCTTTAATAATCGAATGATATGGATAAGAAGTTTTTTGCGCTACTGTTGCTTTGCGCGTTGTGCGGCGCGAGTGCTTTCGCCCAAGGGCGGAAAGGCGTGCGCATCAATGAAGTGATGGTGCAAAACGACAGCAGTTATGTAGACGACTACGGGATGCATCATGCATGGATAGAATTGTTCAATTCTACCTTTGCTCCCGTAGACATATCGAGCATGTATCTGACCGACGATCCGGCGAATCCGAAAAAATATCCGATTCCCCGGATGGATGTCAACACGGAAATGCCGGCACGCCAACATGTCGTTTTTTGGGCCGACAATGAGCCGAACAAGGGTACTTTCCATTTGAATTTCTTTTTGAAGCCGGGTAAAGACAACTATATCGGGCTTTACGATTCCGACGGAAAGACGCTTGTCGACGAAGTGGTCGTTCCTGCTTCTTTGGGCAGGGGGCATTCTTATGCGCGCAAGCAAGACGGCGTGCGCGATGAGGCAGACGACAAATTGGCATGGGAAGTGCGCGACGGAAGCAACGAGAAATACATCACGCCGAGCAGCAACAACATTATTCTCGACACGAACGAGAAAATCAAAAATTTTGAAGATCACGACCAGTCGGGGCTTGGAATGACAGTGCTTGCCATGGCGGTGGTTTTCGCTGCGTTGATTGTGCTCAGCTTGTGCTTCAACGTGATTGGCTGGATTAACGCGAAAACGGCTCAGCGCAAGAAGAAAGAGGCTACTGCCGGAAATCTTGATGAAGCCGAATTTACGGAAGGTCCGGACTCCGGTGAAGAAATTGCAGCCGTATGCATGGCGCTTCATGAACATCTGAACATGCACGACAAAGAGGATCTTGTGTTGACTATCAATAAGGTGAAACGCTCGTATTCTCCGTGGAGTTCGAAAATTTATTCTCTCCGCGAGTTGCCTCGCAGATAATTTTAACGTTTAATTTTCAATGATTTATTATGAAAGAGTATAAATATAAAATCAACGGTACCGAGTATAAAGTATCTGTCGGCGACATCGAGAATAACGTTACGCGCATACTTGTCAACGGTACGCCTTACAAAGTGGAGCTCGAACAAACGGTGGTTCCGCCTGTGAAAAAAGCAAAACCGTCGGCAGCTCCTCGCACGGAGACTGGCTCCAAGGTGATTTCCAAACCGGCAGCAAGCGGTTCTGCCGGTGCGGTGAAGGCGCCGCTTCCCGGTGTGATTGTCGATATTAAAGTGAATGTTGGCGACACTGTCAAGAATGGCGACACGGTTGTGATCCTCGAAGCAATGAAGATGGAAAACAATATCCATTCCGACAAAGAGGGAGTCGTAAAGTCGGTTTGCGTGAACAAAGGCGATTCTGTGCTTGAAGGCGCCGAATTGATTGTAATCGAATAATAGTTTGTTATTATGGATTTAGTTAATTTCTTAGGCGAAAACATACAGAGCTTTTGGGAATTTACGGGCTTTGCCAACGCGACGCCCCAACATTTCATCATGCTCGCTGTCGGCCTCCTTTTCATTTGGCTTGCAATCAAGCACGATTTCGAGCCGTTGCTGCTTGTCCCGATTGGTTTCGGTATCTTGGTCGGTAATATTCCGTTCAAGTTGGATGCCGGTTTGGAAGTGGGCATTTACGAGGAAGGCTCGGTGTTGAACATCCTCTATGATGGGGTGAGCGCGGGATGGTATCCGCCGCTGATATTCTTGGGGATTGGCGCCATGACCGACTTCTCGGCGTTGATAGCCAACCCGAAATTGATGCTGATTGGCGCGGCTGCGCAATTCGGTATTTTTGGCGCTTACATGGTCGCCTTGGCATTGGGCTTTGCGCCCGATCAAGCCGGCGCGATTGCCATCATCGGTGGAGCCGACGGCCCGACGGCCATATTCTTGTCGTCGAAGCTCGCTCCTAATTTGATGGGAGCCATAGCCGTTTCGGCTTATTCCTACATGGCTTTGGTGCCGCTGATCCAGCCGCCTATCATGCGTTTGCTGACAACGAAAAAAGAACGTGTCATTAAGATGAAGCCGGCGCGTGCCGTGTCGCAAAATGAAAAAATCATGTTCCCGATTATCGGTTTGCTGCTCACGTGCTTTGTCGTGCCTTCTGCATTGCCGTTGCTGGGTATGCTTTTCTTTGGCAACTTGTTGCGCGAAAGCGGCGTGACGACGCGTTTGGCAAAGACCGCAAGCAACGCTTTGAACGACATTGTCGTGATGTTGCTCGGTTTGACGGTGGGCGCATCCACGCAAGCATCGGAATTTTTGACCTACGACACGTTGAAAATTTTCTTCCTTGGCGCGATGGCATTCATCATTGCTTCCGCTTCGGGCGTGTTGTTCGTGAAAATTTTCAATTGGTTCTTGCCGAAATCCAAAAAAATCAATCCGCTCATTGGAAATGCCGGCGTGTCGGCAGTGCCAATGTCGGCACGTATTTCCAACAACATCGGTTTGGAATACGATCCGAGCAACTATCTACTCATGCATGCCATGGGTCCGAATGTTGCCGGTGTGATTGGCTCGGCTGTGGCAGCCGGCGCAATGCTGGGATTCCTCGGATAAGACAAGGTGTTTGTCATATTGGAAAAAACGCTGTCCGGATTCGGGCAGCGTTTTTTTGCATAAGCATCAAAGTTTGCATTTTTGATACGCAAATATTCAGAGTTAAATATTATTAATTTGCCTCCGGTGGCCGATTGAATTGCTTCACCGTCTGCCCGAAAATAATTAACTTTGACAAAAATCATGACGAACTCGCATGGGCAGCAAAGACAATCCATGCTCAAATGAGAAAGTCGTAACACGACAAATATCATGAAACGGACAAAATGGAAGCGCTATGTTTACGTGCGCGACGTGCAGGGCAACATCCGCGCCGTCGTCGGCGAGGACAACGCCGTGGCGGAGCAGACCGGCTACTACCCGTACGGGATGCCGATGGCCGACGTGAACAGCTCCTCCGCGCAGCCTTTCAAGTTCGGAGGGAAGGAGCTGGAACGCGAGGGAGGGGCTGACTTCTACGACTTCGAGGCGCGCAGGCTCGACTTCGCCCTCGGCCGCTTCACCTCTCCCGACCCCCTCTGCGAGCAGACGCCCGAAGTCTCCCCCTACGCCTACTGCGCCGCCGACCCCGTCAATCGTATCGATCCCGATGGAAGGGATGACTATCAATTAAACGAAGATGGACATATATTTTTAATTAAAAGGACTGATGCAGAAACTCATACAATTTATGCATCTAATAGTGCCGGTTCTGTTAACAAGGGGATTTTTTTTATAGTTTCTAAACCGGTTATTGACGGCAGAGAGAATACAGAAATTCCTATAGAACAAAATGATGGTACCATTACTTATGAAAATGGCATTGCTTATAATTTTCAAAATGATACGGAGGCTTCCTCTTTTTTTGAATTTGTGGCAGTAAATTCAAATGTAGAATGGTCTTTTATGTCGGCAAATGGCAAGAATGGAAGTTATAACGTGGTTGGGACAACGTATTCTCATGATACAGACAGTTCTTTGGATTATTTTCGTGTACAAGCGGAAGTAGGAGGTTTTTCAGTTGCTAAAGCAATTCATAATCATCCCGGCAAGGATTCATTTTTTATAATATCAGATGCAGACTTAAAAGTCGCTCAAAGTATTTTCGATAGTTCTCCAAATGCAAAAGTGTTCATTTTACGTTATGATTACGAATCAGGCAAAATTAATTACCGACCAATTTATAAGGACTCTAAATCTCAAGAGATAGACGACATATTTGTTTACCCGCCAAGAACAAAATAAAATTATGAAAACTATCAAATACATATTGGCAGTGTTGTTTTGTGCGGCAAGCTTCGCCTTGCATGCGGAGGATGGCAATCGCGATTTATCTTTACGGCGTCTAAGCGACCCAATATCGCAAATGCCGGCATACGAGCCTTGCGATTCTACTCTTATGCATATATTGGATACAGCCGGCAAAACTTATCGCGATCATGATAGTGATTTCCGATGCGCTGTTTTTCCATATAGGCATGACAGCATTGAAACCGACAGCGTCATTACTTCTGATTTTTTTAAGGAAATAACTCGGAAAAAAATAATTAACGAATGCTTGATTCATAATTATACCATTTGTGTGACAAAATGGAATAGGGCGTTTTTTGTTCTTGTGTATGAGTGTTTTGATTATTTCGATGCGTGGAGTTCCAAATTGCCTCCAAGTTATTATGGCGTAATTACTACAGGCAATACCAATTTTTTTATAATGTCTGCTCAGGGGATAAACGAATTTTCCGAAAAATATTTGCGTCCGGTAGGCGACAAGTTGGTTTACACACCGTTAAGCCGACGAGCCGATAATGTTTATAAAGGGTTCTCATATGCAGTTTATCCTTACCTATGTCCAAGTTGGCTCTATGCCGTCGACTATAAAGGCGAATGGCATTTAGTGTGTAAATACGACGATTCAGTGAAAAGAAGCGTGGTTAATTTTGGTATTTTTGAAACTGTAGATGAAGTTTATGATCCGGAATAAAATGAGAATAAAGATAATGATGGCGTTGTCATGCTTTTGCTTGTCAATGCCGGTTATGTGCGCGGCTGAAAAGGGCTGCGACAGCATTGAATATGACTTGTTGAAATTTGTCCATCCGGAATTGCAGCGATTGGTAGACGAATGCGCCCGTGAAAAACCGGAAGTGTCGGCCTACAGCATGACGATTGAGCGTTGGCGTTACGAAGGTGCCATTGTTTTTTTAGTCGAAATGTCTTCGGTCTACAAATCTCCGGATGGACGGTATGTGCCCTCACGCTCCATATTGTTAGGGGACAATGTCGTAAGGGGAGTTGCCATGTCGAATGGCAAGATATTTCAGGTTTTTAGTAATTCGTGCCTTGTCGGTTTGTTTAAATCGGATGGGAAAATTAAAATTGTTGAGGGCGATAAAAAGTCACAAAGTGTCAAGGAAAATGAAAACGCACTCTACGTTCTCTTAGTGCGGGAAGACAAAGCCATTTTGTTGGACAAGGGATCTTATTACGTCACCGTGCCATGATAGTTTGTAGCGTCCATAAAGTAGAGAAGCAGACGAAGCACGACGGCGAATGTTGCGGGATGCCGATGGCCGACGTCAACAGCGCCTCCGCGCAGCCTTTCAAGTTCGGAGGGAAGGAGCTGGAACGCGAAGGCGGGATGGACTTCTACGACTTCGAGGCGCGCAGGCTCGACTTCGCCCTCGGCCGCTTCACCTCTCCCGACCCCCTCTGCGAGCAGACGCCCGAAATCTCCCCCTACGCCTACTGCGCCGCCGACCCCGTCAACTTCATCGACCCCACGGGAGAGTGGAATGTCCGAGTAAGCGCATCTTCCGACCGCGGGCAGCATCCATATGCGACATTCACTGCTTATGACAGAAATGACAATGTCATATTTGCAACAGTTGTCAAAGTAAAAGGGAAACACAGGATTCGATCTGAAACATACAACGACACCCCCCAAGGCACATATAAAATTTTAGAATGGAGGGAGACGGGGAACGACCGATACCCTGCTGTAAAATATGGACCCAACGGCTTGCTTGCATTAGATTACCGATCGGGCGAGGGAGCAGGAAGAAACTACATGCATGTGCATGGTGGAAGAAAACAAGGCCCTGAATTGACCGATACCCAGGGATGCCTTCGAATGGCAGACCAAGACATCAAAGAATTGAAAGCAGTCGTCGATTTTGTAGAATCTTCCGACCCAAATGAATCTCCCGGCTATTTGACAGTGAAGGACGACATACCCGCGCCTGTTTCTTTCAGCGACAGAGACGATATGAAATTTACTATATTTGATCGGCGTGTATGTTTGGACGAAGTTATTTGCATCGGTCAAAAATTGCCGATGCCGGAATCAAGGAGACCATCCATTGTCGACATCGTAAAACCTGTTGCAAAACCTTCCATAAAATAATCAATCTTAACCACAAAAGCAATGAAAACCATACCAACCGTAATGATCATTTTGTTTGTTGCCATCTCATTCGCATGCACGCAACAAAAACAGAGCGCGCCTTTGCAACAAACCCGCCATTCCCGGCAAGAAAAGCGGCAACCTGCTGCCGCCGATACTGCCCTCGCTGCCGACAGTTCGGCCGCAGCCAAAGACTACATCTATTGCCTGCCGGATTCTTTCTATAGCAGATCTTACGAATCGCAAAAGTCTT
>ENA-OOXJ01000067-OOXJ01000067.1-human-gut-metagenome-genome-assembly--contig:-NODE-67-length-92440-cov-6.914791_pt1 | contig 92440 bp, 72 predicted proteins | sample MGYA00241587_ERZ501343 | MGnify/ENA primary metagenome ERZ501343 (study PRJEB25962, sample SAMEA2042918) | human gut metagenome | biome: human gut; feature: human-associated habitat; material: faeces... | reverse complement strand
AGTGGAAAACAATCAAACTTGTTTGAAATTGTTTTTCCGAGGCGCAGCCTATATTATCCAAATATAGCCAAGAGAGTGGAAAACAATCAAACTTGTTTGAAATTGTTTTTCCGAGGCGCAGCCTATATTATCCAAATATAGCCAAGAGAGTGGAAAACAATCAAACTTGTTTGAAATTGTTTTTCCGAGGCGCAGCCTATATTATCCAAATATAGCCAAGAGAGTGGAAAACAATCAAACTTGTTTGAAATTGTTTTTCCGAGGCGCAGCCTATATTGTCCAACTTTGCAATCTCACTTCAAATCGCTGAAACGCCGACGACGCAGCAAATAGTAGGATGTGATGACATTTTGCCGGAAACAAGCATAATCGCGCCGTAGCGAATGAGACGGGCGCAACGCGTCGTAGCGATGCTTCATGCGGCGATAATCCCGATGGGCCTGAACAACAGCCCGCGCATTGGGGAAATCAAGCTTTGCCACAAACATGGCAAACGCAAGCGCGTCGTAAAGCCGCCGTACAAACAGCAAGCGCCGGCCCTCGCTTGAAGGCAGATTCTTATAGAGCAACAACAGATTGTTCCGGAAATTCAGATAGGTCTTGCGTGGATTGGAAGCTGGCAAGCTGCCGCCGCCAAGATGATACACGCAACTGTCAGGGACAACCTTTATCGACATGCCGGCTTGGCGAATGCGCCAACACAAGTCGATTTCTTCCATGTGGGCGAAAAAATGTTTGTCGAGCCCGCCGGCTGCGAGATAGGCATCGGTACGGACAAACAACGCGGCTCCTGTCGCCCAGAATATATCGGCAATGTCGTCGTATTGCCCTTCGTCGCGTTCCACGGTGTCGAAAATTCGTCCTCGGCAATACGGATAGCCATGCTTGTCGAGAAAGCCGCCCGACGCGCCCGCATATTCAAATCGCTCCCGTTCCGCATCGCTTCTGATCTTCGGCTGGCAAGCTGCTACTTCCGGATGCTGCGACATGTAGCCGTAAAGCGGGCGCAACCATCCAGCCGGAACAGCCACATCGCTGTTGAGCAAAACGGAATATCGGTAGCCCAATGCCTCTATCGCCTTGTTGTAGCCCTCCGCATAACCGAAATTTTGATCGAAACACAACGTCCTGATCGTCGGAAATTCGCGGGCCAGCACTTCGCGCGAATCGTCGTCGCTGCCATTGTCGACGACTACCACATCGGCAATGTCGTCGTCATTTCCCGACACGACCGTCGGCAGATACTTCCGCAGCAATTCCGCTCCGTTCCAATTCAATATGATTACACCTATCGGTTTCTGCATTTTCCTGTTTTTATTATTTGCGCAAAGGCCGCCGCCAACGGTTGTGCGACCACAACCATCCGTCCGGCTGCCGGCGAATCGTTGCTTCCAGATACCGCGCATAAGCGTCGGTCACTTCGTTTTCCGCACACAGCGACACGTCGTCGGCAATCGGGCGAATCACGACGCGATACCGTCCGCGTCCCGTGCGCTCCACATCGGCATAAGCTGCCGCCGCTTTCATTTTCCGCAACAGCAATTCCGTGCCGGATATAAACGGCGTCTCCTGATGCAAGAAGGTTATATGATGAAGTCCGTCGTTGTGGCTGGGCTTTTGGTCGGAAATAAATCCGGTGACAAACCTCCCGCCGTCTTTTCGCGCGGCGAGCAATGCACGCAATACGCCATTTTTCGGAATCGATTCGGAATGGAAACGGCGGCGCAGATCGAAATAAAATCTGTCGAACCATTTATTTCTCAAAGGCCTGTAAACTTGCGAATAACTGATTTTGGCGTCTGTGGAAGCCCAAAGCGTAAGCGACGTAATCCATTCCCAATTTCCAAAATGGGAACAATAAAGCCCCACCGATCGGCCTTCCGTCGTGCAGCGGTCGATTTGTTCCACCCCGACAAATTCCATTCTTTCGCGAATTTGCCCGTCGCGCACATGAAGCAACTTGATGGTTTCCAAAAACACATCCGTGAAATTCCGATAAAATCGCCGCACGATTTGTTGCCGTTCCTCTTCGGTCTTTTCCGGAAACGATGCTGCCACGTTTGCCTCCACCAAACGGCGGCGATAGCGCACGACCGAGCCTGCAACAAAGGCAAGCACGTCCGACAGCACATACAGCGCGCCAAACGGCAAGCGTGCCGACAAATGCAATACTCCCGACAATGGGGCATAGAGTATATTTCGAACCCTATCGCTCATCGACAAGTTCTCCTTTCACGATACCTTCTTCCTCCGCCGGCGCAACCAAGCGAACGGCTGCCACGCGATTAAACAATTTATCATCGGCAGGCAGTTCCACGCGCAAATAATTGTCGGTAAACCCCCTCATCATTCCGTTTCGCTCCAAAGAATGTTCGAACAACACCGGCCGGACAGTGCCGATGTGGCTGCGCGTGAATTCTTCCAATTTACGGCTGCTCAAAGCCGTCATGCGGCGCGTGCGAGCATGGCGCGTGCGCGGATCGACGACATACGGTATTTGCAGCGCCATCGTCGACGGGCGTTCCGAATAGGTAAACACGTGCAGTCGCGAAACGTCGAGCTCCGACACGAACGAAAACGAATCTTCAAAGATGTCGGGCGTTTCGCCGCGCATCCCCGTTATCACATCCACCCCGATAAAAGCATCGGGCATCATATCCTTGATTTTCTTGACTTTGTCGGCAAACAGCTGCCTGTCGTAATGGCGACGCATCAGCCGCAACATTTCGTCGCTGCCCGATTGAAGCGGGATATGGAAATGCGGCATGAAATGTTCCGAACGAGCCACAAATTCAATGATTTCATCGGTCAGCAAATCCGGCTCAACCGACGATATGCGGTAGCGTTCGATGCCGTCCACCCGATCGAGCGCATGCAGCAGGTCGATGAGCCGCTCGCCGGTATTTTTCCCAAAATCGCCGATATTCACGCCCGTCACGACAATCTCCCGACCGCCTTCCGCCGCTGCATCCCGCGCTTGCTCCACAAGCTGCGCGATGTTTCCGCTCCGGCTTCTGCCGCGCGCTCGCGGAATCGTGCAATAACTGCAATAATAGTCGCACCCATCCTGCACCTTCAAGAAAAACCGCGTGCGGTCGCCTCGCGAACACGATGGGACGAAACGTTTCATCTCTTTCAAAGGCGACACTTCGACTACTTTTTGGCGTTCGGCAAGCCAACGATCCACAAAATCGGCAATTTCTCCCTTGCGGTCGTTGCCGGCCACGATAGCCACGCCCTCCAACGCCGCCACTTCCGGAGCGTTGAGCTGCGCATAGCAACCTGTCACCACCATCGTCGCGTTTGGATACAACTTCGACAATCGGCGTATCTCCTGCCGGCATTTTTTATTGGCAAGTTCCGTCACCGTGCAAGTGTTCACCACGCAAATATCCGGCATCTCGCCCTCTCGCGCGGTTGTGACGCCCCGTTCTGCCAAAAGTTTCCCGATGGTGGAAGTTTCGGCAAAATTCAATTTGCATCCCAGTGTATGGTACGCCGCTTTCATATTTTCGAACGAAGTTTCGTCTGTCATGACGTCGCAAAGTTAATAATTTTTCATTTCAAACGCGACAAAATGCTGCCGCTTGCACGGCGACAGAGGGATTGCGGCGTAGTGGTTGGTGGTTGAAATTTTTGTCAATTCTAACATATTGAAGAGGCTGAGCCAAAATTTGCATTTTGACTCAGCCTCTTGTTATGGTGGTGTAAATCGCCTGTTATTCGGCGATGATTTTCTTCACGGTCGAGCGTCCGTCGGTCACGGCGCGGACGATGTAGACGCCTTTCGGCGCATCGAGCCGCACGGCGTCGGTGTTTTCAGCGAAAGAGACAAGCGCGCCGGAGAGGTTGTACACCTCGATGCGTTCGGCAATGTTCGTCGTGCTGATTGTGCCGTTTGCATAGGTGATGGCGGTTTCGTCGGCTTCAGCTTCAAGGTTGTCGATGCCTGATACCGGACGGGAGAAAATCGAGTAGGCTGCCAAGCCGTTGCCCGGCACGTAGATGTAAATGTTTCCGCTGCGTTCGACGCGGCCGGTGCGGATTATCTCGTAGTCGACAAGCGCGTCGAGCGTCGTGCTGTAAACGGAGCCTATGCCGGTTTGCGGAATCGTCCAAAGCGGTTGCATGGCAGAGAATGCCCTTTGTGAATTTGTTTTGGCAACCATGAAGGTGAATCCGTCGGCGGTTTCGTGGTCGCCGGTGGGGTAAACCATGAAGTATTCATTGTTGAACTTGAACGTGGCAAAACCGTTGTTGTTCAATCCTTCCGGTGTCAATTCGGCATTGTTGGCAAAACTGTCGACCACATCGCCCGTCGTGCCGTTGACGTGCATCGGCGCGATTGAGCCACCGTTGACAAATATGCTGGATGCCGTGTTGATGAACACGCGTGGAGCGATGCCGAAGTTGTCGGCTTCCGGATAGAGGTCGCCTACTGTCAGCGTGGTGTGTTCGGTCTCTGCAAACCCTTGGAATTTCCATTTCAGGATTTTGTTGCTTCCGGAAACAGCGGCAAACACAGTGAATGAGCCGGTCGCGATATTGCCGGTGACGGCGCAGTGGTCTATGCGTCCGCCTTCTGCCGACGTGCATTCGACGCACAGCGTCGTTTCGCCTGTTTCAGTATCGACCGACAGTATGCGCAACGGCGTAGAGGACACGTTGAGCGTCAGATTGGCAATGCCGATGTTTTTCGCGCCGTCTTTGAATATGTCGTTGCATGGATAATAGCTGCATTGCGCGTTGTCGTCGAGCATGACGCGTCCGATCTTGGCACCGGTGAGCGCGTCGTATTTGTCGATGTAGCATTGGGCAGAAGAGCTGTTGTCGATGCGTCCCGAAATGTAGATGACGTTTTCGAGCACGCAGAAACTGCGATTGAACGAGCCGTTGCTGTCGAAGCGGATGTTGCCGTATTCCGGTTTTACGGAACGAATCCACAAATTGTTGAGTTGAAGCCCGTCGACAAATTGGTAATCGCTGCCGTCTTGAATAGGGCGATAGTTTTCTTCAATTCCGCTTCCGCTTTCGATGCTGTTGTCGATGGTGAAGCTGCGGGCAGCGGTGTAGGAAGTTTCGTAACCGTCTTTCAGCGAGGCTACGCGCCAATAATATGTCCCTTCGGGAATGAATGTCAATGTCGTGGCGCGGCGCACGACATTGCCTTCTGTTTCGTAGCCGGAAGTGATTTCCGTTTCGATTTCAGAGAAATCGGACGTGCGTGAGACTTGAATGGCATAATTGTCGGCATCGACACGTTGGAATTCAAAGAAGAAATTGTCGTCGATTGTTGCTCCGTCGGCCGGCGCCAAAAGCGTAGTTGTCGGCGCTGTCGGGACATACGGCGTTGTGAACGACCATACGTCGGAATATCCCGTGGATGCTCCGCGGCGGTCGGTGGCTACGCGCCAATAGCGAGTGGACGAATAGCCGATTGTGGCGGTGGGTATGGTCAGCGAAGTGCCGTCTGTCGTTTTGCTGGCGACAATGTCGGTCATCGCTTCGTCGGATGCCACTTGCAGCGTATACGTGCAACCTTCTACGGCGTTCCAAGAGAAATTGACGTTGACAAGGTCGGTAATCTCGCTTCCATTGGCCGGAGCTACAAGCGTGGCCGATTCGGCGGGATCGTAAGGAAGGGTCGTGAATGTTTCCGTGTCCGACACGACATCGTAGCGGTCGGGTTGCATCGTGATGACGCGCCAATAGAATGTCGAGTTGCGGGCAAAGTCGGTCACGTCGGCTGTGTACGATGCCTCCGTCAGTGCGCCGGTTTCAAGCACAAGGTTCCTGAAATCGGCATCGGTGGCCACGTAAAGCACATAAGTGGCGTTTTCGGCTGCCGTCCATTTGAATTCGGCCGTCAGTTTCACTCCGGCTCCGTCGATGGGAGAGAGCAGATCGGCTTTGTCGGCCGGCACGGTGGACTCGTTGGTGTAGCGCGGAGCAAATTCGTTTCCGTAGCGGTCGAGGATGCAGACGGCAAAGTTGTATCCGAATTCATATTCGACGGGGAGGGTGAATTCCGGCGTGTAGCTCACGTCGAGCAAGTATTCGGAAGCAATGCCGCCGTCGGTCACGGTGCTTTGAATCGAGCTGACCGGTGTGCCAACGGGGAACGCGTATATGGTGTAGCGCATGCCTTCCACTTCGTCCCAAGAGAGGGTTGTGCCGGATTTTTGCAAGTTGGTGACTTTATCGTAGTGGTCGGCTTTTTTCCAGTCGATGGCCGGCGTCAGCGCGGGGCGTTGGTATTTGTTTTCGAGCAACCATTCGCCAAGTCCTTCTGCCTTTTTGCCGGTGATATAAGCGGCGGAATAGTACACTTCGCCGGGGGCTGCGTTTTCCGTATAGTCACGCGAATATTGCAGTTGTTTCCCGACTTCTGCCCATTCGTATGTGTTGTTGCTATCAAGCAAGTGGGAAATGGAATGGCTTGCATAGTGGTGGCGTCCGAAATGGTTTGCTACATACGACCACCAATCGGTCATCGGCCCGAACGGGTTTGTCGAGTGGGTCGTTTTCCAGTAAAGCTGCGGCGAAATGAAGTCGATGGTGCCTTCATAAAGCCATGCCACGGGATCGGAGAAGATGCCGTTGTATTGCCAATCGCTTGCCACGGGGCAAGGCTCGATTCCATATTTTGATGCGACCGATTCGCTTGTGCAAGCGGCTCCGGCCGGCGAGATGCCGAATTTCACGTAAGGTTTCGTCGACTGAATCATGTTGTAGACGTCGGCCACCATTTGGTTGACGTTTGCCCGGCGCCAATCGCCGAATGAAAGCGATGTGCCCGAAGATTGCCATAGGTTGTAGTCGCCGGCAGTGCTGTTTGTCGGGATGCCGTTCGGATAGAAATAGTCGTCGAATACGATGCCGTCGATGTCGTAGTTGACGGTGATTTCTTTGCAGACATTGACGATGCGTTGCCGTGCGGCGGGAAGCCCGGGGTTAAGAATTGTGGTAGAACCATGGGATAGCAGCAATCCGGAATTTTTCAAGTCTTGGTCTTGCGGCGTGTCCCAATCGGATCCGGTCGACCATCGGTAGGGATTAACCCAAGCATAGCATTCCATGCCGCGCTTGTGGCATTCTTCCACCACGAACGCCAACGGATCCCATCCGGGATCGGCTCCGCGGTCGCCGGTCAGATAGCTCGACCATGGCTCGTAGGACGACGGGTAGAAAGCATCGCACATTGAGCGAACTTGGAAATATACCGTATTGAAATTGTCGGCTTTCAATCGGTCGAGATAATCGGTCATTTCTCGTTTCTGCATGCTCTGTGCAGACGCGGATGTGCCCGTTGTCGTGGGGAAATCGAGCGCCCACACGGTTGCCATCCACACGGCGCGCACTTCGCGTTTGATGTAGGTGTCGGCAAGGGCGTGAGGCACGCACAGCAGCAGACACAATGCGATTGTCAATTTTTTGAATAATCGGGTCATACTGGTTTTGTTAGGGTTATACAAATGAAAAATGCGCCCAAAAATACGCATTTTTTCGTATTTGACGCATTGAAGCGAAGCAGAAATATGGTGGTGCAGTAGATTTTTAGTGGGGGTCTATGGTTGAGGTCGTGTTATTACGAACGTGCGGTAGAAACGTTGCAAATATGGAAGTTGAATTGCAAGATTGGGAGACGCAGCAATGTCCTCCTCTGCCGCGCGATAGCGCGGATAGGGGAGGTGTTTTCGAAGAAAACGGAGGGGTTCGAAAGAAATCAACGTTGCAGTTTTGTCAAACTTGCAGAAAAGCCGCTACGCGGCTGTGGGTCAGCCCCTTCGGCTCGCAAGCGAGCCACTTCCCCTATTGCTTCGCAAACAGAGGAAGACATTGCCGGTAGCGGTCTGTGGTTTATGGTTGAGGGTTGGGAGCAGTGGAATCGGGGAAAATGGAAAAACTGAGAAGTTGGCAAACACGCAATGTTCTCTCCTGTGTTTTGAGCATGGAACTCCTTAGTTCAATAAATTTTCTATTATCCGTATTATATAAAAGCGGTATGCCGGCGGCTTTTGCTGTGAGGGAAGGATATAAAAATGAGGAAGCCGATCATCCGATCGGCTTCCTTCGGTAAACCCGTTACCGTTTTTGTGTCGTTTGACTTGCCATTCGATATTCCCATACTTCCTTTCAGCCAACGACGTAGGGAAATTTAGACTAAATGATTAAGGTTGAAGTTGATATTGACATTGATACAGATATCGGCTATATAAGTATAGAGATGTTTGTATTTTTTTTGAATGTCTCCCTTAAAAGTCCATGCAAATGTAGGTATGATTTGTGAAAATGCAAATCATTTTCGACCTTTTTTTGCGCCTGACGCGGCAAATTTAAGAAAAAATAGCTATTCCGCGATTGAAAATCGTTTGCAGAAAGGCTGTGCACGACAATTTCAGGGGTCGGGAAAGGGTGTTTCTTGATTGTTTTTGGAAACGGAAATAATCCGTAACTTTGCACCGCATTATTCAGCAGTATGGCAATAATCGACATTGTGATTTTGGTGTTGGTCGCGGTTGGCGCGTTCATAGGTTACCGGTGCGGTTTGCTTGCCGGCATCGGGAGCATTTGCGGCTTGCTTGCCGGCATTGTGGCTTGCCATTTGTTTGGCGATATTGCTTACGACGTGTTGTGTCGCCATACCGATTTGGAATATTATCTTGCCGCGCCTTACACCGGCACGATTCTCGCTTATATTATAGTGTTTTTGCCTGTTTATGGCGTTTTTTGGCTTGCGGGACGTTCGTTGCGAGCTTTCGCCGCTTCGCTGAAACTTGGCGGGATAGACCATGTGGGCGGTGCCGTTTTTGGCGTGTTGGAATATTTGTTTGCGACCAGCATCGTGCTGAATCTTGTGTATGTGATTGCTCCTTACAGCGCGATTTTCAAGTCTTCGCATTTGGCCGGCGGCTTGCTGTTTGAGTTTGTGATGGACATAGCCCCGTTTGTGTGGGGAGCGAACGTGTTTCCGAATTTGGCTTGATGGCGAATCGAACAAAATGCGATTGGAAATGTTTTGAAATAATCGAGTGGAACGAAAAGTGATGAAAAGCAACGAAGATATGGCAACGACGGCGCGTCAGGACGAGCAGGTGATTCGCGACGTGACCGGCGGCGAATATAAATACGGATTTGTCACGGATATTGACACGCACGTGATACCTGTCGGGCTGAACGAAGACGTGGTGCGCTACATATCGCAGGTGAAAGGCGAGCCGGAATGGCTGCTTGATTTCCGGTTGAAGGCATTGCGCCATTGGCAAACGATGAAAATGCCGCGTTGGGCGCATCTCGACATTCCCGACATCGATTTTCAAGCAATCAGTTATTATGCCGCTCCGAAAACAAAAAAATCGCCGACGTCGATGGACGAGGTCGATCCGGAATTGCGTAAGACGTTCGACAAATTGGGCATATCGCTCGAAGAGCAAATGCGCTTGTCGGGGGTGGCTGTCGATGCTGTGATGGACAGCGTGTCGGTGAAAACGACCTATCGCGACCGTCTTGCCGAATTGGGCGTGATTTTTTGTTCAATTTCAGAGGCAGTGAAAGACTATCCCGATTTGGTGCGGAAGTATTTGGGAACGGTGGTGAGCAGCCACGACAATTTTTTTGCCGCGCTTAATTCTGCCGTATTCTCCGACGGTTCGTTTGTCTATATTCCCAAAGGCGTTCGCTGCCCGATGGAATTGTCGACTTATTTCAGAATCAATGCGGCCGGAACGGGGCAATTTGAGCGCACGCTCATTGTGGCCGACGACGATGCCTACGTGTCGTATTTGGAAGGCTGCACGGCTCCGATGCGCGACGAAAACCAGCTTCATGCGGCGATTGTGGAAATCGTGGTGGAGGATCGTGCCGAGGTGAAATATTCCACCGTTCAGAATTGGTATCCGGGCGACAAGGATGGTCGTGGCGGCATTTATAATTTCGTGACGAAACGCGGATTGTGTCGCGGCGATTTCTCGAAATTGTCGTGGACGCAGGTGGAGACCGGCTCTGCAATCACGTGGAAATATCCGAGTTGCGTGTTGCAAGGCGACAACTCGACGGGCGAATTTTACTCGGTGGCAGTGACCAACAACCGCCAGCAAGCCGATACGGGCACGAAGATGATCCATGTGGGGAAAAACACGCGCAGCACCATCGTGTCGAAGGGCATTTCGGCCGGACATAGCCAAAACAGCTACCGGGGTGCAGTGAAAATAGCGAAAAATGCGACAGGATGCCGGAATTACACGCAATGCGACAGCCTGCTGCTGAGCGACACATGCGGGGCGCACACATTCCCGTATATCGACGTGCAAAACGATTCGTCGGTTGTGGAGCATGAAGCCACGACATCGAAAATCAACGAGGAACAATTGTTTTATTGCAACCAGCGCGGAATCTCCACGGAAGATGCCGTCGGGCTGATTGTCAACGGATATGCCAAAGAGGTGATGAGCAAATTGCCGATGGAATTTGCCGTGGAGGCACAGAAACTGTTGCAAATATCATTGGAAGGTTCTGTCGGATAGGAAAATAGAAAATTATAGGACAATGCTTGAAATAAAGAATTTGCATGCCGAAATCGACGGCAAGGAAATATTGAAAGGAATTGATTTGACGGTGCGGGCGGGCGAAGTCCATGCCATAATGGGCCCGAACGGCTCCGGGAAAAGCACGCTTTCGGCTGTATTGACGGGACATCCCGCATATAAGGTCACGGAAGGGGAAGTGGCATTTTGCGGCAAGAATTTGCTGGAATTGTCGCCGGAGGACCGCTCGCATGAAGGCTTGTTTTTGAGTTTCCAGTATCCGGTGGAAATTCCGGGCGTTTCGATGGTCAATTTCATGCGAGCCGCACTCAATGCCAAACGGCGCTATTTCGGGCAAGAGCCGCTATCGGCAAGCGATTTTTTGAAATTGATGCGGGAGAAGCGCGCCATTGTGCAATTGGACAACAAATTGGCATCGCGCTCGGTCAATGAGGGATTCTCGGGCGGAGAAAAAAAGCGAAACGAAATATATCAAATGGCGTTGCTCGAACCGCGGTTGAGCATTCTCGACGAAACCGACAGCGGGCTCGACATCGACGCGCTTCGCATCGTTGCGGAGGGCGTCAACCGGTTGCGCACGGACAACAATGCCACAATCGTCATCACGCACTATCAGCGTTTGCTCGACTACATTCGTCCGGATGTCGTGCATGTGCTCTACAAGGGGCGCATTGTGAAAACTGCCGGTCCGGAATTGGCTTTGGAATTGGAAGAACGCGGATATGATTGGATAAAGGAGGAAGTCGACGGTGGCGGAAAATAAAAAAACGTCCGGCACAGCCGCCGGACAGTATATTGACTTGTTCGTGGAAAACCGTGCGGCGATCGACGGGCATTCGGCGGGAGCGCTCAACGCTTTGCGCGACGACGCATTGGCCGCCTTGCGCGACACGCGGTTGCCGCGAAAAGGCGATGAGGACTATGAGGCGACCGATCTTGAATCGTTTTTTGCTCCTGACTACGGGATCAACGTCAATCGGTTGAACGTGGGGGGCGGTTTGGCAGAGGCGTTTCGCTGCGAAGTGCCGAATTTAAGCACCAGCTTGTTTTTCCTTCTCAACGATGCGTTCCAAGCCGGCGCGCATTCGGCAGAAACGCTTCCCGACGGTGTCATCGTCAAGTCGCTTCGTGCTGCTGCCGAGGAAAATGCCGACCTCGTGGCTCGTTATTACGGAAAGCTTGCTTCGCTTTCGTGCGCGTCGACGGCGCTCAACACGTTGCTTTCGCAAGATGGCGTGTTTGTCTATATTCCAAAGTCGACACGCGTGGACAAGCCGATTCAAATTGTGAATATTTTGAATGGCGGGATGCCGTTGATGGCAAATCGGCGAATGCTGATTGTAGTGGAGGACGGTGCGGAAGTGAGGATTTTGTCGTGCGACCATACGCAAAATGCGGCTGTCGATTTCTTGAACTCGCAAGTGGTGGAAGTGTTTGTGGGACGAAACGCCGTGTTCGACTACTACGACATAGAGGATTCCACGGCGTCGACTCGTCGGGTGTCGTCGTTCTATCTTCGCCAAGAAAGCGGATCGAACGTGATGGTCGATGGCATCACGCTGATGAATGGCGCGACGCGCAATAATTTCGTTGTCGACCTTGCCGGCGACCACACGGAACTGCGATTGCTGGGCATGGCCATTGCCGATGGCGACCGCCTTGTCGACAATCATGCTGTCGTGACGCATTCTGCCCATGGCGGGCATACCGACGAATTGTTCAAATATGTGGTGGACGATCAGGCTATCGGCGCATTTTCCGGATTGATAAAGGTGTGTCCGGGGGCGGAAAAAACGGAGGCATATCAAAGCAATAAAAATATTTGCGCTTCGCCGACTGCGAAGATGTATTCGAAACCGCAATTGCTCATCGATTGCGACGACGTGAAGTGCAGCCATGGCTCGTCGACGGGGCAACTCGATGGCAATGCCTTGTTCTACATGCGTTCGCGCGGCATTCCGGAGAGCGAAGCGCGGTTGATGTTGATGCAGGCGTTTATGCACGATGTGATCGACGGCGTGCGGTTGGAATCGTTGAAGGAGCGGCTGCGTCGGCTCGTGGAAGCGCGGATGTGCGGCGATCGGCCTTCGTGTCGCGAATGCGCGGTGGCTTGCCGAAATCAGAAAATTAAATGAAAGCATGTTCGACATTGAAGAAATAAGAGCGGAATATCCGATATTGGAGCGTAAGGTGAACGGAAAGCCGCTTATCTATCTGGACACAGCGGCCACGTCGCAAACTCCGCGTTGCGTCGTGCGTCGGATTGAAGAAATGTATTATGCGAAGAAAGCCAACGTGCATCGCGGCGTTCACCTGCTTTCGCAAGAGGCTACGGCGTGCCAAGAGCAAACTCGTGAAAAAGTGCGTCGATTCTTGAATGCGGCTTCGACGGAGGAGATTATCTTCACGCGCGGCACGACGGAATCCATCAATTTGGTGGCATCGTCGTTTGGCGAGAAGTTGTGCAATGGCGACGAAATCATATTGACCGTCATGGAGCATCATTCGAACATCGTCCCGTGGCAATTGCTCCAACAGCGCAAGCGCATCCGCCTCAGAATCGTGCCCATCGACGAAAAGGGACAATTGAACCTTGATATTTATCGCGACATGTTCACGGAAAATACGAGAATGGTTGCGGTTTGCCACGTGTCGAACGTGCTGGGCACGGTGAATCCGGTGAAAGAGATGGTAGCCGAGGCGCATCGGCATGGCGTGCCTGTGCTTGTCGACGGGGCGCAATCGGCTCCTCACTTGCGGGTGGACGTGCGCGACATGGATGCTGATTTTTTTGTTTGTTCCGCGCATAAAATGTACGGCCCGACCGGCGTGGGCGTGCTTTACGGCAAAAAGCATTTGCTCGAATCCATGACTCCTTATCAGGGAGGCGGGGAGATGATCGGCCATGTGTCGTTTGAGAAAACGACTTTTGCCGACTTGCCGTATAAGTTTGAGGCGGGCACTCCGGACTTTGTCGGCATTGCCGCTTTTGGCGAAGCCATTGACTACATGGAGAATGTCGGCTTGGAAAACATTTCCGCGTGGGAGCGTCGCTTGCTATCGCGTGCAGAAGAAGGATTGCGAGCAATTCCCGAGATGAAAATTTATGGCGAGGCGTCGGAAAAAAGCGGCGTTGTCTCGTTTCTTGTAGGCAATATCCACCATTACGACATGGGCATGTTGTTGGATCAGCTTGGCGTGGCTGTCCGGACGGGACACCATTGCGCCCAGCCTCTGATGACGCATTTTGGAGTGGAAGGCATGGTGCGGGCTTCGTTTGGCGTTTACAACACGGAGGACGAAGTCGACCGATTTGTGGAAGCTGTCGGAAAGGTGGCTAAAATGTTTTAATCCATTGATCGGTTGATATCGCAGGGTTAAGCTTCAGGGAAAATCACGTTTTTTGGAGAAGAATCAACGTTGCAGCGTTTCCGCTACAGGGGAAATAGCAAAGCGGAAAGACTAACGATCAAAACCGCAGCCTTCCCGCTTTATGGATTTTCCGATTGCTTAGAAATTGTAGCCGATGCCTACGCTCACGACGTTGCTTTCGCGATCATCATACCATCGAGATTCCTTGTCGAATTTAAGTAAGCCCAAATCGAAGGACGCGCCGACCGTCAGCCGCCACACGTTCACTCCCAGCCCAAACCGCCAACGCAGTGACGATTTGTTGAACAAATCAAAACGATGATGTCCAGACACGGTCTGATGTTGATTGATTGCAATACCGTAATAAGGACCTGTGAAAACATCTATGCTGCATATATTTCCCGCAGGGACTCTGTATCCTCCAAAAGCCGCGAGACCAATGCCAACTTCCGTGGCATGGTCCGTGTCGGGATCTATGGTTATCCCATCCAGCATGTCGATTTCATGATGCTCGTAATAAACAGACAATTTGGGTTGCACAAAAAAACCTTTCCACAAAAATGCCGTGTAGCTGCCACTAATGGTCGCGCCTTTGAAGTCGTTGTAATCATTGCGACCAAATTTCTGATTGTCGAACAAGGCAAAATTACCTTCCACGCCGACCGAAAAGCCGTTCTGCCACGGCTCGCGTGCCGCCGCCTGCAATGCCAGCAAACCCATCGCGGCAATCAATATGATTCGTCTCATTTCAGCTTAAGTTTGTTTGAAATGCAAAATTAGAAATTGTAACCAATGCCGACGCTCACGACGTTGCTTTCGCGATCGTCGCTATGACTACTGCTAAAACCTCCTATTTTGAGCAATCCCAAATCGAAAGACGCGCCGATCGTCAGCCGCCGCACATTCAGACCCATCCCGAACCGCCAACGCAACGACGATTTGTTGTACAAATTGAAACTATGATTATCCCCATTTGTCTCATGCTGATTTGCGGCAATGGTGTAATAAGGACCTGTCAGCAAGTCGAAGCTCGTTTTGGCTCCAAGTGGAACGCGATAGCCTCCCAAAAGCGCAATTCCAAACCCCATTTCTGCAACATGGTCTCTGTCGGCATAAGACCCGCCAAGTAGCATTTCAATCGCATGGCGTTCGTAATACATGGACAGTTCGGGACGCACAAACAGACCTTTCCAATGGAAGGCAGTGTAACTGCCGCTGACGGTTACCCCCCCCAAATCATTAAATGCCACATCTTTACTCATACTTTTATAATTCGCCAACGAGAAATTTCCTTCCACGCCGACCGAGAAGCCGTTCTGCCACGGCTCGCGTGCCGCCGCCTGCAATGCCAGCAAGACTATCGCGGCAATCAATATGATTCGTTTTCATAACATAAAAATTTTAGGGTATTAGTTAAGTTTGTTTACGCGTCTAATATATTAACAAAAAATAACCAACAAATATTTCTTCGTTAAAATTAATTAACCAAACGTTGAAAATCCGCCAAGCGGTTTCGCGAACAGAGGGAGACATTGCTACGTTTGGTAGTTGAGAAAAAAGCTGTAAAGTTGGGCAAACTCGTTGTGAATACTATGAGTTCAAGGTTGGAACGTAGCAATGTACTCCTCTGCCGTACGAAGCGCGGATAGGGGAGGTGTTTTCGCAGAAAACGGAGGGGTTCGGAAACGGACAAAGTTGCATACTTTTTTTGCGGAAAATAATCCTTGCGGCTTATGCAGGCATTCCTGCCCGCACGCAAGAGCGCGGACTTTATATGGTTGCCGGCGCGGATGGTTGGTTGGGGAAGAGGCGGGCGTAGATGCGGCGCGTGGCTCCGAGATGCTCTTTGATGTAGCGACCGGCTATTTCGCCGTGTTCTTTCAGGTATGCGCCGTCGTTGAGCAGCCGTTCCATTATTTGGGCGAATCCTTTCCCGTCGGCAATGGCAAAAGCGCCTTCGATTGCAATCAAGTCGCGGGCTTCTTTGAATTTGCCGTAGTTTGGTCCGAAAACGACGGGTATGCCGTAGACGGCAGCTTCGTTGATATTGTGGATGCCGGCGCCAAATCCCCCGCCGACGTAGGCGGTGGTGGCGAAACGATAGCTTTTTGAGAGGATGCCGTAGCAGTCGATGATCAAGCAATCGGCTTCGGCGGCTTTTTCTTTTGTGGTTTCGGTGTATAGGACGTATGGGCGCGTCAGCTTGGCGCAAATGCCTTCGATGCGCTCACGGCTCAATTCGTGCGGCGCAAGCACCATTTTCATGCCCGGATGGCTGTTGAAGAAGGGGATGAGAAATTCTTCGTCAGGCTCCCACGAGCTGCCGGCAAAGAGGGTGAACGAGCCACGCGAGAATATTTCAACGATTGGCAAATCTACCTTGTTTTCCAATATGTCGGTCACTCTGTCAAAACGGGTGTCGCCGGCTATTTCCACGTTTGTCACGCCGACGGAGCGCAGCAGCGTGGCGGATTGCTCGTCTTGCACGAACAGGGTGTCGTAGCAATGCAGCATTTTCCGGAACAAGCTTCCGTAAGGGCGGAAAAACATTTGCGTGGGGCGGAAAATCGCCGAAATGATATAGGTCGGAATTGCTCTGCGATGCAATTCGTGGAGGTAGTTGCCCCAAAATTCGTATTTCACGAAGATAGCTTTCTCAATATCGACGGCATCGAGGAAGCGACGCACTTTCTTAGGCTTGTCGAAAGGAAGATAGCAGATGATGTCGGCGAGCGTGTAGTTTTTGCAAACTTCGTAGCCCGACGGCGAAAAGAACGTGAGGAGGATTCGTGTCGACGGACTGTTGCGCTTCATCATCTCAATGAGCGGTCGCCCTTGTTCGAACTCGCCGAGCGACGACACGTGAATCCATACATATTTCTCGGCCTTTTCCACTTGCCGGTCGAGGATGCCGAATGTTTGCGCTTGCCCTTCGCGCATAAGCCGCGCTTTTTTGTTGCGAACGGATGCGATTCTCACGCCGAGCGAGTAGAGCGATATGCCGAGGTTGTAGATAATGTTCATGTTTGTCGTGTTTTTTTCAATAATAACGTTTCAGCTTCGTGCCACGGTTTTTGCCGTCGCGCCATAGAATATCGTCGACATACACGCGCAGCGACACTTTTTGCCAAAAGGTGAAAGCTTCGGGCGTGTAGTGGAAATCCAAAGAAGCGTAGAGGTTGACGAATTGGTTGCGAAAGATGTAGGCGCGCACGGTTGTGCGGCTGTAAAGTTTAGCTTGGTACGAGGGGTCGCCCAAATTGAGCAGCGAACCATATTTCGGGTAAAGCGGCATCAGGTTGCGTCCTGCATACAAATGTTCGTCGATGCCGAGAAACCGCCATTCGGCAGTAGCTTCGATCGCTGCGCCACATGGCGTGTGCCACTCTCCGATGCTTCTGTCGCGCTGCATGGAAACGAGCGCTCCGGCAGCCAGCGAAAGGCTGTCCATTCGCGGCAGGTAACGGCCGAGGTCGACTCCGGCAAAGGGGTTTGCCATCAAGTCGTCGTTGACGCTTTGCCCCTTGTCGGGGTGTTTCGTTTTTGCCAAGTGGTTTATTTGCAATCGGCCGCCGACAAACAGCGGGCCGACAGCATTCCAACGCCCCGAAGCATAGATGCTGAATGCTTCGCGTTGCGTTTCCGTTTGGATGCTTCGCCAATCGAGCGCCAATTCAGCGTGGCCGCGTCGGTGGACGTATTGCACCAAAGCCCCGCGGATGTTCGGTTCGAGGTAGCGCAGGGAGTCGCTCATGAAAGCGGTGGGGATGGTTTCGATGAGCTGCGTGCGCGGAAACATTCCTATGCTCAATTTCAAAGAAGGCGATGTGTAGCGATAGTAGACCGTGGGCGAGAGCTTGTAGTCTTTCCAGCCGTTGCCAATCGGTTGATACCACGACGCACCGGCCATGATGTTGTGTTTTCCGCCTAAAAACGACATTCCCACTTCGGGCGACAGCCGCGTGAAAGCCAATGTTTGGTCGGGAGAATAATAGTCGTCGCCTTCGCGATTCTCCACGACGGCGCCTGCGTCGACGCTCCAACGCAATTTTTGTTGCGCAGGCAGCATAAACGCAGCAGACGAGAGGAGAAAGGCGGCAAGGACGGCCGACGCTCTCAGCAAGTCAGGCTTCGATCGGGCGAATATCATTGATGCCTTTGCGTATTCGTTTGATGGTTTCGTCTTTGCCGAGCAATTCGGTGATGTCGAACATATGCGGGCCTTTGCATTCGCCGACTACCGTGAGCCGGAATGCATTCATGACATTGCCCGTGTGGTAGCCTTTGGCTGCAATCCAGTCGAGCACGGTCGATTCTGCCGCAGCCGATGAGAAATCGGTCAAAGCGTCGAGCACGCCGATTAATTCTTCCATGATTTGCGGCATGCCTTCTTTCCATCGTTTGCGCACGTCCTTTTCGGCATAAGCGGTTGGCGCTTCATAGAAGAAGCGGGATTGCTCCCAGAGATCGCGCACGAAGTTGATGCGTCCTTTTACGAGGGCAACAACGCGGGCCGTGTAGGCAAGATCGGCTTCCGGATGGCCGTTTTCGGCAAGGATGGGCAGGAACATTTCGGCCAATCGTTCGTCGCTGATTTCTTGAAGATATTTGTGGTTGAACCATTTTCCTTTCTCAAAGTCGAATTTTGCTCCGCTTTTTGAGCAATGCTCGAAAGAAAAAAGGCTGATTAATTCGTCCATCGACAATATTTCGCGGTCGTCGCCCGGATTCCAGCCGAGCAGCGCAAGGAAATTGACCACGGCTTCCGGCAAATAGCCCGATTCGCGATAGCCGGATGCAATTTCTCCGGTTTTCGGGTCGTGCCATTCGAGCGGGAACACGGGAAATCCGAGGCGGTCGCCGTCGCGTTTGCTTAATTTGCCTTTCCCGTCGGGTTTCAATAGCAGGGGAAGATGCACGAACGCCGGCATTGTGTCTGTCCAGCCGAATGCTTCGTAGAGCAACACATGGAGAGGCGCCGACGGGAGCCATTCTTCTCCGCGAATCACGTGGGAAATCTCCATCAAATGGTCGTCGACGATATTGGCAAGATGATACGTTGGCAAGTCGTCGGCAGACTTGTACAGCACTTTGTCGTCGAGGATGGAAGAATTGATTGTCACTTCTCCGCGAACAAGGTCGTTGACAACGACGTTGCGCCCCGGCTCTATAAGAAAGCGGACTACGTATTTTTCTCCGTTGTCGACAAGGCGGCGCGTTTCATCGGCGGGCATTGTCAGAGAGTTGCGCATCGACATGCGTGTCGATGCGTCGTATTGGAAATTGGGAATTTCGGCGCGTTTGGCTTCCAATTCTTCCGGCGTGTCGAATGCGATATAGGCTTTTCCGGCATCGAGCAATTGCTTGACGTATTTGCGGTAGATGTCGCGGCGTTCCGATTGCCGGTACGGGCCGTAGTTTCCGCCCTCGCGCACGCCTTCGTCGAAGCGGATGCCCAACCAAGCGAATGCTTCATTGATGTATTCTTCTGCTCCGGGGACAAAGCGGTTTGAATCGGTGTCTTCGATGCGCAGGATTATTTTGCCGCCGTGGCGACGTGCAAAAAGGTAGTTGAACAAAGCGGTGCGAACGCCTCCGATATGAAGCGGGCCGGTAGGCGACGGTGCAAAACGAACTCTGACTTTTCTTTCCATTATCCCAAATATTAGCAAAATATTGTGCAAAGATAATGCAAGCCGAGAGAAGAACAATCAAGCTTGCTTGGAATTGTTCTTCCGAGGCGCAGCTTATCTTATTCAAAGATTCTGTGTTTGCCGCAAAAGAGAAAGGGTATGGGTTCGAATGCCAAAGAAGCGGCAGTTCAAGTTGCGATTGATTTCGTTTGGAACGATGCGTGCGGAATCGTTTGGCGAGGCAAACAAAACAGGCGAACTGAAACGGTTCGCCTGTTGGGAGTGGTTTTGCTGTGAACGCTAATTGTCGGTTTGGATTACCAAGAAATTGGATTTTTCCCAAAATAATTTGGAATTGAGGATTTGCACGACTGCCGTCCCGTTTTCTTCTTTAATGGAATAGGAGCCTTCGGGATGTTTGGTCATCAGTTTGGCTTCTTTTGCATAGGTTTTTATCGTGTGCAACGTGCGTTTGTCGGCTTTGGTGAAATAATTGCGGTCGTAGTCGCCTTCCATTATTTTCGTCTTGCCGAGGAATTTCTTTTCGAGTATTTTATGTTCTTTCAGTTCTTTGTTTGAACCGCACACATAGTAGCATGTGTTCATTTCGTCGGCGATGGCTTCCGCCCTGCGTGTTTCTGCTTCTCGTTGCGCGGTCACTTCTGTCACTTGGTGCGACAAGCTGTCGACGTTTTCTGTCAGGCCGGCAATTCTCACGTTCGCTTCGTCGAGCTGCGTCTGCAATTCTTGGATTTTCAAGGTTTGCTCGTCAATCAGTTGTTTTTGCGCGTCGATTGTTTTTTTGAGTTTTGCCGTGTATCCGTTTGATTCTTTCAGTTTCGCTTCCAATTCGTTTAGCGCTTTCCGGCGGCTTTCCAATTCTTGGCGGAGCGCAGCGATGTTGTTCATGATTTCTTGCCGTTGGTCGGGCGTTTCGCTATAATCTTTGCTTGCCAAGATGTTTTCCATTCGGTTCACTTCGATGATGTTTTCGCTGATGTCGCCGATGAGGCTCATCAAGCTGTCGCGTTGGCCTTCGATGGACGATACGTCCGGAGCCGGATCTTCGGCGAGTTTTTCTGTTTCCGAGCCGGTCTTGCCATTGCTGCACGAAACGAGTATCGCGCTTGCGAGGAATGCAAAAAATAAGTTTCTTTTCATTGTCGGAGTTCTTTGTTTGTTTTAAAATGGGCGTATTTGTCTTTTTTGCCGGCATTCGTTTCCGGATTGCCGGCTACGATAATAACAATCTCGCCACGAGGTTCGTTCAATGAAAAATGTTCTGAAAGTTCGCTTAGTGTCCCGCGGCGTGTCTCTTCGTGGAGTTTCGATATTTCGCGGCTGACGCTTGCTTCTCTGTCTCCGCCGAACGTTTCGACAAACTGTTTCAAAGTTTTTGCCAATCTCAAAGGCGATTCGTAGAAAACGATTGTGCGTGTTTCCTTTTGCAATTCCGCCAATCGCGTGTTTCTTCCTTTTTTTTGAGGGAGGAATCCTTCAAAGCAGAATTTGTCGCAGGGCAGGCCGGAATCGACAAGAGCCGGCACGAACGCCGTTGCGCCGGGCAAGCATTCCACCGGAATGTTTTCATGCCGGCATGCTCTCGCGAGCATGAATCCCGGGTCGGAGATGCCCGGTGTTCCTGCATCGGAAATCAGTGCGATCCGTTCGCCTGCTTTCAATCGGCCGACGATGTTTTCTGTCGTTTCGTGCTCGTTGAATTTATGGTGGCTTTGCATTTTTGTCGCGATGCCGAAATGTTTCAGCAAAAAGCCGCTGTTGCGGGTGTCTTCCGCAAGGATTGTGTCGACGTCTTTCAACACATTGACGGCGCGTATGGTCATGTCGTCCAAATTTCCTATGGGGGTTGGAACGATAAAGAGTTTTCCTTCGGCGCCGGACGGTTTCTTTTCGGCCATGGCTTAAAGAAAATGATTTTTGATGATTGTCATGAACGCTTTCACTTCTTCCGAGTCTTTGTCCCATCCGAGGTCGTCGTAAAAGTATTCTTCTGCTTCCGTGAAGGACTTCATGGCTTCCACAAGGTGAATGGCATCGGTCATGTCGGCCGCGTTGTTGGCAAACAGTTCGCGGCGGAAGCGGAATGTGTCGTTGAGCGAAAATGCGGAACGGAGATCTTTCGAGAGGTTACGGCTGAGAATTTCGTCTAATCGCACCGTGTCGTTTTCGTCGTTTGCTTCGATTGGCGATTCTTCATCCTCCCATGCCGCGTCGAAAGGCGCGTCGTCTTCTTTTTCGGGATAGCTTGAAGTTGTCGCGTCTTCCGGCAACTCGGCCGGTTGCGTTTCGGTTTCGATGAGGTTGGATGCTTCTTCGTCGCGTTCGTCCTCCACCGCCATGCCGTCGTCGGCGGGCGTTTCTGAGGTCGTGGGTTCTTGGCCTTCGGTTTCGGGCGTTTTCCCATCCGCGAAGAGCGGCATTCCCTCCAATTCGGATTCCGATTCGAAGATTTGTTCGTCGGCGCATGGGTGTGTCGGCTCAAATGGAGCAATGTCTTCGCCGTCGAAAGCTCTCGGGTCGACTTCCGTGACGGTATGCATCAAGTCTAATCCCGTCACGCCGATCGGTTCGGATGCATATTCGTTTCCGTTGCGCAGTTTCCTTTGCAGCAAGGCGTGCAGGTTGTCGATCTTTTCTTTGATTGTTTCGTATATGAGGTCGGATGTTTCTTCTCCTCGGTTTTCGACAAGGAGCAACAGCCCTTCCAATTCGTAGGCTTCTGCCAGCATTTGTTGGATCTCCGGTTTCATGACGCGTTTGTTTTATGAGTTTTGTTCTGAATGTTGAGACGAAAATAATCCAATGAAGAGTTGCTCAATTTCTTGTGTCAAATCGTCGTAGTTGCAACGGTAGCCGTTGACCATGAGCACCACGGCATATTTCGGCTCGACAGCCGGATAGTAGCCGGCATAGCATTTTACGCCGTTCATGCTTCCGGATTTCAATGCGATGTTTCCGGCAAGTGGGCTGTCGGCAAGCAACGATTTCACTGTGCCTTCTTTTCCTGCTTTGGGAAGAAGGGAAGGGAAGATGTCGTTGATGTTCCAGTCGCGGGCGGCAGTTCGCAATACGGTGGCAAGGAATTGGGGAGTGATGTGGTTTGCACGGCCGAGTCCCGAACCGTCGTAGATGTCCATGCCGTCGGGATTGATATTCCATTGGCGAAGTATGGTTTGCACGGCGTTGGAGCCGTTGCCTGTCGAAGTGCCGCCTCCCAAACGCTGCCCGAGCATGCGGAAAACGGCTTCGGCATACATGTTGTCGCTTCGGCATAAAAGGGAATGTATGATTTCCGGCAATGCCGGCGATTCGTAGCTTAGCATTCGAAATGTTTCGCTATTGTCGTCGAGGTGCATGCTGCCTGCCACAAGAATGCCTTCTGCTTCCAGCGTCTGTTTCAAGTCGAAACACAGTCCTTCTGCCGGATGGGGCATTGTCGTAACCAATTCGATCGGATCGTCCATGCGGCGTATCGTGCCGCTTAGAGTCAGCGTGGAACTGTTTCTTTTACGTGAGACGATCGGCGAGTAGCGGCCTTTTCGTTGCGTCCCGCGGCGCATTTGGTTGTCTATTTTGAGCGATGCAAGATGGGGTATGGTGTCGGCCACTGTCACTTTCGAGCCGGATGAATCGATGATGAGCGAAAAAAGGTTGTCGTTGTAGTTGATGGAGTAGATGCCTGCTCCATAATATTCCGTAATGTCGCTGTTCATCCAATTGGACGGGATTGCTTGGTCGATGCGGATGGATTCCTTTGTGCGGATAGTGCCTTCGATGGCTCGAATGCCCCACGATTTCACGGTTTCCACGGCCGCATCTATGAACGTTTCGCGCTCGTTGAAGTATTGCGAACCCAACGTCGGGTCGGTGCCGCCTTCGATGATCAGGTTTCCATGGAGCGTGCCGTCGTTGTCAATGTCGCCGGAATATTCGAGGAAAGTGCGGAATTTGAAGTTTGGAGAAAGGTATTTTAATCCGGCTGCCGACGTGACAATTTTCATGATTGAGGCCGGTATCAGTTTTGTTTGCGGCTTGTAGGAAGCCAGCGTTTCTCCTGTGCGCAAATCCATGATGCAAATGCCAATGTTTGCTTTGGCCATGGCGGATGATTTCGTGAATTTGGCGATGGCAGAATCCATTTGTGCGGTATTTGCCATGCAGGAGTCGGCAGTTTCGACAGACGACAAAGAAGTTGTGATTGCCGATACGGGCTGGCGGTCGGCAAAGCCGGTCAGCAACAGAATGGCAATCAATAATATATGGTTGATTTTCTTCATTTTGGCATTCGTTGGGTAGCGTGTGTGAATCGTTCGTAAGCGAACGATACAAAAGTACGCTTTTTCTCGTGTTTTGCCGCGTGTTGAGGCTTAATAAACGCAATAAGCATGTTAATGCTTCTAAAAAGGACAACGGAAGTGCTTCAATTCTTCGCGCAGCTTGCGGGCTTGCCCTTCGGTGAAGGAATCGAGGAGCGCGTAGAATGCGGGGCTGTGGTTCATTTCTTTCGTATGGGCAAGTTCGTGGAGTATCACGTAGTCGGCCAAATGCGCCGGCAAAAGCATCAGATAGCAGGACAGGCTGATTGTTTTTGCCGAGGAACAACTTCCCCATCTCGATTTTGCTCCGGTGATGCGCACTTTCCGGTACGAAAGATTGAATCGGCGTGCCCATTCTTCGAGCAGGGGCGGCAAGAATATTTCCGCGCGGCGTTTTAAGGCGCGGATAATGGCGCAACGCAATAGTTTTTGGGTATCCGCCCGTGTGTAGTCGGCATTGGGCGGGCAAAACACGGTGGCTTGTCCTTCGGCGGTCGTTCGCACGGTGAAATGCGGCAATTTCCCTTGCTCGACAGACAGTTTGAAGCATTCGGCGTTGATTTGAAAGCCGGGAGCGAGCGGCGGCAGTTGCAATTTGCGGTATGCATCAAGCAGACGATCCTTGTATGGGGCGATTGCCGCCAACACGTCGGCTGTCTTTGAGAACGGAGGGACTGTCACATGCAATCCGTCGGGTTTCGCTCGCATGGTCATGTTGCGGGCGCGGCGGTTTGTGCGTATTTCGATTTTTCCGAAATCAGGATCTTGCAATATTCGTTTTGTTCCCATAGGGACAAAGATAATGCAAGCCGAGTGCAGAGGAAAAAGAATTCATTCATTTTTCCTCTTCCGAGGCGCAGCTTATTTTATCGAAAGATATCGCAAATCGAGCGAAGAACAATCAAGCTTGCTTGGAATTGTTCTTCCGAGGCGCAAGTCTGCGTATTGCATTCTTCTTTCGGTTGATGAGTTGGGATATGGCGGGGACTGAAAAATCGGGGGGCGTATTTATTGCCAAGACGGAAAAAACGGTGTAATTTCGCGGCAATTATGGAAGATTCATTGAAAATTAACAAAGTGATGATACGTAATCTTCAAATGGAAGATTACGAGCAATTGTCCCAATCGTTTAAGCGTGTCTATTCCGACGGCAGCGATGTGTTTTGGACGCGCGCTCAAATTAAAAAGTTGATCGACATATTTCCCGAAGGACAAATCGTAACGGTGGTCGACGATAAAATCGTGGGTTGCGCCTTGTCGCTGATTGTCGATTACAATTTAGTGAAAAACGACCACACTTATGCGCAAGTGACCGGCAACGAAACGTTCAGCACCCACAATCCGAAAGGCAACATTTTGTATGGCATCGAAGTGTTTGTCCATCCGGAATATCGCGGTTTGCGGCTTGCGCGGCGCATGTACGAATATCGCAAGGATTTGTGCGAAACGCTTAATTTGAAAGCAATCATGTTCGGCGGCCGCATCCCGAATTATCATAAATATGCAGACAAGATGCGTCCTCGCGAATATATCAACAAGGTGCGGCAGAAAGAGATTTTCGATCCAGTGCTGACCTTCCAATTGTCGAACGATTTTCACGTGAGGAAGGTGATGCGCAATTATTTGCCGAACGATGAGGAGTCGAAACATTTTGCTTGCTTGCTGCAATGGGATAATATTTATTATCAAGCGCCTTCGCAGGATTTCGTCAATAAGAAAACGACGGTGCGCGTCGGGCTCGTGCAGTGGCAAATGCGTTCGTATCGCACGATCGACGATTTGTTTGAGCAAGTGGAATTTTTTGTCGATGCCGTGTCCAATTATCAAAGCGATTTCATCCTGTTTCCCGAATATTTCAATGCTCCGTTGATGGCGCGGTTCAACGACGAAAGCGAGTCGGAAGCCATTCGCGGCTTGGCACAATACACGGAAGAAATACGCGAGCGGTTTGTCAAGTTGGCAATCAGCTACAACATCAATATCATAACCGGCTCGATGCCGACGGTCAAGAGCGACGGCGGCCTTTACAATGTGGGGTTCTTGTGCCGGCGCGACGGGTCGTATGAGATGTATGAGAAAATCCACGTTACGCCCGACGAGATAAAGAGCTGGGGATTGTGTGGAGGCAACATGATCAAGACGTTCGATACGGATTGCGCGAAAATCGGCGTGCTTATTTGCTACGATGTGGAATTTCCGGAGTTGTCGCGCCTGATGGCCGACGAGGGAATGCAGATTCTGTTTGTCCCGTTCTTGACCGACACGCAAAATGCCTACTCTCGCGTGCGCGTATGCGCTCATGCGCGTGCCATAGAGAATGAATGCTTCGTCGTCATCGCCGGCAGCGTCGGCAATTTGCCACGTGTGCACAATATGGATATCCAATATGCTCAGTCGGGCGTGTTTACGCCTTGCGACTTCGCTTTCCCGACCGATGGCACTCGGGCCGAGGCAACGCCAAACACGGAGATGATTCTCGTGTCTGATGTCGATCTCGATTTGTTGAGCCATTTGCATGCCTATGGGAGCGTGAAGAATTTGAAAGATCGCCGCAACGACCTTTACGAAGTGCGGTTGAAAAAGAAAGCGGACGATTGATATTTTATTTCAGAGGCGAATAGAGGCTAATCCGCAAGCGGGCGACTGCTTGCGGATTGTTTTTTTTAGACGGGAACGGTGTTACAGAAATGTAAAATAATGTTTACAAGAATGAAACATGCTTTGCAAAATCATCAACGTAATTTTGTCGCGCTGATTCAAGGTTATGCAAAAGATTACATTACTACTGATTGTGTTGTTTTTCTCGGCAAACAGTTTCGCACGAACTGTTGTTCGCGGGATAGTCAAAGACGGGAATACGGGCGAGCCGATAATTGGTGCATCCATTTATGTTAAAGAACAACAATCTGAAGGGACTACTTCCGGTTTGGATGGAAGTTTCGAACTATCTTCAGGTTATTCGCGCACGAAAGCATGGACATTGCTTTGTGAATATTTGGGATATAAACCGTTTGCAGCGACGATAGAATCCGGAAATTGTACAGAATTTGAAATTGTGTTGCAACCGGACGAGAATGTACTTGACGAAGTTGTCGTGGCCGAACGCAATCGTGGGCATTCCGATGCTGCGGCATTATTGTTGGAGCGAAAATCTGTCAATGTCGTGAATGTGATGAGCGCACGCGCGATTGAATTGGCCCACGACCAAACGGTGGCAAATATCGTACGCCGCATGTCGGGGGTGACGGTGGAACGCAACAATACGGGAGAAGGCCAATATGCAATTCTCAGAGGGATGGATAAACGCTATAATTATACGTTGGTCAATGGCGTTAAAATCCCGAGTCCCGACAATAAGAATCGTTTTGTCCCTCTCGACATATTCCCGGCCGATTTGCTCGACCGGTTGGAAGTGCACAAGTCGATGACAGCCGATTTGGAAGGCGACGGAATTGGCGGAGCAATCAATGTTGTGATGAAGGACGCGCCTTCCGCGCCAATGTTTTCTGCTAATCTGCAAACCGGTTATAATGCGTTGTTTTTCGACAATGATTTTGCTTCGTTCCCTCGTTCTAAAATTGAGCGTTGTTCGCCAAATGAGATTTACGGGCTTGAACATAGCGTGGGCATCAACGATTTCACAACGTCTAATTTGCGGATGACGCAATCTGTCGCTCTCCCCGATATGACGGGAGGAATTGCCTATGGAAACCGCTTTTTCTCAAACCGCCTCGGGATGATGTTGGCCGGAAGTTTCCAAAATATTAGCAGGGGAAAAGAAAGCGAGTTGCATTACCAACCCGGAGACACTTATACGGGCGTGACACGGCGGTTTTATTCGGAGCAATTGATGCGCCTCGGGGCGCATGCGAAATTCGACTATCGTGCTGCTGTGGGGCATAAATTGTCGTTGTATGGAGGATATATGGATTTGCGTAGCGCGCAAGTGCGCGACGCTGTCAATCCGGAATGGGAAACCACTCGGTTGAGATGGAACCGGCAGTATATTTTTAGCACGGTGTTGAGCGGCGAACATTCATTTCTCGACAATCGCGCATTGACGTTCGATTGGTCGGCCACGGCATCCAAGGCGTTCAATCAGACGCCCGACAATGCAGAGATAGGGCTGACAACTGCCGTCAACGGGGCGCAGACGGTGATGCGTTGGGGCACTACCCGTCGATGGGAGCACAATTCTGACCGCGACTTTGCAGGATATGCGAGTTTGGGCTATCATTGGGCGTTTGACGGCAATCGGACATTGGATGCAACTGTCGGCGGAATGTTTCGCGACAAAAAACGCGACAGCTTTTTCAATGAATATTTTTTCAGCCCGTCGGACGACGCGCCGTCGCAGATGAAAGGACGCGATTGGAACACGTTCGATGAAATCAGTTGGAAGGTGCGTCGCGCCGGCAATTTGAGCGATCCTCTCAATTACGACGCTTCGGAGCAGATAGCAGCCGGATATGTTTCGGCAAAATATGTGGCAAATCGTTTTGAATTGACAGCCGGCGTGAGAGTGGAGCATACGTTGCAAGGATACTATTTAAAATTTGCCACGGCAGGCGCTCGCAACGAAGGCGAACAAAACTATACTGATGTCCTTCCCGATTTTCATGCCAAATATGAGTTGCATCGCGACGGGAATCTACATTTGTCCTACTATCGCGCGTTGAACCGGCCGAGCTTCTTTGAAATAGTTCCTTACAATGTGATTAACGAGGACTATAAGGAGCGAGGTAACCCGGATTTGAAACACACGGTGGCCGACAACCTCGATTTGCGGTATGAATATTTCCCAAGCGCGTCGGAGCAATTCATGGTAGGCGTTTTCTACAAGCATATCAAAGATCCGATTGAATACGGATTCGACACGTCGGGACAAGACCTCTATTTCACGCCGAATAATTACGGGACGGCACAAAACTTCGGCGTGGAAGTCGATGTGGCCAAATATTTCCGCAATTTTGGGATAAAAGCGAATTATACGTTTACGCATTCATTTATCACGACAACGAAAACGCAGGTAGTGGAAAATCCCAACAAGCCGGGAACCACTATGACGCAGGATATCGATCAGACGCGCCCGCTGTCGGGGCAGGCAGGGCATGTGGCCAATTTGTCGTTGCTTTATCGCGACACGCGCCATGGATGGGAAGGCCAGATCGCTTGCAATTATACGGGAAAACGGTTGAGCGAAGTGTCGAAATTCTACAACGACGATATTTGGGAGGATGGCTTCTTCCAACTTGATTGTTCCATAGAAAAAACATTCGGCAAATTTTGCGTGTTCGCGAAAGGGGAAAATCTGCTGAACAGCAAATTCGTACGATATGTGGAAGGCAACAGCCGCAACGAAAATTTATCGCAAAAAATACAACGCTATAAAGATGGGATTCTTGAACGCGAGGAACGAAGCGGGCAGACTGTCATTATCGGCGTCAGATTCAAATTATGAAATGTCAAACACCAAATTAACAGTATTAATTATGAATTTTAAATTGTTTGTATTGAGTGCTGCCGTATTGGCTGCCATGACAGCATGTGGCGAGGATGATCCTAAACCGGAAATTGAGCCCCCGACAGTGGAAAATCTGTCAGGAGAAGTGTCGGGCGTTTGGGAAAAGAATTCGGTGATAAAAGTGAGCGGACATATCACGGTGCCGGAAGGCGAATCTCTTGTAATCGAAGAAGGCGTGCAAGTGATTTTTGATTCCAACGGAGTGGGAGCGACACACACGCCGATAGAATTCATAGTCGATGGCAATCTTTATTGCCGTGGCACGGAAGCCAATCCGATTCTTTTGTCGGTCGACGAGAGCGAACGTACGGAAGCGAATGCGATGGCCGGTCTTTGGGGTGGCATCGTGGCAACGGAAACATGCGAAGAAGTGCTGTTCGACCATGCGATCATTGAATACACCGGAGGCCTTGTCATGCAGGATTCTCCGTCGGCCGTTCGCGGCATTTACACGCCGGGCGACGATTTGGGTCCGCAATTCACTTCGGTCAACGTGGACGGTCGCTACGTGATTGTCAATTCCACATTGCGTTATGGCGCTTCTGATGCCGTTTATTTGATGGGCGGCAGCGCGATAATCAAGGATAACATTTTTGCAGGCAACGGAGCCGATGGCGGCGAAGCTGTCAATGTGAAAGCCGGTTGCAAAGTAGATGTATCAGGGAACATCATGTACAGCCCGAACACAAACGGCTTGAAACTTTCCAGCTCAGGGCAAAACGATGAAGGCGGTCGCGCACAGGCAGAAGTGCGTGCCTACAACAATACGATTATCAATGCGGGATGGCGTCGCGACGGGACGAAAGGCGGCGGCATTTACGTAGAAAAGAATGCGCTTGTGAGTGTTTTCAACAATTTGATTGTCAATTGCAAATTCAAGGCAATGACTCCGTCGTGGGAAATGCCCAACGATCCGGAAGAGGGGATGGCTTCGGCATCTGTCATTGATTACAATTTCTATGTGTCCGGCTCGGCAGAAAGCACGCTCGACCAAGACATTGAAAATGGCACGACAACATCATATCTTGGTTATACCTTGCCAAACGACAAGATTAGCCCGTCGATCGACTTGCACAGTATTGTCAGCGCTTCGGCCGGTGATGACGCCACAGACCCGTTGTTTGTCAATTTCCCTTACGATACGAACCCTTTGACTTCGTTCGTGTACGACGATGCATGGGATTTCCATGTTCAAGCAGGTTCTCCTGTCCTTTCCGGCGCTTATGCAGGAAGCGACAGCAATATGCAACCGTTCTTCCTTGGCGGGTTGAGCGTGGGCGGAACGACTTATGTTTCGTCGGCGCCGCAAGCGCATTTTGGAGCATTTGGCGAATAAATCATATCTTTGAAGCATAAATAATTAGAACAATCATGACGATGAGAATCAAAAAATTGATGTTGGCGGTTTTATTGCTTTTTTCGGCAATAACGGCGACTGCACGTATCAATGACGCTTCTTTGTTTGAAGACAAATTGAATTTCTATGTTGCCAACGATTTGGGCAGAAACGGTTATTACGATCAAAAACCCATCGCCGAGATGATGGGGGAACTTGGCGAAATGATTGGTCCTGAATTTGTGCTTGCCACCGGCGATGTGCATCATTTCGAAGGTGTTCGCAGCGTGAACGATCCGCTTTGGATGACCAATTTCGAACTCATTTACAGCCATCCGGAGCTGATGATTCCGTGGTATCCGATTTGCGGCAACCATGAGTATCGCGGCAATACGCAAGCGGTGGTCGACTATTCGGCTGTCAGCCGCCGTTGGGAAATGCCGGCACGTTACTATACGAAGGTTTTCGATGAAGAAGGCGTGACATTGCGCGTAGTGTGGATCGACACGACTCCGTTGATCGACAAATACCGCCGCGACTCGGTGAAATATGCCGATGCTTGCCGGCAGGACATCGACAGCCAGCTCGAATGGTTGGATTCGGTGCTCGAAACGGCGCAAGAGGATTGGGTAATCGTGGCGGGGCATCACCCCATATATGCCGATACTTATAAGTCGGAAACAGAACGGCTCGACATGCAAAATCGAGTCGATGCAATTCTTCGCCGTCATCGGGTCGACATGTATATTTGCGGCCATATTCATAATTTCCAACATATTCGTGTGGAAGGCAGCGACATTGATTATATCGTCAATTCCTCAGGGTCGTTGTCGCGGGATGTAAAGCCGGTGGAAGGCACGGTGTTTTGCAGCGGCGCTTCCGGTTTTTCTGTCGTGACAGCCGACAAAGCGACTTTGATTTTGCGGATGCTCGACAAGAATGGAGATGTTCTCCACGAAGTGATTAGAACTAAAAAGTGAATTGCAGTTTTCTCCAAGAAAAGCCCGGTGGAATGAAAAATAATCCGTCGGGCTTTTTGATTTGTATGTTTTTAAATGGTTGTTTTTTAATTTATTGGCTGCATAATTGCTTATTTCGGAACGCAATTGTCTTGTGTTTGCGGATTTTTAGCTAAGTTTGCACAAAAATTTAGACTACACGAATAGCTATGCGTAGATTTTTATTGTTCGGGCTTGTCGCGTTGTTGATGTCTTCCTGCAATACGTCGAAGGAAATCATATATTTGCAAGATGTCCGGCTTGAATCTCCCGAAGAGATCAAGGCGGCGGAGACTATTACGATAGAGCCGAAAGACATGCTGTCGATTGTCGTGTCGAGTTCGCAGCCGGATGCTGCAAGAATTTTCAATTTGCCGATAATGGCGACACAGGCAAGCAACGGCGATTTGATGTACGATTCGTATTTGAATGGATACGTTGTCGACGGCGACGGATACATAGATTTCCCTGTGGTGGGCAAAATAAAAGCGAGCGGTTTGAATCGTTGGCAATTGCAAGATCGCATAATGGAAACGTTGCGCGATAAAAAATTGCTGGACGATCCGGTGGTGACAGTCGATTTTATGAACTTCAAGGTGTCGATTCTCGGCGAGGTGACAGCCCCCGGGACCTATTCGATAAAAAGCGACAAAGTGTCGGTGCTGGAAGCGATAGCGATGGCGCGCGATTTGACGATCTACGGCAAGCGCGACGAGGTTTACGTGATTCGCGAGGAAGGCGGCCAGCGCCATTCATACAAGCTTGATTTGCGTTCGTCGGACATTTTTGATTCGCCGGCCTACTATTTGAAGCAAAACGACGTGATCTACGTGCAGCCCAACAAGGTGCGCGCCGGACAGTCGACCATCAATCAAAACACGGTGAAATCCGTGTCGATGTGGGTGTCGATAGCTTCGTTGCTCACGTCGATAGGCGTGCTTGTGGCAAATATTGTCAAGATGTAGGGCGTTACGCCGTTTCGGATAGCCGATGGTGGATGGCGACGACCATCGCCAATATCAAACAGCCAATGATGAAATAGACGATGCGTGCTCCGCGCCGGCTTAGGCGGCCGACGAGAAGGCGCGCATTGTTGCTTTTGAAAAACCAATCCCAGTTAAAGGTCGAAGCAAGGATTGCCAGCAATCCGGATGCGACGAAAATGGCGGAAACAAACCACAGACCTTTCGGCATCGTTGTCACGCTTCGGGGAATGTCATGGACAGCGTGCGCGATCCGTCTTCATTTTCGACGATGTCGACGCGCACGGTGTCGGCAGGCAGCAATTCTTCGATTCTTTCCGGCCATTCCACCAAGCAGATGGCGCCGGAATCGAAATAGTCTTCCGCTCCGATGTCGCAGGCTTCGTCGACGCTTTCGAGCCGGTAGCAGTCGAAATGGTAAATGAGTTCGGCAGTCGTGTCCGACCGGTATTCGTTGATGATGGCGAATGAAGGGGAGTTGGTGATTTCGTCTACGCCGAGGCGGGCGCACAGCGCGTTGATAAACGTGGTTTTCCCCGCTCCCATTGCGCCGTAGAAAGCAAACACCGTGTAGTCGCCCATGGCTTCTGCAAACTCGCCGGCGGCGCGGCCGATTTCGCCCAAAGACTTTATTTCTATTGTTTTCATATCGTTCCTTTTGTTTGCAAAGTTAAGCAGTTGGGGGGATTTTTTTCAAACAATCTTCTTTGAAATGAAAACATTTGCCGATTTTCCCTCTTTTTTATTCAAAAAGAGGAATTTTCTGCCGAGTTGTTTTGGAAAAACCTTATCTTTACACAGCAAAACATTTTGGCAATGAAAAAAATATTTTTGACTTTGGCAGTTTTGTCGGCAGCAGTGTTGCCTTCGACGCTTTGCGCACAGTCGTTTGTCGATAAAAGCGCCCCCGACAGCTATTTGAATTTTGGAGTTCGCGTGGGTTTGACATCCTCTAATTTGTCGACCGACATTCCGGAGATTGGAGAAAACAGCAATTTCTCGTGGCGCAACGGCTTCACGGCCGGCGTGGCGGTGGACATAAATTTCAGGAACTATTTCAGCATTCAGCCCGGTTTCTTTTTTGAAAACCGCAGCCATAACTATACGCTAATAGAACACGATCCGGTGTCTCAATCGTTGAAAAACGAAATAGGGCACACGCGTTACTATGCGTTTACGGTGCCGGTGCTGGCATCGTTCCATTTCAATCTCACCGGCAATTTGCGGTGGAATGTGGAGCTGGGGCCTTATTTTTCCTTTGGCACGGGCGACGGAAAAGACGAAGTGGAGCAAATCTTTGTGTCTGTTCCCGCGGGAGCTGCCGGCGTTTATACTTGCACGACGGGGAAACGCGACTATTATGGCGATGGAGATTGGCAACACCGTTCGTTCGATTGGGGGTTGAAAATCGGGACCGGTATCAGGCTGCTCGACCATTTTACGTTCCATATCCACTATCAACGCGGGTTCCGCAATGCTTCCGCCAATTATCGCCAAAATTGGGAAATGTTCAATAAAAACTGGACATTCGCGGTGGGTTACGATTTTTGATGCAGTGTCGCGCTTGAGTTTTTATGCGGCGGATGCGATTCGCGACGGCAATAAAAGCGCAGTTCCTTCGTTAATACTTCTAAACCGAGGAATTATCGAAGATGAAATATTTCGCAACCATTTTGTTTTTGGCGGCGCTTTGCGCATTGGCGTCATGCCGGGGCGCGAAGTTGAGCGTTGCCGACGAACAGTTTGAACGTGGCGAATATTACGACGCGTCGGTCACTTATAAAAAAGTTTACAACAAACTTCGCAAGAAAGAAGAGCGGCCGCTTCGAGGCGAAGTGGCGTTCAAGATGGGCAATTGCTATCGGTTGCTGAACATGTCGTCGCGCTCGTCGGCTGCCTATCAGAATGCGCTTCGCTATGAATATCCCGACAGCATGGCGCATTTCTATCTTGCACAGGCGTTGCAACGCGACGGGAAATATGCCGCCGCCATCGAATCCTACAAGCGGTATCTTGAATTTTGCCCGTCCGACACTTTGGCCATCAATGGCGTGAAAGGCTGTGAAGACGCTTTGGCATGGCGTGGACATGCGAGCCGTTACGAAGTGAAAAACGCACGGCTTTTCAATTCTCGCCGTTCCGATTTTTCTCCGATGTATCTTGGCGCCGACTACGACCAATTGTATTTCACTTCGACCACGGAAAAAGCCATTGGCGACAAGAAAAGCGAAATCACGGGCATGAAAAATGCCGATGTGTTTTTTTCCAAAAAAAACGAGCGAGGCGAATGGGAGCGGCCGGAAGCCGTTGAAGGCGAGCTCAATACGGAACTCGACGAAGGCATTGTGTCGTTTTCGCCCGACGGGCAAACCATGTATCTGACAAAAGCGCGTCGAGAGCCGGACGCGCCCACTTCGGTAGAAATATTCACCTCGTCGCGCTCCGATGCGAAATGGAGTGCGCCGGTTAAGTTTGAAATAACGGCCGACACGCTTTCGGCGTTCGGACATCCGGCAGTGTCGGCCGATGGCGAATACTTGTATTTCACGAGCGACATGCCCGGCGGCTACGGCGGAAAGGACATTTGGCGCATTTCGCTCACCGAACGCGAAGGCTCGTTGCTCAATCTTGGCCCCGACATCAACACGGCCGGCAATGAGGATTTTCCCTATGTTCGTGCCGACGGGACGCTTTATTTCTCATCCGACGGCCATCCGGGAATGGGAGGCCTTGATATTTTCAAAGCCGTTCCGACCGGCGACACAAGTTGGAAGATTGAAAACATGAGAAGTCCGATTAATTCGTCGGGTGACGATTTCGGAATCACTTTCGGAAAAGGGGAAGAAGGCTTTTTCAGCTCCAATCGTGGCGATGCCCGCGGCTACGACCATATTTATAGCTTTGTTTACAATCCGGTGAAAATCACGATAGAGGGTTTGGTGATGGACAAGGATGAAGAGCCGGTAAGGAATGCCATTATCCGCATTGTCGGCAACGACGGGTCGAACCAGAAAGAAGTGGCACGCGACGACGGCTCGTTTGAATTTTCGTTGCAACGCGGCGTGCGCTATGTGATGCTTGCCGGCGCAAAGGGATATTTGAACCAAAAGCAGGAATTCGAGTCGGACACGACAATGGAGGATGCCGGCTATTGGGTGGAATTCATGTTGCCGTCGATCAACAAGCCGACAGTTGTGGAAAACATTTTTTACGATTACGACAAGGCGGATCTGCGGCCGGAGTCGATTGCTGCGCTCGACGAGCTGATAGCCGTGCTCAACGATAATCCGAACGTGACAATCGAAATGGCGTCGCACACCGACCGCTGGGGCAGCGAGGAATACAATATCGGGCTGTCGCATCGGCGCGCCCAATCGGTTATCGACTATTTGGTGGAAAAAGGAATCAGCAAAGACCGGCTTCAACCCCACGGTTACGGAAAATCGCAGCCGAAAACGGTGACGAAACGCATAGCGCGGCTCTATCCGCAATTCAAGGAAGGCGATGTGCTCGATGAAGAGTTTATTTCCACCTTGTCGCCCGAAGATCAGGCGGCAGCCGACCAGATAAACCGGCGTACGGAATTTTCCGTTTTATCGCTCACGTATAATATGCAATGACTCTATGGAATCCAATAATGATGAAAAATACATGCGGGCTGCTCTTGCCGAAGCCAAGCAGGCGGCCGAGCGCGGAGAAGTGCCGGTGGGCGCGGTGGTGGTGTGCGGCGGGCGAATTATTGCGCGGGCGCATAATTTGACGGAGGCTCTCACCGATGTCACAGCCCATGCCGAGATGCAAGCCATCACTTCTGCTTCTTCGTTTTTGGGAGGAAAATATTTGACGGATTGCACTGTTTATGTGACTGTCGAACCATGTCTGATGTGTGCCGGCGCGCTTGGATGGAGCCAAGTGGGAAGGGTGGTGTACGGTGCGGCAGATGAAAAACGGGGGTATCATGTGTTTTGCGACGCTCCGTTCCATCCTAAAACGCAGGTTTCAGGCGGCGTGCTTGCCGAAGAATGCGCTGCCCTGATGACTTCCTTTTTCAAGCAAAAACGCTGAAAGTCGAGATGAATGTGGCTCAATAGAAGCCTTGCTTTGGCGTGCGGCGCGGGCTCAGGGTGTCGCACTATTGCTGAATGATAATTTCATCATGTTGATATGACAAATCATTCACAGCATGAGGCATAACCCAAGTTAGCACGGAGCCTTTTGTAATGAGCTCCGCTCTTATGTGGGAGGCAGTCATGCTTATGAAGTGTTCATCTCCGATGATGTAGAAAACAAACTGTTCTTTGGGCCGCAACACCTTGAAGAAGGTGGAGTAAGGACAAGGAAACGTCTCAATATCCTCAATTGTCAGAGTACTTCCATACTCCCATAGTATTTGATACAATCTAAAATCTCCGATGTTGCGGAAGAAAAAATAGAATTGGTCATTTTTTCGATTTTCCGGAATGTCTTTTTCGAGCCATACGGCAACATTGGCCGTGTCTTTGTTCTCGATTGTAATTTTTTTGCAAAAGGAACAATTATAGGAAGCGGAATCGCTTTGGCAAACAAATGTTTTTTCTTCATTAATCACAATATTGCTTTCCGCTTGGCAACAAGCGATGGTGCAGAATGAAGCCAGAAAAAATATCAATCGTTTCATTCGTCCGGTTTTGCGGTTGAGAAAATATTTCCGTTTCATGGCTTTTTTTTATTTGGGAGGCTTGTTTCCACAAAGTTAGCGATTTTGCATGAAAAATCAAAATGTGTTGCTGCGAGGTGTTGAATTTTTATAATATGACGTGGAATTTGCCGGAATGGTAAATGGCTTGCATTTTGAGCATGCCGAGCCGATTTCGGGATGAACAATTTGCCGACTAAAAATTCTTGCATTTGATAAATATTTGTTATTTTTGACGTTCATAATTGTCGTACCTTTGCAAAACAAAATTTCAGCGAGATGAGACGGATTTTATTTTTGATTTTGACGGTAAGCCTGTTGTCGGCTCTGACATTGACAGGACAAGGGAAAAAACGCTACCAAGTGGCGGGCGTGGCTTTCTACAATTTGGAGAATCTTTTCGATACCATCAATAACAATGGGGAATACGATTTGGAATATTCTCCAAAAGGCAGCAAGCAATGGACAGGGAAAAGATATTGGAACAAAATCCACAATATGGCTTACGCCATCAGCAATCTGAAAACAGATATTACGCCAGCGGGGCCGGCTATTATCGGAGTGTCGGAGGTGGAAAACCGCACGGTGCTCGAAGACTTGGTAAGGGACGAGCAGATAAAAGGCTACAATTATCAAATCGTGCATCACAACTCGCCGGACCGGCGCGGCATCGACGTGGCAATGCTCTACAATCCGCGCATGTTTCGGGTGCTGAACGTGACTCACCACACGGTGAAGATTCCAAACTACGAGTCGTTTCGCACTCGCGACCAAACGTGTGTGAGCGGTTTGCTTTTCGGCGAGCCGGTAAGCGTCATCGTGAACCATTGGCCGTCGCGCACCGGCGGGCAGCAACAATCCAACTATTTGCGCGAGGCAGCGGCAGCGCTTTGCAAGCATATTGCGGATTCAGTGCTGGCCGTCAATCCCAACCAGAAAATCATCATTATGGGCGACTTGAACGATGATCCGTTCGACAGCAGTTGCGCGGAAATACTCGGCGCGAAGAAAAATGAAAAAGATGTGGAAAAAGGCGGATGGTTCAATCCGTGGTGGCAGGTGCTCGACGACGGAATCGGGACGCTTGCCTACAAGGGACAATGGAACTTGTTCGACCAAATCATCGTCAACTACAATTTGACGGGCGACGACCGCTCGACATTCAAATATTTCAAATGCAAGGTGTTTAACGACATCCCCGGAATGAAAACGTTGGAGGGCGACAGAAAAGGCTATCCGTTGCGCACGTATGCATCGGGCGTTTATCTCAATGGATTCAGCGACCACTATCCGACGCAAATCTTTTTGGTCAGAGAATTGAAAACTAAGTAACGACAGATAAATTTTAATTGCTGATTTTATGAAAATCAAACTATTATTCCTACTGCTTGCTATCGCAGTGTTTCCCGCCGCAGCGCAGGATTGCGGATTGCGCGGCGTGGTTGTCGATGCCGATAGCGGGCTGCCGGTAGCCGGAGCGACGGTGCAATTGACGAGTCAGGGCGCCGGCGCTGTTACGGGGCCTGACGGCGATTTCCTTATTTCGGACGCGACACCGGGCAACGAGACGCTGACGATTATTGCCTATGGCTATGCCGACATTGTCAAAGAACTCACGCTGTATGCAGGCGCCATCGACGATTTGGGCGAATTGCCGATGCAGCCCGACAGCGATCTTTATGATTATTCCGACATGGTGCTGCTGGATGAATATCAATTGGAAGACGAGGAAGGCAACGACCAGTCGATTGGCATTCTTTCCGGCGCGTCGGACGACATCTACTACAATGCGACGAGCTACGATTTCAGCACGATGCGATTCCGCATTCGCGGCTATGATTCGGAGTATTCGCAGATGTTTATCAACGGCGTGCATTTTACCGATGCCATCCGCGGACGGTTCAACTATTCGACGCTCGGAGGTTTGAACCAAGCGTTCAAAAGCCGTTCGGTCAACTTGGGCCTGACGCCGTCGAATTTCTCTCTTGGAGAGATTGGCGGCGCGTCGAACATCAACACCATGGCTGCCGATTATGCGCCGGGATTCCGCGGCACATTGTCGTATACCAATGGCGCTTACACGACCCGTGGCATGATTACCTATTCCACGGGATTGAAGGACAATGGCTGGGCATTCACGCTTTCGGCTGTGGGACGTTACAGCAATGAAGGCATCACGGAAGGAACGTTCTATCATTCGGCGGGACTTTTCCTTTCGTTGCAGAAAATGTTCAACAACAATCACAGCCTCGGCATCACGCTTTATGGCGCGCCCACGCAACGCGCTTCGTCGTCGGCTACCTATGAGGAGGTCTACGAGCTTGCCGATTCCTATTTGTACAACCCGAACTGGGGTTGGCAAAATGGCGAAAAGCGTGCTGCGCGTATCGTGGAATCGTTCGACCCGACAGCGATAATCAATTGGATATGGAAGCCCCAAACGGGCACATCGCTCAATACGGGCGTTGCCTTGCGCTATTCGATGTATTCGTCGTCGGCTCTGAACTGGTACAATGCAGCCGACCCGCGCCCCGACTACTATCGCTATCTCCCTTCCTACTATAAGGACAATCAGGAGATGTTCGATCTCTATACCGATTTGTGGCGCAACAACGAAAGCCAACGTCAAATAGATTGGAACAGCTTGTATCGCGTCAATCATCTGACGAAGCTCAACCACGAATTGACGGGCGATCCTTATCGCGGTTCCACTTACATCCTCGAGAATCGCCACAGCAACCAGAAAAACCTGTTTTTCAATTCGACGCTCAACCATCGCTTGAACGACCACATGACGTTGCAGGCCGGCGTAGGGTTGAATTTCACGCAAGCCACTTATTATAAAACAATCCGCGACCTTCTCGGCGGCGACTACTGGACGGATACCGACCAATTTGCCGAACGCGACTTCCCGGATCGCGATTGGATGCTGCAAAACGACTTGAACAACCCGAACAGAAAGGTTGGAAAAGGCGACAAGTTCGGCTACGACTATGATATCAATTCCGTCATTGCAAACGCATGGATTCAGAACATGATCAACCTCGACCATTGGGACATCAACTACGGTTTGAAGGTGTCGTACACGCAATTCCAACGCGACGGAAAGATGCGCAACGGGCGTGCTCGGGATGATTCGTATGGAAAGGGCGACATTCATCGTTTCGACAATGCAATGCTGAAAGCTGGCGCAACTTATAAGTTGGACGGACATAATTTCTTCGTGTTCAACGCTTCGTATGGCTCTCGCGCTCCGCTCGCCGACAATGCCTACATCGCGCCGCGTATCAAGGATGCAGCCGTGAGCGGATTGACGAGCGAACGGATTCTTTCGGCCGACCTGAGTTATTCGTTCAATTATCGCCGCTTCCGCGGAACGATCACCGGATTCTGGACAAACATGTACGACGGCACGGAGCGTTCGTCGTTCTATGACGATAACTTCTCGACCTATACGAACTTCGTGCTTACGGGCGTGAACAAAACATACAAAGGCGTGGAACTTGGCGTCGCGTATAAAATCACGCCGGATTTGACTGTGTCGTTGGCCGGAACGTTCTCCCGCTATCAATACAAGAACCGTCCGAAAGGCACGCGCAGCTTTGAAAACGGCGTTCGCGGCGATACGACTCAAATCGTATATTTGAAGAATTTCTATGTGGGCGGCACGCCGCAAACAGCCGGCAGCCTTTCAATCAATTACAATGCTCCCCACATGTGGTTCTTTGAAATCAACGGCACATGGATGGCCGATTCCTATATCGACTTGTCGCCGATACGGCATGAGGAAATGCCGGGCCTCGCTTCTTTCGTAGAGAATGAAGAGCAATATGTGGCAAAGATTCGCGAGATCACGGCGCAAGAAAAATTGCGCGACGTATTCCTCTTGAACGCAAGCATCGGCAAGGTGGTTTACATCAATCGCAAGCTGTCCATGAATTTCAATCTTAACATCAACAATATCCTGAACAAAAAGAATATCCAAACAGGCGGTTATCAACAAAGTCGTTTCGACTACGACAACTATGACGTGAACAAATATCCGAGCCGATTCTACTACACGCAGGGTATCCGGATTTATGCAAACATAGGAATCCGTTTTTAATTCATCCGATTTACGAATATGAAAATAATATCACAACTCAAGATGAAACATACTAAGCTCTATTTAGCAACATTGATGCTTGCGTCGCTCGGATTTGCCGGTTGCGACGACAATTGGGACACTCCGCCGCTCGACGGACCTACAGCCACAATCGAACCAAACACGACTATTGCCGAATTGAAGGCGCAATATTGGATTGACGACACGAACGGCGTAGACACTGTCGGCGTGAAAGATTCCGGCGACCATATCATCATCGGCGGCCGCGTGGTAAGTTCCGATGCATCCGGAAATATCTACAAAAATATTGTCATTCAAGACGAAACGGCTGCCATCACGCTGTCGATCAATGCAAACAGCTTGTACAACACGTATCGTCTCGGACAAGAAATCGTGATCGATGCCACCGACATGTATATTGGAAAATATGCAGGATTGCAACAGTTCGGTCTTCCCGATTACAGCGAGCAATACGGATGGCAAACCACTTTCATGCCTCTCGAATTCTTCCAAGAGCATGCGCAACTCAATGGCCTTCCCCAACCTGAGAAAATCGACACGTTGGTGACGACGATTGCATCGCTTCCTTCCGACGTGGAAGGCATCCAGAAATGGCAAAGCCAATTGGTGCGGTTCGACAATGTTTCGTTTGTCAACGGCGGCAACGATACTTTTGCCGAATACCATACTACGGTTTCGCAGGACATCACCGACGGAACGGCGAATTTGGTAGTGCGCACGAGCGGTTATGCCAATTTCTACAATGAGACGTTGCCGGAAGGCACCGGTTCGGTGGTTGGCATTCTCGGCTATTTCAACGGGACGTGGCAGTTGACGCTTCGTTCGCTCGACGATTGCATTTTCGGCGAGGCGCTTCCGGGCACGCAGAACAATCCGTACACCGTGAGTCAAGCCATTGAGAAACAAGGCGACGGAAACGGTTGGGTGAAAGGTTATATCGTTGGTGCTGTCGCGCCGGGCGTTTCGACAGTGAGCAGCTCCGACAATATCGAATGGACCGCTCCGACGTCGTTGCCCAATACGCTTGTCATAGCCGAATCGGCAACGGAACGGGATTATACGAAATGTTTGGTGATCGATCTTCCGCAAGGCTCGGAACTTCGCACGAAAGCCAACCTTGCCGACAATCCCGATAATTTGGGCGCGGAAATCACATTGAAAGGAACATTCGCTTCGAAATACGGAATGGCCGGCATCACCGACAATGGCGGAACTTCTTCTGAATTTATTTTCACTTCGTTGTCGGCGCTCACGTCGCTCGAAGAAGGATTTGACGAATATGCGAGCCAAGCAAATTCCAGCGGATGGATCGACCTTTCCAACAATAACTTGCTCGGCGCGGGCTGGACGATGGTCACATTGAAGGGCAATAAAGACTGGTCGATGCGCGAATTTAGCGAAAACGTATATGTCACTTGCTCCGGTTATAGCGGCACTGCGCCGTTCGATGCATGGCTGATTACGCCGATGATCAATGCAGACCGTCTGCCGGAAAAGGTGATGAGTTTCCGCACGCAAGTGAACGGATATGGCAGCACGACTTCGAAATTTGAAGTTTACGTGTTGACGAGCAACGATCCTGAAACGGCAGAAAAAACGCAATTGAATCCGGTTTTGGCAGAGGCTCCGGCATCGGGTTATAGCGATTGGGTGAATTCCGGCAATCTTGATTTGAGCGGCTTCACCGGCAAGATTTACATAGGATTCCGCTATGCAGCTGAAAACGACGCGAACTATGCTACGTGGTGTTTCGACGATGTGAAAGTCGGCGTGAAAGGTGAAGGCGGGGCTGTCAGCGGCAACGATGGCTCGGAATCGAAACCCTACACTGTGGACGACGTGTTGAACGGAGCGACAGGCAATGGCGTATGGGTGTCGGGTTATATTGTCGGATTTTCTTCCGGAACCGACGCTTCGACAACGGCAAAATTCACAGCCGAAGGTGCAAACAACTTGAATCTGTTGCTTGCCGTGTCGGCCGACGTGAAAGATGCTTCGCAATGCATAGCAGTTTCGTTGCCTAATGGCGACGTTCGCACTTCGCTGAATTTGCGCGACAATCCGGGCAATCTCGGACAAGCGGTATCGGTGAAAGGCGACATCGCAGAGAATTACAAGATTCCGGGGGTTAAGAATACGACTGATTTCAAGTTCTAACCGGCCGGCAAGGTGAAAAATACGGCAGGCGAGGCGCGGAACTCCGTGTCTCGCTTGTTTTTTTATCGGGAAGAAAGCTTATGTAGGTAGAATTTCGTAAGTTTGCGTACGAAAGAATTGAGTTATGGCGAGAAGCAAGATATATGTAGTTTGGACAGGACGCCACCCCGGCATTTATGAATCGTGGGAAGAATGCAGGTTGGAGACGGAAGGTTTCCCGAATGCAAGGTATAAGGCTTTTTCAAGCCGAGAAGAAGCCATTAATGCATACAGGGAGAGCGACAGCGAAGCGTCGAAGTTGCTGCGGAATATCGCGAGCCATTTGCGGAATGAAGAAAAAGAGGCTGTTCCGGAGGTTGCCGTGCCGCTTGTTTATCCTCCGGAAGTGATATTGGACAGCATTGCGGTCGATGCCGGTTGCATGGGGAATCCCGGTATAATGGAGTATCGCGGCGTTTATGTGCGGACGGGCGCGCAGATTTTCAAAGTGGGACCCTACGACGATGGAACGAACAATATAGGCGAGTTTCTCGCGATTGTGCATGGATTGGCTTTGTTGAAGCAAAAAGGGAGCGACATGCCGATTTACAGCGACAGCATGACTGCCCAAAAATGGGTGCGCGACAAGCGATGCAACACAAAAGTAGTTGCCACGCCCCGCAATGCAGGGTTGCTCGAATTGGTGCGTCGTGCTGAAACATGGCTCGCCTCAAACACATATAAAAATCCCATCCTGAAATGGCAGACGGAAAGATGGGGCGAAATTCCGGCCGATTTCGGGCGAAAGTGAGAAAATACGCATGTTTATCGACCCATATTCAAGGCGTCCATAAATCTTTGCACCACTTCCGGCCGGCCGGTGTGTTTGCCTTCGTCTTCGCTTATTTTGCAAGTGTCGTTGTAGAAATCCCATGATTCCGTGATTTTTGCGGCAATCAGCTTGATGACGATGTTTAAAGGTTTCACGTGGTCGAAATCGTTTGTGAAATGTGTGCCGATGCCGAATGACGGTTGGCAGTATTTTTTCGCATATTGTTGAATTTCAATGGCTCTTTCGGTGTCGAGGGCGTTGCTGAATATGATTTGCTTTGTTTTTGGGTCGATGCCAAGCGAGCGGTATTTGTCGACGATTTTCATCAGTTGCTCGTGGTTGTCGCCACTGTCGATGCGCAAACCTTTGAACAGGTTGGCAAAGTCTTCGGAAAAATTCAAACTGAAAATTTCCCATCCGAAACTGTCGTATAGATATGTTCCCAACGCGCCGCGGAAGGTATTGCGCCACGAATCCATGGCGATGTGGTTGGCCATTTGCGGGCCGTACATTCCTCCGATGGCGCATACGAATTCGTGAGCCATTGTCCCGATGGGCAACAAGTCGTGTTTCATGGCCAAATAGATGTTGCTTGTGCCTACGAATTTCCCGCTCCATTTTTTTTCGCGGTAGCAATCTTTCATGGCCTTGACAACGACATCTTCCGCTTCGAACGACGCTCTCCTTCGTGTCCCGAAGTCGCTGAAAATGCAACCGGCCTCCAATAATTTTTGTCCTTTTTCGCGGGTTTTCCGATAATAGTCGTCGTAGTCGAATTTCCGGTCGTCGCCTGTCATGATGTAGTACAATTCGGAGATGATGGCCAGTATTTTCACTTCCAGCAGGATTGTGTCGCTCCAGCTGCCTTCGATGTCTACATGCAGATGTCCTTCGTCGTCTTGCCATGCTTTGACCCATTCACGATGAAACCGGTAGCCTTTCAGGTAGTTGTAGAACCATTCGGGGATGTAGTAGCACTTGCGTTTCATGAAGTCGATTTCTTCATCGGTGATGGCAATCGATTCGAGCATTTCGATTTGTTCTGTCAGAGCTTCGGCAAATCTCGGAGGGTAAACGGTATTGTCGCGGTCGGTGAAGGTATATTTGACTTGTGCTCGCGGGAAATTGTCAATGACGGCGCAGCACATCGTGAATTTGTAAAGGTCGTCGTCGGTGAAATGTGTGATGATTTGTCGCATGGATTTATGTTTTTCGAATTGATAAGTTCCTATTTGGAAGCAAGCATTTTATGTCCTGCATTGCAATAGAGGCATTTGCGCGGGATGCAGTAGGCGTTGCGCAGCTGGATGACGGCTTGCGATGCGAGCGCGTTGTCGATTCTCATGCCTGTCGAGGCGAACAAGGCCGTAATGCCGTTTTTTTCCGGCTTCAGCCGTTCGAGCAACGTTATGGCGCGTTCGGCCCACTCGTAATTGTCGGTCGATTCGGCATAAGTGTAGTAGAGCGGAGCGACGGTGTTGATGAGAATGATGTCGATGCTGTTTTTCCCGATGGCTGCCGATTGTTCGGGCGAAACATGGGAAAAAGAGAAATGGTTGCTCCAATAGCCGGTCAGCTCGACTGTGAAGATGGCGCGCAATTTTTCTTCGTCGCCTTTTGCTTCCAATATGTCGGCCATCATGCGGAATCCGTTGTGGACATAGTGGGCGAGCAGCGCCACCCGTCGCCACGGAAAGTTTTGCGGGCGCATGCGGAATGATTTCCAGATCAGTCCGTCGGGACGGCGCAGGGCAAATTTCGTTTTGAGGTAGGCGTATTCGCGGCGCAGTTGGCGGTAGTAGCTGTCGCCGTCGGCGGTTTCGAGCATGCCGGCTTGTCCGAAAAACAAGGCTTCGATTTGAAGCAACGAATCGGCATGCTTGTGGAGCAGAGGCAGCGGCAAGCTTTTGGCAAGGCGTTCGAATGCGTCGTTGTTTGTCCCGAATCCGATATTGCGGGCAAACGTGATGTAGCAAGCATCTTCCCAGCTGCCGCGATAGCGGGAGAGGAGGTCTTTGATTCTCAGGCTTTTTTCTCTCAATCGCTCGAATGCCAGAGATTCTGTCCATTCTGCCGTTTCAAGCGGCGACATTGCGGCAATGACGCTTTTGCAGGGCAATTCGCTTTTGCTTGTGGTCAACGCGGTGTAGCGGTCGGCCATTTGCGGCGTGCATCGCATCACGGTTTGGGGAATAAGCGTTCCGTCGGAACGATATACGGGAGCGTCGTCCTTGTCGACCACATGAAGAATCACGGAGTCGTAGGCGCGATCTTTGTCGTGGCCGTGGCGTTTCCAATCGGAAGCGCGAAAATGGATTTCTACGTTTCCGGCCCATGTGCAACCGTCGATTTCGATTTTTGCATTGAAAAAATCGGGTCCCGCATCCGTGTTGCGAACGCCGGGATCGACGACGCGGATGCGTTTTCCGTCGTTGGTCCTCATTTCTGTCGGATTCCAAAGGCGGTGTTCCCACATGAATTGCATCAGCATTTCCATTTTTCGGCTTCTTTGGCAATTTGAGCGCAGAAACGCACGCGTGCGTTGTGCCGCTGTCAATGCAAAGATAGGATTTTTGTGGAAAATGAAGCGCGAAATGTCGTAAGGATTGCTTGCAGCAGGGCTGCAAATCGGCAGAAAATGCAATCTGAATCGGCTTTTTTGGCTAATTTTGCAGGCAAAATAGGTAAAAAAGATTGGGAAATGGCAGTGGTAAATGCTAAAAAAGGACATCCGAGAGGATTGTATGTCCTTTTCATGACGGAAATGTGGGAGCGTTTCAGCTACTACGGAATGCGCGCGATGTTTGTCCTTTATATGGTGAAATGCTTGATGCTGTCGAAAGAAGACGCGTCGCAAATTTATGGAAGTTATACAGGGTTGGTTTATCTGACACCGCTTCTTGGCGGCTATCTTGCCGATCGTTTTTGGGGCAATCGCCGGTCGATTGTGCTTGGTTCTGTCGTGATGGCAGCCGGACAATTCCTGATGTTTGTCAGCGCGTGCATGTACACTCGTCCGTCGGCCCATTTGATCATGCTGGTCGGGTTGGGCTTGCTGATCTTGGGCAATGGTTTTTTCAAGCCCAATATTTCGTCGATGGTCGGCGATCTTTATGCGAAAGGCGACAGCCGCCGCGATTCGGCTTATACGATATTCTACATGGGCGTGAACGTTGGCGCGATGATTGCGCCGCTTTGGTGCGGATTGGTCAGCTACAATGAGAGTCCTGAGGGTTTCAAATGGAGTTTTCTTTCGGCTGCTGTCGGGATGCTGATAGGAGGGTTGGTGTTTTATTGCTTTAAGAATAAATACCTTCGCGATCCGGAAGGACATCCTATCGGCGGGAAGCCGGCAAGGACGGGAAAACGCGACAAGGCGGAGCCATCCGGAACGCGTCGCGGCGTTTGGTTTTATGCTGTGGCCGTGGCCCTTTTTGCGGGATTGTTTGCCGCTTTTTTTGCTGCCGGCAACGACGTGATTGGCGCGTCGATTTATTCAGTTTCGATCACAGTGCCTCTGATTATCATTACCGACCGTTCGCTGACGACGATTGAGAAGAAGCGCATAGGCGTGATTTATGCCATTACATTTTTTGTCATATTTTTTTGGGCGGCATTCGAACAGTCGGGCGCGTCGCTGACGTTTTTCGCAAACGAGCAGACCGACCGCCATATATTCGGATGGGAGATGCCGGTCTCTTATTTTCAATCGTTCAATCCGATATTGATTGTCGCCTTGGCTCCGTTGTTCAATGTGCTTTGGTCGTATTTGAGGAAAAAAGGCAAAGAACCGGCGGCAACGATGAAGCAAGCCTATGGGTTGATATTGCTCGGCATCGGGTATCTGATAATTGCGCGAGGCACAGGGCAAGCCGACGGCGCGGCGAAAGTGAGCATGATGTGGCTGACGGGACTGTATTTCATGCATACGCTTGGCGAGTTGTGCCTTGAACCAATCGGCATGTCGATAGTCAACAAGCTGTCGCCGGCCAAGTTCTCGTCGTTGCTGATGGGAGTGTGGTATCTGAGCTCGGCAGCTGCCAATAAATTTGCCGGCGTGCTCAGCGGTTTTTATCCGTCCGATGGCAAAACGACGGAATTTTTAGGTTATGCAATTGCCGACATGAACGATTTCTTCATGTTGTTCGTATGGATGAGTTTTGCGGCTGGCATCGTGTTGATGTTTCTTTCCCGCCGTTTGGAAAAATTGATGTAAGCAAGTATGGGAAAAGTTAATTCGAGAACCTTCCTCTATGTGTTTTTGGGGGCATTGACGGCGTTTGCGCCATTGGTCACGGACATGTATCTTCCGGCGTTGCCGAGCATGACTGGCGATTTCCACACGACGATGCCGATGGTCCAGCTCGGACTGACGTTTAGCATGATCGGTCTTGCTGCGGGGCAACTTTTGTTTGGCCCGTTGAGCGACAAGTACGGTCGTCGCCCGCTTTTGTTGTTGTCGATGTCGCTGTTTGTCGTGGCTACGGTGTTTTGCATATTCGCACCCGATATACAAACGTTTGTGTCGATGCGCCTTTTGCAGGGCATCGGCGCTTCCGGCGGCATTGTGATTTCCCGTTCGGTGGCTGCCGATACGTTTTCCGGCCGAGATTTGGCAAAGGCTATGGCTGTCATTGGCGCGATTAACGGCATTGCTCCGGTTGCGTCGCCGGTGGTTGGCGGCTTTTTTGTCGACACGATTGGCTGGCGCGGCATCTTTGTTTTGCTGCTTGCCGTGGGAGTCGTGTTGTTTTTTGCGAATGTGCATTTTCGCGAAACGCTTTCGCCCGAACGCAGGATTCGCGATGGCGTGCGCCGGATGTTCTTGAATTTTGGGAAAGTGCTGCGCAATCCGCGATATGTGTTTTTCGTGCTTCAATTCGGGTTTGCCAACGGCGTCCTTTTTGGCAATATTGCTTCTTCGCCGTTTATCATGCAATCCCATTATGGCTTTTCGGCGCTTGCGTTCAGCGCGTTTTTTGCGATTAATTCGGTGGCGATAGGCGTTGCGGCCGCTTTGTCGGTGAAATTCCGCCATACGGAATACGGCACGTTGACGGGAAGCGTCGGGATGCTCATTGTGTCGCTGGCCGAGTTTTTCGTGCTGTGGTCCGATGGTCCGTTTTGGCTGTATGAGTCTTTGCTGTTTTTGCTGTTGTTTTCGATGGGATTGACATTCACGTCGACCACCGCGATTGCGATGAACATCGAACGCGACAATGCCGGCACGGCATCTGCCGTGTTCGGGGCGACGGGCTTTGCCTTCGGCGGCATTGTGTCTCCGCTTGTGGGGATGGGCAACATGTTGGCGACGACGGGCGTCGTTTTCGTGGTTTGCAGCGCGATGTCGTTGGCTTTTGCTTGCCTTGGCGCGCTTCGCAAGCATTGAATTCTATTGGCAAGAGCGGGCAGCCTGCAATATGGCGGCATGGTCGTCGGGCGCAAGCCATTGGATATCGGGGTCTTTCGCGAACCATGTCAGTTGCTTTTTTGCGTATACGCGCGTGTTTTTTTGGATTCTCGCAATGGCGGTGTCAAATTCCATTCCCCCATCCATCCATGCAAACAACTCTTTGTAGCCTACGGTGTTGAGCGAATTGAGATGTCGTTTGGGATACACGCGCCGTGCTTCTTCCACCAAGCCCGCGTCGAGCATTTTGCAGACTCTGTTGTTGATGCGGTCGAAAAGTTGTTGCCGTGGAAGAGTCAGCCCGATTTTCACGATGCGGAACGGGCGCTGCTTGATTGTTGCGGTGCGCAACTCGGAATACGGCTTGCCGGATTCGATGCAAATCTCGACGGCATGCGCCACGCGCTTCATGTTTTTCAAATCGACTTGCCGGTAGTATGCCGGATCTAATTTTTTCAATGTTTCGCGCATGGCGTCGTCGCCGTTTTGCGTTCGCATGGCGGCCACGTCGGCGCGTGTTTTGGCGCTGATTTCGGGCAGTAAGTCAATCCCTTTGCATACGGCATCGACATACATCATCGACCCTCCGCACATGACGACATACGGAGAACGAGCAAACAATTCCGGCAACAGGCGCATCACGTCGTCTTCGAAACGGGCTGCGCTGTAATAGTCTTCGAGTGCCAGAATGCCTACGAAATGATGCTTTGCGGCGGCTTGCTCTTCCGGCGTCGGCGCGGCTGTGCCGATGGGAATGTCATAAAAAATCTGGCGCGAATCGGCCGACACGATTTCTGTGCCGAGATTTTGCGCCAGACGTATTGCCGCTGCCGTTTTCCCCGCGCCGGTCGGTCCGGTGATGACGACAAGCGTGTTCATTCCGTTTTGCTTTTCGGTTAGCGTTGTGCCACGAGTTTGCAGATTTCCACAATCACATCGGCAGCTTTTTCCATCGACGGGATGGGAACAAATTCGTAGCGTCCGTGGAAATTGAGGCCGCCTGCAAAAATATTGGGGCAAGGCAAGCCTTTGAAGGAAAGTTGCGCGCCGTCTGTCCCGCCGCGAATTGGTTGCACTTTCGGTTTGACGCCGGCATTTTCCATCGCTTGTTTGGCGATGTCGACCACGTGCATTACCGGTTCGATTTTTTCGCGCATGTTGTAATATTGGTCTTTTATTTCAATGGATGCGCATCCCGGATATTCGTGGTTGATTTTGCGTGTCAGATGTTCAAGCTCTTTTTTCCGGCGTTCGAAGCGGTCGCGGTCGTGGTCGCGTATGATGTAGGTGAGCTTCGTTTCTTCTACCGTGCCTTCGAATCCGATAAGGTGGTAGAAACCTTCATAGCCTTCGGTGTGTTCCGGTGTTTCCCAGCGCGGAAGCATGATGCAAAATTGGTTGGCTATGCGGATTGAATTGATCATTTTGTGTTTTGCATACCCCGGATGCACGTTGCGCCCCTTGAAGGACACTTTGACGGAAGCAGCATTGAAATTTTCAAATTCCAATTCTCCGATTGCACCGCCGTCCATGGTGTAGGCCCAATCGGCGCCGAATCGCTGAACGTCGAATTTGTGCGCTCCCAATCCGATTTCTTCGTCGGGATTGAAAGCGATGCGGATGTCGCCGTGCTTGATTTCGGGATGATTTTGGAGATGCTCGATGGCTGCGATGATTTCCGCGATGCCGGCTTTGTCGTCGGCGCCAAGCAGTGTCTTTCCGTCGGTCACGATGAGCGACTGGCCTTTATAGTCGGTCAATTCGGGGAAGTCGGAAGGGGAAAGCACAACACCGGCAGCTTCGTCGAGCACGATGTCGCCGCCGTCGTAGTTCTCTACGATGCGCGGATTGACATGGCGTCCCGACATGTCGGGCGACGTGTCGAGGTGGGCGATAAATCCTACTGTCGGTACTTTTTTGTCGATATTGCTTGGCAATGTAGCCATCAGATAGCCGTTTTCGTCGAGCGAAATATTTTGCAAGCCCATTTTTTTCAACTCTTTTTCAAGTGCTTGCGCAAAAATCATTTGCCCGGGAGTGGAGGGGGTCAGATTGGTCAATTCGTCACTTTGAGTGTCGAATTTCACGTAGTTCAAAAATCTTTCGACAACGTTCATAATATTAATTTCTGTAAGGTTTGCGATTCAGAATCATTACTGCAAACTTACTGAAAATCTATGGAATATTCGACGGATTTCGGCAGAAATGCAAATTTGAAATTTAAGATTAAGCAGTTAGAAGAAAATCGAGGAAGTTGGGCAAAGTGTTGAAAATCATTTCAAAGCGGATTGCGGCAGGCAAACGGATTCCTATTCGTTGTCCGTCAGGAATATTTTCTTGAATTTGACCGAACGTTCCGTGACGAAAAAGCGGCTTTCTCATTTGAGAAGGACGCGAACAGGAAAGAACAATTGCACTTATAAAGCAGGATAGAGGGTTGGAAAATGTAAGGATGTGTTCAAAATCTGCTTCAAAAGCAAAAAAAGCATTAGAAGATAGGAGATTATCGCAAAGATTCCCTATCTTTGTAATTGGATTGAGGCAACTCTTTTCAAGACATACGAGAAAAAGAAGAAGCGTTATGCTTATCTTGTGATTTGGAAACGTAGGAAACTTTCAAATTTAGCACAAAGAAGGCATAGGGGTTCTCATGCTATAGCGTGGGCCACTATTACCATATTCGTGCTAAGGGTTTTTCCTACGACCTCCAAATCAGAATGTGGTAGTATTGCAGTTCCACGCTTCATAGTTTAAATTAAAGGATCCTCAAGGAACTGCAAGGATCAATACTCTTTATTATGGAAACAATTTTTATTGGAATTGCCGCAGTATTAGGACTTTACTTGCTTTCTTATGTAGTATTGCACTTATGGTTTTTATCCAAGAGATACGGTATTCCTAAATTCGTATTTTGTGGATTGAGGTCGGAAAAGCGAGCAACTATTGGTTTTATGAAAAGAATAATGCTGCTAATCTTTATTATGATTCCCGCTTTATCTTATGCAGACGTTAAAGATGTAATAAGGGCAATCTCTGAAGGTTCCAACCTGAATATTAAATTAGAATGTTTTGAGGCTGATTCTTCTGGCGAAGTTATAGGCGACGACATAGTTGTATTTAACTTCACACCAAATGGCTTTGATTATAACGATAATCGAGTATTTGGGATTAATGCGGATGATTTGGATTATAGAGGTCGCAAAATTATATTAAAAAAGTATGTTGACGAAGTAGATCGTGGGAATCTATATACCTATGCCTTTTTTATTGTTGATACTGACAGCCAACCTCGTTTTACATTTGTTTTTTTCGATGATGGAATTCCTACGTTGTTTTTTAATGATGGAAAAGATAATAATCGATTTTTTTATATTGACTCTTGCAGAGTCATAGGGGCAGATGGTTCAATTTTATTGCCTCGAATTTTTTTTGTCAGAGATGGATGCGAAACGCTCAAAGCTATACTTGAAAGTATCGCAAAAACGGTTGATTTAGAAGAATAGGGGCATTTATTTCCTTTTTCATAAGGAAGATTTGTCAAAACTAAAACCGATTATTGTTGAATATTAAAATTGGAAATACAATTTAAAGAGAGTGTATACCGAGTGTTAGAAAATTGATTGCATAATGTTAAAAAAGGAGATATTAATGGAGAAACTCTGCTCCTTTGCAATTACTGCAATTTTTGTTGGGGCAAGTCGTCGCAGTTTCATTTCTTATGTGGATTTGCCGGAAGGATTGTTTATCTGAATGCGTTTGTATGCAGGAGATCTTGTTGTGGCAAAAAAATCGACGGCATGTCGCGTGTGCGATGTGCCGTCGATCGTATTGCAGTGGTTAAAAAACTAACTTATTCAGCTTTGCCTTCGCTGCCAAGAACGTATTTGATCTTGTGGATGTAGAGTTTTTTCATGTTGTCGCGAGCCGGGCCGAGGTATTTGCGCGGGTCGAATTCGGCCGGTTGTTCGGCAAATACTTTGCGGATGGCTGCTGTCATCGCAAGGCGGCTGTCGGAGTCGATGTTGATTTTGCAAACAGCGGATTTGGCAGCTTTGCGAAGTTCTTCTTCGGGAATGCCGATGGCTGCTTTCAATGCGCCGCCGTATTTGTTGATAGTGTCGACTTCTTCTTGGGGAACCGACGAAGATCCGTGGAGCACGATGGGGAATCCCGGAAGTTTTTCCATGACAGCGTCGAGCACGTCGAATGCCAATGGAGGCGGAACCATGCGTCCCGTTTGCGGATCGATGTGGCATTGTTCGGGCGTGAATTTGTATGCGCCGTGGGAAGTGCCGATTGAAATGGCAAGCGAGTCGCAGCCTGTGCGGGTTGCGAAGTCGATTACTTCTTCGGGGTTGGTGTAGGTGTGGTGGTCGGAAGAAACTTCGTCTTCCACGCCGGCCAATACGCCGAGTTCGCCTTCGACGGTCACGTCGAATTGGTGTGCGTATTCAACCACTTTCTTCGTCAAAGCCACATTTTCTTCATAAGGAAGGTGCGAGCCGTCGATCATGACAGAGGAGAAACCGAAATCGACACACGATTTGCAAAGTTCGTAGCTGTCGCCATGGTCGAGGTGAAGCACGATTTGCGGATGTTCCCAACCGAGCTCTTTCGCATATTGCACAGCGCCTTCTGCCATATAGCGAAGCAATGTTTGGTTAGCATAATTGCGAGCGCCTTTCGACACTTGAAGGATTACCGGCGACTTTGTTTCTGCAGCAGCTTGGATGATAGCTTGGAGCTGTTCCATGTTGTTAAAGTTGAATGCCGGAATTGCATAGCCTCCTTTGATTGCCTTGGCAAACATCTCACGCGTGTTTACAAGACCTAAATCTTTGTAGTTTACCATAGTTGTATGATATTAATAATTAGTTGTTTATCTTTTATCTCAATTCGGGTGCAAAATTACGATTATTGGGACGAAAATCAAAAAAATAAAGTTTAAACTTTCTTATTGCGGCAAGAGCGTGCGTTTTGGCTTACTTTGGAGTCATTGTGACAACGGGGACGAGCATTTCTTCCATCGATATTCCTCCGTGTTGGAATGTTTCTTTGTAGTATTGCACGTAGTGGTTGTAGTTGTTGGGGTAAGCGAAGAAATCGCGGTTGGTCGCGAAGATGTAGGTTGTGGAAAGGTTGGGCGATGGCAGTCCGAAAGAGGCGGGCCGCTTGATTTCGTAGACTTGCTTTTCGTTGTAGCTTAAGTTTTTGCCCAATTTATAGCGCAGGTTGGTGTTTGTGTTTTTGTCGCCGACCACTTTTATGGGCGAGTCGACGCGGATGGTGCCGTGGTCGGTGGTCAGCACGACACGGGCTCCGCTTTCGGCAATGCGCCGGAACAGTTCGCCGGCGGAAGAGTGGCGAAACCATGATTCTGTCAGCGACCGGTAGGCCGCATCGCTCGAAGCCAATTCGCGAATCATTTTTGAATCGGTTCGGGCGTGGGAAAGCATGTCGATGAAGTTGAACACGACAACGTTGAGGTCGTAGTCGTTCAAGTTGTTGAAATTTTGGAGCAATTTTTCTCCAAACGTTGTTTCATAGATTTTGTGGTATGAAAAGCGGTAGCGTTTGCGGAAACGGTCCAATTGGGTTTGGATGAGTGGCGACTCGTTGATGTTTTTCCCTTCTTCCGAATCTTCGTCGACCCACAAGTCGGGAAACATGCGTTCGATTTGCGCCGGCATCAGCCCCGAAAAGATGGCGTTGCGGGCATATTGCGTTGCCGTGGGCAGGATGGATGTGTAGAGTTCTTCTTCGATGTTGAAATGTTCGGAAACGATGGGCTTGACGATGCGCCATTGGTCGAGCCGGAAATTGTCGATGAGGATGAAGAATACTTTTTCGCCATTGTCGAGTGGCGGGAACACTTTGCGCTTGAAGATGTCGGGGCTCATCATCGGGCGGTCGTCGGAATTGAGCCACGATTCGTAATGCTTTTTGACAAATTTGCAGAAAGCGGCGTCGGCTTCGTTTTTTTGCATGAGCAGGAGTTCGTCCATGTTGGTGTCGGCCTGCGACAATTCCATTTCCCAGAACACCAATTTCCGGTAAAGCTCATACCAATCGTCGATTTTTCCGGCATTGCCGATCAGCTGCGATATCCGTTGGAATTCTTGCCGATAGTCGGAAGTGGCTTTTTGCGAGACCAGTACATTGGAATGAAGATTCTTTTTCAGCGACATCAATATTTGGTTCGGATTGACCGGTTTTATCAAATAGTCGGCTATTTTGTTCCCGACAGCTTGATTCATGATGTTTTCTTCTTCGCTTTTCGTGATCATGATGACCGGAACGTCGGGACTGTCCTGTTTGATTTGCGACAATGCTTCCAAGCCGCTGATGCCCGGCATGTTTTCGTCGAGGATAATCAAGTCGAACGGTTCTTCCGCCACTTTGTCGAGCGCGTCGGCACCGTTGCTGACGGTAGTCACGTCGTATCCTTTTTGCTTCAAGAAAAGAATATGGGGTTTCAGCAAGTCGATTTCATCGTCTGCCCAAAGTATTTTTCCGTTGTGTTCCATGTCGTTCCGGTTGGTTAGATATGTACAAATATAGCGTAAGCTGAGTGCAAAACAAAAAACTTGTTTGATTTTGTTTTGCCGCGCCGAGTTTGTATAGCTGAAATCAGTGGAGGATGTGGGCGGAATACAAAGGGGCGGTCAGAGCGAGCCGTTTTCGATGGCGGCTTCGGCTTCCGATATTTGTTGCTCGACTGCCTCATCGGATTGCTCTTGCAAGAAAAGGAAATAGTCGTTGAACGAGCGGCCTTCTTTCAGCAACAAATTGAAATTCTTTTCGCTGATAAACACCGGACGCACTTGCGGCGGAATCGTCACTTGCTTGTCGGCAAACAGCAACCGGCTGTATTCTTCCAAGTCGGCGTAGTCGGTGAATCCTTTGACGACTATGATGCCCAGCTGCCCGAATGTCATTCGGTCGATGTCGAAGTCGCGCACGGCATAGGTAGAGAAATTGTGGCGTGCCACGTCGAAGAGCAAGCGATTGGACGAAACGCTGTCGACGGAATATGTGAGCAGGCACACATGCGGCCCTTCGCGCGACGGGTCGAACGGCGTAAATTCGGTGGTGGCATTGCCTTCTATTGTGTCGTTGGAGAGGCGTATCGACCAAACCATCCCTCGGATGTTTCCGCTTGTTCCGGAATTGATTTTGCGCCCTTTTGCCAAATCTTTCAGAATGTCGGATGCCATCGGGGTGATGTCGGTTTCCGGATAGCGCACGAGCAGTTCTTTCAGCGTTTCTTGGAATTTGTCGTACTCTCCTTCCGGCAAATAGGCGAAAGCATGCAGCAGCATAAATTTCGGCATGATTTTCGAAAGCGGGTAGCGTCGCATCATTTCTTCGTATCCTTCGTGGACTTCTGCGTTGCGGTTGGCGAGATAGTCGGCATAGGTCTTTTCGTACATTTCTTCCTGATCTTTTTCCATGTTGCGCAGGCTTTCGATGTAGTTCGGATTTGCCAATGCCAGCCCGTATTTGCTTTCCGGGAAATCGGAGAGTATTTTTTGCCGGTATATTTCCGCTTTGTCGGAATATCCGTAGCGCACGAACATGAGGTACATGTTGTAGTAGACGTCGAGCCGGTAGATGTTGTCGGGATAGCGTTCGAGCAATTCGTTGAATGCGTTTTCGGAGGCGGTGACGTCTTCCAGCTTGTCTTTCAGGATGATTCCCATGTTGAACAAGCCTTCTTGTATGATGTTGTTGGAGTTTACAATTTCCTCTTCGGTTTTCGGGATTTGCACCAAATAGTATTCCGGATAGTGGGGGTCTTGTTCCCGAGCAAGCTGTTCTTCGTTTTTCTTGATTTCGGCAATTTGTTCGTCCGACAAGGGATTGCCCAACGAATCGGTCAATTCTTCCGTTTCGTCTTCGCTGTAGTCGGCTTCTGCGTCGAAATCCGACATGGAGAATGTGGTTTTGTTGATGCGCCGCCAATCGTCTTCCAGCTTTCTGCTTCCCCAACGGCGTTGGAATTCGGTTTTTCCGGCGTTTTTAGTGGCGGTGTTGTAGAAATACCATGATTTGTCGGTGTTGAGCGTGTAGGTTGTCGTGTTGCTTTGCAATTGGCTTGCATTCGCGCTTTGCTGGGCGAGATATTCTTGTCTGCGGGCTTCTTCGGCCGCCTCTTCTTCTTTTTTCTTCAATTCGGCTACCAAGCGTTCGGCCACTTTTTGCTGTTCTTCGGGCGAAAGCTTCGCTAAGCGGAGCAACGAGTCTTGCAATGTGACGTTTTGAGAGTATATGGCCAATTCGTCGAGCACGTCGGAACGCAATTTCAAGGTGGCGTAGTTGGGATAGTCTTCCGGCAATTGCGCGATTCCTTCGGAGTAGCATGGTTGCGCTTTGTCATATTCGAAGCGGTCGAAATAGATTCCTCCCAGCGTGATTTGGTTGATGGCTTTGTCGATTCCGTTGCGTGTGCTTTTTTCGTTGGCAAGGATGTAGTTTTCGACGGCTTTGGCCGTGTCGCCGCGCGACAGGTACATGTTTCCGACGGCATAATAGATTTGGTCGAGATAGTCTTTATTGCGGTCGAGGCGTGTCATTCGCAACAAGGATTTCACTTCCGATTCGATGTTTGTGCCTGAAAACACTTCGCTTTGCTTGATGCGCGCATTGAATTGGGTGCGGTATGTCGCGTTTGAAGCGCCAGCCACGCGCTTGAACATCCGGTAGGCGTTAGCATTGTCGCCGTTGGCTTCATACACTTGCCCGAGCAGAAACGACAGCCGCGTTTTTTGCGCCCCGCCGGTGGCTTCGACAGCCGCGTTGAGCACGGGCGCGGCTTGCGCGTATTGTTTCGTGCGCACGAGAAATCCGCCGTAGGCCGTGTTGTAGAGTTTTTTCAGCCGCTTGTTTGTAAGTTCTTCCGGTTTCAGGCGGGCGACGACGTTTTCAGCCTCGTTGGTCCATCCCAATGCGGAATAGCTTCTCAATTGCCATATTTTTGCTTCAGTGATGAGTTCGGGCAGCCATGTGAAATATCGTTCGATATACATGAATGTGGCAGCGGCACCGAGAAAATCCCCGTTGAGATATTGGGCTTCTCCCATCAGCCGCCATGCATTGTGGAGGAAGGGGTTGTACTCTCCGCGTTGCAGAAATTCGCGATATTTCGGGTCGCGCATCTTCGAGCGGTTTCGTTTCGGCTTTTTTTGGATGGAGTGGAGCGCTATCGCTTTTTGCATTTTTTCGATGGTCCGATCGAAATTGGACGACGGGTGCGTGGCTTTTTCGTCGGCAAACGATTCGGCAGGATGCAGGTAGATGAAATCGGAATAATCGTCTTCGTATTCCTCTTCCATTTTTTTCAGTTCTTCTTCGTAGTGTGTCTCTCCGTTGAAATACACATTGTAGCGCGTTGTAAATGCTTGGAAAAAGCGCGAACCGGCTGTGTTTTTCTTCGTGCTGCAAGAATACAGCGCGATGGAAATCGCAGCCAGTGCCACAATCGCATATTTCGCCGAACGACATTTCATATCATTAAAAACGCAAAACGGGGTGAATTATTGCCGTTTGCCGCAGCAATTGCGAGCGACGGCATAGATTATGATTTGGGTGATGACAATTGTTGCGGAAGCCGGTATGTCCATGAAATAGGAAGCAAACAATCCTGCCGTGGCGCTGACAACGCCGATTGCGGCAGCGAGCGCCATCATCGGGCGCAGGCGGGATGTGAATAATTCTGCCGTCATTTGAGGCACGGTGAACAGCGACATCAATAGCATGATGCCGATTAGTTTAAGCGTCAATACGATGCAAATGGCCGTGAGCACGGTCATCATGCCGTTGACAAGCGCGACGGGCATGCCGATTGTGCGTGCGAAATCGCTGTCGAAGGCGCATATTGCAATCGGGCGGAAGTATTTTGCCAACAGGAATAGCAGCAAGGCAACGAATCCGGCGAATATTGCCAAGTCGGCCGGCGTGATTGTCAGGATGTTTCCAAAAAGGAAAGATTGCAATTCCGGCACGTAGCCCGGTGTAAGGAAAATGAAAAGCACGCCTATTGCCATGCCTAATGCCCATATCACGGAAATCGCAGAGTCGGAGCGCACTTTTCGCCGCGTCGAAAGCCATTCAGCCCCCAAAGCGGCGGCTACGGCAAAGATTCCGGCCGATGCAATCGGGTTCAGTCCCAAATAATATCCGAGACCGAGCCCGCCGAACGATGCATGGGTCACTCCGCCGGCAACGAAGAGCATCCGGCGAGTTGCCACGTATGTGCCGATAATGGCGGATGCTATGCCTACCAATATCAGCCCGATCAGTGCGTTGCGAAAAAAAACGTATTCAAAAATTTCCATGTGTTCAGTTTGTTATGTTTCGTTTTTGCCGTTCTTCCGCGACGAGAAACAGCAATTCTTCTTCGACAGCTTTTGGAAGGGCGATGCCGCGCAATTGCAATGAGCGCGCCCATCCTGCAATGTCGTCGGGCAGCAATGTCAGCAGCACGTCGCGAAATTCTTCGGTTTGGCTTTCCGTATATTCTTCGGGGCGCAATCCTTTATAGGCGTCGAGTTCTTCATCGTCGTAGTAAACGATTTCATCCGAAATACCTTTGATCAAGGAATCTTTTTCACACACGATGTGCATGCCGCAGCATTGTGTTTGCGTCGGCGTTTCGCTTGCGCCGGCATCGGTGTTGTCGCCTGTTTTGCCGTGGCTCAAACGATGGAGCGCGTAGAGAATCATTCCGAATGCGGCGGTCACAGCCGCAATGATCAAAGCTGCTTCCATTCTTCTTCCATTTTAAATCCGGCTTTCGACAATTCTTGCCAAAAAGAAGGGTAGGATTTGGCGACGACTTCCGGATTGCAAATTTTTATTTTTGGGAAACGCAATGCAGCAGGCGCGAACGCCATTGCCATGCGGTGGTCGTCGAATGTTTCGATTTCCGGCATGTTTTCGGGGGATATGCGTTTCCCGTCCCATGAAAGGGAACAGTCGGCATCGGATTCGACAATAAATCCCAATTTTAGCAATTGCGATTTCAACGCCTCGATTCTGTCGGTTTCCTTGATTTTCAGAGTGGACAGGCCGGTGAGCCGGTAAGGGATGCCGTTCAAGCATGCAGCGACAGCTATGGTCTGTGCCAAATCCGGCTGTTTCGTCAAGTCGAGAGTGAAAGACTTGACGCGGGGGAAATTGCCGGTTTTCAGCGTTGCTCCGTCGTTGTCGAATACGGTGTCGACGCTAAAAAGACGGAATATTTCATCAATCCGCTTGTCGCCTTGCACGCTGTCGGCACGCAAACCGTGCAGTCGGATTTCCGATTCGGGCAACAATGATTTCAGTTCATACCAATAGCTTGCAGCCGACCAATCTTTTTCCGAGTCGATGGCGGCCGGCTTGTATCCTGTCCCGTCGACGCGAATTTCGTTGGAATTAATGTCGAGCCTTGCGCCGAATTTTCGCATCAATGCGGCAGTCATTTCAATATAGGGTGTTGATACAACTGCTCCCGACAGCCGGATTGCCAGTCCGGTTTCCATGCAAGGGGCAATCATCATCAACGCGGATATGTATTGCGAACTTATGTCGCCTTGTACGTCGAGCGGCAGTATCGAACGCAGCGGCTTGCCTGCGATGTGCAACGGCGGGAAACCTTCGTCTGCTCCGTAGTCGATGTCGGCGCCGCAACTGCGAAGGGCGTCGACTAAGATGCGAATGGGGCGGCGGCGCATTCTTGGCGAGCCGTCGAGCGTTATCCTTGCATCGGGCTTGGCTGCGAAATAGGCTGTCAGGAATCGCATGGCTGTCCCTGCGGCTCCTATGTCAATGCGACAATCGCGGCAGTCGCACGTTAAGGCGCGACGCAACACAGCCGTGTCGTCGCATTCGCCCGGATTGCTTGCGGCAAAAGGAACGCCGGCCAAGGCTTTCATGATTAAAAGTCGGTTTTCGATGCTTTTCGATTCAGGCAATGCGGCATCGATGAGTTTCGGCATCGGGCCGCAGGACAATGTCAATTCGTTTTTTTTCATTGCAAACCGGCGGTTATGATTATGCAAAGTTAATGCTTTTCTTTTTGTCGTGGGAAATTCATGCCGATCCGAAACTCTTTTTCCCGAAACTTCAATAGTTTCCACCTCTATTTTTGCGGAAAAAAGATTTTGCCATGAACGACATTTTTGAAATTGAGATTATGCACCGCATCGTATGGGTGATTTCATTGGTTGTAGCTGAATATGTGTTGGTGCTTGCCGCTGTGGGCGGAGATCTTGTCAGCGGGGTGCGGAAAGCGCGCCGCCGAGGAGAGGCCACGCGAAGCCGTGCATTGCGGCGGACAGTCGACAAAATAGCGCGATACTATAATGTGCTTGCCGTGCTGACTGTGGTCGACGCCATGCAGCTTACAGCCGTGTTCTATTTGCGTGTGGTGGAAGGCTATGATGTGCCGACGGTGCCGGTGTTCACGCTGGTTGGGTCGCTCGGCATGGCAGCCGTGGAAGTGAAAAGCATTTTTGAGAAAGGCGATGAAAAGGAAAAACGGCAATTGGCGGAGATAGCCGAGTTGCTGGAAAACTTGACGGGAAACGAGCATGTGAAGCAAATTTTTGAAATATTGAAGAATGCAAAAAAATGAAGTGGTTTACAATTGAAGAATTGACACGCTCGTCGACGGCCGAACGGTTGCATATCAACAATAAGCCGAGCGAAGCGGTCGTAGGCAATTTAAAGCGTTTGGCGGAACAAACGCTTGATCCGGCACGGGCGTTGCTGGGAAGCCCGATTTTTGTCAATAGCGGCTATCGTTGCCCGCAATTGAACAAGGTGGTGGGCGGAGTGTCCAATTCCTTCCATTTGCAAGGACGTGCGGCCGACCTCGACACTCGCAACGGGCGAAATCGCGAATTGTATGATATTTTGCAGGCGTTGCCCCATGTGGAATTGATTTGGGAGCGAGGCGGCGCATGGATTCATGTGGCATTGTAGATTTTTTGGAGGAGATTGCAACTTTTGGAGTGTTTGCCAACGTCTAACGGGCAAACACTCCGATTTTTTTATTTTGCACGATCATTTGAATATGAAAAGATTGATATTTTTGTTTGGCGTTATGGCCGCGATGTTTCAGGCGTGGTCGCAAAACGGCATGCCGGCCGACACGCTGCAATCTGTCACGTTGGAAGAAGTGAAAGTGACACGCTCGGCAATTGTCGACAAGAGCGACCGGAAATTGTTGATTCCCACCGAAAAGCAATTGCGCATGTCGAGCAATGGCGTCGATTTGTTGCGAAACATGCAAATGCCGATGTTGACTGTGGATATTGTCAACGATCAAATTAAATTGTCCGGCAATGGGTCGCTTGCCATCTGCATCAATGGGCGCGAAGCAGACATCGCCGACGTGAAAGCGCTCGATCCGCGCACCGTGAAGCGCATAGAATTTCATGAAAGCCCGTCGATGCGCTATGGTGGTGTCGACGGCGTGATCGACTATATCGTGGAGCAGCCGACTTCGGGAGGCAGCTTCGTGGCGAGCGGCCAGCAGTCGTATGTCGGTTGGGGAAATTACAACGTTTCCGGAAAATTCAACAAAGGAAATTCGCAATTCGGGCTTTATGGAAACTTTGGCGAGCGATACGGCTTTACGAATTGGCGCGACAATGAGGAACGCTATCAGACACTCGACGGGCAGCAGTTCACGCGCACGGAAAAAGGCTTGCCGGGGACGACGGAAACCCCGTGGTACGCAGTGGCGTTGGACTATGGATATTCGAAGTCTGACAAGATGCTTTTTGTGGTGCAAGCGAAGTTTCGCGGCAATCCCGGGCATGTGACCGAATTCAATGGGGAACTTGCAAATTCATATTCATCGGGTTGGCAGCGAGTTTTCGACCGTTCGGCGTACGATAGGATTCGCCCGTCTCTCGATTTGTATTGGCAACGAAACATGCAACACGGCCAATCGTTGATGCTTAACGTCGTAGGAACGTACGATTCAAAACAGTCGGAACATTTCTATCGCACTGAAAATCATGGCATCTCGCAGGACAATGCGGATTTGCAGACCGTAATCGACAGTCGCAGCTATTCGCTGATTGCCAATGGAAATTATGAAAAGCGTTGGGACATCGGGCGATTGACAACCGGTATTCGCTATTCTCATGGCTGGGGCGACAACGATTATCTCAGCAGCCATGTTCGGGAAAAGACCCGCGAGGGGAAAACGCTTGTCTACGCGGAGTGGTGGCAGCCGATTCGCGAAAAGTTCGATTACAAGCTAAGCATAGCGGGCAAACAACGTTCGTTTCGCATAGCGGGCGAGAAGCCGACAAACACTTTCGACGTGATTGCGTCGTTGGAAACGCGCCTAAGGCTGAATGGAAATAATACTTTGCGGTTGGGACTTTCCACTTCGACAAACACGCCCGATGCAAACGATTTGACAAGCGCGTTGCAGGATTTGGACGAATTTCAGAAATATCGAGGAAATCCGGCGTTGAAACCTTATCGGAAATACAAAGCGACAGCGCAGTACGAGTTGGCGAAAGGCGTGTTTTTCGGCCGGTTGAAAGCTACTTGCGATTATTACAAGAATCCGGTGATGGAGGACAAATATTGGGTGACGGAAGGCGGAGAAACTTTTTTGCTCAACACGCTTGCCAACCAGCGCAGCATGATGCAGGCCACGGTGCTTGCCACAGTGCGTGTGGCCATAGTGCCCGATTGGCTTACGGTGTCCGGCAATATCGGATGGGAACGCGACGTGTCGAAAGGGCTCCATTACGAGCATCGCCATAGCAGCATGATTGCGGATTGGGACGTGATGCTGACTTATCGGAATTTTGCATTAGGGTATGCCGGAGGAATCAATCAAAGATATTTGTGGGGCGAGACAATCCATGGCGATGAAAATTACCAAGTTGTGCAATTGTCGTATAAATGGCGTGATTGGAATTTTGCAATCGGCATAGTCAATCCGTTTATGGACAATTACAACGTTCCGAGCGAAAATCTCAATCGCTATGGCGGTTATACTCGCAAATGGCATGTAACGATGGCGGAAAATTTGGGATTCATCAGCATTTCTTATGCCGTGCAATGGGGGCGCAAGGCCAAACAAATGGAAAAACGATTGAACAACAGCTATGATGGAGGTGCGATCGGGACTACCGGCAAATGACAACTTTCGATAGCGCGAAAAAACGTAATTCGGGTAATAATAACCATAAAATTGGTACTTCACGTGTTTGCATAAATGCGTACTTTTGTAATAAAAAAAGATGAAAGGCAAAATTATCATGATGCTTGCAGGTTTGGTTGGCATGGGACAAGCGGCAACAACATCGCAAACGACGGAACCCATGCCCGGAAAAGACGGAAATAAGTATGTGCCTTACGAAGAACGCACCGGCAACGAATCGATTGTCTACTTTACGCGCAATCTCAGCGCCGAAGGCCTGATAAAGGCTTACGAGCAAGTGAGCGCCAATATCGAAGGCCGTGTCGGAGTGAAATTGCACACGGGAGAGCAAAACGGGCCGAACATCATCCCTCACAAATGGGTGGAAGCGCTTATTCGCAAGGATTTGCCCGATGCCAGCATTGTGGAAACAAACACATATTATGTTGGCGATCGCTATACGACGGAGCAACACCGGCAGACGTTGAAGGTGAACGGATGGACTTTCTGTCCGGTGGACATCATGGATGAAGAAGACACTTTGACGCTTCCCGTCGTAGGCGGCAAATGGTTTAAGAAAATGGCCGTCGGGAGTCATCTTCCCAATTACAATTCGCTTGTTGTGTTGACACATTTCAAAGGACATACGCAAGGCGGTTTCGGAGGCAGCAATAAGAATATCGGCATCGGCTGTGCCGACGGCAGGATCGGCAAGGCATGGATTCATACCACGCCCGGACAGGACAACCAATGGGATATCGCCAAGGAGGAATTCATGGAACGAATGACGGAATCGACAAAGGCCGTTGTCGACCATTTTGGCCAACATATCACGTATGTCAACGTGATGCGCAACATGTCGGTTTCTTGCGATTGCGAGGGGGTGAATGCCGAACCGGTGGTTACGCCCAACGTGGGCATCTTGTCGTCGACCGACATTCTTGCTCTCGACCAAGCTTGTGTGGATTTGGTGTATGCCATGACAGAAGCCGAGCATCATGACCTTGTGGAGCGTATCGAGACACGCCACGGATTGCGGCAATTGTCGTATATGAAAGAGCTTGGCATGGGCAACGACCGTTATATCCTTATCGATTTGGACAACGGTGGAAAGCGCATTACGCCGGCCGAAGCGGTGAAAGGGCTTAAACCGTTTGTGCAAGAATAAAGGATTGATGTGAAATTAAAGATAAAGATGCTATGCGTGTGATTCTTTCTTTTGTGGCGACTTTGTTGTCGGCAGCATCTGTGTCGGGGGCAAATTTCCACTTGGATTGCCGTTTGCATGATTTGCAGAAGGGCGATACGGTGTTTTGCGGATCCTACGAGTATATTTATTTTGACCCGATTCGTGTCGATACGTTTCCGGTGACGGAGGCAGGACGTTTGGCGGTCGACACGCAATTGCCGCATCCGGCAAATATGATCGTGTGGGTGCACGATGCCAACGGAAAGCCGATGACGACATGTTTCCGTGGAGCGGATTTGCTCGCTGTCCCGGGCGATTCGGTGGAAATCGAAGGGACGGTGGCTTATTTGGGCGCGGCAGCCAAGTCGGGAAGCATCTACGACGATCCATTGGTGAATGCTTATGTCAAAGAGGAAAGTATTTTTCATGAAAAATTAATCGGAATATATCGGCAAATAGCGAAATACCGAACCGAGGAAAACGAAGACAGCCTGCAAAAATATTCCGCGCTTTACAATCAAACGAATTCGCATCCGCGTTTGCGCCAATTGCGCGATTCGTTGTTGAAGTCTGTCGACAACTTGTATGGCGCAGCTGTTTATGCCCGATATATCGACGATTGTGACGTCGACGAGCAGCAACGGCGGTTGGATGCCTTTGCGCCTGAAATACGCAATTCCTATTTCGGAAAATTGTTTGAGCGGCATCTCTCCACGATGCGTTCGATTGCGGTGGGCGGCACGTTGGACGATTTGGCATTTGTCGACAAAGAGGGCAAGGCTCGGAAATTGTCGGACTACCGTGGACAATATCTGATGATTTACCATTGGGGGCTGTGCCCGGGCACAATTTGGGCTAATCCTCGCATTAAGGAATTGTATGCCAAATACCACGATCGCGGCTTTGACATACTCGGAATCACGCAGGAAGATTTGTTGCACACTTCGTACATGGAAACTCCACTTGCCGACACGATTCGCGAGCTTGTCGACCAGCCGTGGGCGGCAACAGTCTATTTGGACAATCCGAAGAACGCCTATCTAAAAAATCGCCTTTATTTGTCGGGCGTGCCGCTTGTTTTTGTCGTAGATCCCGATGGGACTGTGCTTTTCCGTGGATATTATACCGACGGAGAAGACGAGGTTAAAAAGATTCTTGCCACGCTTGGCGAATGACAGCAGGGGTGTCGTTGGGTTGCCGAGCCGTGCAAATTTGGAGAAACCGATTTAAAGTCGTACCTTTGTGGCAGAATTTCTGCGCATGTGGCGTAATTGGTAGCCGCGTTAGACTTAGGATCTAATGACGTAAGTCGTGGGGGTTCGAGTCCCTTCATGCGCACGAAGGCCAAAAGCTGTTTCGCAAAGCGAGGCAGCTTTTTTATTTTTCCCGAGTGCCGAAACGTTGCAATGTCCCTGTGTCGCCGCGCCGGCACGATAGGGCATGTTTTTCTATGCGCAATGTGGCTGCGTTTTATAGTTAAAATTTTGAAACACAGTAATGTCTCCCTCTGTTTGCGAAGCAATAGGGGGAGTCCGCGCTCCCATGCGCGGGTAGGGGTGCCGACATAATCCGTCAGGATTATTTTCTGCAAAAATGATGCATGGCTCTCAACTCTAAACCGTTTCTGAACCCCTCCGCCTGCGGCCCTTCCCTATCCGCGCTTGGCGCGGCAGAGGAAGATATTTCTACGTGTCTGCCGCACTCTCACGGAAAACATGCCATCCGCACAACACGCAGCGGGAAACATTGCGTGTTTGCCTGACTTGCAGCTTTTTTGCTTTCCCATCTTTGGCAAGCGATTGCCGTGTTTCCACGATAGATGGATTCGCTGATTGCAAAGCGGTATATATAATTCCCGAAGATGTCGGAATGAGCGGAAGCGAAAAAATCCCTGCCGCAACTTCCGGCAGGGATTTTTATCTGATGTTTGAGATGATGTTATTTCTTTACGACGCGAAGCATGGTCGAAGCGTCGCCGGTTGTCACTTTCAGCACGTAAATGCCGCGAGGGTTGTTGGTCAAATCGACGCTGTCGACTTGTTTGTAGTCGCCAATCAACCGGCCGTCGGCGCTATATACTTCCACGTCGGCCATCGCAGCGCCGCCAATGTGCACGATTCCGGAAGTCGGATTCGGATAGGCGGTAATTTCCGGTGTTTCCATTGAGCCGACACCCGCAGGATCGCCTACGAAAAAGTCGACAGAAGCCAAATCCGAATCGAAATTGCAGATTGTCTCGTCGACTGTGAAGCTTATCGCGACAAAGCGATATGTCATGCCTTCTTTGAAAGCGGAAGACGACAACGTTATTGGCACTTCGATCACTCTTTCTCCGTTCTCGGACAAAGACGCTGTAACGGTTTGGCGTTTGAGCGCGCTTCCGGTTGACGCATTTTGCAATTCGCAGATTAATTGTCCTGTCACCGGCGTGGTGGCATTGTTTCGCAACGGCACGTAGAACGACACTCTGTCGCCCGGCTCTTTGATACCTTCTTCCACGAAAACGGCATCGGTCAGCGCTACATCGACGACATCGGCTGTCGCGCCGAAGATGATATCGTCGCCCGAAATGGTCATGATCGTGAATTCCGGCATGGCCACGCGAATCCAATCGTAGTCGTATCCGTCGCCGACATCCTCTTTCGTCACTGCCCATACGGTATATTCTCCGTCGGCGAGCGCTTCAAGCTCGTCTTGCAAATAGAATGACAATTCTGGGATGATGTTCCATCCTTGCAGTGGAAGGTTCGAGTATCCTTCGGCAATTGCCACGCGGTTGAAATCTGCATCATAGACGGCCACTGACACGCTTCCTATGAAATCGTGGGCGGTGATGTTCCATAGATTGTTCACGTCGATTCTGATGCGGTCGCCCTTTTTTGCTGCATCCACTTGCGGATTTACACCATATTCGCCCATCGTGTAGATATTGAAGGATTTTTGGCCTGTCGAGCCGCGCATGGTTTCGTCTTTTTGCACGGTCACGATCGATTGGTCTTCGGTAAATCCTCCGGCACCTCCGCCAATTCCGAGGCTGGGCGGATTCATCAATTCCATATCGTAGAAGCCGTCGGAAGCGCCGCCCCAGCCCCAATTGATGTGAAGGAAGTCGTTGCTGTCGTAGCCGTCGACCACATATTCATGTCCGCCGACAGTGCCTTGTCCCCCAAAGAGAACGGGACGGGCATTGTCGAGCTCGGATTTGATTAGCTCGCGAAAAGCGTTCACGGTGTAAGCATCGCGAAGGTAGGTTTGCGCTTTATAGCCGAAATAGGTGCCCAATGCTATGGCGATGTCTGAGTCGTAGGCCCCGCTTGCTACATAGGAGTAGCTCATGTCGATCGACACGCCGCAGTCGTACATCAATTTTGCCACAGCGTCTTGTGCCGTTTGCGACGAGAGGGAATTGTAGGTATCGAGCATGTTGTCCCAATCGTAGACTGATTCGCTGAAATCAACTTTCAACGACGGGTCGTTTGCGTTTTGGTGTTCGCCTTGGCCTTGCACGGGCCATTCCCAATATTTCATCACTTGGGCCATCGCCGTCGCTCCGCATCCGGTGACGCTCCGGCGGTTGTAGTTCTTGTCAATGGGGCACATGTTGTTGTAGGGGGCGTCTTGGTTCCATCGCGTAGTCACCAACGGCTCTACAATTGTTTCTGCAAGGGTCGACACCTGCACTTTGCGTGCCACTGCATCGCCCGATTGCACGCGAGCCACGTAGTCGGCATATTTGTTCAGCCATGCTTGCGCATTGGCGGGAATATTTGCAGTATCGAAGAAGCCGTCGGTTGAATAGCCCACAATTTCCGTCAGCTCGTCGTCGCCCGAAACGATGATGAATCCTTTCCCTTCGGAGGAGTTGAACACATAGTAGGGAGCTGCGCTGCTTGCCGTGGCGGTTCGCGGAGCCGGTACCAATTGCCGGTTTGGTTGCCCTAATTGCATGTATTTTGTCGCGACAGCCATCGCTTGCGACTCGCTTATTTGCTCGGCGGAGGCTGTGACTGCCATTGCGCCGATGGCCAATAAAAATCCTATTTTGTTCATAATTGATTAAAAAAATAGCGGTCAAATAAAAAAACAGCGGTCAAAGATAGTGTAAACTGTTTAATTTGCAAATGCCTGAAACGCATTTGCGGCATAGAAAACATCTTAAATATGCGGCGTGTTGTGTATTATAAATATGGAAAAATTGACACTTCCATAGGTTCGATGGTCTGCGAAATGGGGCAATTGGGAGAAGTCGTGGTCGCGCGAATGCTCGATGACGAACACAGAGCCTTCTTGCAACAGGCCGGATTGGAGCACCAACTCCGGAATTTCGGCAAAGCGCGGCAAGGCATAAGGCGGGTCGGCAAAGACGATGTCAAACGGGCTGCCGGCCGAGGCAATGAAGCGGAACACGTCGCCACGCACGAGTGTCAGGTTTTTCTCGTTGAGTTCTTGCGCCACTTTTTTTATGAATTGGCATTGCACGTTGCTTTTTTCCACGGCCGTGACAGCCTTGCATCCGCGGGAAAGCAATTCGAAACTCATGGCTCCCGTGCCGGCAAACAAATCGAGAGCTGTCAGCTCCTCGAAATCAACAAGGTTTTCGAGCACGTTGAATAGGTTTTCGCGGGCGAAATCGGTCGTAGGGCGTGCTGTGATGTTTTTAGGCACATCAAATCTCCGTCGTCCGTATTTTCCTCTGATTATTCGCATAGCGGCAAAATTACTAAATCGAAAGGCGCTTGCATGGCATCTTTCCCCATTCGCAACAATTCGGCGGGGAAGATGAGCTGTGCCACGTTTTTCAAATGTTCGCGCAGTCGGGGTAACAGTTCCGATTTCAAATCTTTGTCGCCGACAATGCGCAGCGAATCCGTCGGGCGCATTCCGTTTTGTTGCCAAGCGGCCATCACATAATAGAACGCGTCGTCGGCGTTGTCGAAATTGAAAATGTTGGCAAATGCCGGCTTTAAATTGCGGAAGGCCGTTATGCCGACGGAATTTTCGGAAAAATGCGCAAACATGACATTGCTGTCGCTGCGCACATGCCGCGTTTTGAAAAAGCGCAATAAGGGCGTGAGGCTGTGGGCGGTCGTCGGATTGTCGAACGTGCGGCGCAAAAACGAGTCCAAAGCGGGGTCGATTCCGTAAACAATCGATAAGCCGGCTTCTTTTATTTCGTCGATTTGCACATGGCGGTCGTCGTTGGGGTAAAGAAAATCGTAATATCGGCGGCATTCTTCCGGATTGTTTGCGGAAAACTCGTCGGGGATGAGGGCGAAACGGTCGCTGTCGACTAAAAAAGTGCGGCGGCCGAAAGGCGTCAAGAAAAAGGAGTTGTCGTAGACGGCTGCTTCCAATTCGTCGAGACGGCTGTCCTGCGAATTGTCGAAACGGATTGTGCCAAACGACAGTGAGTTGTCCTCCATTCGGCTATGTATCGCATATTTTATACAGTCGCGACGAATCCGTGCGGCTAATTCCCATACTTCGGGATGGCGTATTTCCAATTGCGGTGTTGTCGCGTCGTTCATGCTCCGATGAGGTTGTTTTTGCAAATTTACGAGATAAATTCCGGTTTTTCCAAATGCATTTTTGATGAAATCGGAAGAAAGACGGTTGTATCCGTTTCCTTTTTTCCGCAGCAAGCGTTATCTTTGCACCGCCGTTGCAAGCGAAGCAAGCGTGCTTGCAGGCAGATGCCTCTGTAGTTCAACGGATAGAATAGAAGTTTCCTAAACTTTTGATCCGAGTTCGATTCTCGGCGGAGGTACGATGCGCGTTCGGACGCTTTTTGCGGTCGGATGCGCTTTTATTTAAATATGCGTATAGGCAAGGGGCAAAAAACGGCCAGCAGATTTTTAGTGGAATTTGTCCTCCTCTGCCGCGCGGAGAGCGGAGAGAAGAGAATGTTTTTCCGTTAGGAAAACAGAGGGACTCGGAAAGAATCAACGTTACAATTTATTTGATTTTTTCACAGAAAATCGATGCTAAAAATAGGAATGAATTATGAAAGAGCTATTTATGAAGATTTTTCGAGGAGCGAGGTTGTGACTTGGCAACGGTCGCAAATTCTGTGATATGCGGTGTGTTTCTGTCAAAGAATACTTGTTTTATTTGTAAAATTAGCACTTTATTTTGAGAAACAAGTAAAATGCCAAATAAAATTTTATATTTTTGTAACCGGCAGACAAAAGAATGCGAATATGGACCGAATAAAAGAGGTATTGGAAGCTAAAGGCATCAGCAAAACAGAATTAGCAAATAGGCTTGGACAGACTTTCAACATGGGCAATATGTATGCTTCGAACAAAGTGCAGCCACCGATTCCTTTTTTGCATCGGATTGCGAACATTCTGAATGTAGATGTCAGAGACTTGTTAATACCCAACAAGATTAATGGATAGCATGGTAACAACGAAAAGAAAATACGATGGCAAATAGTAATTTGAAAGAAGCAAAAGCGGCCAAGAACGATGAATTCTATACTCAATTCCATGATATAGAAATTGAGATGAACGCATATCTTGAATATGACCCCGACGTATTCAGGGGAAAGACTGTTCTGCTGCCTTGTGATGACCCCGAATGGAGTAACTTTACCCGTTATTTCGCCGCCAAGTTCGATGAACTTGGGTTGAAGAAATTGATTTCTACGAGTTATGCGCCAGATGCAAAGAAGATGCGGCTCTTGTCTGAGCCCACTTTGTTTGAAACTAATGCTCCACACTTTGACCCACAAAAGACATCCGTCAAAGGCAAGATATTCATTCTTGATAAAGATTTGTCTGGTGACGGGAGAATAAACATTGATGATTTGCACTGGGAATATCTTAATGGAGATGGCGACTTTAGGAGCAAGGAAGTTTCGGGATTACGTGATGAAGCAGATATTATTATCACTAATCCTCCATTTTCTCTCTTTCGAGAGTTTTTAGCTTGGATAATAGAAGGAGGAAAAAGATTTGCTGTTATAGGCAATATGAATGCCATCACTTACAAAGAAGTTTTTCCTTTGATAAAAAATAACCAGATATGGCTTGGGGCAACAGGGAATGGTAATGATATGGTGTTTGGCGTTCCTGAAGGAGCAAAAGTAGACGATAAGGATAGACAAAAAGCAGCCCGTTTAGGGTATGTAGGAAATTTTACACGGTTAGGAAACTCTTGCTGGTTTACAAGCATAGAGCATGGTCGCCGCCATGAGTCGCTTCCATTAATGACTATGGCTGACAATCTTCGTTTTTCAAGGCACAAGGAGATAAAAGGGAAAGCTGCCTATGAACATTATGACAATTACGATGCCATAGAAGTACCGTTTACAGACGCTATACCTTCCGACTATAAAGGAGTAATGGGTGTGCCTATTTCATTTCTGATAAAATATTGCCCGGAGCAATTTGAAATCTTAGGGATGGCATCATCCGCTGGATATAATGCTGATATTGTTGGTCTTCCTTTCAAAGGAAAAAAAGATGCCAGACCTTTGATTAATGGGAAAAATCGTTATGCAAGGGTATTTATAAAACATGCTTAAGCATGTTTTATAAATATACGTTTATATACTTTGATCCCATTAATAATAGGTTGCGCTATGCGGCTTTGAGATTTCCATAATCCATTGGAAAATCCTTTTCCTTCACTTTCAGTAGCACCTAAGATTTCAACTAACTTTATACATCTATAATATGACTCAACATAATACAATAAAGCTGTTTGAAGAAAAGAAAGTCCGTGCCATTTGGGATGACACGGATGAAAAATGGTACTTTTCAATAGTAGATGTCGTGGCTATTTTGACAGAAAGCGTTAACGCTACAGCTTACTGGAGAAAGTTAAAACAAAGATTGAAAGCAGAAGGAAATGAAACCGTGACGAATTGTCACGCTTTGAAAATGCTTGCTGCCGATGGAAAGAAGCGCCTTACCGACGTAGCCGACACAGAACAGCTTTTCCGGATTATACAGTCCATACCATCTCCTAAAGCAGAACCGTTCAAATTATGGATGGCACAAGTGGCCGCTGAACGGCTTGACCAAATGCATGACCCTGAACTTTCTATCAACCAAGCATTGACAGACTACAAACGGTTAGGCTATTCGGACAATTGGATAAATCAAAGGCTTAAATCAATAGAAATACGTAAAGACTTGACAAACGAATGGAAGAGGCGCGGATTGCGGGAAGGGATGCAGTTTGCTACGCTTACAGACATCATCTATCAAACATGGAGCGACATGACTGCCAAAGAATATAAAAATTTTAAAGGATTGAAAAAAGAGAATCTGCGTGACAATATGACCAATAAAGAGTTGGTACTCAATATGCTTGCTGAACTATCAACCAAAGAAATTTCAGAAAGCAAACAACCCGAAACATTTGGCGAACATATCGATATAGCAAAAGCCGGTGGTGAAGTGGCACGTAATGCGCGTTTGGAATTAGAGCAAAAAACAGGGAAGCCAGTCATAAGCTCTCTCAATGCCAAAACTGGAATTTACTTAAACCTGCCTGAAAAGAATGAACATGAAGAATGAAACATTAAAGTTATGAAAACAACACTACATACAGAATGGACTGTTGCAGATATCTGCAAAGGGTTTACATATAACGAATTAGAAGGTAGAGGGCTGTTCGGTCTTGACGGACGGCTTACCATCCAGCCGGAATATCAACGGCACTATATCTACAATGACGGCAAACGCGATGTGGCAGTCATAGAATCGCTGTTGAAAGGCTACCCAATAGGACTTATTTATTTCAATCGTACAAATGATGGTCGCTTTGAAGTCCTTGATGGTCAACAACGTATCACGTCTTTCGGTCGGTATGTCACCGGAAAATTCGCTATAATATATGGAGGTCGTGAAGAATACTTCAGTGGCCTTCCCATTGAAGAACAACAAAAGATAAAGCAATCACCATTGCTTATCTACGAATGCGAGGGAGAAGAAAGAGAAATAAAGGAATGGTTCAAGACTATCAATATCGTAGGTATACCTCTGAATGAACAGGAATTACGCAATGCCATCTATTCGGGCGAGTTCGTCACGGCAGCAAAGCGAGTGTTCAGCAATTCGCAAAATACAGAAGTTCAAAAATGGAGCCACTACATAAAGGGAAATGTGAAACGGCAGGATTATTTGGCAGAGGCTCTGAAATGGGTATGTGCCAGCAAAGGGATGACCATAGATGCCTATATGAGCAAGCACCGCCGTGACACATCCATAAGCGAACTTGAAAATTACTTCCGTTCCGTTATTGATTGGGTTTCCGCCACATTTACTATGGTGGGACGGGATATGTGCGGTCTAGAATGGGGGCGACTCTACGAAACTTACCATAGAACACCTTACAGCATCGACCATGTGACAGAACGTGTGCTTGCCTTACGAGCGGACGAGAGCATCAAATGCCCACGCAACATCTATGAATATGTATTAGGTGGCGAACAAGACAAAAGTCTGCTTCAAATCCGTTTGTTCGAAGAGTCAACAAAACGAGCGGCGTATACCCGTCAAACTGAGGCAGCCAAAGAAAAAGGCATTTCCAACTGCCCCCTGTGTGCCATAGGCAACAATGCCAATAAGACAAGGATTTACAAGCTCAATGAAATGGATGCCGACCATGTGACCGCATGGAGCAAAGGTGGTGCTACTTCTATTGAAAATTGCGAGATGCTGTGTAAGACGCATAACCGTTCAAAAGGTAACAAATAATGTAATATACCACAGAATATGCGTATTTTGAGGGAGGTATGAAAATATTAATTTCCTCAAAATTGTATATGCAGAAAACATTTCAAGAAATTTCAAAAAGTTGGTGCGAGACAAAACGTCCAATAGTAAAGCACTCTACGATGTGTGCTTATTTGCTGACGCTGCAAACTCATTTGCTGCCTTATTTTGGCACTAAAACAGCCATCACAGAAGATGAAGTGCAGCAGTTTGTCATTCATAAACTTTCTTGCGGTCTTGCGCGTAAAACCGTAAGGGATATGGTAGCCGTATTAAAATCTGTATCCAAATACGGAAGAAAACATAAGATTTTTCCATTCGATGATTGGGAAATTGAATATCCTGCAAATGCGGAAAAGAGCCGATTGCCAACTTTGACAATAGAGCATCAACGCATGCTAATGCGACATCTGATAGAAAAGCCGACAGCACAGAATATAGGTATACTGTTGTCTCTCTGCACAGGCATGAGAATAGGAGAAGTATGCGCACTGCAATGGCAAGATGTGGACTTCTGCCAACGGATTATCTTAGTAAGGCATACCGTTGGACGGGTTTATAACTGCGAGTTGAAATCTACAGAGAAAATACAGTCATCGCCGAAAACAAGAAATTCATGCCGCGAGATACCCATCTCCAAGCAATTGTTTCAATGCCTGAAAACAGTCAAGAAAGCCTCTGCCTCTCCGTTTGTGGTTGGCACATCAGAATATCCCAAAGAGCCACGTTCTTATCGTGACTATTTTTCACGGTTATTAAAGCGTCTCGGCATACCTCAAATCGTATTTCATGGGCTTAGGCACACCTTTGCAACCCGGTGCATAGAAAGCCAATGCGATTGCAAGACAGTAAGCGTAATACTCGGTCATTCCAATGTGGCTACCACGCTTAATCTGTATGTGCATCCAAATCTTAGTCAGAAAAAGAAGTGCGTTGAGCGTATGAGCAAGTTACTTGGATTAGCAGAACCGTAATTTAGAGTATGCCTTGTGACTAACGAGAGGACAGCAAGCGGTTTTGGGCATGCCAAAACACAAACTTGCTACCCTCCCGTTGGTCAGATTTACAGCCATATTCCTTTGTCTTTACGAAGTGGTGTGATTGTCCTCCGAATAGAGTTCGCCCGCGCAGTGCAGCGGGTTGCCGCTGTTAAGCGTGGCATTCTGTGTTTGAGGGTTGAGAGAACGATGTAATTGGGGCAAATACGCCCTATTCTTCTTCGGATGTGAGAATGGAATCTCTTTGTCCAATCAAATTTATCCCCATTTTTTTGATTAAAAATCAGATTTCAGCTTTGTCACAATCCCACTTTTCATTCCATTATCGAAGAAGGTGATTGCGTAACATTTGCACGACACAGGGGATTTTTGCCCAATTTTTGCCCGACATAAGGGTAATTTTGTGTAACCCCTTATAATAGTCGAAATGGGTGTAAGTCGTTGAAATTTGGTGGTTTACTGGTAAAATAAATCCGGCCGCATTGCGCGGCCGGAAGCAATCCTGTTGTCTTACCCGGATTCGAACCAGGACAGGCAGAACCAAAAACTGCAGTGCTACCATTACACCATAAGACAATCCTAACTAAAAGGACTCCTCGTCCTAAAAGCGACGCAAAGATAGAGTGATTTTTGCGAATGTGCAAATTTTATTTGATTTTTCCTTTGCGTTTTAATATATATCTTTGATTTGTAGTTTGTTGCGTGGTGAAAATAAATTTGTCGAGTGCCGTATGTGGAAAAAATTGTATTTTCGTGCAACCGGAATGGCCGGTGGCAACGTCTAATGCATAGAAAACAAAAAAACAATATTATAATGAAAAGGACATTTTTAGTTTTGATTATCGTTTTGGCCGGCGCGATTTCCGCGTTTGCAGTTGAAACACAGTCGGCATCTGCTCCGAACGAGATGACTGTTGCCGATACAAGTAGAATTGTGAATCTTCCCGATACGGCGGCAGTTGCCGCAACGCTTTCATTCGAGGAACGTGAGGCGATTGCCGATGTGGTGCGTGAAGAAATGAACAGCAACAGGTCGTTTTACAATACCGACATGCCTGTGCGGATTGTTGAAAGATTGGTGGCAATAGTGGCGATAGTCATGCCGTTTATTGCAATAATTTTCATTGCAGCTTTTCTGATCATCCATTCGACCAAGCGGCAACGGATCAAGTACGAGGTCATGGAAAAAGCGATTTCCGCCAATTACAAGCTTCCGAATGATATATTCGAAGAGAAAAAGGAGAAGCCCGCAGACGCCATGCAGTCTTTGAAAAACGGCTGGCTGATTTTCTCCGTTGGAATTTCTTTCATGTTGTTTTTCCTTTTTGCCGGCAGCGGGGAAGTGGCTTCGCTTTGCTTGTTGGTCGTGTTGATAGGCGGCGGCCGAATCGCCATTGCTTTATATGCAATCCGTGAATCGAAAAAATCAAAAGGGTCGGAAACCAACGGCACTGATGCCGAAAGCGATGCGAAATAAATTTGACGAACTTCGGTTGCTTGCGCGGTGCGCGCTGTCGGACGATCGGGATGCTTTCGGGCAAATCGTCGAGGCGTATCAAAGCGACATGCGGCGATTTTTTCTCAACCTTACCGGCGGCGATATCGCTTTGAGCGACGATCTTGCTCAGGAAACGTTTCTGAAAGCCTACCTGAACATTCGAAGTTTTCGTGGGTTGTCGAAATTTCGGACGTGGCTTTACCGCATCGCCTACAATGAATTTTATTCATGGGCGAGGGAGCGGAAAGAGGAATTGGCAGAATCGTTGCCCGAGCGAATCGGGAGCGAACCGGCAACGGCGAGCAATATCCGAATCGACGTGGCGGAAGCGTTGAAATTGCTGACGGTGGCCGAACGGACGGCCGTGACGCTTTTCTTTGTCGAAGATCGTCCCGTGAAAGAGATTGCTGCCATTATGGAAGTGCCGGAAGGAACGGTGAAATCGCATATAGCACGGGCCAAGCCAAAACTTGCCCGCTTTCTTGAAGACAAATATTGAATTTATTGCAATTAATGATATGAGAAATTCAGACGACGACAAATTGAAAAACCTATTGAAAGAAGGTGCATGGCAAGCTCCCGACAATCCGTGGTTCACGAAGCGATTGCTCAACCGTTTGCCTGAGAGGCATGCGAGTCGTGGCAAAGCGATATGGATAGTCGTGTGTGTGGCGGCGCTTGCCGGCTGCATGGCAGGATGGCGGCTTTTTTCAGAACAAGTTGTCGACGACACGACCACCATTACGCTTTTCGACACGTTGAAAGTCGACAATGCCGTGATGTATTATTGCGCGTTGCTTATTGTTACTGTTTTTATCATCCAGCAAATTGTGTCTGTGGCTATCAAGTCTCGGCAATAAAGTGTGCGCGCTTGCGTTTGGTCATGATAAATGGTGAATCTGCCGCTCGGATTTACCTATTTATTGCGATTGAACGCTTTCTTTGATGCAGGTACTTTTGTACAGCAAAAGACTAAAAAGTCGATTGATGTACAAGTTATTGAGTATCTGTATATTGCTTTTTCTATTTCCGGCGATTGTCTTTTCCGGAACGTCGGATGCCGTCGAAGATGCGCCAAGCGAGGAAACGCTCGATTCGATTTGGTTGAATTTGAGCGAAGTGGTCGTTACCGCGCAGGAATCGAAGGGTGTCGTTACGACATCGAAGATCAACCGTGCCGCGATGGACTTTTTGCAACCGACGAGTCTTGCGGACTTAATGGAGTTGCTCCCCGGCGGCATATCGAAAGACCCCGATTTGAGCAGTGCCAACACGCTCGGCCTTCGCGAGACGGGCACTTTCGATGCGCAAGGCAACGCCATCACCGACAACAATTACGCCATATCGTCGTTGGGGACGCTTTTTGTTGTCGATGGCAATCCCATTGGCGCCGACGCGAATTTGCAATATTCTCCATTGTCGTCCACGCAATCGGTTTCTACGTCATCTTCCGCCGAACAAAAACGCAATACCACGAATCGGGGCGTCGACATGCGCAGCATTTCCACCGACGACATCGAGAGCGTGGAGGTGGTGCGCGGAATCCCTTCTGCCGAATACGGCAATCTGACGAGCGGAATGGTGAAGATCAACAAAATAAGACGTGAGACTCCATTCACTGCGCGTTTTAAGGCCGATGGATACAGCAAACTTTTATCTGTCGGGAAAGGCATGCGGCTCGGCGAATGGCTTTTGCTCAACGTCGATGCCGGCATTCTCGATGCAAAACCCGATCCGACCGACAATTTGCAGCAATATCGCCGCGGAAACGCTTCGGCGCGTTTCACTTTCGATCGTCGAAATGTGCGGTATGCGGCATCGGTCGACTATACCGGCTCGTTTGACAACAGCAAAGCCGATCCCGACCTCAACTATGGGCGGATAGACGAATACAAGTCGACGTACAACCGGATCGCACTTGCCAATAATTTTGTTTTCAAGTCGAAGCGGGACTGGTTTTTCAAGCAATTAGAAATAAACACTTCCATTGCGCAGCAATTCGACAGGCTGACGCAGCGCCGTCTTGTCGCTCCGCAACGTTATGGGCTTGTGCCGACGACCGACGAAGAAGGCGTGCACGATGCCAAAATGATTTTTTCGGAATATATTGCCGATTATTTGAGCGATGGAAAGCCGTTTACGGCGTATGCCAAAGCGAAAGCCGTTTTTTCCGAGCGGACCGGCGTGGTCGACAATCGGCTGTTGGGCGGTGTAGATTGGAATTTTTCAAAAAATTTCGGACGCGGGCAAGTGTACGATCTCGACAGGCCGTTGTCGGTGTCCGGTTGGGGTTCGCGCCCGCGTGCCTACCGCGACATTCCGGCTCTTTCTCAAATTTCGGCATTTGCCGAATACCACGGCGTTTTGTATGCCGGCCGCCACAGCGTGGAGTTGCAAGCGGGATTGCGAACCAACAGCCTGACGGGATTGGATAGCCGCTACGCGATGAAAGGGCGCGTCTATTTCGATCCGCGTTTCAATTTGAAATGGACATTGCCGTCATGGACGGTTGCAGGCCGACGCGTTTCGCTGGGAATAGCCGGAGGCATCGGGAAAACAACCAAAATGCCAACGCTCAACTACCTTTATCCCGACAAGCACTACAATGATATCACCGAATTGGGATATTATGACATTAATCATCCCACGGAGTACAGCCGCTTTGTCGTGAGAAGTTATGTTCAGGACCCCACCAACTACGATTTGCAGCCTGCCGTCAATCTGAAAAAAGAGATACGGGTGGAATTGTCGTTTGGCGGCAATTCTTTGTCGGTCGTCTATTTCCGCGAGAACATGTCGTCGGGATTCCGCTATATGTCGGTATATGCGCCTTATGCTTATCGCGACTACGACGAAACGGCCATCGATGCCGCTTCTTTGGCGGGGCAGCCTTCGCTTGACGGACTTCCTTATGAGGAGCGCCGGAAACTCGACGGCTATACGAAAGCCGGCAATGGCAGCCGAATCGACAAGGAGGGCGTGGAATTTCAATTCTCATCGGCTCGTATCCGGCCGTTGCGCACGCGAATTACGTTCAACGGCGCATGGTTTCGCTCCGCTTACAGCAACAGCCTGCCCATGTTTGAATCGGTGAGCGACGTTGTCGACAATGTTGTCGTCGGCGATCGCTATGTGGGCTTGTATGATTGGAACGACGGAAGGACGAATCAGACGCTCAACACCAATTTGATGCTCGACACGCAAATACCGGAATGGGGTTTGATTTTTGCCACCTCGGTGCAATGCATGTGGTTTGTCAAAACTCAAAACATGGCCAAGAACGGCATTCCGACAGCCTACATGGATGTTGCCGACGGCGAATTGCATCCTTACACGGAAGAATCGGCAAACGATCCATTGCTGTCTCATTTGATTAAAACCTACAATGCCGATTCGTTTCGGCAGTTCACCGTCCCGTTTGCCATGAATGTCAATTTGAAAGCAACGAAGAGCATCGGCAAATTCATGAAGTTGTCGATGTTTGCCAATAAAATAATAGACTACACGCCGGACTATTATTCCAACGGTTATAAAATAAGAAGAAATGTCAGCCCCTATTTCGGCGTAGAGGCAAATTTTATGTTTTAGCAATATGAAAAAATCATCAATCTTTTCAATTTGCGTTGCTGCATCGCTTGCTTTGCCGTTTTTTTCTTGCAGCGACGAGCCGGTTGTCCCGACGGTCGAAGCGTCGATTGAAATTGTCCGTCCGGAGGGCATCGACGATTTGCAGATACTAAAAGAAACAGTCGTTTTTCGCAATCTTTCCTCCGGAGAAGAAATGCGATTCGATTCGACCGAAGGATTGGCGATTCCCGTAGGCATATATGAATGTTCGTATGAGGCGGAAGCGACGTATGTCAATGCAGGGGATGAAGAAAGCGCCGTTGTCGAAGGCCGATTGATTGGCAACGCAGAATCCGTTCAGGTGACTGCCGCAGGCTTTAAGCTCGTTTTGCCGGTTTATCTTTCGGTGGATAAGGACGATTTCATTTTCGAGGAGATTTTTTTCACCGGCACGCGCCGAGCTTCGGGGTCGAGCTATATTGGCGATACGTATTTTAAAATCTACAATAATACCGACCATGTGCTTTATGCCGACGGGCTGGCAATATGCGAATCGAAATTCAAATCGACGCAATTTTACACTTACACTCCCGACATTCGCCAAGACGAAATGACGGTGCATGCCATCTACGTGATTCCCGGCAATGGGACGGAACATCCCGTGGCTCCGGGCGAGTCGTTGGTCATTTGCGACACGGGAATCGACCATCGCATATCCAATCCCAATTCTTTCGATTTGAGCGACGCTGATTTCGAGTGGTACGACGAATCGACCAATCCGAGCCATACCGACATCGACAGCCCGACAGTGCCAAATCTCGACAAATGGTATTGCTATACGCTGACTGTTTTCGTTCCTCACAATCGCGGGTTTTCCTCGTTTGCCCTTGCGCGCATACCCATCGGCAAAGAGGCGTATTTGAGCGATTATTACTATGACTATGAATACACGATATATGTCCCCGCCGGCACATTCCCGATGAGTGGCAGCGCGTATCGCCTTCCCAACGAATGGATTGTCGACGGCGTGAATTGCAGCGTGGAGACCGATCGCCAATGGAACGTGCTGCCTCCGTCGATTGATGCCGGATGGACGCATTGCGGGGCGATGGATTCCGACGAAAATCGCTTTTTCAAGAGCATTCGCCGCAAGATGCTTTATTTGACGGACGACGGGATCAGGGTACTGAAAGATACGAACAATTCTACTGCCGATTTCAATCCTGATTGCGTCCCGTCGCTTGTCGAGATGCAACATGCCGCGATCGATGCTTCCGGAACGAAAGCGGAGCGCGTCACTTACGACGGGGTTCAGCCGGTGGAATCATAGAAAAATGCAAGCATGGGGAAAAGAGGTTTGCATATCGCATTGTTGCTTTCGCTATCGGAATCGATTTTTGCTGTCGCTTCGGACGACGCGCTTTCCCGTGTCGTTGAAAACGAGCGGATGAATGTCGTCCCCGAACTCGGAGCCGAAAATCCGGCAATGATGAAAGACCGTTATGCGAAAACGCTTACGGAGATTGAGGCCGGATGGGTGTTTGGCGATGAAAATCAACCAAAAATCATGCAAGAAGGCGATGGGGAGAATCGCATGAGCGCCGTTGTGGACGCTTTTGTGAAGAATGGAAAAAATGATATTTGGGGAAATGCCGGTTACAGTATCGGGCAACGGCGGAACGTGGCGTTCAACGAAACGTCCGACTATCGGATGCTTTACCCTTATGTGACGGCCGATTTGGTCGGTGGCGATCTGCACGAAGAGATTTATCGTTTCGAAGGCGGATTCGCTCATCGTGTTTCTTCGTCAGTGGTGTTAGGCGCGCAGGCAGGGTATCGGGCATTGCTGGCTTATCGCAGTGTCGATCCGCGACCGAGAAATTTGACAGGCGATCTCGATTTCGCAGCCGGAATATCTTGGACGAAAAACGAGCATACTTTCGGGGCTGCTTTGAAAGTGTCGAAGTATAAGCAAACCAACGATGTGGAATTTTATAGCGAAACGGGTCATCCCACAGTCTATCATGCGACGGGGTTGGGCACCGATTATTATCGTTTCAGAGGTTCTAACACCGATACATACTACAATGGACGTGGCTTCGGCGGCGTGGTCAATCATGTATGCGTGCGTGGCGCGACGGCTGTATCGTTCAATGCGGTTTATGATTATTTCGGATTCGACAAAATCATATCTTCTCTCAACGAGTTGCCGATGGCTTCCGTGGGCGAACATCGCTTTTCCGCTGCCTTGACAGGTCTTTTCCGCCAAAAACAGAACCGCGACATTTTCGTCGAGGCAGGATATGAATACGTGCGGCGCAATGGGACGGAAAATATTTTTGGAGATGCTCAAAACAATATTTATCCTGAAATAGCTTCGCTGCCGATGTATCGGCGGAGCGCTCACGACGCGCATGTGAAATTAAGCTACGACAATCGGCTGAATCCGGTCGGATTCCGGCTTTCTGCCGTTGCCGGCTATCATGATGAAAATGTTCGCTATGTCTCTCCCGAACGGTTGTTGGCAGTACAAGCCCCTTATGCAGGCATTCAGGCTTCGACGACTTATCGGAAAAAACGCTGGCTGTTGCGGGGCGAGGCGCAAGTGGAAATGATGATTGGCCCGAATGGAAGTTTTGCAATGCCATCGGAAAGAAATTCAGTGCTTGACGAGGCAGCAAAACGCGTTTATGAGGTGATATCGGAAACGCAAACATCCATGTCGGCGGCATTGCGAGCCGATTATGCGGCGGGCAAGCGTTTTGCAGTGTTCCTCAGGTTGCGTTGGGCCGGCGAACTGTATGCCGGCGGCGGACGGGCGAATCATGCGGAAACGGCAGTCGGATTGCTATTTTGACGCAAACACAATTTATTAACCAAAATAAAAACAAAACGTTATGAAAAAAAACTTACTCCTCTGTTTGGGATTTGCTGTATTGGCGGTGTTCGGTGCAAATGCAGCCGAGCCAACGATGAATTGGGCAAAATTGATTGAGTCGGAAAGCGGGCAGGTGACGCCGGAAGACATGATTGAATCGGGCGATAAAGTTTATACTGCCGCACGATTCCAAACGAAAAGCAACGCAGACTTGCTTGGCGTGTGCTTCGGCGATGCTTTGGACGTGGCGACCGGCGCGCAAAACAAAGCCACTTCGGGAAACTACAACCTGTTGCTTGCGCAAACGGATCGTGCCGGTGCTCCGCAATGGTATGCTTATACCAATTATGGCGATGTCTATTCCGCATCATTGGGCGCGACATCCGATGGCGGCATTGTTGCAACGCTGATGGTGCGTCATACGAATAAAAATGAAGATGGTTCCAATCGCGTGCTTTCTGTGGTGGACGCGAAAGGCACAACTACTGCGATGGAATTGACGTATACGGCATGGACTTATCATATCGCAGTGCTGAAATTTGCTTCCGATGGCGCGTTGGAATGGAACAAGTTGATTCCTGTCGGCGACGGTACGAACGACTTGAAAGCATGGACGGCAATCGACGCTTCGGATAATGTTTATATAGGTGGATGCCATGTGCTTCCGTTCAGCGTCGATGGGGTTGAGATTGCATCTCCGAAAGACGAAAATTCGTTATATCTCGTAAAATTGACTTCGACGGGCGATTTTGTCAAGCAATTTGCCATTACCGGAACTACCGTCACCGACTATCTTGATGCGCTTAAGATTGCCGACGAGACTGTATATGCAACAGGCCGCATCAAAGGCGACGGGACAAATTCCGCATATTTTGGCAATTTCGAGATTACACCGACTACCTACGACGATGTGTATGTGGCTGCGTTTACAACCGACCTCGAACCAAAATGGGCGAGCGTGGTTTATGCAACGCCATGGGTGGCACCGTCTGATGGCAAAAAAACGCATACCACTCAAATAAAGGGCATTGACGTCTCAGACGGGCGCGTGTTGGTGTCGGGACTTGTCAAAGGCGGATTTTCCACGGCCAACGACACTGATGCCGACGGCGTGAGCGCGAGCGAGCTGATCCACACCTCTTCTGCTTCCCTTGAAGGGTATGTGCTCGAATTTTCTGCAACCGACGGCTCGTTTGACAAGGCATTGATACATGGAACGGGCATTTCCGGCTATTTTGCCGCGACTGTCAGCGACAACGATATTTATGCATGCGGCTATTCCTACGCCTCGGGCGAAGGCGGCGTGCTTGTGAAATTTGACGAAAACGGCAACAAGCAGTCTTCGTGGAATCTTGTGACGTCGTCGGGCATGATGACGGGTTTCTCAAGTTCTTTCTCGGGGAAAACGCTTTATGCTTCTTATCGCAATCGCAACGCCGATTTCAATTTTATCGGGAGCGACTTTGTCATACCGGCCACCGACGATTGGAGCGGCGTAGTGGCTTCATTCAATGTTGCCGATATTGAATCCGGAATTGTCGCGTTGCCCGATGTCAATGGCGCTACTGTCTGCGGAATGGACGGAGCCATCCGCATTGTGTCGGAAAAAGCGGAAACGTTCAGCGTGTACGACATTGCCGGCCGGCTTGTCAAATCCGTGGTGGTCGAAGGCGAAGCGGCAATCGCCATGCCTGCGGGATTCTATGTCGTGAACGGCGAAAAGGTGATTGTGAGATAAATAAGCAAATAGCCAACAGTTTTCTCTTAGCGCAAGGAGGCATTCCGATGGTTTCGGGGTGTCTCCATATTTTTTAAGAATCCCATGGCCGGAAAACTCCAAAAAATGCAATTTTTTTTGTAATTTTGTACGCTATTATGGCTAACAAATTTAATATGGCAGAACACAACGAAAATTATAGCGCAAGCAATATTCAAGTGCTTGAAGGTTTGGAGGCTGTGCGGAAACGTCCGGCCATGTACATTGGCGATACCGGTCCGAAAGGATTGCATCATCTTGTCTATGAAGTTGTCGACAATTCCATAGACGAGGCTTTGGCAGGTTTCGCAACCCATATAGAGGTGACAATCGGGGAAGACAATTCCATTACGGTTGTCGACAACGGACGCGGTATTCCCGTCGACAAACACGAGAAGCTCCACAAGTCGGCTCTCGAAGTGGTGTTGACGGTGCTTCATGCCGGTGGCAAGTTCGACAAGGGTTCTTATAAAGTTTCCGGCGGTTTGCACGGCGTAGGCGTTTCGTGTGTCAACGCGTTGTCGTCTTATTTGCGTGCCGAGGTGCGTCGCGACGGGCATGTCTATATGCAAGAATATGCCTACGGGCATCCGAAAGCTCCGGTTGCGATTGTCGGCGACACGACGGAAACGGGCACGAAAGTGTTTTTCAAGCCGGATCCGACAATTTTCCAAGAAACGATTGTCTACAACTACGACACGCTTGCCAACCGTTTGCGCGACCTTGCTTTTCTCAACAAAGGCATCCATTTGACGTTGACCGATTTGCGCGTGCGCGACGATAATGGCGCTCCGAAACAAGAAGTGTTCTATTCCACCGAAGGGTTGAAGGAATTTGTGCGTTATATCGATGCCAGCAAGGAACATTTGATCGACGACATCATTTATATCAATACCGAGCGGCAGGGCATACCGGTGGAAGTGGCAATCACTTACAATACTTCGTACAACGAAAATATCTACTCTTTTGTCAATAACATAGACACGATTGAAGGCGGAACGCATCTCACGGGATTCCGTCGCGGATTGACTTCGACGTTGAAAAAATATGCGGAAGACTCGAAAATGCTCGAAAAAGTGAAAATCGACATTTCGAGCGACGATTTCCGTGAAGGTTTGACGGCTGTGATTTCCGTGAAGGTCTTGGAGCCTCAATTTGAAGGACAGACAAAGACGAAGTTGGGCAACAATGAGGTGATAGGAGCCGTGCAAACGGCCGTCAGCGAAGCATTGCGCAACTACCTTGAAGAGCATCCCAAGCAGGCGCGCACGATTGTGGAAAAGGTGGTGCTTGCCGCGCAAGCGCGTCATGCCGCTTACAATGCCCGCATGAAAGTGCAACGCAAATCGCCGCTTTCCGGAGGCGGATTGCCGGGGAAATTGGCGGATTGCTCTTCGCGGACAGCGGAAGATTGCGAGCTTTTCATCGTGGAGGGCGACTCGGCCGGCGGCTCTGCAAAGCAGGGGCGCGATCGCCAATTCCAAGCGATTCTGCCATTGCGCGGAAAGATTTTGAATGTGGAGAAAGCGATGGAACACAAGGTGTTCGACAATCAGGAAATCACGAATATTTTCAAGGCGTTGGGCGTCACGATCGGGACGGAGGAAGATAGCAAAGCTCCGAATATTAGCAAGTTGCGCTATCATAAAATCATTATCATGACCGATGCCGATGTCGATGGCAGCCATATCGCCACCTTGTTGATGACGTTGTTCTTCCGTCGGATGCGTCCTGTCATAGAAAATGGATATCTCTATATTGCCACGCCTCCGCTTTATAAGTGCTCGAAAGGCAATGTGGAGCGTTATTGCTGGAACGACGACCAGTTGCGCGCGTTTATCGAGGAATTTGGCAAAGGCGATGAGAAAGCCGTGAAAGTGCAGCGCTACAAAGGTCTTGGCGAGATGAATCCGGAGCAATTGTGGGAAACGACAATGGATCCGGAAAACCGCTGGCTGAAACAAGTGCAAATTTCCGATGCGGCAGAAAGCGACCGTATTTTCTCCATGCTGATGGGCGAAGACGTTGCGCCGCGCCGCGAATTTATTGAAACGAATGCGACATACGCCAATATCGATGCTTAGAAGTCGATTGAGGTATTGAATATGATGAAGGTGTGCCGAAAAGCGCACCTTCTTTTTTTTGAAACCTTTTGATTCATCCGTGCCTATATCGCCGTTGGCGCGGCGACAAGAAGCATTGCCGGAAGAGGCTTTATTCGAGGTTGCAACTTTCCTGCCTTGATATTATTGACTTTTCCAATCCGTAGAGGATTGTTTGCTAATTTGGAAACAAAATATTATCTTTGCGAACGTAACAAGGATCGTAATGAATGAGCGGACAATAACAGTAATATTAAGCGAGGAAGCAAATTCTTTTGTAAGGCAACAGCCTTTCAAGGCACAACAGAAGATAGCGTACAATATCAGAAAGTTGCAAAGTGGTCTGATGGAAAAGGAACTTTTCAAAAAGTTGGACAACTCTGAGATATGGGAGTTGCGGACGCTCTTCAATGGAATTTGTTACCGTTTGTTTGCTTTTTGGGACACAGAAACAAAGGCTTTGGTAGTAGCTACTCATGGGATAGTGAAAAAAACGCAGAAAACGCCTAAAAAGGAAATAGAAAAGGCGGAGAGAATAAGAAAAGAGTATTTTAACAATAAAAAATAAAGGCTATGGCAAATATGAAATTCACACCGGCAGACGAGTTGATAGACGACGTGTGGGGTAAGGTTGGCACCCCGGAGCGTGATGCAATGGAAGCGCAGCTCAAAGAGGATATGCAAGCCTACTTTGTCGGTGAAGCGATCAAAAAGGCACGTCTCAAACAAAACCTCACGCAGGAGGAATTAGGCAAAAGGTTAGGCGTGAAGCGCTCTCAAATTTGCAAGTTGGAAAGCGGAAAAAGTTCAATTACCCTTTCCACGATGAGCAGGGTGTTTCAAGCTTTGGGCATTGCAACGGCTACGCTCGATTTGGGTATAGGCGGAAAGGTCGCGTTGTGGTAGCATGAAGCAGAAGCGATGACGAGGAGGATGTTTTTTTGTATCCTCCTTTTTTCTTATGGGACAGTTTGGAATTGCACTTTTCTATTTCGCGCTTTGCGGGTGCGCGCTGTTAAAGGCGGATACATAGCAAAGTCTACCTCTGTTGCGTGATAGCGTGTTAATAGAGGAGAAAGATTTTTTTGTCAGGAAAAGACAACGGGGTTTCCCTATTTGCTTCGCAAACAGAGGAAGACATTGCTACGTTTTCGACCTTTCAATTTCAATTATAAAAACACAGCAGTCTCCGTAGAACGCTACGCCTTGTTCGCCGTTGGTACGGCGACAAGAAGCATTGCCGGAAGAGGTTTAGGATTAATGGTTTAGGTGCTTGTTGCAAACGCTCTCGTTAATTGAGTAGTGCTTTTTCGTGGAGCATAGCGGACTCGAACCGCTTACCTCAACACTGCCAGTGTTGCGCTCTACCAGATGAGCTAATGCCCCGTGGCGTTTCAATTGTTCGGATTGAAACTTGTTGCGTGGAAGCGTGGTCAGACATTGAAGCGGAAGTGCATGATGTCGCCGTCTTGTACCACGTAGTCCTTTCCTTCAATGCCGATTTTGCCGGCTTCGCGGCATTGCGCTTCGCCGCCAAGCCGCACATAGTCGTCGTATTTGATCACTTCGGCCCGAATAAATCCTTTTTCAAAATCGGAATGGATGATTCCGGCGCATTGCGGCGCTTTGCTGCCTTTCATGTATGTCCATGCTTTCACTTCAAGCGGGCCGGCCGTGAAATATGTTTCGAGATTGAGCAGGTGGAATGCAGCCCGAATGAGGCGGGACACGCCCGATTCTTTCAAGCCGATTTCGTCGAGAAACATTTGTCGCTCTTCGTAGCTTTCGAATTCTGCAATTTCAGATTCCGTTTGCGCGGCGACAATCAGGATTTCGGCATTTTCGTTTTTGACGGCTTCCCGCACCATGTCGACGTATTTGTTTCCGGCGACGGCCGATTGGTCGTCGACGTTGCATACGTAGAGTATCGGCTTGTTGGTCAGCAAAAACAAATCATGGGCGCAATGTTGCTCGTCTTTTGTCTCAAATTGCACGGTGCGGGCGGGTTGCCCTTGTTCGAGGGCTTCCTTGTAGCGACGCAACACTTCGTATTGTATCTTTGCTTGCTTGTCGCCTCCTGTTTGCGCTTGCTTTTGCACGCGTGTGATCCGGCTTTCGATTGTTTCAAGGTCTTTCAGCATCAGTTCGCAATCGATGATTTCTTTGTCGCGAACGGGATCGACCGAGCCGTCGACGTGCACCACGTTCGGATCGTCGAAACAGCGCAACACATGAATGATGGCATCTGTTTCCCGAATGTTTGCAAGAAATTTGTTGCCTAAGCCTTCGCCCTTCGATGCGCCTTTCACCAATCCTGCGATGTCGACAATTTCCACCGTGGCCGGCACGATGCGTTGCGGGCTGACGATGGCCGCAAGTTTGTTGAGCCGCTCGTCGGGGACGGTGATGACGCCTACGTTTGGCTCAATGGTGCAAAACGGGAAATTGGCGGATTGCGCCTTGGCGTTCGACAAACAGTTGAATAGGGTGGACTTGCCTACGTTAGGCAGTCCGACTATGCCGCATTGTAAAGACATGATTTGTTTCGTTTTTAAGTTGCAACAGCCGGTTCCCGTTTGCGGGCGGCTGTGTTTTCGAGTGCAAAGGTAGGAATTTTTCCGTGAGCATCAGAGTTTTTTGCGCGGGAAAGCGTCGATGAAGCTTTTGGGCGTGATGTTCCATATCCGGGCTTGGGCGGAGTCGGCATATTCGCGTATCGTGTGGTAGGCTTTGAAGGCGACATAAAAGCTGTAAACAATCTGGTGCAGCGGATAGCGCATGTATTCTGTGTCTATTCGTTTGCGTTCGGTTTCTGCCTCTTTGTAGAAGTGGGGCTGTATGGAAATGACGCGGTTTTCGTCGTCGACTGAAAGTGTCTGCATCCATGAATGGTCGGCGCCTGCGACATAGATTGACTTAAAGCCGGACGCAATTGCGAGCATAAGCGATGGGATCAGCACGTTGCGGGGGCGCGGCATCCCCAATCCTGCACGGTAAACGGCATGGCGAAACCATTTGAAGCCTTCGATGGGAGTCATGTTGTAGTATGCCACGGCTACCATGCTGTTGGCAGCTTTGATGTTGCGTATGCGGCTGTTTGTCCGTGTCGTGGCCGGCACGAAAAGGGTCATTGGCCAGTCGATGGCGTTGAAGGCGTTCCATAGTTTGTCGACATTCGGGTCGCTGGCCGAAAAGAAGTGAGGATCGGCAAGCACGTAATAGTCCGGCCGCAGTTCGCGGAACACCGGGGTGTTTGCGGCAAAATTCACGGCTATTTTTCTTCGGCAAGCAAGGAAGTCGGCATGGTGCGCGATTGTGTCGTTGAGCGACGGCCCGTTGCCAAGCACGACGATTTCTTCTCCGCTTTTTGCCGTCGGTTTGACGGTAGAGCGGCGCGACATCAATAAAATTTTCATCATTCCTCCAAGGGTTTGCCCTGTGGAAGCCAGCATGGCTGCTATGTGGTCGATTTTTCCCATTTTGCTTTTTGCGCGATAAGGCACGATAGTGCAAAGGTAGTGCAAGTTGAGCGCAATGCAAAGAGCTTGCTCGATTTGCATTGCCGAAACGCAGCCTATCTTATGCAAAGGTAGCATTGCAGCAGGGCGCAATGCAAAGAGCTTGCTCGATTTGCATTGCCGAAACGCAGCCTGCC
>ENA-OOXJ01000066-OOXJ01000066.1-human-gut-metagenome-genome-assembly--contig:-NODE-66-length-94078-cov-21.930038_pt1 | contig 94078 bp, 99 predicted proteins | sample MGYA00241587_ERZ501343 | MGnify/ENA primary metagenome ERZ501343 (study PRJEB25962, sample SAMEA2042918) | human gut metagenome | biome: human gut; feature: human-associated habitat; material: faeces... | reverse complement strand
ACCTGTCTTAATATCAAGCCCATCTTTTATCTTCAGATAATTGTTGATAGTGTTGGTCATTTCATCATGGTTCTGCTGCAACTTCTCTATCATCTCCTGTTTGCCCTCTGGAGTAGCATACATAGGATTACCATTCTTATCAACAAATGGACCAACCTTAGAGCCATCTTCAAGAGTAGTTGTAGTGTTCTCCACAATAGAAGCGAGATTTTCATCTGATGTATCAAATGCTGCATCAATCAAGGTAGTAAGGTCTTCCATCTTGCCTGCATTATCAAACATAGCAATGTCAGATACTAATTGAGCATGTTCTGCATTCTTGAAGTTAAACTCATCACCTTCCTCAGCAGCTCTGTTCATATCATTCTGATACTTATTATGCCTGATAAGACCTTGATAGTAGTTCTTAAATTCAGGAGAATTTATCCTGCTATTCATGTAGTTAGCAATCTCATTTTCCCTTGCTATCTTCTCATTATAGTCTCTCCACTCATTTATAGCACCACCTTCAATAGTAATAGGAGATTGTAGTGAACCTGACTCACTCCTAACTCCTCTAAATCTTGGCATACCTAATGCACCTGTCAAAGAACCAATAAAGAACTCTTCCCATGCAGAGCCATCATTTACTGTCTCATTAATTCCCTCAGCAAATGATTTAGTCCAACTCAGAGTTTCTTGTGCAGCCTCTGGGTCAGTCTTTGACTTGTAGAAGTTATTTACATCAGTAGAGTAATAATTGCCTGATATTCTACTAGCCATAGTTTGAGTAATTTCCTCAGTACCTTCAGACAATGCACCTTTTGTTATTGCAGCAGTAGCACCTAATCTTGTAGTACCAGCAGTATATTCCCCTGCCTTACCTACTATATTAGTAGCCTTTCTTGCAGTCTTGAATCCATTAGCATATAACTTGCCAAACTGAATTATGTTAGATGCAGTAAGGATAGGTATATTCATAAGCAAGTCGGCATTACCCATCTTCAATCTGTCCTCACTTAGTTTGCCTAAAGCTGCATTATAAGACTCCTGTTCTTTCTTTATAGCATTCTGATATTCTATGTATGCAGGGTCTACCATTTGACCTTCTCTTGTTCTCACAAGAGTTCCTTTAGTATCTTCATACCTATTCTGTATAGCTTGTATCCTATCTCTATAAGTATCATCAAGCTGTGCTTTATGAAGTTCAAACCAATCCTTACTATTGTTGAGTGCTTCAATTCTACCCTCATTTACTGCTGAAATAGTAGCACCTACAGCAGAAGTAACTATTTTTGGAGCCTTTGAAGACTTGGCAATAGCACCAATAAGTTGAGGTAACTTAGTTGCTTTTAAACCAGCAGCAGTAACACCACCACTATAGAAAGCACCTACTGTAAAACCTAAGTTCTTGATAAGCTTATCACCTAAGAAATTGGCAGTGAAGATATTTTCATACCAAGGCTGTTCTTGTTCTGCTTTTGTATAGTAGTTAGGTAATGCCTGCTCAGACCACTCATTAACAGACTGCATAGCCTTAGAGAAGTCATTATCCCAAAGACCAGACCACCTATCTTCACTTATTGCAGTACCAGCCCCAAGTATTAAGCCTACAGTACCATCAAGGAAAGTAGTACCTGCAAGTATAGCACCCTTAGCAAGACCTGCTCCTATCTGTGCATACCAAGGTTGGTTTTCAGCTCTTATATCCCCTAACTCTTGAAACTGTGCCTCAGTTGCAGTAGGTTCATCAAACATACTCTCACCCCAAGGTGTAGTAGTTCCCTCTAAGGATGATTGTACCATCTGCTCACCATGTGCCCTTGCATCATACAGTGAAGTAGGAGCAGTATTTGCTCCTACATTCATACTGAATGACTTAAACTCTGGACTAAGGTTAGTATATGGCTCTTGATTTGCTTTCTGCAAATCTCTAAAAGTCATTGGACCACTCTTAGTAATATCTATATCTTTTACTTTAGTTTCTTTTGCCATATCTTAATATCCATAAGGATTAAACTCTTGTTCTTTTGTCTTATTCTGTACTCCTAATTGAGAGTGGAATAAGTAGGCTTGTTGTATAGAATTAGCATATTGTTGCTGAGCATAAGTAATCTCATCTGGAGTAGCCTGATGTACATTACCCCTTGCATCAGTATATTGACCTGTACTAACTACATGTTGCCATTGATTTGCAGCAGTCATTGCCCTATCCCTATTCTGTTCATTAGTTGTATTAATACCAGCAGGCATTCTATATCTTCTTACATTACCCTTGTCATCTTGTATCATTACAGTAGCACCATAAGGACTAAATCTTGTAGCAGTTACTTTGTACTTATCACTCTTCAAGTCTTCCATAGTGATTTCCTCACCTGTATCCTTGAATTTCTTAGACTTGCTATCATAATCTACTTCTTTCAGACTTAATCCTCTACCAGCAGTCATAATAGCATCCTTCATATCACCCTGCTGAGCACCTGCAATAGGATAGTCATACTCAGTAACTCTTGTAGCATCATACCTTGAAGTTCTTCCTGCTGAAGAATTAACATACCTGCTCCATACATTACCAAGATTACCAGGTTGCCACTTACCCTTTGTTACCTTATAAGCACCTAAGTTATCCATAAATTGTCTGAATGTAGTAGGAGTAAATTTCTTACTACCATTCTGCATTTGTGTTTCTACGTTCATAAGTCTTGCAGTACCACTACCAGAACCTGCTGATGTTACTCTTGGGGTAGCATTTCTATTATACTCTTTCCATCCTGCATAAGTCATTCTCATCTGACCATGACTATCTTTATAAAAGTACTTGGAGTATCTCTTCATACTCTCCTTATACCTCTTCTCATCCTTACTCAACTCTCTACTACTATAGATATTCAAAGGATTGATAGCAAGATTATTCAGTCTACCTTGATTTTCTCTTGCGGCAGCTCTCTTTTCTGCTCTCTTTTGCATAGCCTCTTGCTCAGCCATCTTAGCTCTCCAATTATCAAGAGTCTGGTATTGAGTTTCACCAACTGCACTCCATAGACCTTGCTTAGCATAGTCAATAGCCCTTGCAATAGTAGCTTGGTCTCCCCAGTTTCTAACACCACTTGAATTAATAGCATCTTCAACAATTCTTGTAAGTTGAGAAGCAGCATTAGGATTATCCTGTATAGCCTGCAATACTGCTTGAGAACTAAAGCCTTTCTGCATCATAGTTTCATAATATGAATTACCTAAGATGCTTCTCCATTTCCTTGGCTTCTCTTGCATTTCCTTAGCCAATGCAGATGCAGCACTTGCAGCCTGTGCAGTAATTAGCTTGCCTGAATATGCTTCATAAGCTAATTGAGGATTCCTTATGTAATCATCAAGACTTGTAGTTGCAGCTCTTCTACTCAACATCAATGTTGGGTCTTGAAGGAGTGCTTGCTGCTGTTGTTCTGCTTGTTTCTGTCTTGTTGTATAGGCTTGCTCAATAGGGGTTATTTCCTTACTGTACCTTGCTCTCATATTGAGCATATCTCTTCTACTTGCAGCATTAAGTCCTTCTCTTGCTAACTGACCAGCTTGCTCTTCAAGGTCATTTGCATAGGTCTTATACATCTTGTAAGCATAAGGGTCAGTCTGTTCATTAGCCATTTCCTCCCATACACTTGCCTTAGTAGCAAGGTCTCCATACTGGTTCTCCAACTCTTGATGAGCCTGAGTAGCCATCAAGGTTGGAGCCAGCATCTCTTGATAAGAGAATGGCTTGAATTGTGAATTTATTACTAAACTATAATTAGCCATATTACTTCTTCTTAATAGTTAAATAACCACCCTTAGCTTTCTTTTTCTTCTTAGCTTTGTTGGCAGCATCCCTTACTTCTTTCTTCTCTGCTTCACTAAGAGTTTCATATCCATTCTTATATGTAACATTACCCTTGCTGTCAATAGAGTAGTATAATGCAGGATTACTCATAATCATGTTTCTGCTATACTCTTCTCTACCAATATCTCCAAGAGAATTAAAGAAGTTAGTAAGGTTAGCACTCATACTTGCACCTCTTCTTGCATCAACAGCATCTCTTACTGCCATAGCTTGTGCAATACCACTTAGCCTTGAACTTCTTGACTTTAATGCAGCTTCTTGATTAGCCATTGCAGCCTTGAGTCCCATCTCAGCATTGGCTTGATTAGTGCCTCTATTAAAGGTTTCAATAGCCTGTCTTTGTGCCAAGTTATACTCTTCAGCTTGTCTTGCAAGGTCTCCTAATCTACCTTGAGCATTGTAGTCTGCTGCAAGTAAGGTTGCATTCCTTGAAGGGCTTGTAGTATTCATAATAGCCCTTCTTGTAGCACCTGCTTGTGCATTGAGTTTATTTAGATAGAAGTTCCTATCAAAAGGTCTATATTGCAGATAGTTACCTATTGGAGTGTAACCTATTGGAGTATAATTACCTGCTTGGTTAGCTGCTTCAAGTATTGTATTTGCACTTGTATAGTCTGGTCTACTAAATAGGTTCTGACCTAATCCTATTGCAGCACCTACTACAGGAGCATATCTTAAATTTGTAGCATCAAGTAATTTTGATGCAGCACTCTTTTTCTTCTCAGGAGCCTTAATTGGGTTTTTATTATAATCATCCAAAGAGCTTCCTACATCATATCCTGCTCTCTTAGCAGCAGCCCTTGCCATATATTTAGGCTCTTTTACCCATTCACCTGATAGTGTTATTCCTGGACCAAAGTCCAATGGTTTAACATCTGAGTCTTGATAACCAGTAAATACATACCTATTACTAATAGGGTCAAACATTGTACCCTCAGGAACATTATCATCATCTATAGTAAATAAATGATTAGGGTATTGACCAAAACCATCAAATAATGTACCCATTCTACCACCATGAGCATATTGTACTCCTTCTTGACCTTCTTGGGTCTGTTGTCTTACAGTCTCTTGAGCTTGTTGTAATCTAGACATAGAACTCATTAGTCCTCTCTTACTTATTGGGTCATTAGGTCTCTCCTTTGATTCATCACCTAACTTCTCTGCTATTGCAGCAAAAGAATGCCCATCATAGGACTTAGGTAGATTGAAACTCTCCAATAGACCACCATCAGCAAATAACCTATTACTGAATACATAGTCATTGAATATAACCTCACCTTGCTCTACAAGATTTGGGTTTCCCTCAGTATCCATTCCCATAGGTACACCTTCCATAGGATTTTCCTCATGGGTTCCTCCATTACCTATAATGGTTTGACCATTACTAAAGTCAGCACCATTAGTATTTAAGTCACCTCCAAAGCTATGCCATTTAGCAGCATTTCTTGCAAAATTAGCTTTCTTAACCATAGCAGGAGAATAATCCTCCTTATTAGCTAATACCTGTGAAGCAAATGATTGCACGGACTTTCCATGCTTTTTAGCTGCTGCTGTAAAAGTTCCTCTCTTAGAGGGTTTAATATGTATTTTACCTCCTTCAGCAAATGTATTCAACTCTGGAGATTCAAATGAGTTAGGTAACGAAGTTAATCTACCTTTATTTGCAGCATTAAGAGCCTTAATACCTAAGTTCTCCTTAGCCAATTCATAGCCTATTGCTCCATTTCCATATCCTCCCCATATACCAAGAGGACCACCAAAAGCAGCAAAACTTGCCATAGCATTAAGGTCTGACTGAGTATCTGCTGCTTCTGCTGCATTCTCATAAGAAGTCAAGGCTCTATTCCTTGCAATGTCTTGTTGCTTCTTCAATGCTTTATATTTTCTCTTAGCCTTATTGCTGAACCAACCATCTTTACCAATATCTGATTTAGAGAAGTCTGCTCCAAAATCTTGATTAGCCCATTGGTCCTCTATAGAATCAGCACTGCTACTATCTACCATAACAGTATTTATAGCTTTATTACTTCCTTCAACCTCAGCAATCTTCTCCTTATTTAACTTGGAGCCAAACATTCTGTTTGTAAGACCTCCAATAATACCAGTACCAGCAGATATGATGCCTCCAAGCACAGGATTAACTGCACTTACTGCACCACCTATAGTGCCACCAATGTTACTGATTGCACTACCTGCACCTGATTCAAGTCCTCCACTAATAGCACCACCTGCAATATTACCTACTGCACTACCTATACCACTTGCTAAGCCTCCCTTCAGCATACCAGCAACATTGCCTCCACTGAAAGTGCCTTTCAAGTCAAAAGGTTTAGTTCCACCTAAAGCATTCTTGAAATCACCACCCCAATTATAGTAATGAGGGTTGTATGTAAATGGTCTATTAGACCTTCTCATAACTTTTCTTTTAGCCATATCATACTAATTTGTTTGCAAAGATAAACAAAATATTTGAATTATACAAGGATATTATCCAAAAAGTAAAAGAGTTATAAGTGTTTAACTTATAACTCTTTATCTTTATTCTGTATAATGTATTATCATATCATGTAATATAGTTTTGTTTGTATTCTGTGTATACATACCTAATTTTATATATAACCAAGGACTTCTCATTCTGTATCTATTAGACACATTATCTCTTGGTATATTAGCTCTCCATATTCTAAACTTTCTCTTTAAATTAGAGGGCTTACCTTTCTTATTTACTAATTTAATACTTCCCTTTTGATACTCATTCCAAGTAGTCAAAGTGTCAAATGTTGTATTAAGTAATTCCTCATTATTCCAACTATCTGCCCTAAATTCCACAGTATTGAATATCTTATCCATAGGCATATCTGGATTAGCTATAATGGTTGTGTAGAATGGCTGATATTTACCAAAGTACATATTATAGTCTCCTTCATTATGCAACCATACTTTATAAGTAGTATCACTCTTTTTGATAGCTAAACCTCTATCACCTATATTAACAAAGTATGGAGTATTTTCATAACTATAGAATGAACTGAATTGTCCTAAAGATTCTGAGAAGGCAAGACATTCATTTTTATTAGTAAAGAATACATCACCATTTATTTTATCATAATGAGTAACAAAGTTATCAAAATCTACAGGATTCCATATATCCAAAGTAGAGTTACTGTTTATCCAAGAATGAAAACCAAATTTATCAGATAGATTATTTAATTGTCCATTAAACAAATAAATACCTTTAGTAATATCATCTATAAAGTATAATCCATTAGGAGATTCACATATAGACCATTTATTAGTACATCCTACTTTATCAGACAAATATCTTTTACCATTTACTTTACCACTGTTAGCTATTTCAATAGGCACTCCTTCTGTAGAAGATATTTGCATATTCTCATTATAAAGTATCTGACTAATACCTTTATCTTGGAAAGCAATTATATTATTGTTTATTCTTCTTAATGCTCTTATATAACCTTTGTCTCCATCTAAATCCAATGTAGATGCAAGTGTTATATTAGTCCAAGAATCTATAAATTCTCCTGATGTCTTAGTCTTAGTCCAAGTAATAGTATTATGAAAATCATCAAGATTAATCTTATTAGGATTACTTGCTCTATAAGTAAAGAAGTTATTGGTTTGAGAATATACTTCATTTACTAGATTAAAGTTACTGGGAGTTATATGGAAATTACTGGTTTGTCCTCTATTTCTATCATATCTACCATCAAGATTAACTCTAGTTTCACACATAAAAGACACAATATCTGTTACAGAGTTTTGGTCTTCTAAAGTAAAAGGATATGTCTTTATATGGTCATATCTTTGATAGTAAGTATCTCCTTCTGTAAATTTAATTTCAATACTTGTTTTAGGACTATTTGTTTCTTTGTCAATAATATCTACAGGTTCTCCACAAGGCAACCATTGATTATTTTCAAGTGCTTCATCTGTATCTCCGCCAAATCTATTTTGTACATTGTCATTATATAATTCTCCTAACCATAACCACCCGTGTTGTATACTAAGTACATTATGTATAGGACCTATAGCTAACCTAATACTATCTTGATTTATGTTAATAGGTTTTTTATTCTTATCCCAAAAAGAACACCTATCACTTATATTTATACTTCTTGAATTAACATCCCATTGAGTTGAATTTTTACCATCTTTAATAGTAGGCAATATTCTAGGGTTTCCAGCAGTTGTATAATTCAAAGCTAATACTGCATGAGGTGTTGATTTATATTTTATTCTTACAGGGTCAACTCCAGTAGTCTGTTCAGTAAACTTACTATTTACTTGTGTATATTCACTAATAAATAGTTTATGTGCATTCGTAGCTGCATTTTGAGTTCCTGTAGTCATAATAGGATAACCGTCTTTCTTAGTACCTATTCTTGAAGATATAAGTAATTTATCTACATTACCATAATAATTTATATCAGGTAATCCTGAATTTTCTTGTGCAGGAATCTTTACTAAAGACACTTCATTTGAATCAAATATAGATACACCAGATATACCAGTTCTAGTACTATTATTTTTAATATAAGCATTCCATATATAATTATCATCAAGATAATATGTCTTATAAGAATATCTTAAATTAGACATTTTTTTCTTGTCAAGTACTGCTGATTTATATCCATCTGTAGCAAACTTTGTATTATTCAAAGACCCATTTCTATGCCAAGGATATACTACAAATCCTGTAGTAAGATTATCAGGATTGCCAGTACCTTTTCTATATCCTGTGATTTCATCAAACCAAAAAGCTCCTGATATTAAACCTCTCCATCCAAAATGAGAATTGCCTAAATGTATTGTTGTTACATCATAGCTAAAGTCATTTTCTACTCCTATAGGTTCTTTATAAAATCCTATAGGTAATTCTGTACTGTCATGGAAATTGTTTACAGGCGTAGATGTCTGTATATCTATATCTGATACAAACGCTGATAAAGGAACTATACCTACAATTCTTAATTTCAAGTTTGATGTATCTAGGTTCTTTATATTATCATCAAACTCAATATCAGGTGAATGTAATGTCAATATAGATTGGTCTATATAGTAGTTTTCAGCATTATTAGATACCCAACTACTCAAGTCAGAATCACTTAATTCTTTAGATACATAAGGGTTTTCTTGTGGATTCCAAATACATTGTATTTCAGCATTTCTATTATCATTACCAGGGATAGGTCTATTATGTCTAAATTCTGCCCAAGCACCTTTACTTGACAAATCTATTGTATAATCCTTATCGTCATATTTGACTATTGTAGAATTATTAGACATTACTGCTGCTTTTGAATATATACTAGGCTCACTTGGTATACCTGAGGGTAAATCCATTCTTTTCCAATCTGCGTACCATCTACCTGCACTCTGAACATCGTGAAAAGATTTATATTCATCAAAAGGAGCATTAGGTCTAGTAAACCAAGAAGATTGTGCAAAAGGTGTATTATTGAATCTATCAGCTACATTATATACAGTAGGGCATAAAATACCTTGACATATACATTCTCTATCATTAATATTAGGGTATACAACAACAGGTCTTATTCTGATGTAATCATTATTGTGAAGATAATTAATAATAGTAGTATCATCTAATATAAATTTAGCAGTAGGTATCTTTATACTATCACTTTCATAGAATGTAGATTCTATATGTTGGTCATTTATAACATCTTTAATGTGTATAGGTTCTGACCATTTACCAGTCTTATGCTGAAACTGTATACCAAATCTATAATGTTCAAGATATTTAAATGTCTTTATCTCATTAGAAGGTTGTTTTAACTGATTATAATAAGGATAATAACCTGTAGCTTTAGGAGATTTTATAGACCTTAATTCAGTTGTAAAAACTATATCTTTACCTTTAAGAAATACCTTTAAAGCATTACTGATTTTTCTATTCTTTAATTGTATGTCTCCTAAGAATAAAGTATTATCCTTCTGAGTCATAGTACCAAATATAACTTCCTCTCCACCTACATATAATAAGTTTGTAGGGTCAATGGAATCTCCAGATAATCCATTGTCAGTATAAATTATTTTAGTTGTATATTCTGATGTAGCTAAATCAACTACTCTTTTTACATTAGGTGTTGCATTTATACTTGTTCTTTGTATAGAATAGACTCTTATATAATCAAAATTTGTATCTGCATTTGTAATCTCTATATCAAAACTATTATTTACTTTATCTTCAGGACTTCCACCTCTATTACTATAAGACAGATAATACAAAGGTGATACATAAAATATGTTACTTTCCTGACCATATTTATTGAAATATGTAAAAGCATATTGTATAACTCCAGGAGCAAAAATTCCATTAGATACTTCATTCTTTTTAATGGTAACTTCTTCATTAAATTCTATCTTTTTTACAAAATCAAATGAATTATTATTATAGGATTCTACTACAGTAATATCAGCAGCTATATTAATCATTCTTGGTTGATTAATACCATCAGTCCAGTACACTTTAATAAGTTCTTCATTCTCATAAAAAGATAAAGCTTCTATAGGATGTTGATAACTGAAATTAAGATTACCACTATATAATTCTTTACCTGTAAGTACTCCGTCTTTAAACCATATTTTATATATCTTATCATTATATGTATCTACAGTTGGTTGAGCTTCTAAATCATCTTCATTTACTGTAGATACTTTAGGATTACTATCACAAGTGAACAATACAAGTATATTATTTACCACTATTTGACCTATAGGTATTCCTTCAATACCATTAGTGAGTCCTTTTATTGTTGCTAGTAAATTACCTTTTTCATTTATAAGACTAAGCAGAGTTGATTCATTAGTAGGCATAATTCTCATATTCTTATTTTCATAAGCATATTCTGAATTAAATGCAGATGCTGATAAATCTCTCTGCATACCTTTAGTTTTTATTTGTACTACTTTCTGCATAGTTATTGTAGTTTAATATATTCCTTATTACCAAGAGATGAGAACCCATTATTAAACTCACTTGTTCTTTGTACAAGTGTATTCCACATTCTTGATATACTTTCCATTTCAGATTGTGAGGGGATAGTAAATTCACTCTGCAATTGACCAGCCAGCCAAGCATATTGCTGCTGAGTGTTCTGTAGTACAGCAGGTGCAATCTTGCCCATATCAAACAGAATAGTAAATGCCTCTCTCTTTATATATGCCTCAAGTGTCTTCAGAAATACAGGATTATCAATAAGTAGTGGAAATCCATCCTTATCTACTGGGATTGCCTTATAAGATACTGATACATCTCCTGTCTTGAAGGATACATATAATAATTGTCCTTGTGTTTTAAAAGACAATTCTTGTGGTATCTTGTAGTCAGCACTCCTGTCATATTGCTCTCTTGGCATGAAATTATCTGTCATACTCCTAAGACATACACCAGTCTTACATTCTTTAATCTGATTGATAGATATTAAATCACAAGGGAGCTTGGCTCTGAAGTCCTCTATATGAAGTACTTCTTCCTTATCTTGATATAACTTTGGCATGCCAAATATACCAATAAAGTCAATGGTATATTGCACAGCTTGCTCAAGAGTCACATCTTGGAGAAGAGGATGCCTTAGTATCCTACTTAGAGCTTCTCTTATGTTTATGTAGTTATATTCTTTTACCATAATTATATCTTGAAAGCATCTATCTTTCCTTCTTTTATTCTTTGTTTTAATCTCTTCTTCAGTTCTCTATTGACATTAAATTCATAGAAGACCTGATTATTATAGTCTGCTAATTGCTTATTATAGTAGACTTTAAAAATTTCTTTTTCCTCCACTTTAACCAGTGTTTTTTCCTTATAGGATTCCTCATCTTCATACCATAATTTAAGAGTTTTATCCCAGTCTATAGGTAGGTTAGTCTTGACCTTTTCCCTATCAAGATTAATTCTCACATCATATTTTCTTAGCTCTATTCTACCCATTCTATGTGGTAACTTAATATCATTACCATGAAGGAAACTATCAGCTAAGTAATCATTGACTTTCCTTATAATGCTATAGAACTCATGTTCTGTAAGACACCTTCCTATATTAAGCCATCTATTCTTTCTTATCCACTTATAGGCTGAGTAAACTCCAATTGAGTTAGTAACTTTATGTTTTCTTGGGCTACTTAGATGCTGAACCTTAGACTTAAATTCTTCATAAGTCATACTTTACCTCCCAACCTTTAATTTAATATTACTTCTCTTCTTGACCTATTATTATTCAAGTGCTTTTGCTAAAGTGGACTTTGTATTATTTCTGATAAATGTGGCTAAGCTAGCTAAAGCATCATTAGCATCATTAGCATCATCCTTAGGTCTGTATTCAGCACCTAATAATTCCTTGACTACAAGTTCAATCATAGGAGGTATAAGAGCATCCTCAATAGGGAACTCTCTATCTAATACATCACATACTGTATCACCATTCTCATTAGGACACTGCAATTCTGATGCAGCCTGTGGGTCTTCAAATATACCTGTCATTCTTGCCTTTTCAAGATACAAGTACTGTGGATTGAAAGACTTAAAGTATAGGTAATTATCTGGACCAATAGAAGCATAGATGATATTTCTCAGATACTTGTTATACCCCACATATCTCACCCTTTCCCTACTTACATAAGTAATCTCTCCTTGATAATAATCAACTGGATATACCTTGGGATTACCTATCTTCATTAGGAAAGGTATCTTCTTTTTACTTCTTAGATAAGAACCACCTTCACAAGGCTCACCTGATATAGCAGGTACCTCAATTAAATCCAAGCATATAGTCTGATAATTACTCTCAGGTATCTGCTTCTTTACATCTGAATATCTCTGTTTCAGTAAGAATGCCCTATACTTATCAAGTAGAAACATTACATGCTCCTCTGTATATGAGGCATCATCTGAGTACAGTTTCAATTCATCAAGTACCATGTAGGTTAATTCTTTATATGTACTCATAATTTTATTTATTAGCTATAACTAAAAATCCCTGCAAATATAAGCATAATTTCTTATATCTGCAAGGACTTTACTATTTTTATGTTAGAAGTATTAATGTAATAATTATACTGACTTGCCTGTACAAGAGATTGAAGTGTTTGCTATATACTCTGGATAAGGTATTAAGCAAGTAGAACCATATAGACAGTATAGGGCATTATCTAAAATTCTATACTCTTCTTCTGTTATAAAGGACTTACAATCACCCTCAAGCAAATCATATATGAATATCAGCACCAACAGCTTATCTACTTCCGAATAACTCATATATCCTAACTTTGATAGGACATTGAAATATCTTGTAAGTGATTCATTAAGTACCTTGTCCATAGCATCCACAATTAGGGGTTATCACTGAGTCTTTAATTCCCATAAAGAATCTCTTCCAATACTTTATTGCCTCAGTATAATGACCTGTCTTTATAGCAAGCTTAAATGCTTTATATTGAAGTATGTAGTTAATGAAATTCTTAGGAATAGAGCAAGTATCTCCCAATTCTTTGATGTAACTAAAGGCATGTTGGTACAGAGGATAAAGGTTAGATACAACTCCTAATGTAGTAATATTATCCATCCCACAAGGAGTATTTGCAGCAGGTGTGCCCTTAGTCCTAATATACACAAAGAAAAGATTGTCATTAAGAGTTGGTAATAGGTCTCCTGTTCCCAGTTCTAATCTGACTGACTTAGTATCTCCTCCTATAACTTCTGTATATACAACTTTACTACTTGGACCAGATTCAACAAAGGTATCTTGAGTATCTATCTGTATAGTATCAAGATATACATTTGTGTAATACTCTAAGCCCTTGACAGATACATCTATAATCAGCTTTTGCCCATCAGGGGCTATTCTTAACTCATTAAATTGTACCATAATCAAATGTTTATATAAAAAGAAAGGGAGACTTAATAGCCTCCCTTATAAATCTTATTTAGCTAGCAGACTTATCAAGTTCTGTTATAGTTAAACCTGTTGCAGTATTAATAGCTGCTATGATGCTATTAGCAAGAGCATTACTTACATTATTCTTAGTGCCTATCTTTGGTACTACAAGAGTAATTGTCTTTTCAGACTTTTGTACACTCTTATTGCTACCTACATAAGCATAGTGGATGTCAATCACATTATACTTAACAGTTGGGTCTACAAGGTAAGTGGTAGGAATATTGTTAGGATAGCCAACTCCTCTATAAATATCACCTCTCTCACCCATGCAGAAGTACTCAAGGTCTGCAATCTTCTTGCCATTAGCAATGATACCAGCAGGCTCAGTATCTTCTACCTTACCCCAAATTCTCTCATCACCATTTACAGTAACTGGAACAGGCTGTACCTCAAAATATACAGGATTTTGCTCCATAACACCAAGTCTCCAAGGCTGCTCAACCTCATCAATAACAAGGGCTTTATAAGTCTCAGTTAGAGAGCTTTCCTTTGTAGTAGCATCTACAGGAACTGCCTCATCATCAGAATTTGTCAAGACAAACTTAACAAGAGGAACTATCTCTCTACTGAAGTTCTTAGCCAGTGATAGAGCCAGCTTCTTATAAAAGTCTGAAGCTGTCATGCCTGCATAAGCATGTACCATACCATACTTGAAGTATTGGTCCTCGTCAGACATACCTACATACTGCTTGAATGCAATTCTTAGGATATAATCCTGTCCAGCTACAGGAGCACCTGCATTTACCTCACTATCAAGAGTTACTGTAACTGCCTTCAACTCATGTGCCATATCATCAGCATCAGTAGCCTTAGCATAAAGGATATTCTCGATGTAAATTAAGTCACTTCTCATCAAGTTGTCAGCACCCTTGTATTCAAAGTACAGATGATTCTTTGCAGTATCACTCTTTACTGCAATAGAGCCAGCAGCATCTGCTGCAAGTACACGAGGACTCTTTAGTTCCTTTGCCACATAAAGATGTCTTACCTGATTTGTACTAAATGTCGCCATATTAATTTAATTAAATTATACAATAGTTTTATTCTTTTCCTGTACTTGGAACCCTACTCATGATGGCAAGTTTTACTGCTCTCTCAAGTATAGCTCTATGTATTACAGGGTTCAGTTTACATTCTGTTTTTACACTCACGCCATTGATTGACAGGTTATCTGTCAAATCAATTAATATAATGGGAGTAGGTCTTGAAAGGTATCTGACAAGATACTTCTCCACATTATATTTTGATATTATCTCTACTACCTTACCACTCAAATCAAGCCTTAAAGCTCTTCTTTCATTAGTACCTCTGAAAGGATTTTTCCTTATTCTATGGTACTCATCTTGAGTAATTGGTACTACAGAGACATCTTCACCACTTATACATCCTAATTTATCATCTTTCAAATTAACTGATTCATAGGTTATAAACCATAAGTCATCATCTTTAGGTAATTCAAAGAATACTGAGGATTTGGATAGTCCTGTATATCCTGTTTTCTTGTCAATAGTTGTGTAAGTCTTTATTAGGGTACTCAAGTACCTTCTGATTTCCTCAGTCTTCTCAAATGAGTCTCCAAATGGATTCTTACCATTATACATACCTATCACTATATCTTCTTGAGCCTTAGTGAGGAATACAGATTTCTCATATTCATCAAGTTCAATAGTGCTTGGTGTCTTTCCAAATGCCTCTATGGTAGAATAGCTATTCAGTAAGGTGTCAAACTCATTAGAAAATTCTTCAGTTGTCATTGTTAGTTTTGTTTAATTTGATATCCTAATTCAGTACCACTTATATTGCCTGTTTGTATAACAGAGTTCAAGTCTCCTTGATAAGTAGCTTTAGCTAATTCTACAGCTCTTTGTAATATTTCTTCATGCATATTTGCTGGTAATTCACACTCTGTAATTTTATTATATCCATCAATAGATAATCCTTCTTGAACTTCGCTTAAATCTACTAATATTATTGGCTTAGGAGTTCTTACATATCTCATATTGTATTCTACTTCAAAAGAAGGAAAATTACCTATAATTTCAAATACAGGCGCAGATACCGATTCTCCTGTTTGTGTTTTACAAGAAGGTATATATATATCAACAGGTTCTATGTCCTCAGTAGTCCAAGCTCCGTTTATATTACCATCTAGCGGATATATATATTCATCTAGTTTTCCCCTTTTAAGAGCATCTTCATTCTGTAAATACGCATGCCAATAATTAAGCATTTTGCCTTCGGGAACTAATAGTTGAATATCTATAAACTTGTCCTTTACTGTTATTATAGGGCTTTTTGATGTGTTACCTGTACTAAGTGAATCTCTCCTTATATGAAAAAATAAATCTTTAGAACTTTTACTTCTTATTACTATAAGAAACCTACTAGTTTCTGACTGAAATTTTACATAAGTACATGAATATTCTCCTAATGTAGAAGAACTATCTGATATAATTCTCCATGCTTGTCTTTTTAATGGATAACCATAAGGCTTTAACATTAATCTGTTATATTCAGAATAAGATATAGGCAATACAGAGTATCTTCTATTATTATTATCTACAATACTTTCATTTATAGATAAAAAGAAATCAGGAGGAGCTACATATATAAGACTTCTATTATCAAAGATATTAAAATCCTTTTGATATCCATCAAAATCTATTAATAATAGAGATTTTAATTCTAATTTGACAGTTCTTAATAATGTGCTAAAATCATATTGTCTTTTTTGACTATCATCAAATCCTTCTCCTGTTTTAACAGTTCTACTATTAAAGTAATCTCTTACTAAATCTTTTTCTGCTTTTGTAAGTATTACAGACTTTTCATATTCATCTAATCCAGGTGCACTATTACTAGCATTATTATATAATATATCAAATTGATTAGAAAGTTCCTGTGTTGTCATACTTATTATTTTATCTAAGTCTTCTTTACTCTTGCTTGCAAGGTAAACAATAGTTCTTGATGCTTAGGAGAGTTTAAGTATTTAGCTGCTACATTCAATGTAGGCTCTTCATTAGCCTCACAAAGTGGAGTATTATCTTTTCTCAAATATAGGTAATTACCTCTATTAGAAATCAGACCTGCCTCTATAGCTTTCTTGATAAGAACCTTTGTAGAAAGCATTGGGTCAGTAATAACCTTTAAGAATATCTTGCTGTCAGCCTGTATCAAGCTATTAACCTTAGTCTGCAAGAACTCAAGTTTAGCAGTCTGTGATGTAGGTCTGCCATCAATAGTCTCAACAATAACTCTTAATGTATCAATATCATCCTCAATCTTACCAAATTCCTTATAGCACATCATTGTAGTGCTCATGTTGTTCTTGGCAACCTTAGTCTCTTCACCTTCAGAAATGATAACAAACTGGTAAGTAGCCTTAGGAGTATCTTGCAATACTTGCAGTGAAGGAGCAATATAATCCTTGTTGGCTAATAGTATCTTATATCTGATATAATCCTCTGGGTCAGATAGATTGAAGTAGTTATCCTGCTTTGTCAATCTTACCTTATTAATACCATTTTCATTGGAGTCATCCCAGAAATTATCTACCTTCTTATAGATACTTAGTGCATTATATTCAAGACCCATTATTTCCTCAAGAAATGTCTTTTCCTTGTCTGTAAGGACATTAACAAACATACCTGAAGATAATCTTGGTACTACAAATGTTCTAACTGCACCTTCTGCCATACCTCCTGACAATACATGCTTAGGGTTATTACCCCACATACCTGTCAGCTTAGGTACATGTCTTACAATAATTTTCTCATTTCTTAGACAACTAACTAAGGCATCATCAGATACCTCTACTTTCTTTTGTGTCTTCTTAGGGCTTTTTACAGTAGCCTCTTCTTTTGGTACTTCCTGAAGTGGAGTCTCTGTATTGTCTATATCAAAGTCAGGTACAGTATAGTCCACCTTCTCTTCCATTTTCTTTTCTGCCATATCTTCTCCTTAACTTATTGAAATAAAATAAGGGAAAGTAGGAGCTTGTCCTACTCCCCCTTTATCATTAGCCCTGTAGAATTGCAGGGATTAGTGACATAGTTCTTGTTGGGTCAAGAACACAGATACCAAGAGTAGCCATTCTGTGAATTACAGCAGAATCCTCATCAAATGACATATAAGGATTACCCTTTTGACCTGTGAATGGGTTTCTCAATCCCCATTGATAACCTCTATACTCATTGTCACCCTTAATCTTACACTTAAAGATATTAGGTTGGTCCATTGTACCAATGTACATAATATCATATCTGTAAGAGAATGCAACACCTCCATTTGGATGGAGTATCTTGTTTCTTACTGGGTCATCATAGAATGGGTCTACATCAATCTTAACTCTAACACCGTTAGGAGCCTTATACTCAACAAATTGGAAACCAGCACTCAATGAGTTTTGGTGCAACTTAGATTGAGTCTTTTGAATAACACCAATAGAGCTGTTGTCAAGAACAAACTGTGTCCAACCTGATACTGTCTTTAGTACTTCCTTATGGAATTGGATAGCACCTCTTTCACCAGTCTTAATCAAGAAGTATCTGTCTCCAAAACCTAACTTAGAAGCAGAAAGCTCATATAGAGCATCTTCAAGAAGTTTCAAGCTAAATGTGTTGTAATATATAGTATTAGCAACTTCCATCTGCTCAAACAGACCAGCACCTGTCTTTATTACACCTCCAGACTTACCAATGTTCATATACTCACCATTGGCATTTCTGTTGCTTCTACCAAATGCAAGTGCATTGTTCTTGTACTCAGAGAATTGCTCTTCTACTTCATAGTCTACATTGTGCATCCACATTGTAGCAACTGACTTAGTATATCTACCCTTAGTTTCCTTAACAATAGGAACACCTACAGCCAGCTTCTTATTCAACATAGAGCCTGGAACCTTGTGTTGGATTCTTACTACAGACCACTCATTTCTCATAGAAACAGGGCTTGTAAATCTTACATCACCAACCTTTCTTGAAAGTTCCTTCTCAACAAATGCAGCCTCAACTGAGAATCTCTCACCTGCAAGCAATCTTTCAGCAGGAACACCTACTGTATTACCACCAGCAAGCTCTACCTTATACACTGCATTAGTACCCTCCATTCTTGGGTCTCCAAGTATTCTGAACTGATAGATTTCATTCAGATTACCTACAATGTACTCACCATCAGCAAACCAATCCTCAGGGAATACTAAATAGAAAGGAGTAGTGCCTACTCCAACCATACCACTGGCATCTGTAACAACAGTACCATTTTCATCTCTTGCCTCTACAAGAGGAATGTTTCTCCTTGAAGAACCAATAACATCCCAGTAGTATTCATTATCATCCTCAAACTCTCTTGTTGGGAATTGATTTAGGAATGTGTCAAGTGTCTTTCCTCTGTAATAAGCCAACAGTTGCACCATTAGGTTTGTAGCCTTCTGTGGAGCTAACTGAAAGATAGAACCAAGGTGGTTTTCCTTAGTAAGACCCTTCCAGTGTTGGAAGCCTACCATTTGAAACTTACCTAATTTTCCAGCCATTTTTACTTAAATTTATCAGTTATTTTACTCTATATTAAGGCTTAGACATCAAGATTCCACCCTTTACCAATAAATGATTCAGGGTCCTCATCAACTCCACTGACAAACTTTAGATTACCATCTGAGGTTCTTGCTGTGTTGTTGAGAGTATGTTCCAGCTCTCTAAGACCTTTCTTTACTTCTTTCTTTACTTTACCTTTCACCAAACCATCAAGGTTCTTAAAGCCGTCAGTTAGTGTGAAAAGTAGCCCAATGTTCTTTAGGAAGTCTGTCCTGTTCTCCATCTCATACTTTTGGATAGCAGTAAAGTACTCTCCTGTCTCTGGGTCTTTATACACAGGCTTAGCTATATTATCATAAATCTTCTGTCTTGTAGATTTATCTACTGATAAATCCCCAAACACTTCCTTATCATTAAGGATTGATGATTTAAGTTTTTCAGCCTGTTCTTTTCTCTCTTTCTCTTCCTGTTCTGCTTCTGACTTAGCATCATTGACAAGCTCATCATACTTATCTCTGAAGAAGTCAATATTACTTTTCAAAGCCTCTTTTGCATCATCAATATCAGTACCAGCATTGAAAGACTTCTGTACTTCTCTTGCAGCTCTTTCCTTACTGTAACCTCTATTGATAAAGTCTTGATAAATCAGGTCTTTTCTAAGTTTTTCTCCTTTATCACCTTCATCAGAGATATTCTCTTCCTTAATAGAGTCAAGAAAGCTCATAGTATTTTCATACTTTCTAATCTCTGTAGGCTCAACTCCAGCATTCAAGGCTTCATCAATTCTTTTCTGTCTTTCATCAAGACCTGCCTTTATCTGTTGGTCAATTAAATCTCTAAAGTCTTCAGGTTCTTTAACCTTAGATAAGCCATCATCATCAAGGTCTGGGAAGATACCTTCCTCTTTCAAGGCTTTGGCAATGGAAGAGTAGAAGTTTTTGGGAGAAGTGCCATCTCCTTTAGGAGTGGTATCTTCCTTTTCCTCTGTATTTTCTTTTCCACTACCTACGCTCTCTGGTGTATCAGTAAATAAGTTATCTACATCAACAACCTCAGTAGTTTCTTCTTTATCCTTACTTGGCTCCTCCTCTTTCTTGGGAGGTTCCCCGTTTGCAGGTGGGGTATCCTGTGTCTCATTATCTTCTACAAACAGATTCTCAATCTCCTCTGCTCCTAAGATGTTATCTAAGCTAAGTTCTTCTTCCATATTCTTCTACCTTTTGTTCTTAAAACAGTGCAAAGGTAAGTAAAGTTTTGCATATCTACAACATGGTAAATAAATTGCTTTTACTTATATAAGTAAAATACTTGCAATATAGGCAAAAAGAAAGGGTAAGATTATCTCTTACCCTATCTTATTAGTATTCTCCAAGATATTCTACTACCTTGTTTTCAGCTTTGCAGTCTGCATCCTTAAACCAGAATACAATAGCAGATTCAACTATCTTCTGTTCTATACCATCACCAAACCAGTCCTTAAACAGTTCTGCATAGTCATGGTACTGAGAGTTGATTGCAACATACACATCAGCAACTGTAGCAGATGTAGGGAGTATCCCCCTATATCTCTCACAAATCTCCTTTGCCTTGTACATATCAAACTTCTCACCACTGTACTTTCTGCCATTCTCAGTATGATACATATCAGCTACAAGATACTTAGCCTCAGATTCAGTGAAGTGTTCTCTACTCATTGAGTTCCTCATGTATCTCATCATCCTATCCATATCATTACCTCCCATGCCAGACTCATTGAATCTATCAGAGAATCTATCACCTCTTGAATCAAACATATCCATGAACTCATCAGGTCTTCCATGTCTTCTCATATAGAAGTCATTCATAGGCATAAAGTCTCCTTCACTACCATGTCTCATTGAGTTTCTTCTATACTTAGTCATAAAATCCTTGAATTTATCCATGAACTCATGCTCATTCATGCCACCCATACCCTTCTTCTTTAGGTACTCATACATCATAAGTTCATCCATATTCTTAGTCTTTAGTGATTAACATTTCCTTGAAAGTCTCTAAATCTGTCATATTCAATACCAACCTTTTATTGGTTAGTGGAAGATTGAATTTAATCTCTCCTCCACCAATCTCTATGTCTCCAACAAATGAAGTCTTGAAGGTGAATGGGTTGGTAGTCATTAAATTCTCCATCATTTCAGCGAGGATATTCTCAATGTCTATATTACCATCCTTGTCAGCTATAAGGTCTAAAGCCTTGCTTACTTTACTAAAGTTCTTATCCAATGCTCTTGTAATAAGAGGTTTCATAAAACCAATCATAGGATTAGTCTTAGCCATAGATTCCAACTGAAGTGAGATATAAGACTTCAGATTATCAGTCAATTGCATAATAGTCACCATAATTACATACTTGCTTTAATAAATTCTTCATAAGTCACTTCAGGATGTGTCTTACTGAACTCCCTGAACTTCCTAAACATTTCCATTTCCCTGTTAGTCTCTTGAATAATCTTTCCTTTTAACTTCTTGACTATTTTCAGTTGTCTTTGTAATAGCTCTTTACCCTCTGGAGTAGCCTCAATTCTACCTTTAACAAGGTTAAGAATTTCTGCTTGAACCATATCCTGTATCTTAGTATAAGTATCTACATAGTCCTCATCTTGAAGCATTCTTGTCTTCTGTTCCTCTGTCATAGGGCTTATTTCAGCATCTATTTCATCCCATATCATCCTTTGTGGTGCAGGTTGCTGAACAGGTTGGGCTTGTTGCCTTAATTGCTTTGCAGCTTCAAGGTTTTGTTTATATTTCTCAATGAGCTGTAATTGTTCATCCAGACTATTACCTACCATACTATTACCCAATAATGGGTCCCCTCCTCCTAATATTACCTGATTTATTGGAATCATATCTATACATTTTTAAGATTAGTATTGAAAAGTAAGGGGAATTACCCCCTTACTTTAGACAGTTGCAGTAGTACCACTAACTACTCTTGGGCAACCACATTGGTTAGCACCAACATAACCTGTGACTGTAGGAGTGTTAGGTAGACATACTTCACCATAGATAGCCTTGCAAGTCTTTCTGTCAGTATAGTTAATACCAGCAGTAAATGCCTTGTCAATCTCACATTGGATAAGCTTGTCTTGATATGGTCTTACAGCAGCATTGATAGCTACCTGAGCCTTCAAGTCACTTAATTCCTTTCTTATGTCATCATCAGCATCTCTCTGAGACTTATACAGATTGAAAGCATCCTGATTTTGCTTTGCAGTCATTACATCAAAGCTGTCTCTTGTGCTCTTATATAGACCAAAGTCAGCATCAATCTGACCCTTCCATACATTAAATAGTTCACTATTCAATGTCTGTCTATCAGCAAATCTTTGTGATTGCTGAACAAGTGCCCAATCATAAAGACCCTTTTGCAGAGCAAGGGTATCCTCACAGCTCTTTTCCCATGCTTGGAAAGCAGAAGGAGAAGTTACGCCATTAGCTGTTCCAAGACCAGTCTCAAGACCATTGATATTAATGTTTGAGCCACCCATACCTGAACCAGCAAGACCCAATAGACCACTACTTCTTCTATTACCAAATAGTGCCCAAGCACCAAGTGCAGTACCTATGATACCAAGAGTAAGACCTGCATTAGCCTTGCCATTGACATCTCTTCTACCATAACCATAGTAGCCATCAGTAGGAACTTCCTTTACCTTTTCTACTTGCTTCTCAATTATTTCCATAGTAGCAATTTTTGAAATTAGTTATTGTTTTGTCTCTCTTTTGTAAGCTTACAGCGCAAAGGTAAGTAATATTTCTTAGGATGCCTATCAATGCTAATGGGCACAAAAATACCCCTTAAAGCCTTGACTCTAAGGGGGTTATAAAACAAAAGAGTTAGCATTATGTTGCTAACTCTTTATTAATCTATCATGCTTGTAGAATATACTTGTTATCTTGTCATATATGTAGGTTATAAGGTAAGCATCTACCTCATCATTGTCTTCTTGAGGAGTATACCCTATATATCTCCATATAGAGTTCTTTATGTGCTCAGCTTCATGGATAATGCTACTTCCTCTCTTAGAATTAATAGCCACAAGAGATGCTCCATATTGATTTATGGTTATAGCCTTGGCTTCCTGCTCCATTTCTTCTTTGGGCAAGAATCTTCCTAACTCCTCCCACTTGTCAAATATGACTACAGTGAGTTTATAATTAAATATAGGTATTATCATCTTCTTTTGAGTTATCATATTTTCTCCTCCTAAGTATTATATTATAAGTTCTCAATAGGTATATTACTAAGCAAGAGAGTGCTTCTTACTGTGCAAGAGAGTGCTATTTCTACACTTCTTGACAAAATCATCTAACTCTTTCTTAGACCAACTTAATTCTTTGAAACCTATCTCATGCTTACCTCTTGGTAATTTTCCTTCTCTGACATAGTTATCAAAAGTTGCTCTACTGACATTCAAATATTCACAGGCTGCATACTTGCTTAATCTCTTCTCCTTATCAGTGAACCTCTTCAAACTATCCACTATTTCAATAGCTTCTCCCTAAGTTATATTTGAGTTACCTGCATCAATATCATCTACTATCTTTAATAGTAGGCTTCTTATGACTCTTAACATATAAGTATAATATTATAAACAATGAAATACCTGCTACTATTAATTGAATACCTAAATATCCCACATCACTGACAGGTATTCCTATGTATAAATCTATTATATTCAGTATCCAAGTTACTGTAGTATAATGTATAAACATCCTGTGATATTCACAAAACTTAAATACATAAGATGTGACATACAAGAGTAATAATGTTATAAAAGATACACTGCCAATATAACTTAGTATTACTACATCAATACCAAAGTAAGATAGAGTTGTATTCAATAAACTAAGTAATGCGTAAATCATAGGTATTACTTTTACTAAACACAACTCTATCTTGTATAATAACTTGTTCATCACTTTTTCATTTTGCCACCACAAGCATATCTTCTCTTAGTCTTAGTAACACCAGCTTTAGCTGTCATAGGCTTTGCTCTACCTGTTCTTCTTGCCATGATTATAAAATTTTAATTGTTATTTTTTCACCTTTATCATGCTTGTCTTTAAGGAGCTTGTATAGCTCTTTGAAAGTTTCTCTACTGTTTATTACTTGACCCTTAACTTTATTGACACCTACTAACAGGCATCCTGCTGAGTCTTTGTCAGTATTACCAGCATGAATAAGTATGCCTTCAAATCCCTTTACATTAAGTAGTCTTGGCACTTTACCATTACATACTTGCTTGTAGAAACTATTAGTGCAGTACTTAGGGGAAATGACATTTAAAGTAATCTCGTAAGTACCTCTTGGTATAGCTGTAATTGAGGGCTTTTTCAGCTCCCTAATCTTAGCTATGCTCATGGAACTGTCAAGTCCTCTATCAGCATCTTCAAGCACATTGCAGAACCACTTCCCATCAATAGTAAGATTACTTATTGTGTAGCTCTGTTTCTTCCATTTTCTGTCCACTACTAATTCCATGCTCATTAAAAAGGTTTAAGTTTCTTTTCCTTAACTGGCAGGTAAGGTCAGTACATATAGAACTCATAAGGTTAAACAACTGTTTCCTAAGTTCTCCCACTTCCTGCTCTAATTTTGTATTCCTTTTTAGTACCTCTTCCAACCTCTCTCTATTATCAGCAGAGAGCCTCTCATAAAAATCCAATGATTCTTTCATGTTATTTATGAGGTTACTATCAACTTCACTATTATACTTCTTTCTTGCAAAGAACCACGATGCCCAGCTACTGACTATTGTGGTAATAAGTCCTATACCTCCAGTAATTAATATTCCAAAATCAATCATATTATTCTATAATCTCTACAAATTTATTATTAGTTTCTTTTATGTAGGGATTCTCCTCCTTTATATGTACTTCCATTACCCAGTGTTTCTTTTGAAACCACCTAAATAAAAAGAATTTCTTTGGTGGGTTAACAGTCTCTCTTTTCTTATTTACTATAATATACTTCTCACTAGTAAATGTAGGTTCAGTATATATAAGATTAGGGTATTTTAATCCTAATCTTATATTATACCACTTATCTCCTATGATAGTATCTAATGCTAATTCTTTATCTCTAAATAGTGTGTCAGTAAAAAGTACTGTATCTTTTTTAGTAGACACTGATAGGAGATATTGTAGTTGTTTTATATTCTTATCCTTTATCTTTAACTCCTTTCTGACATCATTCATTTTTTGCAAGATAGAGTCATTATAGTAGTTAAGCTGCTCTACAGTAAATTTGAACACTCTATTCTCATCCTTTAAGGATGAGTTCTCTGCTATAGATGCTTTTTGATTAGACACCAATACAGACAACTCTCCCATTAGGCTCTGATTCTTATTGTATAATATACATATACCTACAAAAAGTACTCCTATTATAATGGCTATTCCAACTTTTACATATTTTATCATGCTGTTACTTTATTCTTTACAGAATCTACTTAATCTAAAATACAACATTTAGCAAAAGTAGCATTGGAATAATCACTGTCAACTTCAGCGGCGCAATACAAATAAGCCAAACCACAATAAAAATCGTGCTCGGCAGAACCACCAACAAGAGTTGTATGTATTGACGTAGTTGTATTGTCCTCTCTATAACAATTTATAAAGTTTTGATTTCCAACTTTATTTGTTATTAAATCTGCTTTATTACCTATTACTATTTCTTTTGCCCAACCCTCTAGATCAGAATCTACTTCTATAACATTTTCTTTATTAGTAATATTATCACTAAATTTATTAACATCATCAGTAAAATAGAATTTTCTTTTATCAGATATAGAATCATATTTAGATAAGAAATTCTCAATATTTAAAAAAGTATCTCCGTACCAAAAACCATTAAATCCTCTATAATGTGGGACATCAAACTGTTCCAGATACATCGTAGTATTTTCAAAATCATAGTTAATAGCAGGTTTTGTTTTAATTCCTGTTTTATTTCCTAATTCTAAAGTATAGTCAATTGAAAGAATTGTATTTGCGTCATTATATTGGTACCATTTATTACAATGAGTGAGACCATATCCTAAACCTCCTTGATGATAACCTTCAGAAGTTAAATTATTAGTATATGCTTTTTTAACATTAAAGTCTGCATACTCTATAAAATAACACCATACAATAGCACTCCATATTTGATAATAAAGAACTTGACAATTTTCTATTTTTTGAGAAGCTTTTCTCATCATATCTAAAGATATAACTGAAATACCTTTGCCAAGCAATGTTCTAAAATTATCTTTACCAACATATTGGTCAAAAGAAGAATCATCATTTCCTCCTCTAAGTTCAGGTCTATAGTTACATACACTTACAGCAGTATTTTCAGATAATGTATTTAACCATCCCCATTTATCATCATTCATTGCTTGTCTTAATAAAGTAGCTCTACCTATACTTATAATATGAGGTTTAACTTCTCTTGCATAAGGAACACACTTCTTTTCTGATTGCCATACTTCATTACCAGCACCATCATTATCTACAGACCATATATAGAACTTAGGAGTATATACACTTATCTCTCCATCATAACCATTAATAGAACAACCAAATTCCAATGTAGGAGTTATTGTTTCACCAGTTACTACACTTTCCGTAGTAATATAAGCTTTCTTATTAACAGTGTCTACTTTATTAACTCTACCTATTACAGTATCATTTATCTTAACCCAAGCATATAAATACTTATAAGTAGTTACTAATAACTTTGCTTCTTCATATGTAGTCAGCGTATAATTAGGAAAATGTATAATATAATTATATGTAGAACTTGGACTATAATCAGAAGGCACTGCATTCTTTTCAGCATCTGTAGTCTTATCCAACCATATTCTTTCATTTACAATTCTATACCCAGTATTGTCTTTTCTAAACCTACTATCATTAGGGTCACACCAATATTTAATATCAGTACCTTGATGTATACATGTAGCAAACTTAGATTGTATAGGTAATGTTTTATGTAGCTCAAGATTACCTATTCTTTCACATGCAGTAGTAGCTTGACTATCAGGAACTGTGTGGTCCCATCTAATACCATAGGCATATTTATTAGGGTCTGGCAAAGCACTCCATAGAACTCTACCTTCATTATCCTCTATTTTAGCTACTTTGCCTTCTGGTATTGTTATAGCTATAACTTTACTAAAATCCATAATCATTTATTTTAAGTTGTAGGAGTTGTAGTATTACTAAGTACTCTTATTTTTTTAGTTACTGTAGAACCATCTTCGAGAGTAAATGTAAGGGCTTCCTCAGTACCAATATTAGCTAATTCTCCATTAGTAACGTAAGTTTTTGTTGAAGATTGGTCATTTTTATCATAAGCACGCAAATAAATAGAATTTTGGCTTTTTATCCTATCTATCATAAATTGCCCAGCAATCGAAACGATTCCATTAAAGTAATTATCTCCATTAAATATATTATATTCATCAAGTCTTGCATATTTACTCAAACTAGGTTGAGCTTGAAATTCACCCATCTTTTCCCAAGCATACTGACCATCACTTTGTTGAATATAAGCATATTCAATATATTTATTTTCTTCTCCTACTCTTACTGAAGGCACACAATAAATCTTTGATGTAGATATATTTTCAATAGGAAGTGTAGTTACTACTTCAAATAACTCTGTATTAGGATTAGTAAGGTCTATGTCAGTACTGGCTTTAGTAACTGAACCATCCTTACCTATATTATAAATAACAGCTCTACCACTACTTGTTACAATAAAAGCTTCACCTCCTGTAGTAGGTAACCACTTAGCTGCTCCATAGCCATAGTCTATATCAGCAAAGAATAAATGGTCTACTGATTGTATAGCTTGCAGTTTAGCCAAGTTATTAGCCTTAACATTTTCACTATTACCTATTTCAAGCTCTATTGTAGCTTTACTATTAAGCACTGCTACATCTTTCTGTATACTACCTACTTCTTTATCAAGATTATCTACTTTTTCCTCAAGCTCTTGCCTATCATCATCCCCTTCACCTACCATTGAAACCCATCCCTTAGTTCCAAAGAACTTCAGTTTTCCGTTATCAAGCCATAGGCTTTGAGGACTTGGTGCTTTAATATCTTCTACAATATCTCTAAATCTTCTCATTTATCTGATTTTTTTTTGAGTTGTTTTGTTTATCTGCTTTTCTTTAAGTTTTGCATCAGACCTTGCCTTATCTTTATCAAACTCTAATCTTTCCCTATCAAGCTTAATTCTTTCATCAAACTGTCTCATTGATTCCATGAGCTTATCCTTAGCCTCTTGTGAATACTCAGGCTCTATTATGCCATCATCTCCACTATTCTTGCTATAGGCTTGCATCTGTGCAATAAGAATCTTTGTCTCATTATCTCTTTGGTTAAGGGCATCTTCCTGCTGCATCTTAGCCTGTTCCATTTGAGCCTTCTGTTCTATCTCTTGCTGCTTTACTTGCAACTGTTGTTGCTGTGCTTGGGCTTGTCTCTCTTGGATACTTCTTTCATCCTTTTCAACAAGTCTCTGCTTTTCAGCAAGTGAAGATGAACTGAATAGCTTCATAATAGTTGAGAATGATAGAGTCTGGTTCTGCAATGCTGCTTGAGCTAAAGTATCTAATTTCTGATTAAGCTCTTGTATACCATTACTATTATCCACTACAAGACCATAATCAGCTTCTGCAAATTCATCACCATCTATCTCTATAACTCTTATTGAATTATCTGATAAGATGTATTGGAACTTCTTGCTTCTACCTCTTAATGCTATCTTAGCTGTTTCAAGTAAGCACTCTAATGCCCTCTTCTTGACATCCTCATGTACTACAAATAGCCACTCTGTAATGTGAGAAGACTGGAGGGTAGCTCTCTCTACTCCACCTACTGTTTCTCTATTACTTACCTGACCTTCTCTTTGCTTGGTAATACCAGCAACTTCTGCCATTTCAAGCTTGATAAACTCAAGGAGATTAATGTATTGCTGTATCTGATTACCATCATTGGCAGAGATAACACCAGTAGAAGCATTGTTCAATGCACCAGCTATCTTTCCTGTAGCAGGTCCTTCCATAGCAGCATTGAAGCTATCCTCTACTGCAAGACCCATTGTCTTGGCATAATACAGCCATTTCTCTACATCCCATCCTCTTGGTTTCTTAGCAAAGTCAAGTCTAACCAAAGAACCCCAATTCCTTGCAATCAGCTTATTAAGTCTGTCATGGATTACATCATACATATAATTGTATGGTTTCATCATGTCTACTAAACTGAATGGTCTGTTATCATTAAGGTTATAAATAGAGCCTACAATTCCAAAGTGACATCTTGAAGGGTTGCTTAATCTGTTATATTGAACTACTCTTGGTCTCATATTGACATAAATGTCTGTACCAATCTTAGTTCCTTCCCATGCTTCATTGATGTAGAATATCTGCTCCTCTTCACCAGCATCCTTATTTATAATATAGGTCTCTGGGTAGAAGTTATAAGTCTCTTCACCTGTCTCAGTGTCATAAGATTTAACCTTCTTGATTCTTCTTCTTGACTTCCAATATACTCTGAGTACTCTCAAGTTTCCTGCAACATCATAAGGAAGAAGTGAGTTATTAACTCCATCATATCCTCCCAATGGGTCCCAGAAGAACCCCTCAGTACTCATTTCATCACCTATCATGTGGTTATTAACAAAGCCATACCTCTCATCTATGTTATCCATAGAGTCAGTTGCAGCTTGTCCCACATGGTCAGGCATCTTCTCTATGTATTCTAAGTCTTTCTTTGTCAATACATCATAGAAGGTATCTATCACTCTGCCTGGACTCCAATAGTCTTCATAGACTATCATGTCTGCATCCTCAATCCTATTGCTATATCCAGACTTGAATATTCTGATTTTAAGAGGATTAAGTCTTGTAATAGTAGGTTCTCCACCAACAATATCACATTGGTATATCTCCTCACCATTAGCCATTGCATCCATGAAGCCTTGATTGAACATCAGAGGCATATTGTACTCCTTAATGTAGTGATTAAGGAGTGCATTAGCCCTGATTTCTCTCATGTCTTGCCACTCATAAGTATAGTAGTCATTTATCCTTTCAAGCTCTTGATTAGCCTCTTCTTCTGATTGAGAAGTATTAGATACCCACTCTTGTAGCTTCTGTAGTAATTCTTGCTTCTTGTTATTCTCTATTTCTGTAATAGCATTAGGATTAGTAACTACTACTTTAAAGTCAAAGACTCTCTTACTTTCCTCACCTCTAAGCACATTTAACTTACTATTCATAATAGGATAGTGTTGAATCCTATCAGGTATGAAACCTGCCTGTAACTTTTCAGGATTCAATATCATCTCAAGGTCACTCATGTGTAGTTTACCATTGAGTAGGTCGTATGCTATCTTTTTATGAACAACACTTTTCCTTACAGGACTATAATTGAAGAAAGTCTTGGAATCAGCCCAGTCTAAGTGAGCAGTCCTCCATTTCCTATTTTTCTTTGAAAAAGGCAACTGCTGCGGGGGTAAATTTATAGGATTACTCATATTTTATTCTTCAATTTAATTATTGTACAAAGGTAAGTAAAATCCTTGACCTATACAAGTATATAAATAATTTATTAACCATTAGCCTTCATTTTTACTAAATTTACTGTTTAAACCTAAAGTCATAGTTTCTCTTGAAGAATGGGTCATTTGAAGGGTCATCCTTTCTTACTTTTTCTCTAGATTCTCTATTAAGATTATTACCATACAATATAATATATTCTTCTCTATAAAGCATTACCATACCTAATGCCCTGATTCTATCAACATTGATTTCTGGATTAAATTGTATGGCTTCCTCAATTAGTGCCCTTGTCTTTAAAAGATAAAGGCTTGGGGTTTGTACTATCTCCTTATTACCATCTTCATCTGTTCTCTCTATAGGAACTAACTTATTAAACCAATCTTTAATTAATCTATTAGCAAAATTATTAACAGGGGCTGTTGCAGACACTCCTTTAGCTGATGACCCAAATCCACTATATTTGATAATCTGTTTATCTCTAAGATATTGAGGAGTATCAGCTAGTAAATAGGTACTGTGCATTCTTTCCATATAAGAATAACATCCTTTAATGTTACTCTCATATAACACTTTACCATTATAAAATAAGCATAGCTTTCTTACTATTTCGTGCATATCATCTGCAAACTCTGTTCTACCTGTAAACTCTGCAACTATTCTATCAGTAAATAAGTCAAATACAAATACAGATGCTAGTGAATGTGATTCTGCTTGGTCATTATTTGTTGGGTCATATCCTAATATATACCTATCATTAAATACTGTTCCTGTACTATCCTTCTCAGGCATAGTATATATCTCTAAAGCTCCCTTGGTATCATTATCTACTGGGAATTTTCTAATAGGTATGTCTCCTGTAGGTCTGAACTCTACTTGATTAGAATTATTAAAAAATAATTCTCCTACATATATATCATCATAGATATGGGGATTAGTATCCAATTGTTGTGCTCTTTCATTTAAAGCAGCCACAGGAAAATAGGCATCCTTAACCTTAATTATAGCTTCAGCAGGTGTAATGGGGTCCTCTGCTATAACTCTAAGTACTGAAGTAGGGTCTGCACCATACTTTGCCTTATACCTATTCATAAGCACTTGTAGTAAAGCTTTAACTACATCACTTATACCATCTTTATTATAGCACCCTGCCCTATTTATATAAGAGGGAAAGAAGAATCCAAAAGTATCTCTGCCCTGTCCTTTCTTATCATAAACATTTTTCAAGGACTCAATATTATATGATTCTGTAGCATATAACAAGGTTTTAGCAGATTGAAAATTTGCTTCTTTATTATTTGCAGTACCTATTAGATACATTAAAGCAAATGTATAATCTCCATCCTCCACTGATTTTCTAGTAACATCATAGAGGTCAAGAAGAGAAGGAAAGTTACCAAACTCTTCAAATAGAATATAACCTCTCTTTCCTCTTAATTTATCAGAATCATCCTTTGCAGATACTCCCATTACTTGATTTAAGGAACCTTGATTTCTGCCATACTCATCCTTATAGCCCATTTGCCAAGTCATTTCATTAGAAGACTGTTTTAGCATTAATCTAGGAAATGGGGTATTCTTTGATAAAAAAGATAATATAGGAACAAACTTACTTAATGTACCATCTTTATCATCTTTAAGATATTCTTTTTGGTAAGCAGTTAGCACAGTAATGGTTCTTTTCTTTGATTCCTCTGACTCTCCTATTATTAAGTTATGGGACATTATAGCTGCTAATCCATAAGACTTAGCACATCCTCTTTTGGCTAATTCTACTGCATGATGTCCTTTATCTCTTGCATTTTTAAGATATAAATATCTCCACCAAATACCCTCAAAGAAATATGCAAATCCTTCAGTTCTTATAGCCTTTTTCTGTCCTTCTTTATATTTATTAATCATCATAGGACAGTAATTAAGGAACCAATAAAGATACCCAGGTATATACATACCATCAGTTTCTCTTAATAATCCATTGTAGCACCTATCTATTTCTCTATCCCAGTACTTCCTATATTCACTATTAGGATTACTATTAGGTCTAAGGAATGTATAACAACCATTTTTCAAGAAGAATAGTGCAGGTTGCCTAAACCAATCTGCATCTTCAAAAGTAGGGGGGTTAGTAATGTCTATTATGGCTCTTCCTTGAGAGTCCCTAGGAAGAGTTTCTATAGCTGGTCTAGAAGGTGAAATTAGGTTCTGGATGAGAGGTACAGTAGATATAGCATCCATAAACTGTTCTCTAACCTCATCTGGATAGGAACTTAGTAACTCTTCAGTTATAGGAGTTTGGTACTTGTTAGTCTTTATTAATTCTGTCATAATTAAAGGTCTTCATACATACTCTTTTCTACTGCACCTCTCACTTTGTCATTTTGTACTATTTCCTTGGCAATAGTTCTCTCTGCTTCATCCAAGTCCTTGATGAGAGAAGGTACTAATTTAATAGTGGATGTGATAGAATTAAGAGTATAGATAGGCTTATCCTTATCATCTCTAGCATCTAAGTCTATTTCTCTGAGAGCCTTTCTTAGTTTATCTACTGCCACTCTTGTGTCTTCAAGGAGTAATGCAGATGTGGGTCTAAATTTCTTATAATATTCTATAGCCTCACTTAGTAGACTATCTATTTTAAAATCTTGAGGTAGTCCCTCACCCTCAATGATAGCTTTAAGTCTTTCATCTTCATCAGTCAAATATTGATAATCACTTCTAGGGTCCACATAGAAATATATTAGTCCTAATTCTTGAATGAACTTTGACTTGTCTTTAGTCTTATCTCTTATATATAGCCTTTTAAATACTTTTAGAGTTAGAATTTCTGGCTCAAAAGTAAGCTTGTATCCTTCATATTTTAACAGTTTCATATTTCTCCCTTTATTATTTGTTCATACTCCTTAGTGCCTATAAAAGAAAATAACTCAGTACTTAGCAAAATATTCATATACCTATTTACACTCTCTTCCTGACTATCTATCATTTTAACAGTTTGAGAAATAGTAAAAAGTTTCTGCTTTTTACTAGATTTAACAAACCACAATATCATCTCATAAAATTTATAAGCCTTAAATGTAGGACTTGGGGTAATAAGTTTTTGCAGAACTAAATGTCCTTTAGTGTTTATATTTAACTCTTTCCTTTTTTCCTCAATATGCTTATTAAATCCCTCTATAATGTCTTCCACTCTCATATTTTATGAATAAAAAAAAAAGCATCAAAAGGTTTTAATCTCCTGATGCTTTAATGTTATACTATTATTTTCTTTTTCTCTGGTTGAATGATAGGTGAAGGAGTTGGGTCAGGAACTTCCTCATACTCTTCAATAATGAAGTCAATATCCCTATCCTGTAGTAATAGGCACTGTTTTCCATCCATCTCAACAACATCAAAATTGTAAGCTATGATAGGATTATCAGTGATTACTCCATCCTTTAGAGAACCTTCTTTGTGCTTCTTTACACCAAATCTTGTAGGATTAACCCATACCAAGTCGCCAACTTTAATGTCTCTAACAGAGCTACCTACTGCAAGTACTCTCTGATATTCCTTCAAGCTGCCTTCTCTCTTAGTCACATCAATAAGACTATCTCCTACCATCATGTCATGCTCATACTTATCCATTGTAGTGATGAGCGAGGTAAACATTGGCTTTATCTTTTTTACTTTTAACATTTCTTCTCCCTTATTTGTTTAATAAACTTGAATCTCTTTTTCATACCTAACATCCTATCATAAGTGCAAGTCAGTTTACCCAGTGATGGAATGTTGAAATTTGTTCTTAACTTAGCAAAATCCTCTTCATTAAGGTCCTCCTTTAACGGCAAGGACTGTATAGATTGATTAATGAATAACCAAAATGCTTTATATGTTTTATCTACCACTTCTTTAGGTAAATTCAACTCTTCAGAAACCTTACCAATTATATCGGGATAATTCATTTTAATTCAAAAAGTAACAATAGTTGGAAAGTACCAGTCTCTTCATCAATGTTGGGAATAAACCTTGGATTAATCTTACCATCAATGATAACCTTATTCTTCCTTAGCTTGCCCATAATTACTTGAAAGTGTGGAAGAGTGATATTACACTCTTCCCTTACTTTCTTCTTTGTATCTTCACTCATTGTAACCTTATCAAGTATCTCATTGTCCTTGATAACTTTACTGAGTTCATATCTTTGCTTTACAAAAGATGTAATTACATCAATCTCTCTATCAGTTAGCTTATGAAAAGGCTCTAAGAACTCAAACCAATATCTAAAGAATTTACCATTTAATGAAGTGGGGATTCTAACTATATTGTTAGCCTTCTTCATCATAGTATTTTACTCTTCAGTTTTAATGTCAGGTGTTTCCTCTTCACTATTCTCAGGTTCCTCAGGAACTGTCATAATATCCTCAATCTCCTTAACACACCTATCAAGGAAGTCTTGCTTGAACATATGACCATTCTCTACTACCTTGAACAGATAGTCAAGTCTCTTGAACATATTGCTCAGATTAGACTTCTGCAACTGACCATACAGTTGCCTTGCCTGCTCACTAAGCTGATGAGCAACCTGCTCCAACTGTTCATAACTCATCTTCTGAGGCTGTTCTGTTTCCTTTGCCTGTGGAGTCATTTCCACAACTTTACCCTTTTGCTCTTCCATTTTCTTATATGTTTAATATTCTTCTAAATACTTATGACCATATCTATTCTTGTAGAGGGTCTCCCATTCCTCTATTGAACATTCTCCTATATCAGTGGAGCCACAATCATCACAGTAATCTGAGTCCTCCATCACAGGGATGTTCCTGACCTTAATTGACAAGCAGTGTCTACAATATAGCACTGGGATTGCATTATAGTCATTAGGCTGACTGTCTGTGTTTGAGTTGCTCATATATCTTCTTCTTTCTGTCATTTAGACTATTCTTACCATGCTTAGCATTGTTGAAAGGTCTCTTAGGATAGATGAATCCATCAAGTGAAACATATCCCTTTCTTATTGCTCTCCTTACTGACTTGAATCTCTTGACTGCTTCAAAAGTTCTTAGATGAAGAATACCTCTCTCATAGAAATCTCCCACAATATCTACTCTGTTCTTCTCCATATAATCCTTGAACTCCTCTTCACTCATCAAGGGTCTTTCTACTACCTTCTGCTCTTCCATATCTCCACAATGTTTTATCTGAAATAAACTAATACAAACTGTCCATTTTCTTTCAGTAGAGAAACTATACCTTCTCTCTTTATACCCTCTTCATTTGCTGCCTTTACAATACCTCTAATAGTATCATTAGTCATGGCAGTCATACCTTGATGAACCTCAGCACCATTAGTATTCTTCTTGGTTCTTGTCATCTTTGCTCTTTCTATCTCTTCCATATTATATAAATTAGTTGCGGAGGGAAGACTCGAACTTCCAACACAGTATTACTGCTTCTCAAGGTTATGAGCCTTGCATGTTGCCATTACACTACTCCACGATGTTAATTGAGCAGGTAGTGGGAATTGAACCCACATATCCAGTTTGGAAGACTGGCATACTAACCATTGTACTATACCTGCATTATGAGCCTCTGAAAGGACTTGAACCCTCAACCATCTGAGTACAAAACAGGTGCTCTACCATTGAGCTACAGAGGCATTAGTACTCCCACTGGGAGTTGAACCCAGACACCCATTTCTGGATGACAGATTTTAAGTCTGTTGTGTCTACCATTCCACCATAGGAGCATATTCCTTAATAAGGTCTTATGTCACATAAGTGGAACAAGTAGTCATACTTGTTGATATTCTGAATGAATGTTTCACATTCAGATGTGATACCTTTATATACAGTTTCCTGTGGAATCTTGTCATAGAAGGCAAGTGTACCAGCCTTTACTTCTGCAATAAAGTCAAAAGCATTGAGAGCATCACTTGGAGTACCCTTTATCACATTAGGCTGCATCTTACCAAGTATTCCCATATATCCTTCTGCAAGACCATCTTGATAATCTGACATTATATCAAGAAACTCATCAAGATATACATGGATATTCTTCTTAGGTGCTGCCCAATGCAGATTCTTACACTTAGTCTTCCAACCCTCAAGCTGATTCAAGAAGTTAATAAAGAGCTGAGAACCAGATACTTCTGTACTTCTGCTTGATTCCATTGGAGTAAATAGGTTATCTTCTTCAAACATATTCTCTTATTTTGATGGTGCAAAGTTAAGTAAAATATTTCAATTAACCAAATATTTTCCTAATTATTTTCAAATTATTTTTTAGTACCCCCTAAGAGACTCGAACTCTTACACCATTATGGTCAAGGCTTCTAAGACCTTTATGTCTACCATTCCATCAAGAGGGTATAAGCCTAGATTAGTGTAATCTTCATTACACACCCTTTTATAAACTAGGCAGGGGCAGGACTTCTGCTTAACTAATCTGTTACTTATAGCCTTAATGAACTCTGTGCAAGGCATTCACATGGATTCTACGACATCCAAAAGGGGCTAGTTTTACCTTATTAAGAACCCTAAGAGTTACGTTGCTACATATAATCTAGAACTCATAGCTTTGTTAGTTCTTTTTAAGTGCTCACATACCTTGGTTAAATATGCAAGCACTACTGTGGGTGTTCAAAGAATCGAACTTTGTTCTAAGGATTTTCAGTCCTCTGCAATGTAACCATACCTGCCCAACACCCATAATGACTTATTTGTGTCTCTACCCACATCACTTTCCATAAGTCAAGGACAAAAATTTCTATTGAAGTGGGGCAGAAAGGAATCGAACCTTAAATAGCCTGAGGCAGTGGATTTACAGTCCACACTAATTCACCACATTAAAGCTACCCCATATAATATTTATTACTCACTCCACATCAAAGGAACTATATCCCAACTGGAATAGTTCCTGTAGGTGTCCAAGCATAGGTCTTAGCAGCTTGTCTAAAGTATGCCTTAGCACCTCTCTTAATTAATGAAATAACCTTTTTCATAACAATTAAAAATTTGGAGTTAATAATGTGTTATGTTCCCCCATAAGGAGTCGAACCTTACTCTCAGGATTAAAAGTCCAGAGCATCCACCATCAATGCTTTGGGGGAATATTTGCCAAGGTTGAGGTTGTGCTCCCACAAGGACTTGAACCTTGAGTCCACAGTTTAAGAGACTGTTGCTTTAACCAATTCAGCTATAGGAGCATTATTTCTTTTCATACTTTTCAGACCATGCTTTAGTAATACCTGCTGATGCAAATACTCCAGCAACAGCACCTATATAAGCAGCAAGACCATTAAGGTCTGTCTGTATAGTATGGTTATAACACACTTCTATCATAAGAAGTACAGCAGGAACTAATAGTAGGATTAAACCTATTAAGGTAACTGCCACTAAGAAGAAGTTCTTTGAAGAAACTCCTGTATTATTCTTTATAAGTTTATCTACATAACACATAGACTTGGAGGTGGGATTTGAACCCACGAATCATCAGATTTGCAGTCTGTGCCATTAGCCACTCTGGTACTCCAAGATGATAGGATAGGTAGGAGTCGAACCTACACATAGATACTTTCACCTGTAGTCATCTTTTATAGAACCCTTGGTATTCCAATTCCACTATTATTTATCACTATCCTATTGGTACTGGCAGAGGGGCTTGAACCCACATGCAACCTATTACCCTTTCTACTGTGTATAAGACAGAGGGGATATGCCAGTATATTAGGGTGTTAGATGGGATTTGAACCCATGCCATAAGGAGCCACAATCCTCTGCTCTACCTAACTGAGCTACTAACACAGTGCTGATAGAAAGACTCGAACTTTCAACTACTGCCTTATGAGAGCAGCCTTCTACCATTGAAGTACATCAGCTATTATTCTTCTTGACCAATGTTGGGATGGTGAGAATTGAACTCACCTGTAACCAACTACTCTTTCAACTGCTTATCAGACAGAGGAGATACATCCCAATGTGCTGAGAAGGTAGGAATTGAACCCACAACTGCTGATTTTGGAGACCAGTGTTCTACCAATTGAACTACTTCCCAATTACTTAGTTGCAGGTAGTGGATTTGCACCACTGATTCCTCCATCATGCGTGGAGTGAGATAACTACTTCTCTAACCTGCTAAAACATCAAATCATTGATTACTTCTCCTTATTGCACTCAGAGAACTTTCAGAAATGATGGCATCAAGTATTGCAAGCTACTTGACTAAACTCCTTGCAAAAGTTTTTGCGGGGAAGATAGGACTCGAACCTACTCTCTTCTGATTAACAGTCAGTAGCTTGTACCATATAAGCTCCATCCCCATTATGTTGCTCCTATTAGAATCGAACTAATGACCTTTTCCTTGTAAGGGAACTGTTCTAAACCACTGAACTAAGGAGCATTGATAGGGCAGTTTCTTTAACCTCTAACTGCCCAAAAGAGGGTTCAAGCAAAAGCTCAACATTATGAAAACATGAAAACATAGTGTGGAGAATGAGGGACTTGAACCCTGAACTCCTCCTTGCAAGGGAGGTGTGTTAGCCAATTACACCACAAACCCCATTAGTATAGTAGACAGGACTCGAACCTGCATCCTCTGCATCCCAAATGCAGTGCCCCACCAATTAGGCTACTACTATATATTGCGGAGAGCATTGTACTCGAAACAAATACCTTATTAGGGTACTCACTATTTAGCAGATAGGACTATCACCTTGATAGTTTACTCTCCATACTTTCTTTCACCAATATGTCAAAGAACACCTATTATTGCGGAGAGATGAGGTCCCGACCCCCAAGTATTTTACTGCTCCCATTGTTTTCAAGACAAGTCCCAGTCCCACTGAGTTACCTCTCCATTGCCTACCTACCTCTGTAGGATAGGACTTCAGTAGATTAAAAGTGGATTAGCAGGATGTGGGAGAATTGAACTCCAATCTCCTGATTGACAGTCAGGCACATTAACCACTATGCTACACACCCTAAGTTGTAGAGCTATTGGGAATTGAACCCAAATTTCTGCCTTGAGAGGGCAGTTACCTATCCCTTAGTAGATAGCTCTATATTGTATTGGGTATGGGACTCGAACCCATAATCTCCACATTGAAAGTGTGGTGACTTAGCCACTTCGTCTAACCCAACATTCAGTACCCCCTATAGGAATCGAACCTATATCAAAAGATTAGAAGTCTCTTATTCTGTCCATTGAACTAAGAGGGCATTTACCTTTACTATTGTTACCCCAATAAGACTCGAACTTATGTTACAGGAGCCAAAATCCCGTGTAATAACCAACTATACTATGGGGCAATAAAAAAGGAATGTTACTCTAAACAACTGGTTAAAGTAACATTCCTAATAATGGAAATTTCCTAAAACCAATCTCTCTTTCTCAATTGCTCTACAAAGGTAAGCAAAATGTTTGAAACCACCAAACTTTTTCCCAATTATTTTTAGTTCAAGCATCATTTTCTTGAAGGAGTAAAGTTAGGCTTTGGCTTTAGGTCTAATCTATATTCTTTAAGTAATTCCTACTAACTTGTTAGCCCAAGATTCAGTATAAAAACTGTAGTAGTTCCATTTAATTCCTATCTTACTACATAGATAATGCACTATGTTATGTAGTAATGATGGGATTCCTATTACTATCAAATATAGTGGACCTAATATATCAGATTGCTTACTATGACCACACTCATGTTGAATAGACTTTTGTGATGACATAGGATTCACAAAGAGATAATCTCCTAATGACATAGCTGAAGGTAGAACATTATTCACTATAATGGTATTACCATCTGCCTTACCCTCTCTATATGCAGCTTGACACAATATACCCTCTATACATAAAGCAAGCATATTCTGTGGAAACTGCCATAACCATTTAATAGAATCCTTAATATAATTACCTATCTTCTTCATTCTTGTATATAGTAATATCCCTGAAGCTTTGTTATGGCTTCATAAGAGTTATCTCTAATCTCCTTTTAACTACTAACTTCATTAGACCAGTTCTTGATTATACCCCTATAGCATGATTCCCTGTGCATTTTCTCAGGTGGATGTGCTCATGCAATCTAATTTATATAGTAGCAATTTTAGTAGTATTGGGGACAATCTCTCTACTATTTGTAGATACCAACCCAACTTCTGACCCATTACTTTTTAACCTCATGGGTGAAAGGTTAACCCACCATTAACCTCTACTGGGATGCAAAGGTAAGTAAAAGTTTTGATATATGCAAATATATAAATGAAAAATTTACTGCATAGAAAATAATTTTTTTTTTAATTTTTTTTTCTATTGTATTTCCATGAGTGGTACTTACACCAACCACACCCTCCCCATCACTTAGCCCAAGGGGGTCCTACCCCCGTAAGCTAAAATTAACATTATTAACAAATTAACTTTTTACATTATGGAAAAGAATCTTATTTTCAATGACACTCTGACAGTAGAGCAGTTCAAGGCACAGATGAATGTATCACGCATTGACGTGAAGAAGAATCCTAAGACAGGCAAGCTCTTCTTCACCTATGGTGCAAAGACAGGAGCAGTTGCAGTCAAAGGCATTCCCTCACATCCTATGCTGAGCAATGTCACTGGCTCTGATGGTAGCTCATTCTGGCTTCTGCATGAGGAAGGTCAGGGAGGAGCACCTACATTGGCAAGCTTCTAAACAGGAGGGCAGCAGGCAGGAATGCCTGTTTGCCTTTTCATTTCCTTTAAGCATTAATACAATTCTTATTTAGTTGTAATAGTGTTTAGTCACTTGAACATTAATAGTTTAGTCTTTTGAACATTAATAATATTTGTGTGTAAAAGTTATATGAGTAAGCATTAGTATGCTCTTAGTATAACTCTAAGATATGTTACACATTATATTATATGTAATAGGATTTAATTCTGTTAGTGATTAGAGTGAGATGGAAAATACTCTATTTACATCTCTTCCTGACAAGAGGATTAGAGAGGTAAGTAGAGTATTTAGAGGCTTAATACATTGGATAAGTAGGATAGGATAATAGAGTGTGGAATACACTTTATATCCTATCTTCCTTGTTTTGTATTGAATGTAACTTGTTGATTTACTGAGAGTTAATAGAATGGACTGACATATTGTCAGATGTATGACATTATATCACTACCCCATAATTATTACCTCATTACAATCAACAACAAGGAACAATCATCCAATAATGTATGACTGTTTTTACTGTTACAGTGATAATACAAAGCTACACTCTAACAAGCAAACAAGCAAACAAACACATATTAATTGTTGTTAAAATGTCTTCAATTAAGTACCAATACTATTGAAAGTGCTACTGAAATTGGGTGCAGATGTAAAGGATAATACACTACTACAGGACTGTGGTGAGAGTGATATTAATAATTACTCAATAGACTTAGTGATGATAGAAAGAAACAGAATCAACATAGAATTGCACAGAGAGTAAGAAGGTTTTGAAACTGAATATATTAGGAAAATTAAGGCATATAAGAGGCAGCAACTAATATTATGATTTAGGAAGTAGTACAATGGCAGTACATAATTCAATTGCAATTATTGATAGTTCGAGTCTATCATACTTCCCTTTTATCAACTTATAAACAAACAATCAAATGAGCAAACCAGCATTTTACAATGGCATACTTTATCAGATAGAGTATCAGCCACAACTGTCAAACAATGATTACACACAACATAAAGTGTATCACATAAAGACTGAAGATGAGAATTATCCTCATGCGAGAAAAGCCATTGCATCTATCATGGAGGATGAGTTAGGATATGAGCAAGGATATTTATGGTCTGCGGGTGAATATCATATAAAGAATACACAGCAACCATCTATAATTAATGGTCTTCATCCATACTATAAATTCACCTATGATGAGGACTTGGATGTATATGTATTTACACTTGTTATACCTTATGATGATTAAATATGACTACAAATAGACAGAAAGCTGCTGTTCACTTTTGTGAGCAGTGGCTTAATGTCACATACAATGGTGACATTAACAATTTCCAACAAGTAAGTAATTTTCTCTCAGAGTATTTAGAGGATGCCAAACTAACCTATGAGGAAATTGCATGTGAGTATGAATCATATTTATGGGATTTAATGGACTAAATTATGGCAAGATACAGAATAAACCCAAATGCTGTTTGTAGTTCAAAGAACTATAAGCAATCAAAGAGACTACACATGGATATGTTAAAGAGAAAGCATGAAGTATTCATGGAGATGGTATTGAAAGAAGAAATAGTTGTTAAGAGACAGGCATATGTAAAAGTGCTTGGCAACTTGGTAGCTATTACTCCAAGTGAAGTAACCAGATTTGAAAAGGAGATGACTATAATATGGAAATAATCCTATTCATCCTTGCACAAATTCTTGGCATTCTATTCATATATTTATTGATAGAATATGCCAAAAGTACCAATGAACAATTAAATAAATAGTTATTAAATATATGAAGTTTCAATTATTAGAGAGAGGCAATTCCTTAGGAGTCAATGTAGAAATATATAACTTCTTAAAAAGAAAAGGTTTCAAAGTCAGAAATACTGGAGCCAAAGAATATTTTCTAGGTGAATCATTCTATGAAGAAGTCTACATTACACTAACTACATTTAAGGAAATAGAAAAACTCCTAGATATTACAGGCTTCAAAGTATGTAAGTATCAATTAAATTTAGACAAGATACCTTGTATAATAATAGAAGATTTTATAGAGACTGAACAATAAAATAGATAACAATGTATAAGATAATAATTACACTTTTATCTTTTGCTCTATTACTGATAATAGTAGCAATGGGTGAAACAATATCCAAACAGAATGATGCAATAAGACTGATGGATAAGTGCCTAAATTATTCAGACAATATACTGGATAATAATGAAGTCTGGGATAAAGATGGTTCAGATTATATGTCTGATTATCTTAATCTTAGACATGAGCTTGACTCTACTTTCTTAGATGGATTCCATAAAAGATACAATGAGTAGAATGTGCAAATTAAGGTTTTTTATACTGAATAGTATAGGCATTGTAATGCTTATACTATTTAATACAATTGATTGTAAGGCACAGACTACTCATGTTACCCTTACATATTATCAACCTGTAAAAAAGCAATGCAATAACCAGCCTCTTATTACAGCAGATGGAAGTAAGATTAACCTAAATCATTTGAAGAATAATAGAATCAAATGGTGTGCTGTCTCAAGAGACTTACTATGGCTATTTCCCAAGAATAAGCCTAAGAGAGTCTACATTGAAGGTTATGGAGTATATGAAGTGAGGGATGTAATGAATAAAAGATACAATCACTGTATTGACATACTTATACATCCTAAAGATAGTAGAAGGGTAAAGTTAGATAAAGTCAAAGTGAGAATATTAAAATAATAACTTACTGTATGACAATTAGAGAGTTATACATCTTTGCCCAATCTCATGCTCTTCTTGACAAGAGTATAGGATTGGTCATTGATGAATATGTAAAGCACATCTCTGTACATAATAATACCTTAGCTCATAGCAACATTATGAATAATCAAGACAATGAATCTATGAGTAAGTCCCATATAGACTACAAAAATAAGGTAGAGTTTAGTACAGAGGATGTGCTTGAATTATTTTCAACTTAACAAACAATTAAACAAAAATGAACAAATTTAAGCTTATACTCAAAGGTATAATGTTATGGATAACAGCCTTTGTGACTACACTCTTTGTATTAGGAGTAGATAGTATCTATGATAATGGATATTTCTTCCAGACCTTTATAGCTGTTGCAGTAATGATATTCTGTTGCTACAAGCTAATCTCAGAGGAGGAGTTTGAAGTATTATCTCTATATAAATGGTTTAACAAAGTAATAAAGGAGGAATCATGCGGACAATAATTGTAATTTTTACAGACAAGAAGGTATCTTTCAATGAGGCAGCTTCTTACAAGAGATACAAGTTCTTGTCAGACTCACAGAGTAAGACATAGATTCTTCAGTAAAGAAGAGTGGGTAACTCAATGCACTAATGGCAAGTTATGCTTGGAAGATGGTGTAATGTGTGACCCAGAGGAGTTCTGGAGATATAGACAAGGTTCTGTATGGGATGATGGATGGGAAATTATACCTAATCCTGAAAGGAGTGTAGGATAAAGTTACAATGGTGGGAGATTAATTAAGTATAGCTTGGTTAATAATCAACAACTCCCATCATTTGCAATAAGGGGCATTATTGGTTTTGATTGCTGATTATTTGGTAAGAGAACATGCAAAGACTGATGGAAAGACATCAAAACAATAACTGGCAATACTTCTTATAGAATTGCTGCCTAAATAGGCTGAGTAGCACTTACTTGGAAACAGAAAGGTGCAAAGCCTGATTAAAGACTAAGGCTGAGGGTCCGACTTTAAGAGCATTAATAGGCTGTGGTCTCGCAGAAGGTAACTCAACTTTTTCCTTGTTTATGGACAACAAAATAAGGTGGTGGAAATGCTGTAAATTCAGTTAGCTCAGTGGGTAACTGACCACATTAAAAAGTAGTAAGCATGTGTAATTCTTTTATTAAAGATTAGTAAGACAGGGGTTCGATTCCCCTATGCTCCACAAAATAATCTTAGTATTAACTAAAAAAAAAAGTATGTTTTATGTATTAATGTTTGAGTTCATGCTATTGGGAGTAATAGGTGGGCTATTAGGCATATTCTATAGGAATTGCCTGAAGGTTAAGGATATGATATTCTATCCTTTGTACAGTAAAGTGTTTGTACCTATGGTTAAAAGTGGCAATAGGTTCTTACATTTTATAGCATATCCATTAGGATTTTGCATCTATTGTAGCACCTTTTGGATAACCATGCTCATTCTTATACTCTTCCTGACAAGCTGGGATTCACTTCCTAAGTGGCAGGATATTGTAATAGGAATTATAGCAGCAGAAGGTGTAGCTCACCTGATAGTGTGTATAAGTTGCAAATTCTTGATACACAAACATCCTGACTTAGATAAGGATTATTTAAAACATTTACATGAATAACTAAAATAATTAAAGATGGAAAAGAATGAAGAAAAGGCTCTGAAAAGAAATCTGGAACAAAAGCATTTTGAAAATGCTGCTGAAGCCATTAAAGGTGGCAAAGAGAGTGGTAGTTTGACCAATGTTAAACTTGTTGAAAACTTGGTAGAAAGCTACAAAGGCAAGACAGCACGAACACCTATTGAGGTGATTATAACAAGTGCAATATTCCTCAATGCAAGAGAGTTGATAAGTGTTATTGAAGCCTTGAAGGATACTCTCCGTGTCAAAATGGTAGAGGAACTGAAAGAAAAGGCAGATAAGGGGGAAGCTACAGCAGAAGATGCAATGACTGCTCTTATGCTTGCTGCAATTATGAAGAAAGAATCTGAAAAGATTAATAAACATGAATGAAATCAAATTAAGTCTGAGTATTGAGCTTCAAGGAAGCACAATGTTCAGCAAGGAGGAGTGCCTTAAAACAACTCACAAAGTGATTGAGAAGAAGACCAAAGCTGGTAAAATTTACAGGAAAACCATTAAGGTAAAAGTAGAGGATTGGGACAAGATGGAGAAGTGCTCTATGAGAGTGACTGACAAGGATGGTACCAATCCAGAGATTATCACTTTCCATACAAGGAAGTGCAAGCCAGCTGCACAGTCCCTGAACATGAGCAAGGAGGCTTATGAGTACATGATTGACAAGGATTCTTGTCCTTCATGGTCTAAGCCTGGCAAGTGGGCTGCAATGAGTGAAAAGGAAAGACTTGAAGCTCATTTGCAGAGAACAGTAGAACATCTTGGGGGTACTTCGTACACTTATCAAGTGTTTGAGGACTAACTGGGAATATTCTTACAGTAAAGGACAAGGGTACTATTAATATCCTTGTCCTTCTTTTTTTTTACAACCTGCTGAATAAGCAGGATAAAACTAAGAGACTATGGGATATGTTCCTAAATTTATACATCTTGACCATTTTATTATCATAGAATATCCATTTGGTGTTCATTGGAGGCATAGTTATATACAACAATGTGCAGAAGCAATCTTCAATACATATAAAGAGGACATTGAGGAAGGTACAAGCATAACCTTTGTAGCAAGAGGCACATCAGGAGCCATGATTGCAGGTGCTATACTCAATCAGTTAAACAACATTAACCCAACTACTAAGACCTATATCCTGATTGTCAGGAAGGATGAGGATACACATGCTCATTGTTCTTCATTAAGAGGGATTGATGATGTTGGTGTTACAAGGTTTATAGTTGTGGATGACTTTATAGCATCAGGTGAAACCATTGAAGCAATTATACGGGAACTGGATGGGTACTTTGCTAATATAGCATATCATCCTATTAATAAGTATGATATGCTTTGTGTAAGTAACTTCATTGATGCAAAAACATTGAAGAAGAACTCATGTGATGATTATAAGAAGTGGAAAGGAATTTGTTCAAGATTTAAGTATGTAGTGTGTTGTCCTAAACCAGAAGAGGATGAATAAAAGTAATTTATGGTAAGGGTATGGATTATAATTTTACTCATAATATACGTGATGGTCCTATTTAATCATTATGAGCCATCAATAGATATAATAGTAGTAGGCAACAGATATAAGGTTCTATTATGGTATAACAAGCACCAATGGAACCACTTTATTAATAAGCCAGAAATAGTAAGAAATTACATACATCTATTTACAATATGAGTAAAGGAAAGAAGTATAATATACCACGTAAGTATCTTCATAAGTACCCAGTCAGAAAATGGAATAAGTATGGGTGTAGGCGTAGGTACAAGGTAGTGGGTGGTAAAAATGGTGAAAAAGCAAAGTTTAAGTTTTTCAGACATAAAAAGCTTTGGAAGACCTTGGATGGTCATATATCTATGAGAAAGATGGTATCAAGAAGTATTTGGTATTGGGATTAATAATATGAGAAAATTCATTATCAAGGTAGTATGTTTAGTACTATGTTTATTCATAGCACTAAATGCTGTTACTCAATTACTCACCATGAGTAACACAGCTGCTAACATTGCAGGAATTGTATTGTTTATAGTAGCTATATGGATAGGTGTAGAAGTAATAATTAAATTCATTAAAACAAAAGAAGATGAAAAGTAAAGTAATTATGTGCCTTATGGCATTGTCTACCATGTTGGGTATGTCCTCATGTGGTTATGAGAGAGTAGATGCAGGTTGTGAGGGTATTAAGGTAAATCTCTATGGCTCTGACAAGGGTGTAGATGATATATCTTTGGTTACTGGTGCAGTATGGTATAATCCATTCACTGAGCAGGTTTATGAGTATCCTACTTATGTCCAGACAATAGATTATCCTGCTTTCACAATTAATGCAAAGGATGGTTCAGAGTTCAGTATTGACCCTACTATTTCATTGAAGATTGTTGATGGTAAGTCACCTCAGGTATTCAAGAAATATAGGAAGGAGCTTGCTGATGTTATCAATGGAACACTCTTTAATTATGTAAAGGATGCTTTCAGAATCCAGCTCAATAAGTATACTACTGATGAGATTGTATCAAACAGAGATATGGTAGAGAAAGCTATCGAAGCACACTTGTCCAAGGCACTGCTTAAAGAGAATTTTCAGTTGGAACAGCTAACTTCTGGATTGAAATATCCTCAGTCTATTGTAGAGGCAGTTAATGCTAAGAATACTGCAATTCAAAAAGCACAGAAGGCTCAGAATGAGTTAGCTGTAGTTAAGGCAGAGGCAGAGAAGAAAGTAGTTGCAGCTCAGGCAGAAGCAGAGGCTAATAAGCTTAGGACACAGGCTTTGACACCATTGATTCTCAAGCAGCAGTGGATTGAGAAATGGGATGGCAAACTTCCAATATATGGAAATCTTCCAACATTATTTAAAGGTATTGAGTAATTATGGTTTGGATTATAATTGGTTTAATATCCTTCATAATCCAAATATATGTACTAAAACATACTTATACAATCACAATAAAAGGTGACTTCCACTTTGACTGGGAAAGAGCTAAAAAGATAGGTATTCCATTGTGGATAGCACTTATCATGCTGATTACCAGTATTACACCGTTTGTTAATATAGTAGAGGTCATTATATTTTGGATTATATGGTTAAAGTACTACTCAAGTCCTGATGAAGGTCCATACTATGATACTTGGTACACATATTGGAGATTTAAGGATAAACTCTTTTCAAGAAATATATGAGAAATAAATGGTTGAAAGCACTCATTGTAGCAGCTACAGTGGTGCCATGGAGTGCAGTAATTGTATTACTCTTGCAGGTCAAGAGTATAGTTTCTCAACAGCCAAAGGTTGAAACTGCCCCTGTAATAGAGGTAGCTGATACCATTATTAATGAGCAACCAAAGTTCTTCTCTCAGACCCCTAAGGAGGGTCTGGAGGAGGCTTTGTCTTATTATGGTTTAGAGCATAAAGATATTGTCTACGCTCAAGCTGTTCTTGAAACAGGACATTTCAAGTCTAAGGCATGTTTGAAATATAATAATCTGTTTGGTCTTTATAATAGTAAAGAAAAGAGATATTGTAGGTTCAAGCATTGGACTGAAAGTGTTTTAGCTTATAAGGAGTGGGTTCAAAAGAAATACCAACCTCCGAATAACTACTATGCTTTTCTTGAGAATATTAACTATGCAAGTGATAAAGAATATATAAGTACATTAAAAAGTATTGTAAACAAAGAATGACAAGAGAAGAGATACATGATTTAGCCTTATCTAAGGTAGATATGACTAAGTATATGATATTGGAGCTAATCACAGGCTTTGGTAAATCCAAATTGGCAATAGACCTCATTAATCATATATGTGATAGGGCATTCAGGAATGATGAAAGTCCTACTATACTTATCCTTGTAGCCAAGACTGTACATAAGCAGACTTGGAGGGATGAGATTAAGAAATGGGGAGGTATTAAGTCTGACTACATTACCATTGAATGCTATGAGTCACTAAAGAACTATAAGAACTTATGCTTTGATGTAGTAGTGGCAGATGAGATGCAGCATTTGTCAGAAGCAAGAATTGATGTATTGGAGACTATCCATATCAATGAATCTTTCATTGGGCTATCTGCTACTATCAAGAGAGACATGAGGGATTATTTCATCTACAACCATAAAGCTGAGGTCATTAAGTGTGGTCTTAAAGAGGCTGTAGAAGATGAAGTATTACCTGAGCCTACAGTATACCTATTGCCTTTAACCTTGGATAATTCTATATGTAAATACAGAACCAAAAGATTTGGTAAGGAGGTCACTACTACTCAGAAAGGCTATTATGATAATGTCTCTTCACTTATAGAGTGGTACAAGAATAAGTACTTTAACTCAAGAAATGAGAGAATAAAGAACTTATGGCTTTCAACAGCAGGCAAAAGGTTGAAATGGTGTGCTGAACAGAAGGAAGCCCTTGTACTATCTCTTCTTGACAGGTTCAGGAATTACAAGACTTTGACTTTCTGTAGTAGTATTGAACAGTCAGAGAGGTTAGGTAAATACAATATCACCTCGAAGAATAAGGCTTCAGTGAAGAACCTTGAAATGTTTAATCTCAACAAGATTAAGCATATTACTGCCTGTAATATACTCAATGAAGGTGTGAACTTGACTAATTGTAGAATAGGTATATTCTGCAATTTGAATAGTTCAGAGATTGTAGTAAAGCAAAGAGTTGGTAGAATACTTAGACATAAATCCCCTATTATCATCATACCTTATTTCAAGGATACAAGAGAAGAGGAACTTGTGCAGAAGATGATAGAGGAGTACTCTGAGGATTCTATCATTAGTGTTGATAGTATTAATGACATTAAGCTATGACAATATGTTTAAGTAAGGAAGGGTGTCAGAAGAACAACATTAGTCTTGCTGAGGCTCTTTTAATGCTTGCCATCCATAATAATGCTGACCTTGATGCAGCCCAAAAGGAGCTAATCAAGAAAGGCTATATAACTGCTAACAGGGATGACCTGTTTCAGCAGATTGGATGGAGACTCACTAATAAAGGTACTGAGGTAATAGATTCTGTAATTGTAGACTCTGATAAAAAACAAGAACCTAATGACAGGTTAGTTCAGTTGGCTACAAGGCTAAAGGAGATATTCCCTAAAGGTAAAAAAGATGGCACTAACTATTATTGGGCAGATGGAGTGGCTTTGATTGTACGAAGATTGAAGTTATTCTTTAAGAAGTATGGAGATACTTATACTGATGAGCAAATCATACAGGCAACCAGTAAGTATGTGGAGGGTTTCAATGGGAACTATACATATATGAGGTTATTGAAGTATTTCATATTCAAAGAGAAAGTTGGTGCTGCTGGTGAGGTTGAAGGAGACTCAGAATTGATTAGCTATATTGAGAACTTCGGACAAGAAGATACTCTAAGTAGGGATTGGAATACAGAGTTAAGATAGTATGGATAAGAGTCTTATAAACAGAGTATTAAATGGTCTTGAAGAAAGAAGAAAAAAAGTCATCAATGGTGGCATAAACTCTATTCCTTCTCCCTTTATTAGATTTAGTGAGGATTTCTTAGGAGTAGAACAGGGTAAGTATTATGTTGTAACTGGCTCAACAAAGTCAGCTAAGACTCAAATAGCATCTTATTTGTTTATATATAATACTCTGCTTTATGCCTACAATAATCCTGACAAGCTGAGGGTTAAGATATTTTATTATCCTTTGGAGGAAACTCCTGAAGATATTATGACAAGGTTCATGTCTTACCTGCTCTACACATTAAGTGGATACAAGATAAGAATTAGCCCAACTGACCTAAGGTCTGTCAGGAATAATAAAGTGTTAGATGAAACTATAATAGACTTACTCAAAAAGGACGAGTATTTGGATATTCTTAAATTCTTTGAAAGTAATGTTATATTTAGTGCATCTACAAACCCTACAGGAGTATATAATGAGTGTAGGAAGTATGCAGAAAGTAATGGTATTGTACATACTAAGAAGCAAACTATAAAAGGAGAATTAGGAGAAACTACTACTGTAGATGCCTTTGATTGGTATGAGTCTAATGACCCAGATGAGTATAGAATTATATTCTATGACCATATATCATTGACTAATACTGAGAGAGGAATGTCCTTGAAACAGAGTATTGACAAATTAAGTGAGTACTGTGTTATACTTAGAAATAGATATAACTTTAGTCCTGTAATTGTACAACAGCAAGCCTTTGAAAATGAAGGTATTGAGAACATAAAACTCAATAGAGTAAGACCTACAGTTGCAGGAGCTGCTGATTCAAAGTATACTATGAGAGATTGTAATGTAGCTTTAGGTATATTTAGTCCTTTCAAGTATGAACTTAAAGAATATTTTGGTTATGACATTTCAAAGCTAAGGGATAATTGTAGGTTCTTGGAGGTGCTTATTAATAGAGGTGGAAGCCCAGGAGGTATAATAGCTTTATACTTTGATGGAGCTGCCAATTATTTCAGTGAACTTCCAAAAGCTGATGACCCTAAGATACAGAATGTATATAAATCTCTTCAAGACATGAGAGCAAAGATAGCTAAGTCATTTTTTAGCTATGGAATAAGTAAAATAGATAAAGGGTTGTGGATAACTAAACTATTTAGTAAATTTGCAGCCCTTTTCAAGTAAAAGTAACATATAAAACAAAAACAATGGCAAAGATTTTAGTTCTTGCAAAAAGTGGTTTTGGAAAGACTACTTCCTACTGTGGTAGGGAGAAGTTAGGTATTAAGGGGCTTGACCCAAAGGAAACTTATGTTATCCAGTGTATTGGTAGGGGTGTTCCTAACCCTAACTTCAAACTAATTGAGGGTAGCATTGGAATAGAGAATGTAGGTAAGCCTACACAGAAACTTACAAATACAAATGCCCTTGGTACAGGTAACAGGGTACAGGTAGATAGTCTTACAGGTCTTGATAGGTTTGCAGTGATAGCAGAACTCATAGATATGCTGAAGAAGTCTCCTTTCAAGAATATTGTGATTGATGATTTCAATTATCTTGCACAGGATTTCTATATGGCAAATGCCATGAAAGGTGGATGGGATACTCCTAAGCAAATTGGCTATGGAATGGGTCTTATCTTTGATGCTTTCAAGGGACTTCCTGAGGATAAGAATATCATCTGCTGTGCCCACTATGAGGAGTATAAGGATAAGAATGGTGACTCTATTTCCTATAAGTTTAAGACTACTGGAAAGATGGTGGATGATTACATCACACCAGAAGGTAAGTTTGATATTATCCTCTTTGGCAAGGTAGGATATGATGCAGAAAACAAGAGACCTATCAAGCACTTTGTCAAGGAGTTTGATGGAGAATATCCTGCTAAAGACAGTCTGGGTGCATTGGATGACCTTCCTGATGAGATTCCTAATGATTTGTCTATAGTAGTAGACAAATTGAGGGAGATTTATGGATAGAGAGAAGACAATAGAACTTGGTAATCAAATATATGGTATTACACCATTTGATATGAATAGTCAGTTACAGATGTTAGAAGAGTTCTTATTGGAAAAAAGGTAAAGAGAAAAGTAAGATTGATTTGTTTATTAAAACACTATCCCAATTACCAATACAAATAACTTCTAATTTCTATTTAACTGCAATTGATTATTATATTACCAAGTACAATGTATTTAGATTAAGTAATAATAACAAAGTTATTTTAATATATTAAAAGAAACAATTATGAAGACATTAACAGTAAGACAGTTTGCAGGTGTAAAAAGAATTGCACAGAATGTTAACCCTTTGGTAGTAAAGAAGAATAAGATTGCTGCCAAGATTGATGAACTTAATGCAGAGTATAATGCTCTGACTGAGGAGATTGAGGGACATGAAATGGGTGTCAAGGCTTTGACAGGTGGTCTCACAAGTGAAGACTTGGTTGTCAAGAAGGTAGAAGATACTGGTAAGGTTGATAAGGATGGTAAGCCTGTAAAAGTTACTAAGTATGAGCCTAAGGCTGGCATAATGGTATTCAATGAGGAGGCTAATGTATATGAAATTCATGTAGAGGAGCCTACTATTGACAATGTTGTTCCTGGGGTAGTAGATGATACTGAGAAGGTACCTGAGACAGAAGTAAAGGCTGGTGAAGAGTCTCCTTTTGACCCTACTAATCCTTTCAATGGTGCAGAATAATCTATAATAGTTGTAAAGGTTCAAATGGAAATTAAAAATAAGAATATGAGCAAGAATAATAAAAAAGTTGGATATGCCTTTATGGCATTCAGTAAAGGAACAGAGAGTAAGGAAGGCAATGCAGTAAAGAGATATATAGGTGTAGCTCCTGTATTTGTTTTGGCTGTAAATCCTAGCAAGTCAGAGCTTGAGAAGCTGTATAATACCCAGCTTGAAAATGACCCTGAATATTTGAGTGAAGTTGAAGTAGGTGAGGACAAGCACAAGGTACAGAATGTCAGACTTGACTTCATTGTTAAGACTGATGCTGAAAAATGTGGTGGTATTGAGTTTACTACTAAGGCATCTTTCTTCATTAGAAATGAATACAGATACAATAAAGACCAAACTAAGGTACAGGTAATTGATAAATATGGTAGAACTGCTTGGGTTACTATAGAGCAGGCTAAAGCACATGAAATTCCTGTATATAAGAATGGTCCTGCCAATATTGACAAGGATTATAGACCTGCTTATCATGGTGAGGAAGAGCTTACTAAATTCATCAAGGCATATCTTGGCATTTCTAATGTAATGAAGTATGTCAATAATACTTGGGTTATGGTAGACAACCCTGAGGATTGTGAAGCAAGACTTGAGGACATTGCTGAGTACTTCAAGGGTAATTTCAAGGAGCTAAGAGATGTTATTGCATTGCAGCCTAATAACAAGGTTAAGATATTGTTCGGTGTAAAAACCACTGATGATAACAAGCAGTATCAGGCTATTTATAATCAGATGTTCTTGAAGAACGTCACCACTGATTACAGTAAGTTGGATGAAAACTTGCAGGAAAGAAAGGCTGCTGGTGCATACCCTACTACTGAGTTTACTGTATGTGACTTGAAGGAGTATAATGTAGAATCTACAGACCTCAGTAACTCTGGTGCATCAGGTGATATGCCTTTCCCTCCTGGTAATGATGCTGGTGGTACACCTTGGGATTTTGGTAAGAAGTAGTAATTTCTAAAAAAAAAAGTAATGGCATTCAGTTCTGGTAAATCTTCTGTGAGCCTTGATGATATTCTAAGTAAAGTGACAGAGGCAGATATTCTGTCATATTACTTAGGAATTACAGAGGTTCCGTGCATAATCAATAGTCCTCTTAGACAGGATAGAAGACCTTCCTTTGGTCTTTACTCTTCTGATGGGATAAGGATATTTTATATAGACTTAGCTACAAAGGATAGTGGAGGTCTATTTGACCTTCTTGGTAAAATGTGGAATTACAGCTTCAAGGAGGTCTTAAATAAAATTAATGAGGATATTTCAAAGTTCTGTGGTAGTGCCAATATTCATTCATATACTCCCTGTGCTGTAAGAAGTACAAGTAGTTATAACAAAGATACAGATTTGCAGTGCAAAGTCAGAGATTGGAGAGATTATGATATTGAATATTGGGCATCCTATGGTATAACTTTGGAATGGCTCAAGTATGCAGAGGTTTATCCCATATCTCATAAGATTGTCATAAAAGATGGTCATAGATATGTGTTTGGGGCTGATAAATATGCCTATGCTTATGTAGAACACAAGGAGGGAAAAGTTACCCTAAAGATATATCAGCCTTTCAATAAAGCTGGTTATAAGTGGAGTAACAAGCATGATAATTCTGTAGTGAGCCTATGGACTAAAGTACCTGAATATGGGGAGCAAGTATGTATATGCTCCTCACTGAAAGATGCTTTATGTTTATGGGTTAACACAGGTATTCCATCTCTTGCCATTCAAGGTGAGGGATATAGGATGAGTGATACTGCAATTAGTGAGCTGAAAAGAAGATATAAACAAGTCTTCATTTGCTTGGATAATGATGAGCCAGGATTAAAAGATGCTCAGAAATTATCTGAAGAAACAGGGTTTACTAATGTAGTATTACCACCCTTTAATGAAGGGAAAGATATTTCAGACTTGTATAAGGCTAAGGGCAAAGATGAGTTCCTTAGAATAATCAAGCCTTTATTTAACTCTTCAAGACAAGAGGACAGTGATTGGAATGATTTGCCCTTTTGTATAGATTAAAGTTTCAATAAGTTCAATTTATAAAAAAAAAAGTGAAAACATGGAAGCAAGAAAAATTACAGTCGTACAGACTAAGAATCAGAAGAAGAGTGTTATTATGTCAGCAGCCACGACCCTTGCTGAGTTGAAAAGTGACTTGAGAGCCAATGGTATTGACTATGATGGTATGACCTTCTTTGAAGGCACATCAAAGGTTGAATTGAAGAATGATGCTTCAGTTCTACCACATGATGTTCCTTACAAGGGAACTGTCACCAATGAGTTGGTTTTCATGCTTACTAACACCAACAAGAAAATCAGAAGTGGTGCTGCTACAATGAGTAGAGCTGAGGCATATAGTGCCATCAAGTCTATGGGTTTGCAGGATGTCTGTGTAAAGAAGTTTGGTAAGAACTTCACTATGTGTAAAACTGCTGACCTTATTGCACTGGTACAGAGTAATGGTGCTGCAAAGCCTGCTCCTGTTGCTCCTAAGTCTGAGACTAAGGCTGAGGCTAAGAAGGAGGAAAAGGTGGAAACACCTGTAAACACTCCTGAAGCAAGTGCTCCTGTAGCACCTGCAAGTAATGGTGGTGAATGTGTTGATACTGTAGCAAGAGCTGCTATCAGTAAGTTGGTGGAAATTCTTGAGGACAATGGCACAATTGAGGATTATGAGAAAGAGGAAGTGATTAGTATTCTTGGGGGTAAGGTTGCAGTAAGTGCTGAACCTTCTGAGGAGTACAAGCCTAAGTCAGCTTCTCCTTACTCTGATGATGAGATTGATAGTATGTTCGCAGGAATGGGTGTCAATTAACAAAGGTAAGTAACAGTAGGTAAGGAGGTTAGAAATGCCCCCTTACCTACTTTTTTTTACAGTAATATGAGTGGAGAAACAATTAAATTAATTGAGGAGAAGATAGGGGAACTATATAACTCCTTGATGGACAAGCCACTTCGAGTATTAGGCATATTCAATGACTTCTTTGGGGAGGATAAAGTTGATATGCAAGGATATTGGAGTTTGGATAAGTTCAAATCTTGGATGAATATAGAACCTCTATCTACTTATATTCCTAATGGTAGTATTGTAGGCATGAGTAGGAATGACTGGAGCATGTATGGAGCAATATCCATTACTGATTTACCTAAAGACCAAGTAGAAAAGGTTGTTAATGTGCTTACAAATACTACAGTAAAGGAAAGAATTGGTAATGCTAAGTTCAATGACATATTCATTCTTGTACATTTTCCTCATGTAAGAGTAACTAATGAGCATGACAGATTTGTGGATATTAACCACCTGTGGGCTAAGGTGAAAATAATGTGTGATGGCACATTGAGAGGTGGATTCACACTTAACAGGTCAGAATATACCCTGCTTCACTTCAAGAGTAATTATTTGCATAGTCATGTCAGCAGTATCCCTAAAAGTGATTTCACCCAATTCCAAAATCCTTGTACAGGTAGTGGTCCTATCAATGGTACTATTAGTGCCCTTAATAGGGATTATGATGAGGATATGTGGAATATGTTTTGCCTTGAATTAAGTAAGTATGTAACTGTAGAATCTGTTGCTGGGAGACCTTATCATTACTTGGAGAATTTAGGCACCAGTGATATGGAAACAGGTATAAATAGATTCATTACATATCTGTTTCCTGGTTACTATGAAGATGACATCACTTCTGACAAATTCAAGGAGTTTGTAATGTATTTCATTAACTCTAAGAGACTCAAATTTAATTATGTCAATGGCTCCTATTCTATTGGAATGTCACTTATTGAATTTATTGTGCTTATCAGTAATGAGTTTATCAAGTGGTATAATGACCAATTCAATAAAAGAGAATTGACTACTGAATTTGCAGACTTGGAGGAACATGGTATCTTGAGAGAGTGTATCATAGACAATGGAAGGATTTACTATGATAGGAGCAGGAATAATGTAAATAACTATGCTCAGCATATAGGCAAGAAAGTTTGTGTATTCAAGGGAAGAGAAATAACTGTAGATATTACAGATATTGCAGAAGTGAGAAATGAGAACAAGAGCATAATTCTTAATACTCAAATTGCACTATACATATTAACAACAATACTCAAAGTATTAAATTACAGATATGGAAGAAACAAAGCAACCCATGAAAGTAATCAGCCTGGTACAGAAGTCAGGTACCTATAATTATAAGCTGATTATTCCAGCAGAAGTGGAAAGAAAGATAAGGTTTGCCTGTCAGAAGGTATGGAATACTGAATGGTCAGGTACATTGTTCTTTACACATGAAGGTTCATTTGAAAATGATGACCTTGTAATAAGGTGTGTAGATATTTACATCATGGATATTGGAACTCAAGCCTATACAGAGTTTGATATGAATCCTGATGTAATATCCTATATGTGTGAAAATCCTGAACTGCTTGATTGTCAAATGGGATTAATCCATTCACATAATAATATGAGCACTTTCTTTAGTGGAACAGATACTGCTACTCTAAAGGAAGAAGGCAGGGATAGAAACAATTTTGTATCTCTTATTGTGAATAATGCAGGTACTTATACTGCTGCAATCACGAGGAGAATTAAGTCAAAGCAGACCATGGAATCTGTATCTTATGAGTTCTTTGGTGATGGTGAAAAGCAAGATACTAAGGAGTATATAAGTGATGCAGATGAGATTGAATGGTTCTATCTTAAAATAGAGAATGAAGATGAAACATTTTCATTCCCAGATATGGCAGCAAGACTTGAGGAAATCAAGCAAGTTAAGGCAGAGAAAGCCAAGAAAGCTCAGAAAGCTCAGACACCTGTATATCAAGGTGGCTATAAGCCTGTTATTGCTAACTCTTATGGTACAAAGGCAGGTCCAGCAAATCTTGTCAAGAAGGAAGATAATAAATCTAAGGTGGTTCAGTCAACTCTCTTTGATAATGTAGATGACTTGCCATTTGATGATGACTATAATCTACCTTATGGTCAGGTGACATTTGATAAAGTCACTTTGAAGTCTCTTGTACTTCAATTGATTACAGGCAGTATCATTATCTCTAATGATAGTAAGATTGACATTACCAAATGGGCTAAGTCAATGCCTGCATTGTATGAAAAGAGATTTGGTAAGGGTGAAGAAGGCATGAAAAATTTCAAAATGTGGGCAGATACCTATACGGAATATCTGACATGGTATACAACAGATGAGAAATTAGAAGAGCTTGGCTTTGATGAAACAGAAATTTGTGCTATTTGTGCCCATGATATGATAGAGGAGCTTACAAAACTCCCTGAGAATGACTATATCAAAGGGTATATTGATGCACTTCAGAAATACTTAATATTATGAATGAAGAAGTAACAATTCCACAAGAAGAAATTGAGGCTTGGATTACAGGGGGACCTACTCCTGTACCTGTAGAGAATGGTGATAGTATTAGCTTGGAACTTTCAGAAGAGGAACAGGCTATCCTTGGTCAAGCTGTAGAAGATGCACATCAAGAGATACCTACAAACTCTGCAACTTTGCTTGTAGATGAAGCTACAAGTAGGTTTAGTTCTGCCATTTGGTATGAGAACATTCAGAAGAAAACTATTATTTTGGCAGGTGTGGGTGGTATTGGTAGTTATGTAGGCTTTTTATTGGCAAGGATGAAGCCAGCTTCTATGTTTATCTATGATAATGACATAGTAGAAGCTGTCAATATGTCAGGTCAGTTATATGGTCAATCTGATTTAGGTAGACCTAAGGTATCTGCACTGACTGAGATGATTAGAAACTATGCTGGCTATAGCAGTGTCTTTGCAATAAGTGAGAGATTTACCACTGAATCTGAGGCATCAGATATTATGATTTGTGGCTTTGATAACATGGCAGCAAGAGGACTTTTCTTTAATAAATGGGTAAATCATGTTCAATCCAAGCCAGAAAAGGAGAGAAAGAATTGCTTGTTTATTGATGGTAGATTAGCAGCAGAAGAGTTTCAAGTATTATGTATCAAGGGAGATGATGAGTACAATATCAATAGGTACAATAATGAGTTCCTATTCTCTGATACAGAAGCTGATGCAACTGTCTGCTCCTATAAACAAACTACCTTCTGTGCAAATATGATTGCATCCTATATGGTTAATTTGTTTGTAAACTTCTGTGCTAATCAATGTGAGCCTCTCATTGACAGAGACCTGCCATTTCTTACCACATATAATGCAGAAACAATGTATCTTAAAACTGAAGTATAATGGAATTTAGCCCAGGATTTATATATAGTGTAAGGAGTGTTTTCAATAGCAGTGAGTCTGAATCACCAGGTCAGCTTGAAATGAATCTGTCTCTTGATAGTAACAATGTATTTAGAAGAAGCCTTATCGTTGAAGTAAACAATGATGAGGTAGAGATACCTGTGATTGCAAGAGAACATTTTGAAGAGCTGGTTTCAGACAATATGGCTCATCCTACAATTATGGGAATCAAGAAGATAATATTGCCATTATATAATAATACACCAAGCCAAGAGAGAAGAACTTTTGATAGTATCATAAAGCAATTGTTTACTAATGTTGGATATGATAAAAAATTACAGAAGATAATCACCAATAAAGGTGAAGTGTATTATGGTGGCAAAGGTATCATTTTTGATGAGAGTTATACTCCATTACTATTATGTACATTAACTGCAAGAAGTGTACATACTGAGGATAATGATAATACTATGGTCTATTACAGACCTGTGTGCCACATTAGCCCTAAAGTATTCTTAGAGCCTGATAAGTTGATTAATAAAGGTATCATCAAGAAATTGATTCCCTATTATACAAGTAGGGATATAAATTTCCCAAGGAACAATCACAGTTTCAGCAGTAATCCAGAGGACAGGAAAGTAAAGGTCATAGTAGATAATTTTGATAAGTTCTTTATAGAGCCTATCAAGCCTACTCCATCTGCCTGCTCTAATGATACACTGAATGAATGCCTTATTGACAATATTGAGGACATAATGATGTTGCTATGACATTGGATGAATACTTTGGAGATTGGATGAAAGTAATTGATAGGGCAGAGCTAAATAATGTAATGGCTAAGGTTGGACATGAATATAGGAGGAAGCCTCTATGTCCTGCCCAGTCTGATGTGTTCAGAGCATTTGAGCTTTGTCCCCTCAAAGACTTGAAAGTAGTTATGTTAGGTCAAGACCCCTATCCACAAAAGGGAGTTGCAACTGGCATACTTTTTGGCAATAGGAAGGAGGTTAATGAGGATAACTTGTCTCCTTCATTAAATGTTGTTAAAGAAGCAGCCATTAATTTTGAGGTTCCACATTATTGTATTACCTTTGACCAAACTTTAGAGAGTTGGGCTAAACAAGGAATACTAATGATAAACTCAGCTCTTACTGTAGAGATGAATAGGATAGGTTCCCATGTGATGATATGGAGACCTTTCATAGCTAAACTATTAAAGAACTTGTCTGAGTATGACACAGCTATAATATATGTGTTATTTGGCAGACAGGCTCAAACCTTCAAACCTTATATTAATAGCAGGTTTAATCACATTATAGAGATTGAACATCCTGCATACTTTGCAAGGAGTGGTACTAAGATGCCACATCAGCTATTTGTTGATATAAGTAATAAGGTAAAAGAGGTTTATGGTGTACTAATAAAATGGTATGAAGAGTATTAATATTAAATAATAGAAACAAAATGGAAAAGATTTATTTGACAAATGGTAAAGAGGTACAGATTGGAGACGCTCTGACTAAAGTATCTAAAGTGAAAGACCCCCTCTATGGTAAAGGCATTATAGTTCAGACTATTGTAGTAACTAAGGATAATCTTCCTGAGCTACTTGAGGCTGGTATTGTTACTACTAAACCTGCAAAGTCTGTAGTCGAGACTGAGGTTCCTATGGAACTGGAGTACTACATTCAGAAGATTGCAGAGAGGCTTGGTTGGAAGATTGAGAAGGTCTATAGCTATCTCAATAGTGTAGATGCTATTCTTCCTGTTGCTGCATTCTCTATGATACTTAGAGAAGTAGCTATTGAGTTGGATAAGAAATATAAGGACCATATTGAGAAGAGTCCTGAGATTTATGTAATCTCTATGTATGATGGTAGAATCACTAAAGTTAATAAAGCTCACATCAAGAATTATAGGAACTTCGCAGCATTCAGGTCTGTAAATGATGCAAAAATTGCCTGTTCTATTGTGAGAGACATACTAAAAGGAATGTTCAAGAATAATGGTTAATAAGAAGATTAGAAATGCTACTATCTGCAAAGGCAGTAGCATTACTTTTAAATCTCAATTAGAGAAGACTATCTATAATACTTTGATAGAACAAGGGTTTACTCCTAAATATGAGCCTAAGAGAATTGTACTATTAAACTTTGAACCTTGTACTGTTCCTTTCTATGATAAGGAAACTGACACTCAATATAAGAAGAGGCTTGAGGAAGGTGGGAAACCTCCAAAGCTTCTTAACTTTAAAAGTAATATATTATTACCAATTACTTATACTCCAGACTTTTATATTCGACATAACAATATAGATGTTTGGATAGAAGCTAAGGGAATGGAAAATGATGTGTACTATTTGAAGAAAAAGTTATTCAGGAGATATTTAGAGAATCAGTCTAAGCAAGGTATAAAGAGTATTTTCTTTGAGATTTACAGTAAGAAGCAGTTACTACAGGCTATAGAAATATTCAAACAATATGCAGAAGAATGTAATACAAGAATTGATAAAGGAGGCTAACAAAACTCCTACACTTGAATATAGTAACAATATTTTAATTTTCAAGGATAATCTCAAGGATACCATAAAAGCAGTCAAGAGAAGACTTGGTATCTTACAGACTTTGGAAATGGAAATAGATTATGAATTAACTGTAAGTCATGTAAATGATGAATAGAAAAAGTTTAAGAGATATATCTTGGGATGTGTCTGAAGAAACATACAGGGCAGACCCAGCATTAAGCTATTCAACCCTTGCAAGATATGAGAGGGAGGGATTCAATAACTTGGATAAACTATTTGATAGGATAGAGACTCCTTCTCTTACTTTTGGTAGTGCTGTAGACAGTATTATCACAGGTGGTCAAGAAGAGTTTGATGAAAGGTTTATGGTTGCTGAGTTTCCTTCTACTCCAGACTCTATTACAAAGATGGTAAAATCTTTGTTCAGTCAGTATGGAGATTCCTATAGGAGTCTTATTGTAATTCCTGATGATGCAATCATTAAGGAGACTGAATATCAGAGTTATCAGATGAACTGGAAGCCTGAGACAAGGGCTAAGGTTATCAAGGAGAAAGGTGCTGACTATTATAACCTGTTATTCATAGCAGGTAGTAAGACTATACTTGATACTCAGACCTATCAAGATGTGTGCAATGCAGTAAGAGCATTGAAAGAGAGTAAATCCACTCAGTTCTACTTTGCAGAAAATAACCCATTTGAACCAGATATTGAGAGATTCTATCAGTTGAAGTTCAAAGGAGAGTTCAATGGTGTAAAGTATAGAAATATGGCTGACTTAATCATAGTCAATCATAAAGAGAAGTGGGTAAAGCCAGTGGATTTGAAAACAAGTTCCCATACAGAGTGGGATTTCTATAAATCCTTTGTAGATTGGAGATATGATATTCAAGCCAGACTATATTGGGCTATTATAAGGCAGAATATGGATAAGGATGAGTACTTCAAAGACTTCAAGCTACTTGACTATGATTTTATTGTAGTCAATAGAAGGATTCTTACCCCATTGGTGTGGACTTGCCCATTTACACAGGCAGCAGGCACATTGAAGTTTGGAAAGAATAACCAAATAGAAATGAGAAGTCCTTTTGTGATAGGAGAAGAGCTTTCTTCATATCTCACTTCCAGACCAAAAGTTCCTGTGGACATTAATGAGAATGGTTCTAATGATTTAAGAGAATGGTTAAATACATTGTAATATGCAGGTAGTAAAAAGAGATGGCAGTATAGAGGAATTTAATGTTGATAAGATTATAAGTGCTGTAGAGAAAGCCTTTAAGTCTTGTAACAAGGAAATGCCTCAATATTTGTATGACATGGTAGGTGCCTTGTTTGGTACTTTGGAAGGAGATACTATAGGTATTGAAGAGATACAGAATAAGGTTGAGGATGTTCTTATGAATGACAAACACTTTGATGTAGCAAAGAGTTATATCATTTATAGAGAGCAACATAAGCAGGCAAGGTTCATTAGGGAAAGAATTGATTATATGAATGAGTATAGTCAATCCAATGAGAATGCAGCTACTTCATCAGAGACAGATGCTAATGCAAATGTAACTATGAAGAATGTTGCCAACCTTGAGGGTGAAGTGTATAAGACTACTAATAGGGTTATTCAGAGGCAAAGGATGAAAGACAAGCTGAATGAAATGTATCCTGAAGTGGCAAAGAAGTATGAAGAGGATTTGAACTCTCATATCATTTATACACATGATGAAGCAACCACTCCTGTCTTGAAGCAGTATTGTATGGCTGTAAGTCTATATCCTCTTATGATGGAAGGAGTAGGTAATATTGATGGTATCACTCCAACACCTCCTAATGACTTGCAATCATTCAGTGGTCAAGTAACCAATCTTATCTTCTTGCTATCCTCTCAGTGTAAAGGTGCAGTGGCAGTAGGTGAATACTTTATTGCACTGAATTATTACATTGTACAGGAATTTGGTCCTAATTGGTATGAAAAGTTGGATGTAGTAACTACTACAGACCATTGTAACAAGCAAAGGACTGTAAGAGATGCTATATATAAGGCATTCAAGCAGTTTATCTATGGTGTAAATCAGCCTGCTGGCAATAGGTCATATCAGAGTCCATTTACAAATGTGTCTTATTATGACCACACTTACTTTGATTCATTGTTTGGAGAGTTTTACTACCCTGATGGTACTAAGCCTCAATGGGGAGCAGTAGATTGTCTGCAAAGACTATTTATGAAGTTCTTCAATAAGTTGAGAACCAAGCAGGTTCTTACATTCCCCGTGGAAACTATGGCTATGGTGTATGACCCTAAGACCAATGATATTATAGACAAGGACTATAAAGACTTTACTGCTGAAATGTATGCAGAAGGTCATAGCTTCTTCACCTATATATCAGATAGTGCTGATAGTCTTGCATCATGTTGTAGGTTGAGGAATGAACTTGCAGAGAATACTTTCAGTCCTACATCAGGTCTTACTGGTGTTATGACTGGCAGTTGTAATGTTATTACTCTCAATATCAATAGGATTGTACAGGATTGTGATAAGGCTTATGGATTGAAGAGGAATGGAGGATGGAAAGAAAATACTTCATTTCTTAGGGATTACTTAGTAGATATTCTACAAAGAGTCTACAAGTATCATATTGCATTCAAGACAATGCTCTATGAGCTTGAAGATATGGGCATGTTTGCTGCTTCAAATGGTGGATATATTTACATAAGCAAGTTATACAGTACCATAGGCATCAATGGCTTGAATGAGGCTGCAAGATTCTTAGGCATGACTGTTGGTAACAATAAGGAGTATATTGAGTTCTTGCAACTGGTTCTTGGTACTATCAAGGAGCAGAATAAGACACACTCTATCCATGATGCTAATAGACCATTCCTATTCAATTCTGAGGTAGTTCCTGCTGAAGGTCTTGGTGGTAAGAACTATAACTGGGATAAGGAAGATGGATATTGGGTTCCTGAAGATGAGAATCTGTACAATTCATACTTCTATGATGCACATGATGATACCTCAGTACTTGATAAGTTCATACTTCATGGAAGACAGACTTACCAATATACTGATGGAGGTAGTGCAGCTCACATTAATCTTGAAGACCATCTGAGCAAAGAGCAGTATCTCAAGTTGATAGACTTTGCAATAGCTAATGGAACCAATTACTTCACATTTAATATTCCTAATAGTAAGTGTGACGATTGTGGTTACATTACTAAGCATCCTATCACTGAGTGTCCAAAGTGTCATAGTAACCATATTACCCAATATACAAGGGTAATTGGATACCTTAGACCTACTAAGTCCTTTGGTAAGGATAGGCAAATAGAAGCAAGTAAAAGAGTTTATAGTAAAAATATTTAATAATATGGCAAAGAATGAAGTTTTAGCAGCAACTGCTGCATTAATGACAAGTGAAAATTACAAAGATAGGTTTAAGGCTGAATATATTCAGCTTAAAAACAGATATGAGGGACTAAAAAGAATGACTGATAATTGGGATAATGGTACTCTTAGTTTCACTCCTACCTGTCCGAGGGTTACATATAATTTTCAGTTGAGAGCTATGAAGGAGTACCTTGATATTCTTGAAATAAGGGCTAAGATAGAAGGAATTAATTTAGAGTAGATATGCTAAAGTATGTAGATGCAAAAGTAGTCTTTGCTGAAGTGCCAGATGAAGTAACTCTTGCTATCAACATATCTAATTGTCCATGTCAATGTAAGGGCTGTCATAGCTCTTACTTGGCACAGGATATTGGGAAAAGACTTTCTTTTAGGTCTCTTTATGAACTAATTACTGAAAAGAACAAGGGAATTAGTTGTGTGGCTTTCATGGGAGGAGATAGTGACCCAAGTAGGATTAATACTTTAGCCTCTTTTCTTAGGGCACATCATTATCCTGTGAAGATAGCTTGGTATAGTGGAAGACAAGAGTTAAGTAATAGCATTGACCTATCCAACTTTGACTATATAAAACTTGGACCCTATAAGGAAGAGTTTGGTCCACTTAACAGTAGAACTACTAATCAGAGATTCTATAAAGTTAATGGAAAGGAGTTGGTAGATATAACAAGTAAATTTTGGAAACATGAAACTGAAAATTAAAGTAAAAGTATTGACTGAAGGCTGTATGCCTGTGATTAATGAGAATGGTGATTTAATTGACTTGAGGGCAGCAGATACCTATACATTCAATGCACCTCAAGCTGGTGTTCAATATCAAAAAGACAATGAAAAGTATAGGGATGTTACTTTTGATGAGCAGTCAATTAAATTGGGTGTAGCAATGCAGCTCCCTAAAGGAATGATGGCTAAACTTAAAGGTAGGAGTTCTCTTACTAAGAGGCATGGGGTAATCATGTGTTGTAGTGGTGAAATTGATAACAGTTATAGTGGCAATGGTGATGAATGGCTATTCAGAGTATTTGCTATTAAGGCTGGTAAAATTGAGAAACATGACAGAATATGCCAATTTGAGGTTGTTCTTAATCAGAAAGCTACTATGTGGCAGAAGATTAAATGGCTACTAAGTTCAGGTATTGAGCTTGTGGAAGTGGATGACTTGGGTGATAATAACAGAGGAGGATTTGGTACTTCTGGTGTCAAATAATAACTAAGAAGAAAGCATGAAGCATGGTATTAGAAGTAATTGGTATTATACTTGCAGTAATCATTCTATCTATTATTATTAATGGTATAGAAGATTACTGTAAGCAAAGTAAAAGGGTAAATATGTCTTTCAAAGAGGCTATGGATTTGGTAGAGTTGCCTGTGGTAACATTTTACAATGGAGATAAGAAACTTAACTTCTTATTGGACACTGGAAGTAATATCTCCCAAATCAACAGCTCCATTCTTCCTCTTCTTGACCATAAGAAGATAGAGGAAAAAGACATGGATGTGACAGGAATTGAAGGTAATAAGGTGAACACTGAGTTCTGTGAAATGACAATCACTTATAAAGGACAAGAGTTTGTAGGTGATTTCTGTATTCATAACTTGGATGATGCCTTTGCTATTGTCAAGGAAGAGTCTGGTGTGCAGATTCATGGTATCCTTGGCAGTCTGTTCTTCCAAAAGTATAAGTATGTCTTTGACTTTGAAAGTCTTATTGCTTATTCTAAGAAATAATGAAAGATATTATAAAACTTAGGTCCAGATATGAAGCTGAGAACTACCTCAAGAAAATGCCTAAACCTGATGGTACTGATTCTAAAACTTATGTACTCAAAACTGATATACCTACATTAAGAGTAGGTGAAGTTCAAGGAGGAAACAAGTTTATTGACCCATCAGGAGGTCCAATGATTGTGGTAGGTTATGAGCTTGAAGAAGCCAAGGCAGTTGTCAAATCTATAGACTTTATTGAGGGTTATGGATGGACTATAACATTTGAATGATGATATATTTTGTTACTGGTCAGAGAGAACTATTTGAGTTTCCTGATGCTAAGTATAAGTGTATCTCTGTAGAAGAATCTCTTAAAATATTAGAGCCTCTTCAAGTAGTAGGTTTAGATACTGAAACTACAGGTACAGAGATATGGCAAGGTAAATTGCTTACTCTTCAGCTTGGTAATAAGGAAAATCAAGTTGTAATAGACTGTATGACTATTGATGTCAAGCAGTATAAAGATTATCTTGAAAGTGACAGATTATTCATCATTCATAATGCAAAGTTTGATTTAAGATGGCTGTATAAGGAACATATTGTAGTCAGAAATGTCTATGATACTTATTTAGCTGAAAAGATTCTATTTCTTGGATTTCCACCTGGCATTGTATCTTTGTCCTTGCAGGCTTGTTGTGATAGGTATTTACATATCTATCTTGACAAGACTGTCAGAGGACAGATACATGCAGGTATGACAGAAGAAGTTATAGTTTATGCAGCAAATGATGTTGTGCATCTTGAGGATATTATGAACTTACAACTTATTACTATCAATGCAAGAAGTCAGAAAGTGGCACTTGATATTGAGAATGAGTTTGTAAGAGTCCTTGCATATATTGAATATTGTGGCATTAAACTTGACCCTGTTAAATGGAAGGCTAAGATGGTTAAGGATGCAGAGAGGTTAAGGATTGCTGAGCAGAAACTCAATGATTGGGTAGTAGATTATGTAATGAAAAAGGATGACCCTTCTCTTATTGCAAGAAACTATGATACCCATGAGAAAGGCAAGGCAGCCAAACTTGCAGATAATGTATATGTGGTAATACCGCAGCCATCATTATTTGCTGAATTTGATACTGGACCTCAATGTATCATTAACTGGAATAGTTCTAAGCAGGTAATTAGACTGTTTGAAGAACTTGGATTTGACCTATTAGTCAAAGACAAGAAAACAGGCAAAATGAAAAAGTCTGTAGAGTCTAAATTTATAGAATTGCAAGCAAGTAAGAGCAGTATTGTTCCTTTATACTTGGAATATTCAGCAGCTTTCAAGGTGGTAACATCTTTTGGTCAAAATTTCCTTGATGCCATTAATCCTATTACACAAAGAATCCATCCAACATTCCATCAAATGATGGATACAGGTAGGTTGAGTTGTGGTTCAGGAGGAAAAGGCAAGGGAGGTAAGACTAAAGATGATGATGTTGCAGAGGAGGCGGATGAGAACAAAGATACTTCTACACAAGCAAATGATAAGAGTGTCAATGTTCAGCAGCTCCCAGCCACAGAAGAAACAAGAGCAGCATTTGTACCTGAAAAGGGGCATTTACTGGTAGATTGTGATTATGGAGACCAAGAGGGTCATGTGTTCACTGAACTATCTAATGATAGGGAATGGATTGCATTTTATAATGACCCTAACCAAAGAGATGGGCACTCCTTTGTAGCCAAGATGTGTTTCCCTAAAGACCTTGATGGGGTTGCAGAGAAGGATGTCAGGAAGGTAAGAAAAGACCTTAGAGATTTGGCTAAGAAGGCAAGGTTTTGTTTCAATTATAATGGTCAGGCTCCTACAATGGCAACTAATTGTAATATTCCTGTGGACTTTGCAACTGAGATTTATAACAACTATTTCAAGAGGTTCAATGGTATAGCAAGTTATTTCAAGGTACAAAAGAGAGACATGTGGAATAGAGGATATATCCTAATCTCAAAGATAACTGGATTAAGGGCATACATCTATGACTATCCTATACTGAAAGGTATTGAAAGGAGAAAGAATGGTATGGAAGATTTTTGGGATATATACAAAGCTGCAAGAGATAGTGGCAGGGTAATATCTGAGATTCCACCATCTGTCATGCAAGAAATTGCAAAGAAGTTTGCCCAAGGTGCTCCTATTGAAGAAATAGCTGTTAGGTATTCATATAAGGTTAAAAAAGCAGGTAAGGTAGAGGAAAGATTCATTGACATTAACAGAGAAACTGTATATGTGTCAGTGATGAAGTACTTATGGAAGAGAAAGAGTGCTTCTGACAATCAGTCATGTAACTATCCCTTAATTGTGGGGGCATATAGTAGTGATGCTATATGAAAAACTCAGTGAATTGCTGGAAAGCTAAGGATAAATCTATGCTAATCAGCAGCCAAGGCTTGTAGAAATGCAAGTAAGGTTCAGAGACTAATCAAAGTAAGCTAAGGATAAATCTATGCTGAAATGGACAAGAGTGCTGAGTATCTCTTAATTATTTATTTACCCTATTGGATAATTAAGAAATAATTTGTATCTTTGTACTATAAATTAAAGATAACAAATTATGAAGAGATGTTCAAGTTGTGGTAAGTTAAAGGATGAGTCAGAGTTTTATCATTATAAGTCATCAAAAGATGGCTTAACTCACCAGTGTAAGCAATGTATGTCTGAATATAGAGCTTCTAAAAGAGAACATTATAAAGAGTACATGGCTTATAGGAGAGAAGTAGATAATGAGACTATAAAAGCTAATAGGAGAAAGCATTATAGGAATCATCCTGAGAGTAGAATGTTAATGGCAGCTAAGCAAAGAGCCAAGAATCAAGGATTAGAGTTTAACTTAACTATAGATGATATAGTTATTCCTGATAAATGCCCTTTGTTAGAAGTTCCTTTTGTTGCTGGAGAAAAAGGTAATTATGAATATACACCTTCCCTTGATAGAATAGACCCTACTAAGGGATACATTAAAGGAAATGTATGGGTAATTACCAAAAGAGCAAATACAATGAAGAATAGTGCAACAAGGGAAGAACTATTAAAGTTTGCTGATAACATCTATAAATATTTTGGAGATAATGATATAGTCCAACCTATTGAGAAATCAATAGAACTACAGGATAAAGAGCCTGTAGGGTAATAAATCGCACAAGGTACTGCTGCTGCAATGACTAAGATAGCAGGTATTAGATACTTTAATCACTTGGTTAATGATGGACTTATATTCAAAGTCCTCATTCCTAATGATGTACATGATGAGTATCTGATAGAGCCACCTGAGGAAATTGCAGAGCAGGAAGCTAAGAAGTTAAGTGAGTGTATGGAGTATGCAGCTAATATCTTTTGTAAGAAAGTAACTATTAAGGCTGTGCCAGAAATTGCAGCCTGTTGGGTGCATTGAACCCTAAATATTTTGTTTTTTATCTTGCAGAAGACTTACCTGAACTATTAAGTAAAAATGTTTAATTATTTGAAAGAACATGAAACAGAAGATTGACAATGTTAATCATCCTCCACACTATACATGGCTTAAAGATAAGTGTGGAATTGAGGTGATTGATATAACAAGACACATGGATTTTTGCTTAGGCAATGCCATTAAATATATACTTAGGGCAGGACATAAGCAGGATGCAAGCCTTACAGATAATCAGAAAGAGATTGAAGATTTGAAGAAGGCTATATGGTATATCAAAGACAGGATAAAACAATTAGGTGGTGAAGTATGACATTTATAATTCATTTCAAAGATGGACATAGGGAAACCTATAGTAACCATTATGATGAGAATGATGAGCATGAAAGAGATGGTGCATGGGATGATGTCTATGCTACATTTCCTAATGCTGATTATATAGAATCTTTTTAATATGACTCTAAATGAATATTTACTAATAAGATTTAATAAAAGCAATCATCCTAAGTATAGAAAGTATGCTGTAGAATGGATAAATAATCTTACTACAGAGCAACTATCTTACCTTAAAAGGGAAATGATTAAATCAATTATAATATGAAATACTAAATGAGTGGAATTAAAGTCAGTGTTAAAACAAATGCTAAAGAGACTCTGAAACTATCTAACCACCTAAGGTCATATCTTTTTGAACAGGAGTATGGTGAATTGAGTAACTGTACTTCTGCTCAGAAGAAAACCCTTAGGGATGCTTTGTTAGTTTTGAACTCTGTAGTCAGCAAGAGTAAATAATATGACAGAGAAGCAACTGAGATGGCAGAAAAGGAATAGAATACTTTTTAGATTAAAAGGTATGGCAGGCTTTTCCTTTGAAGAAGGAGTACTTACACCTCTTGAAAGGAATGAGCTGAATACTGCCCTTAGCATCATTAGAAAAATAATCCGAGATTCAACAGAGTCAAGTATTGAATTAGGATTTAATGCCAAGAAAAGATGCTTTTGTGGGAAACCTGTTGTAGATGGTAGTGAGTATTGTAAAGAACATAAAGACATGGAGGAAAGACAATGCCAAAGATAATTTTATGCCGAGGTATTCCAGGTAGTGGCAAAACTGCGTAGGCTAAACAATGGGCACTTGAAGACCCAGAACATAGAGTAAGATTCAACAATGATGACATCAGAAATATGTTAGGTAAGTATTGGGTTCCCAGCAGAGAGGATTTAGTAAAAAGCTTGAGAAGTGTTTTCTTGCTAAATTCTATGTCCTATGGTTTTGATATTGTTATTGACAATATGAATCTCAATCCCAAGGAATTGGAGTACTATAATAGAGTGCTTGATGGTTGGAATAATCCAGAGTGGGTAACGCCTGATGTAGTAAAACCAAAGTATAGCCTTGAATTTAAGGACTTCTTTATACCTCTTCAAGAGTGTATAGAGAGGGACTCAAAGAGACCTAATCCAATAGGAGAGGAGGTCATAAGAAAGACTTATGAGAGGTATAAAGACATTCTGAAAGTGTAGTATGAGGCAATATACATCAAGAGAGTTCATAAAGATAGTAGAATTTAATGGTTTCCATTATAACAGACATAATGGAGACCATGCTATCTATGTGAATGATAAGGGGAGGCATGTCAGCATACCTAAGAATCTTGAATGTGTAATTGCTCTGCGTTTGATTAAAGAGAATAACTTGATAACAGATATTAAAAGGAGAAAATAAAATAATGGACAATTATAATTATCCTATGGGTGCAGATACTAAAGATGCACCCTGGAATCAGGTTGATAATCCTGAAAGGGAAATTGAGGTCACAGTAAGTGTCACCCTTAGTAAAACTGTAAAGATTATGGTATCTGACTATGAGATTACTGACTCTGGAAAGGATGAAGATGGTGAGTATTTTGAGGATGTAGACTATTCAAACTGTGACCTTAAAGGTGCAGTTGAAAAGCAGATTGCATTGCCTCAAAATGCTTATATATATGTTAAGAGCAAACCAGAAGTACATGAAGATTTAAGTAATTGGTGTGTTGATGACCTTGAAGTAAATTTGGAGGAGTAGTTATGGAAAGATTAGTTGTAATGGACTTCTCTGATAGTAGTGTAAGTGTGTATACTAATCCTGAAGATAAGGATACTGAAACACTATTAAGAGAGCTTGGGCATAACATTGATGAATGTAGTGTTATGTTCTGTGAGAGTGTAACTATAAATTTGAAATAAAAGAAAAGATGAAATTATGTAAACCTTTATTTGAAATATGGGAACAGTCTGCTGGTCTTGAAGGAGTTTATAAACATATTGAGAAAGTGGGTAGAGTATGTTATAAGTCCGAGGATAAGATAATGGAAGATAGTGCTAAACCATTTGTAGACAGGATGATTAAGTCTGGTCATGGAGCTATGTTAGAGCATGGTACTGTGTATTTATATATCAGAAGAAAGGATAATGAATCCTTAGAGGTGGATAGGTATCTTATGAATCCTTATTCAAGAGTGATATTCAGACAATTTCCTAATTCAAGGGATATGGAAATCTATATTACTACTAATCTCAGAGTATTGGTAGAGAATGGTTGGCTCAAAGACTTAGAGTATATCTGTGAACCTACAGAGTTCCATGAAAGAAGAGTTACTGTACACTTTGTATGTGATAGAGGTGTATCACATGAGTTTGTAAGGCATAGAGTAATGTCTTTTGCTCAGGAAAGTACAAGGTATTGTAACTACTCTAAGGATAAGTTTGGTAATGAACTTACCTTCATTATTCCTTGTTGGTTAGATATTCCTACAGGTCATTATGCTTATTGGGATGGTGATTGGTGTGATATTGATAAGATGAAGATTCAATTACCTGAAGGAGAACATAAGGACATTGATGCTTTCCTATGGACCTTGAATAATGCAGAAACACATTACACTTTGCTTATCAATAGTGGATGGAAACCACAGGAAGCAAGGGCTGTTTTACCTAACTCCTTAAAGACAGAATTGGTTGTCACTGGGTTTGTATCTGATTGGAATCACTTCTTTGACCTAAGAGCAAGGGGTACTACAGGTGCTCCACATCCTCAGGCTAAGGAATTAGCAGAACCTTTGATGAAGGAATTTATTGCAAGAAAGTATATTGATAACTAAAAAAAAAGTATGGCTTTTGGTACGAAGAAATCAGTTGTAGCTGTCCCTTCTTTCAGTGAAAGAATGGCAAGCATTAAGTCTATGTTTAAGACTGCACATGAGAATGCAAGTAATCTTCATGCAGAAATGGAGTCAGAGATTGCAAAGAAGGAATCTCAAATTGCTGCATTGCAGGAGGACATCAAAACTATTGATGTTACTAAGCAGGAGACTGAAACATTTATGTCTAATATAGAAAAGTTTATTTGATATGATTGAACAAATAAATCAGCTAAAGCAAGGTTCCATTATTAGTGAGAGTTCTCACTATATTGTGAATAGAGTGTCAGGTTCTAGTGCTTGGCTTACTCACTTTGAAAGTGGTGAAGAGGTCCAGATTGGTATGAGTTATCTGAAGAACTATACTAATTCTGCTGACTTGTTTGAAACTACAGTAAAGGTAACTAAGGAAGATAAGAAGGATGGTACTCTTGGTATTAGAAGTATCTGGGAGAACATCCACTCTGGTCAGGCATTTACTGTATGCTTCAAGAAGCAGGATAAGCCTAAGAGTAAGAAGAAATTACAGGAAGAGATTGATGCTATTGTAGAGCAGTTCTCAAATAGTATTGATACAGTTAAGAACAATAAGAAAGGTGTTGCAAATGCAGCAAAGAATCTTGTTACTGAGCTGGTTAATAACCCTGTACTCCCTTATGAGGAGGGTGAAGATAGAGTCCTTAGAGGCTATAAGATTCAATTTGAGTCAAGAGATGGCAGATATAATTGTGTGGACATGGATATACAACAGACAGATAAAGAGTCTGGAGTTAGACCAGTCAATATCAACACCATTAAATATTTAATCTTTGATGGTGTCAAGTATGTAGTTGAATAACTATTATAAGGGAGAATAAGTTAAATACTTGTTCTCCCTTTAGCTTTTTGAATAAAAGCTTGTATATTACAATTAAATTCCTTACCTTTGCACAAATAATATTTTAAATTATATGAGTTGTTTAATTATAACACCAGAAATTAGAGAATTAGCTAAGAAGTTTCCTAATGAAACAGAACAATCAATACTTAACTTGGTTGGACTGTGGCAGAAAAAGAATAATAAGTCTATTGAAGATGTCCCATTGGGATATGAACTTCAAGAGTTTATTAAGGAAATAAGAAAGGCAGTTCCATCTAAGTTGGCAAGAACTACTAAAGTATTAAAACATAAAGGTAATTGGTCTAGAGCAGAAGCTATTCAAAATCCTAATATTCTTTATGTATTTACAGATAATACTGATAGAGATAGTGGTTCTGGAAGAATTTCTGATGATAGCTGGTATTCTAAAAAATATGGTAAAGGGCATCATTTTCCAACTATGACAGCAGCAGTTGTTAGAGGCTTGGATAATGCAAGACCTATTAGTACACAAAGATGGTATCATCAAGGAGCTAAAGGCACTACAGGTAGATGGACTGATGCAGATATAAATGAGTTTAAAAAAACTATCAAAGAAGAACTACAGGAAATTATTAATGAATTTAATACAAATAAGTATGATACCATTATGTTTCCTGATGGGGATGGTTTATTTAATACCCGTATTTCAAATATTACTAAAGAAAGAACTCCAAAGCTATATCAAGCACTAGGAGAACTTTTACATGAATTTGGTTTAGATAGTTTAATTCCGTCTGATATTGCTTTAAATACTAATAAAGAAGAAGTAAAAGATAAGGCACTTAGCAGTTCTTTTGATACTCCAAGAGTTACTTCTGTTGAGGAACAGCAAAAGGTGGACTTGCTCTTTGACCCAAAAACAAGAAGAGATAGAGTAACCCTTATTGCAAGATTCTTCAGTGATGAAGTTGATAAGGCTTTGCAGGAAATGACTGATTCTTTGAAGAGAAGAATTAATGATGCCAGTGGTGTAGAGAGGGAAGAATTACAGGTTGAACTTAATAGCTTGGATAGATTCTCTGTTATAAAGAAGTATACTCCTGCTGGTATATTCAAGAGAGTAGCTGACATCTTTAATTCTTATGTACAAGATACAGAAGAAGGCAGAATACAGCAAGAACTTAATAAGATTAATACTAAGGAAAATGCTCTTATTGAAGCTGGAGAAGTAGATGAATCTGAAAGATTTTCTGATGAAGAAAAGCTTGAAGCTGCCAAGAAGAAAGCTGCTTATAAGAATCAGGAATATAAGAAGATAGTTGATGACCCTAGTGTTTATAAAGCTCTTGCTGAGGAAGCAAGTACTTTGCTTGTAATGACTGAGGGTATTAGGATAGACCCCAACTACATTGCACCTGCTGATGCAAACCTCAATGATGATGACCCTGATGGTAACAGTGAGGTAGATAATGAAGCAGAGGATTGGAGACAAGAAGAGGCTTATAAAGATGGGTGGATGACCAATTTCAGACAGGTAAGTTCACAGGAGTCTCTGTCACAAGCTGTAAGAAAAGTAATCAGACAAGTGCCTAAACTTGATTATGAAGGAATGTATGAAGAGGATGATTTAGGTTTCACAAGATACCTTGATGCTGACTATGTTCATGCTACTTTCATTGACAAGTTAAGGAATATGATTAACTCTGATGACATGATTCCTTTATTGGAAAATGTGGCTAAGATTAAACCTTGGGTTAATCAAATAATAGAATTACTTCAAGGTGATGAAACTTTATTCTCTCAATTCTATCAAGACTTCAGAAAGGACTTTATGCCTTACTGGATTCAAAAGAAGAAGATGATGCCTGATGGTACTTTCAAGATAGAAACTATTGCCATCAATAAGCCTGAAGGTGTATATTATCTCCTTGATGCTTGGAGAGATAACTATGAGAATGGAGTGCAGCTTGATGATGATAGTGTATATGAGAAGAATGGGGAAATAAACAAGGATAATGCAGCTAAAGGTTTACAATGGACTGAGACATTGAACAATATGTTCCAGAACCTTGATACAGAATCCAGACTTCAACTCTTGGAGAGAGAAGATGTATGGAATACCATAATGAAGTTACTTCATATGTTAGGTATTGATGCTAATCCTTCTGTATTAAAGACTGCATTAACTGATATAAAGACAGCTCCAGGTATCACATTTACTGACCCAATCATGCTTCTTTTACCACAATTAAATATTATATTTAGTGGTATTAAGAAAGGCGAAGTCAAGTCTGAGACAAGAGAGGATGGTACTGAGAAGAGAGGAGACCTTATCAATACTTTTGGCTCTGCTTACAATATGATTGCAAGTATGATGGCAGAAGTAACTGAGGATGCTATTGAAAGTAGTGTCAGAGAGAATGATAAGTCTTACTATTCTCATGTTACTCCTAACTACTTAGGTAAACTTATCAAGAATCTCAAGAATGTTATGAATGACAAGGAGAGATTTGAACAGTTTATGCAAACTGAGTTCAAGGATTATGAGTGGTTCTTTAAGGATGGTCATTGGAGAAATGACTGGCTAAGACAGCTTGCAGAGTCTGATGAATTGAGAAGAGGTCTTAACCATAAAGTAGTGCTGAACTCTGACAAAGTAGACTATACCAATTGGGATGATTTGGACTATACTTTAGCTCTTCTTACAGAGTATTGGGGAGACCCTGATTCTGCAAAGTCAAGTATAAAGTATGCTTGGTATCATGTTCCTATTCTTTCAGATAGTCCTTCTGCTGAGTTTATCAGATTCAGAAAGTACACAACAGGTGATGTACTTGATGAAAATGGTAAGAAAAGAGCCTATGATGATGTTATCCTTGACAAGTTAGTAGACTTGGTTAATCAAGAGTATGACAGAATCATGCTGGTTAGAGAAAGGGATGATGCTTATCAGAGTGGAGATAAGAATGTAGAACCTATTGCCAACTATGATATTGTCAGAAAGAAAGATGGTAGTATAAAGAGTATGGGAGGTGCAGAATTTAAGTTCCTTCCTGCACTTAACAACCTCAGATATGACAATGGAGAGACATTTATTGATAGGTTAAGTAGGCTTAAATCCAAAGGTACTGGTGCTGAACTTAGGAACTTCCTAAGAACTACTCTTAATGACATAATGGAAGATGGTTTTGAACAGACCTACAAAGATTGGTCAAGGGTAGGACTACTTGATGAACTTCCTAATGGTAAGTATAAGTATCTTCCTTTTGAAGGTCAGTCCAAGCAGAATGCAATAACTGCAAAGGCACTCATTAAGGCTAAGGATGCTTTAGGTTCATTGTGGAATACCAATATGGAACTGATGCTTAGAGCCTACAACAATAATAGTGCTTTTGATAGCAGAGAGGCTAATAGCCTAATGGAGCAAATCAAGGCATTACTTACAGATAAGGCAACAAGAGGTGAGATGGAGTTGAAAGATGCTCAGTCAATCTCAAGAAGCCTGTTTGTTAAGAATAATGCTAAGGATGCACTTAGGGAATACTATTGGAACAGTAAGTTAGCTACTTCACAAATTATCCAGCTTACTACTACTGACCTTGCTTTCTATAAGAACCTTGAGGACTTTCAGAAGAGATATAAGGAGGTCCATGCTCCTGCTCTTAGACTGAATACTAAGGCTACTTATAAAGGTGAGAGAATTGGTAGGGATTGGGAAAGAACCATCTACTTGAAGGATGATGAGATAATATCTTCTGTACTTGAAGACATCAAGACTGTACTTGATGAAAGGGTTAGAAGAAATGAAATGACCAAGATAGACAGAGATAATATCATCAGCAAGTTTAGAAATGTGAATGTAGCAGATGCTCAGGCATATAGAAGTTTGAGTTCCTATAGGGCAATACTTGGTATGTCAGGTCAATGGACAGATGATATGGAGCAGGCATATAACAACTTCAAGAATGGAGATTGGAATATCAAAGACTTCAATATCATTTGGCAGACTAAGAAGCCTTATGTTTATACACAAGTCAATAATAACAGTGGCATTGAAGGTCATACTGGAATTAAGACTCCTGTACAGCATAAGAACTCAGAGTTCCTATTACTTGCTATGCACGAACTAATTGCTGGTCCTTTAGGAAGGTCAGGCAAGCTGAAAGCCATAAATAAGTTTATGGAGGATAATCAGATTGATGTAGTTCAGTTTGAATCTACTACTAAAGTTGGAAAACAAGGTGTAATAGATTTGAATGATGTAAATACAGAGGCTGATGTAATTCAGAGGCTTAAAGATGCTACAGGCATTGGATTTGGTAATGAGAATCCTAATGTAGTACATAAAATATCTTATGAAGATTATGGTATTCAGACTGCAACTCCTGAACATGCTATTGATGCTGTTCAGTTGGTAGGTACTCAGATTAGAAAACTAATTACTGCTGACATCTCTGATGATACAATCATTGAGGTTAATGGTAAGAAGATGACTAAGAAAGAGTGGCTTGACCTGTACAATGCTATCAACACTGAGAACATCCTTCAAGCATTTGCTGATGTAGATGAGATATTCAAAGACCCAAAGAAGGTAGAAGAAATCTTACTTGAAGAGATAAGAGGTAATCAAAGATATGGTGTGGATATGATGAGGGCTTGTACTCTTGATGAGAACAATAACTTTAATATCCCTCTCTTTGACCCTGTACAATCTCAAAGAGTACAGACACTCCTTAATAGTGTAATCAAGAGTAGAATTACTAAACAAAAGATTAGAGGTGGAGCTTTAATTCAGGTATCTGATTATGGTTTGACTGATGAACTTCATGTAGTATTTGAAGGTGAGGGTGCTAACAAGAGGATTAAGTATCTTGAATGTTATATGCCTGCATATAGTAGAGAGTTCTATGAGCCTCTCATGGACCCAAATACTCACCAGCTTGATGTAACTAAACTTCCTGAGGATTTGAGAAAGTTGATTGGATATAGAGTTCCAACGGAGGATAAATATTCAATGGCTCCTCTGTATATTAAGGGATTTCTTCCTCAACAGAATGGTTCTGCAATCATGCTTCCTGCTGAGATTACTACCCTGTCAGGTTCTGACTTTGATGTGGATAAGATGTATATCATGTTACCTGAGTTCAGAGTTAAAAAGTATGATATGAGACAGGCAAGAGAGGACTATGCAAGAATGAATAGCCTATTCAATCAAGTATTGTCACAGTTCACTCATAGCCAGTTGGCAGAAGATATCCTCAATGCAGATACTGATGACTTTAAGGAATGGTTCAAGGAGAATAAGGAGAAGTACAGACTTGCCAAACCTGTTATAAGCAAGGTAAAGTATAACTTCAACAAGTCTCCACAGGAGAATGGTCTTAAAGCAAGAAATAACTTGTTGATAGATATGATGTATGGAGTCCTGACTAATGCAGATACAGCTTCAAAGATTCTTAACCCAGGTGGTTTTGATTATCAGAAGAAAGCTGCAAGAATAATGACTATTCTCAATGATTCTTATGAGAGTGACTTGGCTCAAGCATTAAAGGATGTAGGTGTAGAACTTAATAAGACTGTACAGAAAGGTGGAAAGTCTTATCCTAAGTCTATTGCTTCATATCTATTTGACTTAGACCTTGATACTCTTGATAAGTTGGCAGAAAAGACAAAGGTCAAGATGGACCCATTATCACCAAGAACTCAGGTAATGTTACATCAGCAGAACATGACTGGTGCTAAGTTGATTGGTATTTATGCCAACCATAATGCAAATCATGCTTTGATGCAGCATACTCAGTTAGCTTTGGATGAAGAAAATGGCTCATTTGTATTGAATGGAAAGAGACTTACATCTCTACATGATATTATGAATGGTGACAAGGAATTTATCTCAAAGAATAATGCTGGATTCTTGGCTGCTTCTGTGGATAATGTTAAAGACCCTGTGCTTGCAGCACTTAATCAGAATACTTTCACTGCTGATGCTTCTATGCTTCTCTCAAGATTAGGTTATAATCCTATTGAGATAGGTCTGTTGATGATGCAGCCTATTGTACAAGAGATTACTCAGACCTATTTTAGAGAGAGTAGAGAGGGCAAAGGCAAGGATACTATCATTGATGAAGTACTGGATAAGTATAAGGAGAAGGCTGCTCTTAATAATGACTTGACTTATGATAACTACAAGAATAATAGCTTCTATATTGAAGAGCTTGCAGACAATATAATGCTTGCTAAGGAGGCTGTTACTGACAGGTCTCAGACTTCTGATTTCAGAAAGATTGAGTTCTATCAGAAACAAGTTGCAGTTGGATATTTGTTCAAGAGAATTATGAACTCTGCTGATGCTTTAGGACAATTGGTACAAGCTACAAGGTCTGATACCCAAGGAGGTGCTGCTGGTCCTACTATTGCAGATACAGAGTTAAAGATGCAGAAAGTGAAAGACCTGTTAGACCAAATAGAGAATAATGCCAAGTTCCCATTGGAGAATGCAGATGTTATCAGTGATTCTATTAGTGTGGATATGTCTATAGAGGATGTAGAGGAGAGAATGAATACTATCAGGAAACAATTACTTGACAGTAAACTTCCTTTCTTGCAGGCATTCTATACATTAGGTCTTAAAATGACAGAGAACATGCTAGGTTCTTATTTCCCTCAATATACTGAATCATTCAGAGCTGTAATTGATGACCTTAGAGACATGACAAAGACTGGTAAGTTGAATGTAAAGACTATGAACAGTATTTATAATGACTTGCTTGCCTACATCATGTCAAAGAATGGATTCTTTGGCTCTGAGTTGATTGTAAACCCAGACTCAGAAGTAGGTGATATTATTGTAACTTCCTCTGACAAGAGAAAGGATTTCATCAATAACTTCCCTGAATACTTCAAGAAAGTGGTTACAGATAATGAGGATATAGCTGACCTTGAATTTATTAAGAGACTCAAGGTAATCAGGGCAAATGACAATAATCCTGTAGACACAGTAGTGTTTAAGAATGTAGGTCAATTAAGTCCTACTTTGAGAGAAAGATATATGAGAGATTGGGCATCTCTATTGTATATGAGTAACCCAGAAGCTCAGAAACTTGCTCTTAACTTGTTCAGATACAGCTATTATAGGAATGGCTTTGCATTTGGACCTTCAACTTTTATCCATTTGGCACCTGTGGCAGTGAGAAATGCTATCCCAGAGTACATAAGTACATTGAGAACTCTCTTGTCATCAAGTGATGACTATAGTCAATTTGTAGACCAGTATGTCTATAACCACTTGGATAATAGAAAGTTGGTTCCTGGAATCCCTGATACAGCCTCTGTCCAATTCATAGGGGAGGATAATGAAGTTAAGGATGAAGTTACATTTGTAATTGATGATAATGCTACCTTTGGAGATAAGAAAGTTATCAAGAAAAGGATAGATACTCCTGATGGTCCTGCTTATGACTTCTTTAAGTATATAGGTAGAAGAATCAGAGGAAGTTATGTCTATTACAAACTATCATCTGTAGGTACTGAACAAACTAATGTTGCAACCTATGAGAGGATTGAACCATTAGGTTTCAGAAACAGCTTCATTGAATATGAATATGGCAAGGATGTAGAGGAGATGGAAACTGTAATTGATAAGAATAGGAAAGATTATGACCCTTATGCAGATACATTGTCAAGATTTGACCTTAGAGATGCTGATATTGATTATGATTCTATGCCTGATTATCAGGATATGCCCCAAGAGTATTGGGATTCTATTCCACAAGTAGATACTGATGCTTTCCAACAGGTATATGGCACTCCTCTTGATACTTCTGCTCCTAAGGCTGATGATGTAACAGCTCTTCAGCCTAATACAGAGTATAAGGATGAGAATGGTGATAATATTTGTGGTGCTCCAACATTATATAGTTTATAACGGTTTATAGAATAAACATGGCAAAAAGTTGTGCAATTATTCCAAAGGTGAAGAATAGAAATGGTCAGGTAGTGGACAGCAAGTTATTCAAGGACTTGCTGTCCTTCACCTCTAACAATAGAAGTGAAACTACAAGACTGTATCTTATCACAAAAAGCAGTCAGTTCATAAAGGATTGGCAACCAAGATTAACATTAGATGAAAACAATGAACCTACATTGAGAAGTTTGCTAAAGCAGGCTAATCTTAGTAAGGTTATTCCAGAGACTAAAGTACTTGAGAGACTTAATAGAGAGATTGGGTACTATAAGAAAGGAATGGACAGACCAGCCTTATGGGTAAACAATGATGAGAATTATCAGAAGTTGAAACAGAAGGCTATAGCCTTTAATCAGAACTCAGAGTATAGGGATGATTATGTGGCTAATATAATCAAGATACAAGATTCTGAATCTTCAAGAGTATTCATTGGAGTAAAGGTTGAGAAAAGAAATAGGCTTAACTCTGTTGATGCAGATAAGATGGAATACAATGAAAACCTTAATAACAGGTTGAGGGGTATTCTTGAATCTCATGGAATAGGGATAGGTGCTTTGACTGACCTTGAAAAGAGAATGGGTATTCATGGTGTAACTGACTTTGATGTTGCAAGAAATGCAGCAAATGGTCTTGTTGAAATGATTAGGCTTGCTAATGGCATTCATGGTGAAAGAGCACTTCCTGAGGAATTTGCACACTTTGCCATTGAAGCTATGGGAGATAATCCACTTATCAATAGACTTATCAATAACATATCTTCCAATGGATTGGCGAGAGAAATTATAGGTGAGGACTATGACACCTATGATACCTTATATCATAGTGATGAGGCTAAGTTGGCAAAAGAAGCTGCGGGTAAACTACTTGCAAAGCACCTTCTTCAAGGTGAGAATATTCCATCTGCTCCTTATAAGAATCTACTGCAAAGAGTAATTCAAGCAGTTAAGAATTTCTTCAAGAATCTGAATGCAAGTCCTATACAAAGAGCCTTGAAGGAGGCTGATAAGAACTTTGGTTCTTTGGCACAGCAAATCCTTGATGGTAGTATGGATGAGGTTATTGACATTAGCAATATTACTTCAAGTGGGGTATTCTATAATACCTCAGAGAGAGTGGCAAGAGATAAAAAGCTGCTTCAAGGAATCATTGAGAATGAGTTGAAGAGATTGAAGATTTATGAAAAGAGAAATCCTAATAGCCAGTTTAGTGCTAATCAAAGGTTACTTATTGACAGATTGGATATTGAATTAGCTGACAACAATGAGATTGAAGGTATCTATACTTTTGTAGAGAGTGCTCTTGAAGAATTAACTAAGGTAAGTGATAGACTTACTATGCTACAGAATACTCCTGCTACTAATGCTAATGAAAGAGCCAGAGTACTAAGAGATGTCAGAAACTACTTGTATAGTTACAAGCATATTACTGATGATATTAGGAAGGCTCTTATTGATGAAGAAAAGTATGTAGACAATAGATATGGTCAAAGGGTAAGGGTAGTATTAGACAACACAACTACACTACTTGGAGACTTGTTTGTCAGATATAACAATGTGGCAATGCCTCTCTTTGTTGATTTTATTAAGCCTTTTGTAGGGGAAAGTATAACTGTTCCTTTTGGTAAGTACAAGGGTAAGACTATGACTGCTGAAGACTTGGTTAAGGTTGCTGACAAAGACATATCTTTCTTTGACAGGTGGCTTGACTCTATGGCAGACTCTTCAGATTATATGCTGAAAGTTATGGACCAAGCTGTCAAGAAGAGTAAAGAAAATGCAAGGTTGGAGACTATCAATGTTATGAAAGAACTGCAAGCTGCTACCATTAAGTTAGAGCAAGCTGGGGTTAAGAACACTGATTGGATGTTTGAAAGAGATAGTAAAGGCAACCTTACAGGTAATTATATCTCTGAGATTAATCAAGGTCTATTTAAGGAGAAAGTCAGAGAAATGTTCAAGTCCCTCAATGAGAAGTATGGTAATAATCCTGTAGGAGATAATGCAGAGAAGTACAGAAAAGAGAGACAAGCTTGGTTTGATGCTAATATGGAAGTAGTCAATGGAAAGAGGCAACCTAAAGTATCAATCTATGGCAATAAGGCTTATCAGAACTTAAATCCTGCTCAGAAAGAATACTACAATAGGATTATGGAGATAAAAGCCAAGCTGGATTCATACCTTCCTGACAAGTACACTACCTTAACTAATGCAGTTAAAATCAGAAAGGATTTACTTGAAAGAGTAAAGGCTTCTGATGGTGTAAGGTCAGGTAGTCAGCAAATATGGGAAGCAGTAAAAGACCAATTCATTAGAAGAACAGATGACACTGAGTTTGGAGATAGAGCTACAGTAAAGGATTTTGAAGGTAAAGAGGTGCAAGTACTTCCTATCTACTATACCAAAATGAAAGAAGGTGAAAGCCCTAATGACTTATCTACTGATATAGTATCTACTCTCACAGCTTATGCAGCTATGGCTAATGACTTCAATGAAATGAATAAAGTAATTGATGTTCTTGAGCTTGGCAGAGATATGCTAAAAGAAAGGGAGATTATACAGACAAGAGGTGGTAAACCATTGGTTGAAAAGTTTAAGTCTGTAGGTAGAAAGGTGGAGTCCACCTTAACCAAATCTGGTGATGAAACAAGATTCATGCAGAGACTGAATGACTTCTTTGAAATGCAAGTCTATGGTAGATATATGGCTGATGAAGGTACATTTGGTAATACTAAGATTGATAAAGGAAAGGTAGCTAACTTTGTTAATAGAGTAACATCTCTTAATATGTTAGGTCTTAACTTGTTGAGTGGTATTTCAAATGTTACTACTGGTAAAATTATGATGAGAATTGAGTCCTTTGCAGGTGAGTTCTATAATGAATCTAATACCTTAATAGCTGATAGGAATTATGGTAAAGCATTACCAGAGTACTTAGCTGAGATAGGTAACAGAGTCAAGACAAGCAAGCTTGCTTTGTGGGATGAATTATTCAATGTATTGCAGGAATATGAAACTGATGTTAGAGAAGTAAACTTTGACAGAAAGACTTGGTTCAGTAGAATGTTTGGTACCTCTGCTTTATTCCTTATGAATAATGCTGGTGAGCATTGGATGCAGAATAGAACTTCATTAGCACTTGCAGATGCTTATAAAATGAAAGCTCCTGATGGTAAAATAGTTTCTTTATGGGATGCTATGGAAGTAGTTCCTATTGATAAGAACAACAAGAAATTAGGTGCTAAGTTACAGTTAAAGCAAGGTTATACTAAGGAAGATGGGTCTGCATTTACAAGAGATGATATTATAGCATTTAGTAGGAAATCTGCTGCTATAAATCAGAGAATGCACGGTATTTACAATAAGGCTGATAGAAGTGCAGTGCAGAGATTAGCTATAGGTAGAATGGGTGTTATGTTTAGAAAGTGGATTAAACCATCTTTGAATAGGAGATTCAAGTCTGCCACATATAACTATGATTTGCAAGCATGGACAGAAGGTTATTACAATACTACAGGAAGATTTATGTGGCAATTAGCTAAAGAGTTGAAGGAAGGTCAATTTGCAATAGCTGCTAATTGGAAAAACCTTACAAAGACAGAAAAAGCTAATATTAAAAGAGCTGCTACTGAAGTAGGTCACTTCTTAATTATTGCTGCATTCTTAGGTCTCATGGATTGGGATGATAATAAGGATAGACCTTGGTTACAAAAGATGATTGAATATCAAGCAAGAAGACTTTATACTGAAATTGGTACTCAGGTTCCAGGTCCTCAAATGGTAGGAGAAGCTCTTAAAATCTTGAAATCTCCTGCTGCTGGTATTAATACTGTAGAGAGTGTTTTGGATATGGTAGGACTGCTAAATCCTATGAACTATGAAACTTTTGCAGGTGAAGATGCTATTATTCAGTCAGGTAGGTTTAAAGGTGATTCAAGAGCAACTAAATTATGGTTTGAGTCTCCATTAATTCCTATGAATAAGACTATATATAGAGGTTTACATCCAGAAGAAAGTATTCCATTTTTTAAGCAATAAAGTTAATTGTTAATAATAAAAAGGGGAGTGAGTAGATTAAGTTCTACTCCTCCCCTTATTTTTTTTTATTTCCTACAAAATAAAAGGGAAGTAACATTTCTGTTACCTCCCTAATAAAAAATTTCATCCTACTGATTAAAAGGCTATACACTTAATAGCTTGGTTTCTTTCCTCTTGGGAGATTGAATTAAACTTCTCTGCTGTCCAACCTTTCTTTAGTAGATTTTCTTGTACATCTTCACTTAAAGACTTAAAAGAAGAATTAGGTACCTCTCTATATCTAATATCATTATTAGTTCTAGAGAAAGTTCCTATATTATCTGTAGCTGATTTAATTTGATTAGGGCTTGTAAAACTGTAAGAAGTTCCTCCTCTCTCTGCTTTATTTTCATATTTTGTACCATCATATCCTAAAGAAAGCATTAAATCTCTTAATTCTGAATTAGATATTCCTCTAAGTGAAGAATACTTTTCTTTAGAAATAATACCTTGTCTATATAGTTCAGACAACATAGAACTTACAGTCTCATGCACGAAATCAGGAGTTTCTAATGGATTTTTTATATTTGCAAATAAAGCATATTGAGTACCTTTGATAGTGTTAGCAGTTTCTTGTGTTCCTACATGTCCAAATGGTTCTGATGTCCAAGGTGCAATTCTCGATTTATGCTCCATGTCAAATATACCATTAAATTCAAAAGGAGTATTATGATAAACAACTAAAGGTTCACCATTTTCGTCAACTACTTTAGATGCTTCATTAGGATTATTCTCCCAATCACCAAACCAATCTTTAAAAGCTTTAGTTCTTACTTGAGCATATTGTCTTTCTGTAAGATTAGATTTCTTACCATTAGGAGCTAGTAAATTACCTTCTGAGTCTCTCTTAGCATTAGCAAGAATATCTTGCATTTCTTTAGAGTATTCTTCTTGTCTTGCTTTAGCTTGACTAAGAGTTTCTACAGGCAATTCTCTATTACTATATTCTCCCCTATTTATCATTTGATAATATGCAGTAAGGTGAGGTCTAATACTATTCCAATTAGTTACTTTAATCCATAAGTCTTTAAAGAAATTTTTAATTTTATCTAATAATCCAGCATTTTGTCTAGTGGTAACATACTCTCTGAATCCCTCTGCCATGTCTTCCTCTAATGAGAGATTATCTTTTTCACCATATAATTTCCTTGCTTCATCATATAGTGCCTGTCTCTCATCATTGTCAAGAAGAAGATTGAATACAGCATGGAAAGCTTCATGGTATGCAGTACCTTCAGCAGCTATGTCAGACAATGTGATTACACCTTTATCAAATTGACCCCAAGCTAAAGCACCTCTTTTACCTACTTTAATAAGACCTTTTACTACTTTTACTCTATCCTGTTCACTTAGTTGAGGCAAGACTTTACTTAGCCATTTAAGTTCTTTTTTCTCATCCCACTTTTCATAATCAAGTGGTTTTACTTTTCTTAACTTATGTCTTGTTCTTGAAGCTTTCTTATTGTCTATTGCTAGTTCCCTTTGGATAGTATAGGCAGCACCTGTCAAGGTGTTACCTTGATTAATAGTTGCAGGAGTTTCTACAGTAGTAATAGGAGTAGCACTTACAGTAGGCACTGCATTAGGGTCAAACAATATAGTCTTTTCTGATGATAAATCCTTAACTCTTTGTATATTACCCTCAAGAGCTTTCTTAATAGCATTTTCTACTTCTTCTTGAGTTTTACCACCCTGTACAGGATTATTTCTCAATAATAAGAATGTCTTACCATTAGGGAATACTACATAGAAACTATTTGAAGCTACATGAGCTGCTTCCCCTTGTCTACCAAATCCCTTTGTAATATTAGGAACCTTAGTTATATGAATTTCAACTCCATCAATGGTAGTAAGAGGAGTCATATATCCCTTATGTAACTTACCATCCAGCTCAAAATAACCTACCCTATCTTTATCAGTAGATTTATGTTCAGGAGTTAAGTCCCCAACAGGATTCTGTGTCTCTAATGAAGTCTCAAAGATAGGTAATACTGCCTGAGCTTGTGCTGGAGTAGCAGGGGCTTCTGTAGGCTTATCTACCTTAACATTACCTACTAAAGGCACATTAACAGCAGGATTGTATGCAATAGGAATACCTCTTTCACTTTGTACTGATGATACATTCTCCTTATCATAACTCAATACAAATGGCATTACAGCTAACTTAGTAACTGGTACACCATACTGAGATTCAAATAAGTTCTTGTAAGCAGAAAGTTGTAAAGTATAGTAATCCTTTGTGCTTATTCTCTGAGTAGCAGATGGAGTAGTAAAGTAATTAACCTTATGACCGTATCTATCTGTAAAGTCATAGAAGCTGTATCTACTTGTCTTCACATCATAGATTCTAAAGTTACCATCCTTGTCAACAGATAGAATATCAACCTCACCTGCAACTCTTGTACCATCAGAATATTTTTGGAACAATACTATATTGTCAGCGAGGAATCTTTCTCCCATTTGCTCCATATTTGACTTAATCCTATTAAGGGAAGTAATCAAATCTATGAAAGCATTTTCTGACATATTGGATGGCTTTACTATCTTAGATACATCTCTTATAGTAAAGTACTGTCTAATGATACTATCTACTGCTGAGCCAGCATCAAGTGCTCTTTGTGAATTAGTACCAGACATCTTGTCTCTTACTATATTCACAATAGTATCTCTACTCTTGGCATCAGTCTTACCTCTGTAGGCAGTCAAGTCTACCTTAAACTTGCCCTCCAAGTATTTTAAGTAGTTCTCATACTGAATAGGATTATCTACAAACTTGCTAAGATTAAGTCTTGCTAATTCAAGAGCCTTTGCTTGCTTGGTAGATTCTACCCAATTAGAGCCTAATCTACTATGTACTCTACTATACTGATGATATTCACCATCATCTTCAAGTACATAATAGAACTCACCATCAGTTCTTGTCTTATCTACCCTCTTTTGGTTCTCATATATTTCACTGATAATCTCCTTAGACTTAGCAACTCTATCCTCTTTTTCTTTCTTCCTACCTGCAATAGCATCCTTTACATCTTGTGCATCCTGACCACTAAGATATACTTGCTTACTTCTGTCAAGTACTTTACCATCAGGAGTAAGAACCTTGTTATCTACCATCATTGAAGAATTAGTAGAATCCCCAAAGTTATCTTGTGCCCAAGCTAAATCAAGCAATATTCTATTACTGTCAGTAACTTCTACAGTCCTGCCTTGGTCATCCCTAATAGTATTTGTCTTTAAGTCCACATAGTATGGCTTATTTGAGAATACAGATGTTATTCTTGTACCACTTATAGCACCTTCAGTACCACCTACAGGAGTTTCTACTTTCCTCTTAGGTTGGGGAGCTACAGAAGCTGGGCTTATAGCCTGATGCAGATTACCTTCATTATCAAAGTAATCAGTTGTAAACCAAGTACTTCTTGCTGAAGCCTCAGTAATATTTGAAGTAAGGATATTAGAGTTTATCAATCTGTTGTTGTATGCACCCTCATTTATTCTTCTTGTGCTGACCTGTAAAGGAAGATTAAACTTAATAAGGTGTCCAAGTATCTCATTGTATATATCCTCAGGATTCTTAGGAGTACCTAATGCACTTGTATCTCCCAAGTCTTCAAGAGCAGTTGCATCAAAGTTTATACCTCCAATCTCTGCACTCTTACTACTTGTAGAGAAATATACATCATACTTGTCCTCCTTGATTTGCTCCTTTCCATTAATGATTACTTTCTCATAAGTACCATCTGGCTTTCTTACCTTCTTACTGATAACAATACCATCACCTGCCTTACTACTAAACCAAGTAACCATAATATCCTGCATATACAAGTCTTGTGCCAAGTCTTGCATAGCAGCAGATACATCATCCTGTGATGTAGCAGTTGATAACTTAGTAATGGCATTCTTTATATCTTCTCCAACAGGAGTAGAACTTACTGAACTGTCATTTAGGTTGAACTCCTCATTATTGAAGTGCTTAACTCTTACAGCAGCAGGAGAATACTTACCAGCCCCATTAGGTATAAGCAGATATAATCTACCTTCCTTTTGGCTCATATCTACTGGCTTGATGATGAGACTGTCATCAATCTTACTATTAGTAGTAAGTGTACCATTCTTTATAATACCAAAAATAGGCTTTCTATCAGTTGAAGATACATTAGGTATTTCAGATAGACTTCTCTCAGTATTACCATAAGGAATCCTACCTACCATTATCTTAGATACCTTTGTAACAGGTGTGGCAATAAACTTACCTTTAGATTGAGTACCTGTAGCTTGTCTTGTCTTTACAAGTATAGGAAGTTTAACACTAAGAGTATTGCCATTAGTTAAGTAAATTACCTTATCTATATTTTTTACGCCAAACTTTTCAAGGTAAGGTCTTAGTATTTCCTTTACTCTAGGTAACTCTTTCTCAGATATATGGACTTTCTCCATAGCTTCTTGGTCTTCCTTACTTAAACCAAATATATTAGCTAAGTCTCCTCCATTTATATCTGTTTCATAAGTTTCATTTCCTATCTCAAATCCATGATTAAGCTGTTGTGCAAACACTCTTAAACCATCAACTGATATAGAGGTTCTCTCATAGATTTCAGCACCTAATGGTAATTGAGTCATAACAGAAGACATCATATCTCTAAAGATAGTTTTGTCTCCCTCTTTATTCTCCATCTTCATAGACCACCTATTAGAGTTTGGCTCTCTGAAGATTCCTATAAATTGGTGGTCACTTTTACCAGCTAGAAGTATAACAGGTTGTCCTTTGCTATCAACATAAATAGCAGTCCCATTTTCTACTCTATCTAAAGTGCCATGTACCTGTCCTCCATAGAAGGACATTTCCTTGTCATACTGGTAATCTGTTTTGAATTGTCTTTGTTGTGGTTGAGCACTTCTTTGAGCATACTCTCTTCTTATCTTCTCTTCAAGACCCTTCAGACCCTCATACCTTGAAACACTATAGTCAGATTCATCCAAACTGCCAACTACTTGACCATTCCTTTTATCTATAATAAATATAGTGTGGTCATTAAATGAAGGGTCAATCATAAAGCCAAGTTCATCACCTGCTTTTAAGTTACCTTCATTTAGGTATCTAAATGCTCCACTATCTCTTAGGTAGCCATAAATACCAGAGAAGTCTACACCTTTTTCTCTCTCACCTACTACTACATCAAATGGTCTAAAGTCTCCTTCTTTACTTGCTTCTATATGTAATTCAGGTATAGCAGGTCTATAGAATTGATTAGAAGTATCTCTACTTGGTCTTTGTGGAGTTTCTACCCTTTCATTGGCTTTCTTATTCTCCTCACTAACCATTTCAGCAGTTATATTACCTACAGGTAATTCTGTTGTGGGTAATCCTTCACTACTTGTTACAGCAGGAGTAGTAGATGTACCACTGTCTCCTGTAGCAGTCCTATCATCACCTCTTACAGTTCCCTCTCTTTTTTCTATAGGCTTCTTATATTCAGGTGAGAATCTATCCTTAAACTTATTGTCATTATTAACTTTAGACATAGCCTTCTGAAGCTCATACTGAGCTTCTTGGAATCTTGTTGCAGACAACTCAACATCACCCTCAGAGTCTTCATCAAAGGCATTCTCATTGTTGATATAAATTGAGTTAGGATTAGCTAACTGTTCAAGATTTTCAGAGTTACTAAATTGGTCTTGAAGGAGCTTCATAGCATCTTGCTTAACTTGTGGTTCTGCATCTGACTCATTAAGAACTCTCCTCACTTCATTATTGTATTGTGAAGTCTCTCTGTAGTTCTTAGCCATTTCACTACCCTCATCCTCTAAAGCCTTTAGGGTTCTATCCCTATTCTCTATGTCATCCTGACTATCTAATATAGTCCTAAATTCTTGTAGGTTCTGTGCAGCATTCAAAGATACTTTCAAGTCATCAGACTTCTTCTTAGTCTCTTGTTGTGCAGCTTGTTCATCAGCTCTTGCATGGTCTTCTGCTTGCTTTTGAGGGTTCTCAAGGTACTCTTTTAACTTTGCATTATATGTCTTTGAGGCATTGCCTAACTTGACAATATCATTCAGCTTAGTTGTAATATCCTCTTTCTCATCTGCACTAAGTACAGTTTCATCTACCTCATTAATTTCCTTGATAAGACCATCTACAAACTTAGGATTAGTTGCTAATATATGAGCCAGTACCTTATCATCCTGACTTCTAACCATATTAAGAGTGTTGATAGCACCTTCAATGACTCTTACATTCTTATCTGCCTGTTTATATCTATCAGTTAAATTAGCATGAGATTGACCTTCAAAATCCCTAACTTGTTGATTGAATCTAAGAAGTGAATCTAAGTTACCTATTACATTACTAATAGCTGATTTAACCTCTCCAGACATAGCTGTTGCTCTCTCAGCCCAGTTGCCTATCTGAGACTTCATCCATGTCAATTCTTCAAGCTGGTCATCTGATAATTGCTGACCTGTCTTAATATCAAGCCCATCTTTTATCTTCAGATAATTGTTGATAGTGTTG